>VFQS010001788.1_pt1 | contig 18724 bp, 20 predicted proteins | sample 3512361 | NCBI WGS metagenome assembly VFQS01 (sample SAMN10412375, study PRJNA504923) | tailings metagenome | isolation source: Relicate 1 Philex TSF3 active mining | place: Philippines
TTTAAATAACCGGGGTCACCTGCAAATAGGCAGATTTTTTGCCAGATATGCGGGTATTCATTTTTAATAAAGCTGTCTGGTGTAATTCGATTAATCGCAGCTAACGAGAGCGCATTGGGATTCCCGTGTTCAATATACGTAAATGCCTTGCTTTGGAGTTTTGCAGGGTCTTTCAAATCTTCATCTAAAAATAATTTTCCGATTGTCTGCATACTCGTTTCAAGTTTTGGTGCTTCTAGATTCGAGTAGGGCGCTAAGGTTCGTAGAATTTGTTCCGCGGTTGGTAAAGCTGTGCGACTCCAGCGTATGCATTTAATTCCCGCGCTCTTGAGTAATTTTCTGGTTGGATATTCTTCTTCCACATCCTCGACTGGATCGCGTTCAAGTTCAACCACGCACAGTAGCTCCAATGCTTGATTAAAGATACCAAAATCAAGATGCCGCTCTTGCAGTTTTTGGCGCATTAGCTGGCGTTTTTTCTCGTTGCTGACATGGGCATCCAAAATCGACGCGAGTTGTACATGCGGGAAAATCAGGCAGTTAGGCAAAGCTTTTTGTATGCGTTTGAAGAAAATTTCTTCGTCTGCGTCAAAGAATTTGCGTGCCTCGCATTGCGGGAGCGCTTTTGAATCTTTATCGAGAAAATGAGAAAACATCGTTTCACCTAATTTGTTGATAAAAATTAACTTGGTATACGACACACTTATCACATATGAAAATATACTTTCAATATGAGATAAAGCAAGCTAAAGTCTGACAAAATAAGGTGAATGGTCGCGAATTTCTGATAAGCGGCAGCGTTTATTTCGATTTATATCGATTTGTTTCGATTGAGCCGCTTCATTTTAAGCTACTCTGTTGCCTGAAGAAAACTTCTTAGTAAGTACCCATGTAATCGCGCTTACCTAATTCAATTCCGTGGTGGCGCAAAATGGCGTAAGTGGTGGTGACATGGAAGAAAAATTGCGGCAAACCATACGAAAGTAAGTAGGCTTCACCTGATAATTTCTTTTCTTTTGGTGTACCTGGACGCAAGACGATTTCACGTTCTTCTGCTCCTTCAAATTGAGTCGGCGTTAGCTCGCGCATGAAATCGATGGTTTTACGCAGACGCGCTTGCAATTCTTCAAAACTATTTTCAGTATCTTGGAAATCAGGCACATCAACGCCAGCCAATCTAGCTGAAATACCTTTTGCAAAATCAGTAGCAATCTGTACCTGACGAATCAAATTAAACATATCCGGTGCGAGACGTGCCTGTAAAAAGACTTGATCTTCGATCTTTTTTTCAGCGGCGTGCGCCTGTGCCTTTTGCAAAATCACTTGCAAGCTGCCAAGCATTTGCTGGAAGACGGGGATAGAAGTTGAATACATCGTGATGCTCATAGTATGCCTTTAAGATGAAATAGCAGAGGGGAAATAGCAGGTGAATATAAAAAACGCACAAAGCATACAGGAGATGTGCTTTGTGCGTTTTATTTGGTGTTGATTGCGTGCCGAGATCGTGAATCAAAATCGCTAATCAAGATAATCACTGAAATCATTGAAGCCAGTTGCAAAGTAGCTTTGGAAATACGTTCCCACTTCGACTATGCAAGCCTGCCATCTTTATTCAACTGAACAATCAACGTAATATCACGACGAATTTATTAAGCAAATGCTGGTAACTCGTAGCCTTCAATTGTTGCCTCGCTGACTAATTTGGCGAGGTAAGCGTGCGTTGCTTTACGTCCTTCCATATCCGTCAGATACGCTTGCAGACGCTCTTTTACTTCGTCAAAACTCACAATGTCGCCACCTTTGCGTTCGGTCACTTGAATGATGTGATAGCCGAATTGGGTTTCGATTAACTCTGGCGTGATATTGCCTGGTTCTGTATTGAAAACCGCTTGCTCAAATTCTGGAACCATTTGACCACGACCAAATTGACCCAGAGCGCCACCTTCTTTGCCAGAAGGGCAAGCAGAGTGTTCTCTTGCCATTGCTGCAAATGCGCTAGGATTTTTTTGCAAATCAGCCAAAATACCTTCTGCTTTTGCTTTAACTAAACTGGCAGCGAGGCCATCGCCTGGTGTAAACAAAATGTGACTTGCCGCTGCCATTTCACCTTGTTTGAAGCTTGCGCTATTTTCTTCGTAAAACGTACGGCATGTTGCTTCATCTACCTCGTCGAAGGCGACTTCTTGCTGCAATAAAGTACCGATAATTTCCTCTTCATTGCCTGCGTTGATATCTAATTTTGCCGCTTCAGCGATCATCAGATTACGTAAGATCAGCTCTTGAATTGCGCTATCGCGTAATTGCTCGCCTTCTGGATGGCCTGCGGAGCGGGCACGGTTTATTTCAGCATTGATCGCTGTTTCGTTAATTTCGGTGCCGTTGACGCGAATAGTCATAATGTTCCTAAATAAAAATGTAAATAAATGCTTAGCTTGATTGCAGCAATGGAATCAAAACCAAAGCGAAAGTAAATGTTAAAGACTGAGGCTAATTGTGGGCAAAACAGGCATTTTCAAGCCTGTTTTCTGTGATTTTATCGATATTTTGAGCGTTTGCGCTGGAATTCTTAGGTGGAATGCGTTTGTGCCGCGGCTAATTTTGCATTGAGTTCAACAATTTGCGCTTTGAGTGCCTGATTTTCTGCGCGCAAGCGTTCTAATTCAGAAATCGGTGCACTTACTGCATGTTCTGCCGATATTTCTGGGTTTGTTGTCTTGACCGTTTCTGGTTCCGTAGTCACTTTGGGCGTTCGCGGTTGCCTTAACTGACGAGCGGTTTGTTGTAACTCTTTTTTGCCTCCAGCAACGGCGGCTACTTGCTGTTCAGATGGTAGCGAAGCTATGGTTGCTGCAGTGTTGATTGATACCGTACCAGCACGAACTGCTTCTATCAGTTCTGGTGTCGCTGCTTTACGAATTTTTTCAATTTGCGCGACCGCGGGTTTGCTGAGCCCAGCAACCTTGGCAATTTCTTCTCTTGTTTCAACTGAAACTGGATCCGGTTCTTTTGCTGCTAGTTCTGCTTCTGCGGCTTTTTCTTTACTCGATTTCTCTTTACGGCGCGTGGTAATAATTTCTTTTTTGCGTAATGCTAAAACCCCGCGTTGGAAGCTGGAAACGCTACGACGTGCAAGATGATTATCTATCATCCAAAGCATGACATCTTCGATACTTTGAAAGTGATCATTTTGTTTAGTCTGAAAAGGAATATTGTGCTTTTGACAGATCGCATATCGATTATGTCCATCGATTAGCGTTTCGCCCCACAGCACCAAAGCGTCACGGCATCCCTCTTTTAGTAGGCTGCGTTCTAAGGCTAAATATTCTTGTGTAGTGAGTGGGTCGATGTAATCACGTAAGGCTTGATTGATGATGATATTCATAATGCTGAATTGGTCACTTGAAACAGTGTATGCGCTGTGCCATGACCAAGTTGTATGGGATTTTCTTAAAGACCAATACTTTACAGCATTCCTTTGATGCGGTCATAACCAGAGCGACTGATAGGTAACACAGCGCCGTTATGTAAAACAGCTTGATAGCTATCTTTTGTCGCACGTTCAAGACATTTGAGTGATTGAAGGCGGATGATGGTGGAGCGATGGATGCGCACGAAAAATTCTGGATTGAGTTGTTTCTCTAATTCTGAAAGGCTTTGCGTTTTAAGGAGCGATTTCCCAGCGTAGTGAATTTGTACGTAATCGTCTTGCGCTTCAATATAGTCAATTTGATCCACCGGAATCACAAAGGTTTGCCCACGATCTCTAACGGTTAGACGTTCGGCGATGGCATTGGTTTGTGATACCAATGCCTGCACAGCGGGATTGCTTTGACCTAACAATTTACGTGCCTTCGTCAGCGCTTCGTCAAATCGTTGTTGTGAGTAAGGTTTGAGTAGATAGTCGATTGCATGTTGATCAAATGCCCTGAGTGCATATTGATCATAAGCAGTGGTAAAAATTACCCCGTCTTGGCGTTCGCTTGCGGCTAACACTTCAAAGCCATTCAGTTTGGGCATTTGGATATCTAAAAAAATTAAATCAGGTTGCAGCGTCGTGATCGCATCAACTGCTTCAATTCCATTTTCACATTCGCCAATGATCTCGATATCACTGTGACTGCGCAGATATTCTGTGGTCAGGCGACGAGCGAGTTCTTCGTCGTCGATGATGAGGGCGCGTAATTTGGTGTTCATAACGTCGTCTTTGTCGGTAAGAAGAAATAGTCGTATTGTTTTATTTTTCTAAAGGGAGGGCAATTTCAATTCTAAAAACTTGATCGATTACTTGCCATTCAACCCGTGCTTTATCAGCGTATAAACTGCGTAGCCGCGCTTGCAAGTTTTTTAGACCCGTGCCTGTACCTTGTGCCTCGGTTGGCTGTGCATCGATGGGATTATCAATCGCTACAAAAAGCCAAGGTGCGCGGACTCTACTGCTGATTGTGATTGTGCCGCCATCAACAAGATCACGAATACCATGTTTGATCGCGTTTTCCAATAAAGGTTGTAACAACATTGGTGGCAGTAAGCATTCGACCGAATCAGCATCAATCTGCATTTGTACTTGCAGTTTTTTACCAAAGCGAATTTTTTCGATCGCGAGAAAGTGATTGCACAGCGCAATTTCGTCCGTCAGTGGAATTTTTTGTTTTTCTGAAAGTGCCAAAGTTTGACGGAAGAACTGCGCTAATTCGATCGTCATATTGCGTGCGCCCGCTGGGTCTATTGCAGTTAGTGCACTGATGGAATTAAGGCTGTTAAACAAAAAGTGGGGATTGATTTGCGTGCGCAACACTTGAAGTTCCGCATCACGCGCTAAGACTTCAGAAGCTGCTTCACGTCGCTCAGCCTGGCGGATATTTTCAAGTGCAAGTAAGACGTCGTAGACTAATATGGATAATAGGTAGAGTAGGGTGCCACAAATGAATAACAGGCTAGCTAAATGCTGATTAAGTTCGATCCCAGCCCACATTTCGTCAAACTGTAAAGTGACTTTGTTCCAAAAAAAACATAGCACCGCCCAGATCACACCATAAATTAAAGCCGCACCGCCGAACACCCCCGATACGATAAAGAAGTTGCGTTTCTTCATTGGAAGTGCGCGGGCGACATAATAGGCTGATGCTGCGAGACCGCCAAATAGTAAGGTGGTCGGCACCGCAAATAGTAAGGCGTTGGCCCATGCGCTCAGATTCGTTAAAACCAGTAAGGCGGCCAGCAAACAGCCTATCATCAGCCAAATTGCGTAGGTTAATGTGATGTTACGCAGATTAGATAAGATAGGATTCATCGTTAGCTTAACTTCGTGAGTAAGAAATTAGGGTGTAGTCTAAGCGCTATTTTTAGAAAATCAGGAAATGCCTTGTATATAAAATTAGATGCGAATGGATTGGAGTGCTAATCATTGTTGCTAAGCATTAGCGATTTTGATTAGCACTCGTCTATTCGCCTATTCGCCTATTCGCCTATTCGCCTATTCGCGTTCGCAACTGTATGAGCATTGCTGATTGATTTGGGTATGCGATGTCGTATTACACTAGGCTTAATTTTTTATTTCAACGCCACCCATCACTGCGGTGCCAGTGATGATCAAACGTTTGTTTGCATTCATTGATGGAATACTGGAATCATCAATGCCACCTAAAAACGCAAAACCGTTATTGACGACAGTCCAATCACTTGGGATTTTCAGTGTGATACCGCCCCAAAACGCGGTGACATTCAGTACTGCTTCGGTTTGAATAACGGCATTACGCAAATCAAGTTCAGCGCCGCCCATAATTGCAGTCACCGCGCCACCACGAAAATCACTAGAAGCAATATTACCTTGGTGCCCACTCATTACCGCAACGACGTCAAGATGGTTATCACTGGAGTTCGTCGCGTTGTTTTTGAATGCTTCTTCCCCAAATCCTTTGAAAACTTGATTTGCCTTATCTTTAAAGATGATCAAGAGGCCACCGGCAATCATCAATATTGGCCACCAATCACGCATGCGGAAGTTGATAATGCCAATGCGATTGAGTGTGATGATGACGCCTGCGGTGATGAAGCCGCCACCAATAATGTAACCAGAACGCGTATTCGCCTGTGATAGTTTGATGGCGCCGATGACAATAAAGACCGCTGGCCAAAATTGGATCAAATCACGTGTGTTAAAGATGTGTAAGTTATCTAGTAAAGCCAGCGCGCCGAACGCGATAATGAATGCACCTAAAACAAGGCGCTGTTGCGGATTGACGTTTTTCATGTTGGTATCCTGTCTTAAAAATGGCTAATTCGTGTATGAGATGTCAGTTCTTGATGTGTGTTTATGACTTTGGTTTATCTGCAAAATATTTAATGACCATACTCAAGCCAGCGGCGATGATAAATAATGGCCAGCTATTGCTGAAAGTTAATCCGTATAATTTTTGCGTTACTGCGTACAACCAAGCTGCGATACCAATTTGCATCAGGCCATCAAGTACTTCTGAGACACGTTCTGCGCGCACTGCACATATGATTCCAGAGATTGCGATTAATGCTGGCCAGTATTTGAAGTAATCACGTGCATCAATGTAATCTAAGCGGTCAAATAAAAAGAATCCGCCTAGTAAAATCAAAATGATGCCGAAACTGAAGCTGTCTTTGCTTTTGTGCGTTTTGCTGATAGTTTGCTCTGACATGATATTTCCTTTCGATGTAGCAATGATCTTGAATTTGATTATTTGAACGCGCTCATGTTTGCGCCACATCGATAAGATAAAACAGTGCTTTTGAGAAGTCATGCGGTATTCGGTGAATGACAGCAATCGGTCGGTGAATAGCGAAAAAGACGATGAACAGCAGCTAAATGTATGGTTTGCAGTGGCGAATCGGTGTGTGAGACCGTAATCAGAGTGATTTGGGAATAATCTGCCGAAAAGTTAAGTTGATGCGTGCCGCACAGGGATGCTTTTCTTTGGCAATCGCATGTTGCCAATGACTTTGTGTATTACCCGACATAATCAACAGACTGCCGTGTGTTAGTGGAATTTTATAGCGTAATTGTTTGTCGAATTTATGTTTCAGTATAAATTCTCGAATTCCACCTAAACTTAACGAGGCGATCACCGGTTGTCTTCCCAGTTCAGGTTCATCGTCACTATGCCAGCCCATGCTGTCATGTTGGTCGCGGTAATAGTTGAGTAACACGCTGTTGAAGCGATAGCCGCTATGCGCTTCAATCGATTGTTTGATGGTCAGTAGTTCTTGGTTCCAGATGATAGGAGTTAAACGCAAACCAGAGTAGGTATATTCGGCGTTGGCGTCGCCATACCAAGCACTTAATCGTGGTTGTAGTCGTTGAATCCCGGCGATGGTAATGGCATCTTGACGCCAAGCTATTCCCTGCAAGAGTTGATCAAACAATTGATCTGCTACGATCTGTGTATAGAAGTTAGGGTGGTAATCTAGCTGTGCATCTTTCAGTAAAATTCGCTCACCCGTTTGCTCAACATCGAACAAAGAAGACTGCATAGTTTATTTCTTTCCGAGTAAACGATGCCGTTCATACTCGATATTGATAATCGTGCGTTGTATCGCGATATCCATAGCTCGTGGTAAGTCGACAAAACTAAAACCGATCTGATAGCGAATTCCTTTGTGTTGATCAATCGGTGTAATGTGCCGCACTACTACTGGGCAATGCAGATTCGATTTTGGTGACAATGTGATCCAGACGCGGTGTATGGTATCGCCAACCTTGAATTTGGGCTCACCGTCGATCATTACGCCGAAACCGCCGACGCTGAGATCATGAATTGGCCAGTTGGCGATTAAATCACCATCAACATCACTCAATTTGGCGCGAAATGGATTGGCAATTGGTAGCTGGTTTCGATAACTTTCTCTGCGCTGCAGGCGAATAATACGACTTGGAATCGGAACCCAAAATGCGTCTTGCTCGCCCCAACTAAAGCGTTGTGGGTTGACGCCAGTAAACTGCACACGTATGCCATCCGGAAACGCCATGAACACACATTGCGGTGCTTTTTCTAATAGAGCATTTGCTTTGGGATCACCACCAAGATCAAACACCAAGCCATCTGGGCGAGCAGATAGAATTAGACTCAATATAAAATTCTGTCCGCCATTAAAATAAACAGAGACCGGTTCACGTCGATGCGCGAGATCGTTTAAAACACTGAGGATTTCTACTTGGCCAAGTAAAAAATATCGTTCCTCGATTTGTTCATTGCTGAGTGAAACCGCCATGAACTTCCTTTGCTATGTAATTCGATTGCCACTACTTTGCGAATCCGATGTAGAGGCAATTTCTTATTGTAATAATTGAATAAAGTGTTCTGCGCTGCGTATGACCGCTTTCGATTCCATACCAAATAAATTGCGTGTCTCTTGCACGACAAAATCATTGGTTCCTTTGACGCAATATAAAACACCTTCGAAATTGGTACCCAAATAGGTGAACGGTGTGAGTTTCGTTTTTACGGGGATATCACTGGCCAGTAGCGCGCGTAATTTTCTTTCAACATCATACAGACTGCTAACCTCAATGTTGACGACGCCGCCCTTAGGATTGGGAAAATTACAAGCAAATAGCGGACGTTGGCCCATAGGATTTTTGACAGTAATTTTTACCCCTAATTTCAGAAACTTACTGATAGCAAAAAAATCGTCTTCGGTAAACATGCGGGACGCTCTCTTCCGTATTTAAGTATTGTTAGTTAGATTACCAGAAAGTGACTTCTGTCCCAACGGAAACTGTGGTTTTTAGCAAGAATTGACTCTCACATGTGGCTAGCACGAGGCGATTTCTAATTTTTCCACAAAAAGCTTCACTTCTCTCGATAAATCGAGACCGCAACCTGCATTTGTTTTACTATGGCAACTTCTGATTATCTTCGTCAACGAACTTATCTATTTTTAGCAATGAATCAACGAGAATCTGAATTTGAGTTTATTAAGGGATTAAGTGCCGAGCTTTCATCGCGCAACTTAGTTTTTCCTACATCATTGAAAGCAACGATGAAAATTCGTCAAGCACTCGATGACCCAGATATGCCTACTGAGCAAGTCGCTAGAATTATTAGCACCGAGCCAGTGTTATCGGCACAAGTGCTGATGTTGTCTAACTCGGCGATGTTTAATCGAAGCTCGAAAAAAATCGAAGAGCTCCGTGTCGCGGTTACTTTGTTGGGATTCAGTGTCGTTAGAAATGTAGCGATTTCGGTCGGCATGAAGCAATTAAAAGACCAACAGGACAACACCTCGAAGTCAGAACAAATGGAAGGGCTGTGGACTCGTAGTATGCGCGTTGCTGCATTATCGTATGTGATCGCTAGAAACCGAACTAAGCTTAGCGCGGATAAGGCAATGGTCGCTGGGCTATTACATGACATAGGAAAGTTTTACATCCTAAGTCGCGCACATCAATATCAAGGTTTGTTCACGTCCGATCAGGCCTTGTGGGAATTAATCGATCAATGGCACGCCGATATTGGTGCTGCAATTCTTGAGAGTTGGGAAGTTTCTGACGATATTCGAGAAGCGGTGATGGATAGAAAACGCACAGATCTACCGCTGCATACGCGGCCAACCTTAACTGATGTAGTGGCGGCAGCCGATTTCTTAGATGCTGGCTTTGTGAAGCAATCTTTGCAAGATATTGATTGGACTAACGTACCAGGTGCTTTAAAAAATCTCGACTTGAATGAAGAATCAGCAAGCCGTTTGATGACCGAAACACGGCAAGAAATGGCGCAAATCTTGCGAGTGATTGCCTAAGAACACGAGATATTGTCAAAAAATATCGGGTCATGAGTGAACTAATTAGTGAACTAATCTAAGGAGTTTAGTTCTAACTCCCGCAATCAGTTCGCATTCTCGATTCTGCAAGGCATTTCGATTGGTAGTAAGATTTGTCGAGGTATGCAATTACAAGGTTCGTGATTATCGAAGTGGTCTCAATTATGGCGACCATAACCAAGCAAAAATTAGCAGTTTTAACGATAATAAATTGGAGAAACGATGAAAAAATTATTAATGGCTCTTGCTTTGACCGCAATCAGCGCACAGGCTGCGTATGCGAATGATGCATTGAAAACAGCGATCGCAGGTGAACAACGGACTCCGGCGAACGTCACACGTGATGCAGCGCGTCATCCATACGAAACTCTGCAATTTTTTGGTGTGGCGGCAAAATCGACCGTGGTAGAGCTTGCTCCTGGCGCAGGATGGTACACAGAAATTTTGGCACCTTATGTGCGTAAAGATGGCAAATTGATTTTGGCGGGCGCGAGTCCACGATTGAAAACACGTCTTGATGGAACGCCAGCGGTATACGATAAAGTCGCTTACGGTGAATTTGCGCCGGGCAAGAAAATAGACTACGCACCAAAAAATAGCGTTGACGTTGTGCTGACCTTCCGCAATGTGCACAATTGGATTAGCGCGGGTGATACGGCCGCGAAAGAGGTGTTTCAAAGTGCATTCGATGCGTTAAAACCAGGCGGTGTGTTTGGCGTGGTTGAACATCGTTTGCCTGCTAGCGCCACGCAAGATGCGAAGGCGAGTAGCGGTTATGTGCACGAAGCTTTTGTGATTAAGCTGGCAGAAAGTGTAGGATTTAAGTTGGCTGCGAAGTCAGAGATCAATGCCAATTCAAAAGATAAGGCAAATCATCCTGGCGGCGTATGGGCATTACCACCAGTCCTCACGAATAAAGAGACAGATAAAGAAAAATACCTAGCGATTGGTGAGAGCGATCGTATGACGCTCAAGTTTGTGAAGCCATAATTGCTTCGTCAATCCATATAAAAGCCCGATAACCGATGTGTTATTTGGGCTTTTTTATTGTGTTGCATGATTACCTAATACGTTTAATCTAACTTCCTATGGCCATTAATTTGCTCTTGCCTTTGCGTTACTTGTTTGCGCTTGCTTGCGTGTTGGTGGCTGTCGACACGTCTGCGCAGACCATGTATCGATGTGGCAGTAGTTATCAAGATAAACCATGTACGGGGCAAGCGGGTGTTGTGATTGGCAGTGCAAAAAAAACAGATACAAACGAGCTCAATTCTGCAGTTCGTGTTGATCCAGCATGCAAGCGACGTAGTGAAGAGGCGAAGAAAATCATTTGGATGCGTGACGCGGGCGCACAGCAAAGTGATTTGCTCGCGAAATCCTCAGATGCAGAAAGTAGACGATTGATTGCCGATGTCTATGCCGTGCGTGGAAATATCAATGATATTCGAGCGAGCATAGAGAAGAATTGTATGGAAGAGAAAGATAGAAATAAACAATTTGCACTAACTGAGGCAACTGAAGCTGATATCCAAGCCTTACGCCAGCTACAACAAAAACAAGCGCAGAGATCCGCACAGACATCTCCAGCAAACGATAAAGTTGTGAAGGAAGTGAAAGAAGTGAATAGCGAGCAAATCTCGCCAGATGCAACGGTCATGGCAGCAAAAAAACGATTGCCATGTCCAAACTTAAAAAATCAAATGGAAATTATTAAGGCGAATTTGCGTACTGGTGCAGATGCTCAAACGATGCAAATGTTGAATCAACAAAAAAGAGAGTTAGATAAAGAAATTGCCGCCACTTGTGCGCAATGAGTATTTGGCTATGTTGCTGACTATCGCAGCACCGACGCAACACTGATACAACACTAACGTAATACAGACCAAACAAGCACGCATGTTTTCGTGTTTGAAAACGAGGAGCTTTTATGACGAAATATACTTTGAATGTGAATGGCGCGACCAAGTCGCTTGATGTAGTGCCAGATACGCCTTTACTTTGGGCACTGCGAGATTCATTGGATTTAAGTGGTACCAAGTACGGTTGCGGTGTCGGTCAGTGTGGTGCTTGTATGGTGCAGATTAATGGTGTGCCGACGCGCTCCTGTATGACGCCGGTATCTAGTGTTGGTCGTCAAAAAGTGACAACGATAGAAGGCATTGATCCCAAAGCCGCGCATCCTTTGCAGCAAGCTTGGCAAGAGCTAGACGTCCCGCAATGTGGCTACTGTCAAGCGGGGCAGATTATGAGTGCTGCAGCATTATTGAAAGATAATCCAAATCCTAGTGATGCTGACATCGATGCTGCGATGGGCGGTAATTTATGCCGCTGTGCGACCTATTTACGTATCCGCGCAGGCATACACCGTGCTGCTGAAATTGCTCGTACACAGAAAGGCAAAAAATGAAAACAGTAGATTTAGACTTAGCCAATTCTTCTCGTCGTGATTTTTTACAGCAAACGAGTGCAGGTGCTGGTGCTTTAGTGCTAGCAAGTTTTTGGAGTGCAGATGCCAATGCACAGCAATCGGTTAGCAAGCCAACTGCCGGTGCCGCCTTTACGCCAAGCGCGTTGATCAAAATTGATACTGACGGTAGTGTCACTTTAATTTCAAAACAGCCAGAGATCGGGCAAGGGATTAAGACTTCGCTGCCTATGGTGATTGCCGAAGAACTAGAGGTGAACTGGAAAGATGTGAAGATTGTACAGGGTGATTTGAACCCTGCCTATGGTAGCCAATTTGCAGGCGGCTCTTTATCCACACCCTTGAATTACGATGAGTTTTTAAAGCTGGGCGCATTAGCGCGCACCATGTTAATTGAAGCTGCTGCACAAAATTGGAAAGTCGCCGCAACAGAATGTTATGCAGAAAAGAGCAAAGTATTTCATAAGGCAAGTAAGCGCCAAGCAAGTTATGCTAGTTTGGTGAGTAAAGCAGCTAGTCTGCCAGTGCCTGATGTGAAAACAGTTAAGCTGAAAGATCCTACTAAGTACAGTTTAATTGGTAGCCGCATCGGTGGTGTGGATAATGCTGACATCGTCACTGGCAAGCCCTTGTTTGGGATTGATGTGAAATTGCCAGGTATGTTGTATGCCGTGTACGAAAAATGCCCAGCCTTTGGCGGTAAAGTCGTCAGTGCAAATTTAGAAGCGATTAAGGCCTTGCCTGGTGTGCGCGATGCTTTCATCATCGAAGGTACTGATAATTTAAATGGCTTGATGCCTGGTGTTGCGATTATTGCAGAATCAACTTGGGCTAGTTTTAGCGCGCGTAAGCAGTTAAAAGTGGTATGGGACGAGGGTAAGGTTGTCAATGAAAGTTGGGATGACTTCAGCGCAAAAGCGATGGCTGCATCAAAGCAAACTGGCGCGATCAACTTGCGAAAAGATGGTGATGTTAATGCCGCTTTGGCGAATGCAGCCAAAACTGTTGAAGCGAGCTACAGTTATCCGTTTATCTCACATGCGAGTATCGAACCACAGAACTGTACCGTTTGGTATAAGCCAGAAGACGGCAGTTTGGAAATGTGGGTGCCGACTCAAAATCCAGCAGCGGGTCAGGCAATTGTCACCAATATTTTGAAGATTCCAAAAGAAAAAATCACTTTACACATGACACGTAGTGGTGGTGGTTTTGGTCGTCGTTTGAGCGCCGATTACGTGATTGAAGCAGCGGCAATTGCGATGAAAGTGCAAGCGCCAGTAAAGCTAACTTGGTCACGTGAAGATGATATGCGACATGATCATTATCGCGCTGGCGGCTTCCATTTCTTGCGTGGTGGGGTTGATGCGAAAGGTAAGCTGACTGCTTGGCATAATCATTTCCTTACGTTTGCGAATCGTGTCACGCGCGATGGTAAGAGTATTTTGCAACCTGGTAGCGGCGCAAGTTTATCTGGTGATGAGTTTCCTGGTCGATGGGTGGAAAATTGCTTGTTGGAGCAAACACCGATGGAGACTGGTGTACCGATGGGACCTTGGCGCGCGCCAGGCAGCAATGTGTTTGCTTGGGTATTCCATAGCTTTATCGATGAATTAGCACATGCCGCCAATCGTGATCCATTGGAATTCCGTCTCGAAATACTGGGTGATAAAGATGTGATGCAAGGCACGGGTGAACGTGGGCAGCCATACAATGTGACCCGTATGCGCAATGTTCTAAAGATGGTGGCGGAGAAATCTGGATGGGGAAAACGTAAGTTCCCGCGTGGTCAGGGGCAGGGGATTGCATTCCACTTTAGCCATCGTGGTTATATCGCCGAAGTCGCTGAGGTGACGGTATCGAAAGAGGGGCAATTAAAGGTAGATCGCGTCGTCGTTGTTACGGATATCGGGTCACAAATTGTGAATATGAGTGGCGCTGAAAATCAAGTGCAAGGATCTGTCATTGACGGGATTAGCACCCTGATGTTCCCTGAACTGGATATTCAACGTGGTCGTGTTGTGCAGGGTAATTTTGGTGAGTATGGTTTATTACGCATGCCAGATTCTCCGACCAAGATTGATGTGCATTTCTTGAAGAGCAATTTCCCAGTCACAGGATTAGGGGAACCCGCATTCCCACCGTTGGCGCCAGCAGTATGCAATGCGATTTTTGCGGCGACTGGCAAGCGTGTTCGACAGTTGCCTTTGTCTCGCAATGATTTGCGTTGGTCGTAGATCCTAGTGGCTTAAATTAAGGCCAAATTACACAGTAAAAAATCCGACGTAGTTTGAGCTAGGTCGGATTTTTTTTATGGCGAGATCAATTTTGTTTTATTGACGCACGCGTTTTTTCGCACCCGTGGCTTTACTACTTTTAGGTTTAAATTCGGGTTGCCCTGCAGCGCCAGCAAAACCTGTTTTTGGTGCTGGTTTGGATGGTAGTCCGACTACTGCTGACTTTTTCACTGGCGTTGTAGGGCTATTGTTTTGTTCAATCGCAGTGCTTGCAGCCTTGCTTGATGCTTTCATATTTCTGACTCTTGGTGTTGGTGTTTTCTTGGGAGCGGTACTGCTGCCGACATTTGTATTATCCGCGACGATGATGGCGTCCACGTCGATTGTGCTTGCTTTCGTGCTCGCCTTCTCATTGCTTGCCTTCAAATTACTTGTCGGCTTTGCTTTTTTGACGCGCGGATAACTAGACGCAGTTTTCTCGATGTGATTGATATCTTTAATTTCGACTCTATTTCTTCGCGTTGCCTCGCTTGTCTCTGATTTTGCGGACACGGATGAGGTAGCTGGTGGAGAAACGGTGATAACGCTATCTAAAGAAAAAGGCGTAACTGTTTGGCCAAGAGCAAGAAATTTCTCTTGAATTCTTTGCCCCAAATTAACAAGCTCATGCAAGTACATTTGACTTTGTCCTGACACCGCATGGGCTTGCGCAGATACTCGCAGAAATAATTCCTGAGGATCTTTTAATTCTCCCATGTCGGATAAGAATTCATGCCAACTTTCCCAGTTAGTATGTAACATCTGCGCTTGTAATTCGCTGGCGCGATCAAATTCTTCGCTCAAGGATTGCGTTAGATTGTTGTATGCGGCTAATTGCTGATCCAAATCGGGAACTTGCTTACTGGTCAGCTTATTTGATACGAAAATCATCATTTCTCCTTTGTGATAGATTGAGCAAAGAAAGTGGTTTCATTGACGAGATAAAATCGAATCCGTTTAATTTATGCCGCATTGCAGCATTTGACTGATTGTAGTAGTTCATCCGTCAAATAGCGAGTGTTACTTGCATATCGAATGCCACAAACAAGTGCGAAGGATCGGCACTTTAGTCATCCAGATCGCTCTATCTGCATTATCCGGCGAGATTCGCTGAGCGGACTAAATTCAATCATCGAATATTTGACGATGCGCAAGTTGCATGATGATCGAATCGAAAGCAACGTAAAATGTGCGCGAACTTGCAAGTAAATGCAGGATAAAGGAGCAAAATGATGTTGGAAAAGAATCAAAATTTAAATCAGCTACGTGATCAATTACGCAATTTTGTTGCCGAGCGTGAGTGGCAACAGTTTCATACACCTAAAAATCTAGCGAGTGCTTTGATTGTAGAGGCGGCAGAATTGTTAGAACCCTTTCAATGGTTGAAGTCGGGCGAAACAGAAGAACTCGATGCACAAACGCGTACCGCGATCCAACATGAGATGGCAGATGTCCTGAATTATCTTGTTATGTTGGCCGATAGGCTGGACATTGATTTACTTGCTGCTGCACATGAAAAAATACAATTGAATGCGCAAAAGTATCCCGTGCCATTGGCGCGTGGAAGCGCTCTAAAATATACCAATTTGAAGTAGGCCTCTGCTAAACCAAAGCGATAAACCAACCCAATACACCTTAGCGATCGAGCTTCAACATGAACCAAGTACACATCTTAAATCAACAGTCTTTGCGAGATTTATCCGAGCAAGCAAAGCAAAATACACGACTACGTAAAAACTTCAATTTCCACGCGAGCAATGAATCTAGTTGCCATCGACTGCTCAATGCACTAGAGCCGGGCACCTATGTACAGCCGCATTGCCATTTATCTTCAGAAAAAGATGAAACACTTGTGGTAGTTGCGGGGCGTATTGGTGTGTTGTTGTTTGATACGGATGGAAATGTACAGCAAAGCGTCGTGTTGGAAGCAGCAACTGAAAATTTTGGAATTCATATTCCTACTGGTGTATTTCACAGCATGGTTGCACTTACGACTGGGTCGGCTTTCTTTGAAGCGAAGGCTGGTCCGTACACTGCTATTACAGATTCTGAACGTGCCTCGTGGGCACCAAAGGAAGGAGATTCTGAAGCGCAGAATTTTTTGAATAAGATGCTAAAACACTTTGAATCAAATTGAATTAAGCGATAAGGTGGAGAAGGGGAGTATATGAGGACGCATAAGCTTGCGGTCTGCGCTTAAAGTAGTTGGGTCCTGGCGATAAAATCGTGATGTGGATATTCCTCAGGCGAAATCTCAAATCCTTGTGCTGTAAGCCATGCACAAGCTTGTTCGAGATCCGAGAAATACGCAATTCGCTCATCTTCGAAGTCGTCGGTTTGTGTACGATAGATCTGCTTCTTTAACTTGCTAGGCATGACGATCGCTAAGGCTTTGCAATTATTCGAGAAAGCCCACTCGCGCATCTTAGCGATACGTTGCAAGCTAGTCGCATTCGACATTTCCCAATTGACTGCATTGGTCAATCCCGCCCAAGGTGCAGATATTGGGGCCTTATCACGATACTCTTTGAACGCTGCGAGTGTACCTTCCGCATTAAACACCCCCGCGCTACTGCGTATAATGATTTGTCGAATGACACTAATTTCCCACTCGCCGTGAATTTTTTCCATAGACAATCGACTTTATTTCAAGAGTGTGATGAACTGGAAAGTGAGTTTCGCAGGTAATCGGCTGAATTTTACTAAACAGAGCCACGTGTTCAGCAAAATTCAGCAAGCTAGCAAAGCAAAGCAAGGCAACGAATGATTAACGCATACTAGCTATTAATGCTTCGAGTTTAACTGTATCGGCGCAGAACAGGCGTATGCCCTCTGATAGCTTCTCGCTTGCCATTGCATCTTCATTCAACATGAAGCGGAAGGTTTTTTCGTCGAGTTCAATTTTTTCAAGGTCGGATGCAGATGCTGTTTCTGGATTTAACTTTAATGAAACGCTTGATTCGGAGTCGCTCAGTTTTTGTAATAAATCGGGGCTAATAGTGAGTAGATCGCAACCAGCTAATTCTAAAATCTGCGACGTGTTTCTAAAACTTGCGCCCATAATTTCTGTTTTGTAGCCGAACTTGCGGTAGTAATTGTAGATACGTTTAACGGACAAAACGCCAGGATCATCAGCACCATAAATTTCTTGGCCAGTTTGCTTTTTGAACCAATCATAAATACGTCCAACGAAAGGTGAAATTAATTGTGCTCCTGCCTCTGCACAGGCCGCTGCTTGCGCTAAGCAGAACAATAAAGTCATATTGCAACGTATGCCTTCTTTTTCAAGAATTTCTGCTGCGCGTATGCCTTCCCAAGTGGAGGCAATTTTGATCAATACACGTTCGCGTGGAATGCCAGCAGCCTCGTACAGCGCGATCAATTGACGTCCTTTGGCAACAGTCGCTTCAGTATCAAATGATAGACGTGCATCGGTTTCTGTCGATACGCGACCAGGGACGATTTCTAGAATCTTTAAACCAAAGCTAATTAATAATTGATCGATGATTTCGTCCGTCGATTTGCCTGTGTTACGTGCAACAGCATCTGCCAATAGAGGCTGATATTCTGGCTTTTGAACAGCTTTTAAAATCAAGGAAGGGTTAGTTGTCGCATCACGCGGTGTATAAGCTTGCATCGACTGGAAGTCACCGGTATCTGCGACTACGGTAGTGAATTTTTTGAGTTGTTCGAGTTGATTCATGATGAGTATATAAAAAGTTTGAAATGAGTTTAATTGGCGATTGAAAGCTATGCTACCGGTTTATTGAACGTGGATTTGCGCTGGCCCTTCAATCATTTCGCCAATCACGGTGGCTTCAGCAAAATGATTGCTATGTAATAGCGCCAAAACTTCGTCGACCGATTCCTTGGCACAAGCGATCAGTAACCCACCTGATGTTTGCGGGTCAGTGAGTAAAGCTTGGGTGACGCTGTCGGTTGAGTTGAGTATGACATCATGTCCGTACGCGGCGAAATTTCTAGCAGAAGCACCAGTGACGCAACCCGCAGCTGCGAGTGTTTGGACTTGTGGCAATACAGGAATGTTGGATGCGTTGATTGTGACAGAGATTCGTGCTCCTCTGCATATTTCTAGCAGGTGTCCGAGTAGCCCAAATCCAGTCACATCGGTCATCGCATGCACGCCTTCTAGTTGTGCCAATAATTGACCTGGCTTATTGAGCTTTGTTGTGTTGGTAATCATGCTGGCATATCCTGCAGCGTCTAATCGCTGTTT
>VFQS010001789.1_pt1 | contig 18722 bp, 18 predicted proteins | sample 3512361 | NCBI WGS metagenome assembly VFQS01 (sample SAMN10412375, study PRJNA504923) | tailings metagenome | isolation source: Relicate 1 Philex TSF3 active mining | place: Philippines
CATTGCGCGATATAGATACCTGCTTTAAGGCAGCGCAAAGACTCCTAGATATTGCGGAAAATCAGGCTGAAAATGAAAATGCGGAGCGCGACGCCGCCGAATTAAAGCAATTGCAGGATGCGTATCAGGGAACAGGAAGAGGATTGATTTCTGGTGGCGCAAAGGTCATCAAAGATCTTGAGAAGGAACAAAAATCCAGCACTACTCGTGCGATTCGAGACAATATCGATGGCGCACTTTTGGACATCGCTAACCTGTACCGGGATGTTTTGATCGTGCAATCAAACGGGCATGAAATTATGAATATTGATTTAGCCGATGAAATAACGAACTACTCACGAACAACCTCGCCAAAGCGCACCCTGGCTCAGATTGAAAGCATTTTAAATGCCCGGACAAATCTCTCGCGTAACGCGGCACCCTTGGCCACGCTCGAAGCTCTGTTTTGCGCTTTGAAGTAGCTTTCGGCATTATCCGCACATGCGCCTTGACCACATCTCTTATGCAGCAACCCATGATCAGCTTGTCGATGTTGTCCAGAGAATCGGTTCGAGAATTGGATCTGCATTCACAGATGGAGGGATTCACCCAAGATTCGGCACACGCAACTTCACACTCGCGCTAAAAAATGGTCACTACTTAGAGGTTGTTTGTCCGATTGATCATCCTGCCGCAGATTCATCTCCATTTGGTCGAGTTGTTTCACAACGCGCAAATGAAGGTGGCGGTTGGTTGACCTGGGTCGTTTCAACTAAAGATATTTCTCCAGTGGAATCCCGCTTAGGAAGAAAAGCGGTTGATGGTTCACGTAAACGTCCAGATGGATCAGAACTAAAGTGGAAACAAATCGGTGTTTTGGGAACATTAGAGGATTCACAACTTCCATTCTTTATTCAATGGATGAGCCACGAGCATCCTTCAACAGATGGAAAAGCTGTGGCAGAGATTGTTAAGTTTGAAATCTCTGGGGATGAAAAAACAATTGAAGAATGGCTAGGTTCTGACCTTTCCAAAACATTTGATGAAGTAGAAATAGAATGGCTTGATCCAGCCTCCCTTGATGGACAGACCGGATTAATAGCGGTTCATCTTGCGACGCCAAATGGCGTTGTACGCTTGGATTAATTACTGCACACGCCTTTAGTGCAGCAACGCCGCCCTAGCTCAGTCGGTAGAGCGTCGCTCTCGTAAAGCGAAGGTCGCGGGTTCGATTCCCGCGGGCGGCTCACTTGCACCAAGCTTTCAAGAATCTCGCGTACACTCCAGTCCCGAGAAATCGTGCGAAAAAATTTCGAATACAATTCAATGTTAAGAAAAAGCATAACCACTCAAATATTTTCAAGGGTAATCAACATTCCGGTAAATCAACTTTCACCTGATACACAGAATCGTGTCGAAATATTTTTCGGAAACGCCTATTGATTGAGTAAACCCAGCATTAGTAGCTTCCTCGCTAAATATCCTCCAACAATTCTGCTACCAAGTATATTTAGATGATGTTCGTCGCGGAAGATTAATGATTGATCCCTGTAGCGGCCCACATAGAAATCTTGCTATTTGTGCCCATGAAGACCTGCACCTTGAACTTGCTGATGGGAAACTCAGTGCATTTCCCTCAATGGTTAAGGTGTCTGCCTTATAAGGTGGAAATTGCCAAAGCAAAGAATTTTCAATCAATCCGACCGCGATTTCTGGAGAATCAGAAGTTACAACAACTTGCGAACGATTCTGCGTAAGCATTCCAGCATAAATACTTAACTCAAATTCCATTGACTGGATTGTACTTCTTTAATGAAAGAGTTGCCGAGATTGCTAAGAACGTGCGGCCGAGTTCGCAGGGTGGAATGGAGATTACGGCAGTCATAGATCATTATCTTCAATTGGGTAACTTAACTTTCACACAAGTTTCCAGAGGTTCGGCCTGGCTCGATACTGGCAACCCAAATTCACTAAACGATGCTGCTGCACACGTCCGATTCATTGAAGATAAGAAGGGTCTCAAAATTGCATGCTTGGAAGAGGTCGCCTTAGAGAATAGATGGATTTATTCGTCTGCAGTTTTAAAGTCGCTTTAAGAACAGAATTACAATTCTTACTTTAAATATGTTGCAAAAATAAAAGAAAAATGATTTAACCTGAAATTATCCAAATGTTTTGAAAGGCAAACAATTTGGGTAACATGCGAGTTGGAACATATTGAATTTTATCTAAAATCAAGAGTATCTTATTATTCAAATCAGGGAGCATTGCTTCAATAGGTATCGGTGTTGGGAAAAAACCAATCAAACGAAAATTTAGTTGTAGTAGAAGCGATTCAAAAGACGACTTAGTATAAAACTTCAAATGTGTTTTATCTAGAATTCCTCTTTCTGTGTAATTCCACTTGCCAGCTAAAAGATTCAATCGGTTGGTAAAATGAGCAACATTTGGTATCGAAACAATTATTTCTCCACTGGGTTTTAGGAGGGTCCTATAACTAGCCAAAACAGATTCTGGGTCAAGCAGATGTTCTAAAACATCAGCAAAAACTATGAAGTCAAAAGCCTCATTCAATTCGGATGACGCAGCCTCTGCCGTTAAGTTCAAGACTCGCACACCATTGGCTTGCGCAATTTCAAAATCGGCTCGAAACGGCTCTATACCCAGGTAGTCTAGACTCTTGTTTTCAATTAGACTTCTTAATTCACCTCGCGCACAACCCACATCTAAGATTCTCACTCCTTCAAGGTTTTGCGACTTGGAATTTAAGTAGCTTGCGATTCGGTTATGGCTCGCGTACTGAGACCTCTTAAATGGATAACGTGATGATGGGCTACTCATTTACGTGTTTCCAAACGATGTTTTCCGACTGAATAAATTTCTTACTTTTGTATATTCGGCATCTTGCTGCAAAGTACAGTGCAATTATTCTTAGTCCACCCCACCCATACTTAACAGATTCTTTTATTGAAATGCTCGATGAATCTGATTCATATTTCGCAGGTATAGGTACATCGGCAATCCTGAAATTAAAATAGACTGACTGAACTAAGAATTCTTGATCAAATGAAAATCCTTTGCTATTGATTTCAAACGGGATTGTCAATAAAACATCGCGTGAGTAACCACGCATTCCTGAATGAAAGTCTCCTACCGTTTGACCAAGTAGCAAATTTTCTATTAAAGTCGAGAAACGATTTAAGAAATAGCGCCACTTTGGCATACCTCCACTTAGCGCTTCTCTTCGTGTACGAATACGATTACCCAAAATAACATCACAATTTCCAAGTTGAATTAGATCAGAAATAACGCCAGTCACTCTCGCGTCATATTGATGATCTGGATGCACCATTATGACAATTTCTGCACCTTGAGCGAGTGCAGCTTTATAACAAGTAATCTGATTTCCACCATAACCAATATTTGTTTCATGCGCAATTGTATGAATGCCCAAACTTTTCGCGATGGCGAGGGTGTTGTCCGTCGAACAATCATCCACCAAAATAACTCTAGACTTAAACTCCAAAGGTAAGTCATTGAATGTTTTCTCTAAGGTCTTTTCTGCGTTATAGGCTGGCATCACGATCCAAGTATTCTCGCGCATATGTCCTAGCCTTCCCCAAGGTCGTCATTAACAATACTGCATTATAATCAACATGTCGGGAAGGCCGCTTACGCGTCGGAGTAGGTATTATTCACTCGAGATTACATAGAGACTCTAAAAATAGATGGCGTAAAGACGGGATTTAAAGTTGTTGAGTCTTTTTAATGCCTGAAAGAATCAGAAATAAATGTCTCGTCATTCCAAACTACCCACCTTAATGAAGCATGTTTTTTTACTCGCTCTTCATGCCCAAGATTTCATTTCAAGTCGAGAGAAGCTGCAAAGTGATTAAGAATACGTCAAAATTCCCTATCTGAGTTTTAGTTTCGATTTGGAGATGTTTTACTGTGTAACTGTTATTTTTCAAGGTTTCAAAAGCATCATTTAACTTTTCCAAATTAGTTGTAATTATAAGCAACCTAATCCCGTCGCTGAAACCACTACCTTCACTTCCAATCGGTTGCGCAGTTTCCTCAAGATCTGGGAATGATTTACTTACCCTGTTGTAAGAAGAATTCAAATATCCTACTGCGTTTACCTGACGAAATACCGGACCTAATGGCTCCAACTCATTAAACCACAACTTGAATTTACGTTTCCGATCAATACGATCGATTTCTCGAACTAACTGAAGTGTAAGTAATTGATTTTCTGATGCGCTTTGCAAGCCAGGAACATTCCCCGCTCTGCAGACCGCATTAAAACATGCAAAACAGCCAAAAGTGGGGGAAACGGAAAAAATGTTGACAGTCATGAATATTAACAACACAAATATTAATAATTTCTCACGAAAAACTAGATAAGTTAAAATGAAAGGCGTTATCAATAGCAAAAAAGCCAAGCCCCTTAAAGGATGATTCAGAGAAGCTTCCAGAGGATGAACTAACCTTATCAAGTATTCAGAAGTAAAATGTGTCTGGTTCGCCTCGAACAAACTCAGTACGCTCAATGACAACGCAACACAGATTAAAAATATTTGATTTCGATTTGATGTGCTAGCCAAAATCCTTGAAAGTAAAGGGCCCAGTGCAAGTAAATAAATGCCTAAGGTCTGATTAAAGTACATGAATTGCATGGACCACTGACCGCCAAAAACGTTAACAAATACTTGCGCAATTAATGTAATAGTTGTTAATGCTAAGAAACTATTAAATACAACATCATCTCTTTTTGATCTTCTATAAAGAATGTATAAGTAACCCTGCGTAATTGTTATGATGATTGGTAATGCCAACCATGTCGCATAAGGAAGCCAAGTTGAAAATGCCGGTGCTCGATATGCGTTGCCAACTGTAAACCCAAGAAGTTTTTGAATATTATTTTCAAAAAAGAAACCAGAACCGTAAATTGAGTATATTCCTTGCAAAACCAAAGTGGTCGTACAGAACAAAGCAAGAGCGAGTGTTAGTGTATAGAGTTTTGAACGAAAAGATAACTTGTCACCTTGAGCCTTACATGAAACAAAGTAAAATACCAAAATCGCAGGGATATAGATAATTGTTAATATCGCAGAGTAGAAACTAAGGCTAAGAAATATTGTAGCTTTTCCAGCATTTATATAACGCTCAGTTTGCGAAATGTATTTCTTTTGAAGATAATAAATTGAAGCTAGAATATAAATGATTACGGATCCAGTTGGATAGTTTGCACCCAGCGACGTAAGAACGTACTGAGAACCTACCCAGATCGAAGCAATCAAATATGCCAGATTGCGTGAATAATTCGTTCGTAAAATCTTTATGATCAGAAATACTGAAATAAATAAGTAAAGAAAAGCTCGGATGTAAGCTTGAGAATGGTTTGGGACGATTGAGTTTAGGATATGTGACGGCCATATAACTGGAAGTAAATCACCAGATGGATCGGTTGGAAAAGCGCTCCGTAAAGTCGTAAGAAACTCTGAGTGTCCTAAATATGCCCAATGGTCAACCCATCCATAGGGATTGAATTGCCAACTTTGGTTGATGCTGCAAAAGACAACAGAAATCAAGATGCTAAAAATCGAATCAAAAGAAAAAGCCCACGGGATTAGCATCCGATTTTTCAGCTTGATCACCTTAAGATCCTATAACAATGCGGTCATGGCTTAGATAAACGCGCAAGCCCTATTTCTTAGCAATCCAACTTTGACCCGACAAGATTGTAAATTTCCCTTTACTTTATAGCCGCACTGATTATGAAGGAAGCTGTATTTATCCAAGAGAATCAATCGATCCTTGATATGATGGAATCTAGGGTAATTACAGAGAGGTTGACTTCATGGATGAGGCTTTATTGTTCCAATTGAGGTCGGAGATTCTAGATTTAACTAAAAAATATGCGCATGAGCTTCTTGTACCTAAAGCTTTTGTCGCTGGAGAAGATCCAGTTCCTGTTTCGGGAAAAGTTTTAACTTCAGATGACTTTTCATCACTTGTGGATTCCTCTCTCGATGGGTGGTTAACAGCCGGACGCTTCACAGTTGACTTCGAAAGAGCGCTTGCGAATTTTGTTGGTACGCGCCATGCACTCTTTGTTAATTCAGGATCTAGTGCGAACTTACTTGCCCTAAGTGGATTAACTAGCAAGAAACTTGGCGAAAGAGCCCTGAAGCCAGGTGATGAAGTACTGACAGTTGCAATGGGATTTCCAACGACGATAAACCCAATAATTCAAAATGGTCTAAAGCCAGTTGTTGTAGATATTGATTTGGATACTCTAGATGCGAACGCATCTCAATTAGAAGAAGCAGTCTCGCCAAAAACTAAGGCGATTATGATGGCTCACACTCTTGGTAATCCATTTGACCTCGATACAGTTCAACGCCTTTGCAAAGATAACAACCTGTGGTTGATTGAAGATTCTTGCGATGCTCTTGGCTCTACCTATAGGGGTAAACGAACGGGCAGCTTCGGAGACACAGCCACACTTAGCTTTTACCCAGCCCACCACATCACCACAGGGGAAGGTGGAGTAGTTTTAGTTAAATCTCCTTTGGTAAAGAAGCAAGTTGAATCTTTCCGAGACTGGGGCCGTGATTGCTACTGCGAGACCGGGAAAGACAACACATGCGCGAAGCGCTTTGGTTGGAAATTGGGAGACTTACCTGAAGGTTATGACCACAAATACACATACAGTCACATCGGTTACAACTTAAAGGCCACTGATATGCAAGCAGCCCTGGGTCTGACTCAATTAGCCAAAGTCGAACTTTTTATTCAAAAGCGTAAAGAAAACTATGAGTACCTAAAGAATCACCTATCCTCAGTGGAGGGAATTTCTATTGCAGAAGCAACCCCTAATAGCGATCCGTCTTGGTTCGGCTGCCCTATAACTTTAGATCCAAATCATCCAGTAATTAGAGAAGATCTACTCAGGTTCCTAGATTCAAGAAAAATTGGAACAAGGCTTTTGTTTGCAGGTAACATAACAAAGCAACCCGCTTATCAAGATGTAGATTTCCGAGTTGTAGGCAATCTTAAAAACACTGACATAGTGATGACTAGGTCATTTTGGGTTGGTGTGTACCCAGGTCTAACCACACAAATGCTTGACTATGTAATCGAATCAATAACAGATTTTGTGTCTGGGAAAATAAGATAAATGCATTACTTAGTAACGGGTCACACAGGTTTTAAAGGCTCATGGCTTTCGCTTATGCTCCAAATGCAGGGCCACACCGTTTCTGGAATCTCCCTCGATCCACCCAAGAAATCACTCTTTAACCAAGCAAATTTAAGTAACCTTTTTCGGAATGATCTAAGGATTGATATTCGAAATTCAGCTGAATTGTTTAGTGCAGTTAAGAAGATTGACCCTGAGGTAATCATTCATCTTGCCGCGCAACCATTAGTGCGGGAATCTTATAAAGATCCTGTTGGAACATTTGAGACCAACGTTTTAGGCACACTAAATCTATTGGAAGCAACAAAGGCTCTTAATAGTCTAAGTGCCACTCTAGTTGTCACTACAGACAAGGTTTATAAGAATCGTAACCAGCTTCGTGGCTATGTCGAAACTGATGAACTTGGAGGCGATGATCCATACAGCGCGTCAAAAGCTGCCGCTGACATAGCTACCCAATCATGGGTTAAGTCCTTTGCAACTACTCCCGTGGCGATAGCCCGGGCCGGAAATGTTATTGGTGGTGGAGATTGGGCTAACCACCGCATTATTCCTGATTTAGTAAACGCATACTCTTCCAATAAAACGCCGACTCTGCGATACCCAGATGCCATCCGTCCTTGGCAACATGTCTTGGATTGCTTAAATGGTTATCTGCTACTGATTGATTCCATGATGAGCCGTGGCGTGTCAGGCGAATGGAATTTCGGCCCCTCCTTAGATACAAAAAAAACAGTAGGGGAGTTGAGTGCTCAAGTTGCTGCACATTATGGATTGACAAGTGAAGTATGGAAATTAGAAAGTAACTCACAACCACATGAGGCAGGATATTTACTCCTCGACTCAAGTAAGGCTAGATTGGCGCTAGATTGGAGTGATCACTTGAATTTCAAAGAATCTATTAAATGGACCGTTGAATGGTATTTGAACAAAGATCTCAGCCATATCGAGATTACGAAGAGTCAAATACAACAATTCTTTGAAAAGACAAGGAATCATCATGATAAATGAGATGCCGGCGGTCCTTCTTGCGGGAGGTTTAGGAACTCGCATGAGGGAAGAAACTGAATATCGACCAAAGCCGATGGTCGAAATTGGTGGCCAACCAGTTCTATGGCACATAATGAAGAATTTAGGTGTTGCAAATATAAAAGAATTCGTCATTTGTACGGGTTACAAGGGTCAGCAAATCAAAGACTACTTTCTCAATTATCACACCAGTAATCATGATTTCACCGTTCACCTAGATCGACATTCAGATGTACAGATTCACAAAGAAGAGCCTCTAGAAAATTGGTCTGTGACGGTTGCTGATACGGGTCAAAATACAATGACCGGTGGGCGCGTAAATAAGATCCGTAAGTTTGTTGAAGGTAAGAGATTTTTAGTAACCTACGGTGACGGACTTGCAAATGTGAATATTAGCGAACTTATCCAATTTCATGAGAATCACGGGCGGATAGCTACAGTGAGTACCGTCCGGCCAATGAGTCGCTTTGGGGTAATGGATATTGATGTTGACGGAACAGTAAAAAAATTCCGAGAGAAGCCTCAGGTTGACGACTGGGTGAACATAGGTTTCTTTATCTTTGAACCAGCGATCTTTGATTTTCTCAATGATGATTGTGTATTAGAAAGAGAGCCTCTCGAAGCACTCGCAGCAATAGGTGAGTTGCGAGCCTTCAAGCATCAAGGTTTTTGGCAGCCTATGGATACTTTTCGTGAATCTCTTATGCTAAATGAAATGTGGGATAAGAATTCTGCGCCCTGGAAGACTTGGTAATTTTGAAAACCACTGCTTGGATCTTCGATTTGGATGGAACTCTTGTAGACAGCAGTAAGCAAATAGGGGATGCTATTAATTGTGCGCGAAAAGAATTCGGTTTTCGCCCTTTGCCCCTATATAAGGTTGAGGAACTAGTTGGACTTCCCATAACTCACTTTTTGCGCGATATTGAGATCAATAAAATCGATGAAAAGGATTTAATTCTAAGGTTTCGCCAGATCCTAGAAATAGAAATATTGCGGGGTAATTATGTTTTTCCCGGAGTAAGAGATTTTTTGAGTCAACTAAAGGGTGCAGGCCTAAAAACTGCGATTGCAACATCAAAACCAACTTACTTAGCCGAGTTAGTCATAAACAATTCTTCGCTACACGGCCTTGTGGACGTTGTGCAAGGAACCGAAGACTTTCCTGCTAAGCCAGACCCAACTTGTATCCTGAAAGCTATGATAAGACTTGAGACAGATAAGGCAATCATGGTTGGAGATCGAATAGAGGACATCCAGGCCGCTATTGCAGCTGGAATAGATTCCATAGGAATCGCACATTCTTTTCATGACAAACCAACTTTGCAAGCAGCTGGTGCGGTCCATGTGTTTGATACCTTCCTTGAATTTACTCAATCAAAAGAATCTTTAATGCTATTGGTAGATTGAGCTTATGGAGCGATACGCAGACCAATTCATGAGTTGGCTCAAAGACCTTGGTTTCACCCATTGCTTCTTTCTAGCTGGTGGTGGCTCGATGCATCTAGTAGACGCAGCGAGCAAGAAATTCGTCTGCATACCCGTTGTGCATGAAGTTAGTGCCGTAATTGCAACTGAATACTTTAATGAATCCAGTCAAAATGATTCGAAAGCTTTTGCATTGGTCACGACAGGTCCTGGATTAACAAATGCAATCACAGGCATTTCTGGAGCATGGCTCGAAAGTCGTGATTGCTTGATTATAGGTGGACAGGTTAAGCGGCAAGATCTGGCGACAAATGGACTTCGTCAAAAAGGGATTCAAGAAGTAGACGGAACTTCACTAGTTGAATCAATCACCAAAGGAAGGATGCGAATTGAAACACCAGTAGGTCGAGATTTAGTTTCTGAATTGATTTCCCTGGGTGAAAGTCCCCGTCGCGGTCCGGTTTTTATTGAGATTTGCATAGATGCATCGGCTGCTGCTGCATCCTCAGAATACGAAGTCAAGGATGGATTTGGAACTAAGACGCCATGCATTAAGTCATCAATCTCTGACGATGATCTGAAGAGACTCCGACATTTGCTCTCAAAATCCACTCGTCCACTTCTTTTGTTGGGTTCTGGTGTCAGTAGAAAAGTAGTTCTTGAACTAGAGAATATTTTTGAACATCTGAAAATACCAATAGCTAGCACATGGTCTGGAGCAGATCGCACCAACGTCGATTATAAATATTTTGCAGGACGCCCAAACACCTACGGCATGAGGTGGGCTAACGTCTTTCAGCAACAAAGTGATTTACTGATTGCTGTTGGCACAAGGTTAAATCTCCAACAAACCGGCTTTAATTTTGAAGAGTTTATGCCTGTGGGTCAGATTATTCAAGTTGACCTAGATTCAGCTGAATTGGAAAAAGAGAACCCTGGCATAGATCTTGGTTTACAAATTGATGCCAATGAATTTCTAAAAATGTTACCTTCGGAACTCGAGAAGAATACAAAGGTTGAAGATCGTTCGGAGTGGATTAATCACCTTGAATTAGTGAAGAACGAATTACCGATTATTGAATCTATACATGTGAGTCCAGAACCTTTTGTGAACCCATACTTTTTCATTCATGAATTAAGTAAATCCTCTAGGATTGATGATGTCGTGGTTTCGTGCAGTAGTGGAGGTACCTTCACCTCAACCCACCAAAGTTTCCAAATTAAGCGTGGACAACAATTAATTTCAAATAAAGGCCTGGCTAGCATGGGTTATGGTCTAGCTGGCGCAATTGGGGCGGCTTTTTCAAACACTAGTTCTAGAGTTCTCTTGCTTGAAGGAGATGGTGGATTTGCACAAAACCTTCAAGAATTAGGAACAGTAGCTCGCAACGCTCTAAATATCAAAATGTTTGTTGTTTGCAATGATGGATACGCCTCAATACGTTCAAGTCAAAAATCCTACTTTAACGATAATTATGTCGGATGTGACATTAGTACAGGTCTCGGGTTACCTAAGTGGCTTGAAATCTGTAATGCTTATGATATTGAGCACTTTAAACTTGATAGCAAAAACATTTTTTCAGAGAGATTTCACGAATTGATGGAGTCCGCTAATCCAGTCTTCTTTGAGGTATCGACAGACCCGAACATGCTTTATTTCCCAAAAGTTGCGAGTAAAATTCTCGAAGGCGGAAAAATGACCTCGGCTGCAATTCATGATATGACACCGAAGCTTGCTAATGATGTGGCAGGTAAAGTGTTCAAATACCTTCCGCAGGATATGTGGGGGTTATAGTTGACAAGTAATACTGTAACTGTCTGCATAACAGGAGCAACGGGATGGTTAGGTCAATCTCTGTTGCACGCTAGACATGATTCCCAGGTGCAACATCATTTTGATGCCTTTGGGAGAACAGAATCTGAAATTCTCACCGATTCTGGTAAGTCCATACGAACTCATCTGTTTGATGTAAAGAAAATTACTTCGAAGCAATACGACATTTTCGCCCCACTCGCCTTTGCCACCAGAGATAAAGCCCTTAAAATGAGTGATCAGGATTATATCGACGTCAATAAGGCAATAGTTTTCGATGCAGTCAGTGTTATTCGTGCGGGCAAAATTGGAAGCGTTTTAAACATCTCTAGCGGAGTCGTTATTCTAAAATCTGAAAGTCAGCTAATTGATAGAAGCTATTTGATTTACGCAGACCTCAAGCGCTTTCAGGAAGATCTTTTTTCAAGTGCATGCGATTCAGTGGGTATTCCATTTATAAATTGCAGAGTATTTTCTCTCTCAGGTCAAGATATGAAAGAGCCTTCAAAATACGCTATAGGGGATTTGGTTTATCAGGCAATTTCCAACGGTTCAATTCAACTTAGCTCAAAAGGCTTAGTAGTCAGGCGATACATGGACTCCAGAGATTTAATGACGCTACTTCTTGAGTATGTCAGGAGAGGTGACTCTGTATCTGTTGAGTCGGGTGGCGAGAAGGTTGACCTGATTCAACTGGCGAGACAAGTATTGAAACTCTACGGGCATTCGGAAGACTCAATTACATTCACTGAGACAAATGCGACCCAATCTAATTCCTATTTCTCAGCAGAGGATCACTTTGAGAAAATTGCAGGTGAAACTAATTATTCGCTTGCAGGTATCACGGATCAGATAGCCAATGTAGCAAAAGCCTTGGAGCGATTGCAGTCCTAGCCCTGAGCCCGGGCTATTTTCGCCAAACCTTCAAGGGTTGTCTCTTGAGCTTTTGAGATTGAGAATTTTCGTCCCGTTACTTTTGATAGTTCATGCGAAATTGTTTTAACTTTTTGTCCAACGCCTCCAGCAAACAACAGCTCTCCCTCAAGATTTAGTTCCGACAATGCATCGTCATAACTTCGAATTAAACTTCCAAAGAATTTTGAAGATATGTTGTCGGCTGTAAGTTTGCCGTCATTCCCCTTAAGTGAATTTAGAGTTTGCTTAAAGTTAATTAAATCAATGTCAGAGGTAAGGTCGGGTGATTTACAACTTCTCTCAAACTCCAAGTATTTGTCAGACTGTAGTTCTCCCGGGAAGCAAAGTTTAACGAATGCGCTTAAGGCTCTGCCTGAAGGAAGATGTGTAATCGTTCGAATTTCTTTTCCATCAAAGTATGGCCTTACTTGGTAGTTGCCTCTGCGTTGAGAAGGATCTTGAAAACCCGCAACTTGACCACCTGTACCGATGTTGACGACGATTTTGCCTGACTCCATCTCGGTGCCGTAAAGTGAAGCTTGTTGATCGCCAACTCCTGTAAACACATCAAGTAAGTACTTCGATGAGTATCCAATTCTCGTTACATCAGTATGTACCGATGGAAGAACTAAAGAACCGTCCAACTTACAGATCAGTTCATCATCCCAAGTTTTGCTCCTTAAATTATAGAACCCTGAAGCTGCGGCATCTGTAATGTGCATATCGCTTGCCTCGAAATTCGTTAGGTAGCTCGTAACAAAAGAAATTATCGAGCGGAACGGCGAAGGTGTGTTTGAATGGCGTGAATACGGTTTTGTAATTGCTAATGAAAAGAAGGGTAAACCGGGTCGTAATTCGGATCCAGTTTCTTTGAAAGCCTCCGATGTCTTTAGCCAAAGCTCTAGTTCATATTTGTCTTTTTCATATTTTGACTCAAGACTTCTTTTGTCCTGCCAAGAGACTATTTCAAATCTGCCAGATTCCTCAATTACATATCCGCCCATCTGCCCACTTACGTAAATTCGGTTAGAATTTGAATAATTTTCTTTCTGAATTTCGATTGCTTGATCTATTAATGAAAAGAACTCTGCTGTAGGTATAACAGCTCTTTCGGATTCTTCTTCAGTAAATCTGGGCATGCTAAATTTTCTTATGTTTATCGGTGATTCTTGATCGTGAACTAGAACAGCAGACTTTAGGTATGTCCCTCCAATGTCAAGAAGGATTGAAGAAGCGGGACGTTTCAAGGTATTCACCCACTAGTAAGATTAATTCATCGCCTAGTTCGGTCTCAATAATACGAATGTCGCCATTCCTTACTGGAATTGCAAAGTTCATTTTGCCATGTCTCATTTTCTTGTCGTGCTTGAGCTCCTGAACCCATCGATTAGCATCAAATGATTTTTTGAGTCTAATATGACCGAAAAACTCTTCAAACAGCTCGCTCATCTCCAGATAAAATGAATAATCTGTGATCTCTCGTCGTAGGCCAATAAAATTTATGATGTCCATGCCTACTACCACAGCATCTCCGTGCACAATCGAATTGTCAGTAAGCGACTCCAGGGCATGACCAAATGAGTGACCGTAGTTTAAAACTCGTCTTAGATCAGATTCGTATTCATCTCGGTCAATCACATACTTTTTGGCATTTAAAGAGGAGTAGATAATTTTCTCTACATTGTTGGTGGACACTCCATATTTACGCAGATAGGTTTTGAATTCAGTTAAAAATTGATTCTCACCAGTCACTGCTAGTTTTGCTATTTCACCAAACCCAGACTGAATTTCAGAATGTGGAAGGGTTTCTAAGAAACCTGGGAATACTTCTACGGACTTTGGGGTATGCACAACACCAAGTTGATTCTTATGTCCATTTAAGTTGAGGGCACACTTAGAACCAATGCAGCTATCGGCTTGACTGAGTAGAGTTGTTGGGATGAATGTCCAATCAATACCTCGATAGTAAATATGACTAACAAAAGTAGAAAGATCCTGTACTACACCACCACCAATACCAACTATATGAGTAGTTTTGGTTGCCCCTGCATCCATAAGCCATTCTGAAATTTCAGCGACCTTCAACAGGGATTTATTTGCTTCGTCAGAATGGATTCTGAAGTATTTATCCTCTGGAATCGCTGACATTAATTTTGGGTACAACCTAGATATCTCTAAATCAATAAGCACATACACATCTTCGCGGGCAATTATCGCTTCAACCAGGTCGTCTATGTTTGCATGAAAAGTTGCAAAATAATTACCATTAACCGAACTGATTTCGAGTTTTCTTTTTTTGCTCAATTTATTGAAAACCCACCATCAACTCGAATTGACTGACCGGTGATATATGTGTTTTGCTCACTCATTAGAAACCAAACTAATTTTGCCACTTCTGAAGGTTTACCCATACGCCCAATGGGGATACGTTCGAGGATTTTTTCTATCTGAAACTTGTCATTATTCTTTAGGGTGAGTGGAGTCTCAATAAAACCTGGAACAACGGAGTTTGCCAAAATATTGTTTTGGGCATTCTCTAGGCCAACAGATCGAATTAAGGCTTCCAAGGCAGCTTTTGAAACTGAATAGCTTGATCTACCCAATCTCGTAATTGTTGAGTACGAACTTGAAATAGCCACAATTCGGCCGTATCTGTTCTTTTGCATGGCCGGTAAAACTGCCTTAATCAAAAGACGATTAGAGTTAACGTTTGTTTCCAAGATTTGAATGTATTCGTTTGTTTCAATCTCATCAAAATCTCGAGGCGTATTTGTGCCAGCACTTAGCACAAGCCCATCAAACTCAAGATTGGAGTTAGCTTCAATCCAGCTTAAGACATTATTTTGACTGGATAAATCCAGATCCTCAGAAGTTGGAGCTATAACAGAGCATCCATTGGAAACTAGCTCCTCCTTAATGGAGCTTCCGATACCGCCTCGACCTCCGGTGAGTAAGACCTTCATCTGCCCTCCGACATCGAATAGTTTCCTGAGCTACTTGTTGAGTTTATAGCCCTCGCTCCAGAATTTGTTGACGCAACTCAGCTTGTGACGCATAAGGACCATCAATATTGTCAATTGTAACTGGTTCACCCGCAGATAGACCTTTTGTGATTTTTAGACCGTTCAAGATTTCTCTTGTTGACAACTGACCTTTACGAAGTGGGACGGCTAATTTGAAATCTTGAGCGAATCTCTCACTTGACAGCTCGTATCCCGTTGGTAAATCCCGACGAGCATAAACGCCTCTCACCAATGCATCCAAATACTTGGTTTCCTCTTTTGAGATGATTCTGCGTGATGTGGCACTATTTCCTAGCATCTCTACCGCTTTATGAAACGCCTTGAACCATTCATCAATCTGACTCGGAAGAGAACAATAAGGTGAAACAGGAACATCATTGTACTCAATGTCAATATGTCTCTCCCAAGTCCTCGCACCAAGTGCAAATGAAATCAGCATGGAAGAGTGCCAATCATGATATTCGTGAGATGAAAAACCAATTACGTGATTTGGGTAACGGTCCTTCAAATATTTTATCTGATTTAATTCAAGTTGATCATCTTCGCTCGGATACAAACTCACACAATGGTTTACTGCCAATGGGATATTTCGATTTTCAAAGTATTGGACCAACTCGTCAAGGGACTTTTCGGATGCTCCGCCACTGGAAGCAATCACTGGTTTCTTCGCGTGTGCGATTCTTTCCAATAGTGACCAATCGTTAATATCCGAACTTGCAATCTTAATAATTGGAAAATTCAAAGCTACGCATAGGTCAACTGATGCCTCATCGAAAGGTGTCGCCATAGGGATACACCCTGCTCTTACAACAGCGTCGGCAAGGGATTTATACTGGGCGTGAGTCATTTTTGTTGCTTCAGTTTTCTTGATGTACCTTATTTCTTGGTTGCCTTTAAAGTCTTCATGGATGAAATTATCCACGTCGCGAAATTGAAATTTAATCGCTGCCTTGACATTGTTGTATCGAACCACTGTTGCAAAGTCTTGAATTATCTTTTTTCCACGATCAAGATCACCCCAATGATTGTTGGCAGCTTCAAGTACAAATAAGTTTTCAAAGATTGACTCGTTCGAACCTAACATTAACTCCCCGATTCCTTAAACCCAATTGAAGTTTACCTTAAAGTTTGGCCTATGTGCGTTCTCGCCCTAACCAAAATCTCCACGAAAGTCGACGCAAGGCAAAATGAAAAGTAACACGAATTAATTGAGCAATTCCTTGATGGTTAAAAATTTGCCGAGCAAGCCCTAATCTATGCTTACTAAATACTAATCCGTGCACAGGCACAACTATTGGGATTACAAAACCTTCACGTGATGCCTTTTCTTGCGTTTTCGCAATAAATTCTTCAAGTCTTATTGAGAATTGTTCAATGCTTGCCAGGTATTGATCAATTCCTTCATCTATAGAATCTCTTGCGGCCTGCAAATCAATTTCAGTATCGCTCATGGCGATTCCTCCAAAACCTAATTCCACTTCGGCGATAACATCCCCTAAAAATTCATTCTCGACGAATTTAGAAGGAGTGCCGGACAAAATCGCCTCAGTAACAATGGAGGAGTTCTCAAAAGAGTACAAGACTGTTGCATTTCTTAAAATCTCCTTCACTTGGTCTCGCGATTGCATTCGCGGTCCATCGCGAAATATTTCTACCGTTGGTAGATTCCCCACCTTTGGAGGTTTACCCACGAAACTGCGGTACTTTCCTGCATAGACAACCTGGTAAGGTTTTTTTGCGTCTTGTCTGGAAAATTCACGAGGGTCTATCGCGGGTAGGAAAAGTACTTCGGGAACTGACTCGTTGTTTAGAGTTGCGTAATGTTCAGCTATCTTAATTGAGTAGGCAAGAATGTATTCGTCATCATCAAATTTTTCTACACCACCGAGAGCACCCGCATAATTCATTAAATATCTGACTTTACAAGTTGCTCCAAGAGGGTTGCCGGGGATGGTTTCGGAGTAAATCACAATAGGAGTAATCCCTGCGTTAAAGAATGAATCGCTTACTTCCTGGGTAAGGAGTGGGGTTAAAAGATGCGGGTTAACCCGCGGTTCTCCTTGGTGTGGCGACTCCGTAAGCACCAAATATGCTTTGTGTCCCTTCATATTGATGGAGTGGCACAGATAATGGAGGGCTTTGATTCCGGCAGAAGAGTCAATCCATCTTGGCGCGTATATAAAGTACGGGTTTGTTGCTCTTCCATAGAGCATCGCTAAGGCATCAATTGACACGCAGCAAAGTTACTAGCCAAATCGCGAAATTCAGTGGAATACCTACCAAGAGTCGCATGAAATAACCAGACATAATGCTAACGGGATTTCCATTTGTGCTCAACGGAGGAGTCGATTGAAAGATTCTTTGGATGCTTGGGGCTTAGGGATATGAAGTTGCGAGACATGCTTTCAGGCAGAAAACTGTTCAGTTGAGAGGTCTGAGAAATCGCAAAGCGAAGGTCGCGGGTTTGATTCCTGCGGGCGGCTCGGTACAAATCAAGAGTTCGCTAACCTTGCTCCATGACATTTGTTGCCAATCATAAATTCGGCATAATTGGTGTTGGGGTTATGGGTGAAGCGTTATTAGTTTCAATTATCCAGTCCGGAATTGACGCTTCGAATATTGCGATTTCTGATAAGCGGAGTGATCGAACCGCTGAATTGGCAGCAAAGTATGGTTGCAAAGTTTTGAGTGTGGAGGATATTGCTTCAAATTCCCAAAATATCCTTTTGGTGGTTAAACCTCAGGATATGGATTCACTTGTGGATTCGGTAGGAAAAAGTATTTCTGTGAACCAAAGAGTCGTTTCCTTTGCGGCCGGCAAGAAGACTTCATCAATAGAGACGTATTTAAGTGAGGGCGTCGCAGTGCTTCGGGTTATGCCGAACACTCCGATGTCGGTTGGGGTTGGCGCATCAGCAATCTCAGCTGGTAAGTATGCGAAAGATTCAGATGTGGCTGCGGTGCAGGAGTTATTGAAAGCTTCAGGAAAAACAATTGTTGTAGATGAGGCTTTGCAAGATGCGGTCACTGCAACCAGTGGATCCGGGCCGGCTTATTTCTTTAGGTTTGTGGAAGCGATGATCGCCGGGGCGGTGGAGTTGGGGTTAACGGAGGCTGATGCTCATACTTTGGTTGTGCAAACAATCAGTGGAGCCGCGGCGATGCTTTCTGTTGAGGGTGCATCACCTGCGACTTTGCGTGCCAATGTCACAAGTCCAAATGGAACTACTTTTGCGGCGTTGCAGGTATTTGAGTCTGGCGATTTATCGGGACTTGTTAAGCGGGCAATGACCGCTGCGCGTGATAGGTCGCGGGAACTTTCTTAATT
>VFQS010001790.1_pt1 | contig 18721 bp, 17 predicted proteins | sample 3512361 | NCBI WGS metagenome assembly VFQS01 (sample SAMN10412375, study PRJNA504923) | tailings metagenome | isolation source: Relicate 1 Philex TSF3 active mining | place: Philippines
CAGGTACAAGCGGTTCATCAGGTACAAGCGGTTCATCAGGTACAAGCGGTTCATCTGGAACCAGTGGTTCATCAGGTACAAGCGGTTCGTCTGGAACTACAGGAGCCACAGGAACTAGTGGTTCTTCTGGCACAAGTGGATCAAGTGGAACAAGCGGTTCGTCTGGAACTACAGGAGCCACAGGAACTAGTGGTTCTTCTGGCACAAGTGGATCAAGTGGAACAAGCGGTTCGTCTGGAACTACAGGAGCCACAGGAACTAGTGGTTCTTCTGGCACAAGTGGATCAAGTGGAACAAGCGGTTCGTCTGGAACTACAGGAGCCACAGGAACTAGTGGTTCTTCTGGCACAAGTGGATCAAGTGGAACAAGCGGTTCGTCTGGAACTACAGGAGCCACAGGAACTAGTGGTTCTTCTGGCACAAGTGGATCAAGTGGAACAAGCGGTTCGTCTGGAACTACAGGAGCCACAGGAACTAGTGGTTCTTCTGGCACAAGTGGATCATCTGGTACAAGCGTAACCGTTTCAGGCACAACAAATACAATAGTAAAATTCACATCTTCTTCTACAATTGGTGATAGTAATACTACAGATATTACTCATAGTATAAATGTAAATAGTGTTACTGTGGGTAGAGGTCTTGGTAATATTATTAGCAATACTGTGGTTGGTTATAACGGATTAAGTGCAAATACTACAGGAGCATTTAATGCTGCGTTTGGTACATATGCTTTATATAGTAATACAATTGGTATTAATAACAGTGCTTTTGGTTATAGTTCTTTAAGCGCAAATACAACTGGTAGTGATAATAATGCATTTGGTTATTATGCTTTGAGAGCAAATACAAGTGGTACGTATAATGTAGCTATTGGTAATAGAGCATTAAGATCCAACACATTTGGTTATAGCAACGTTGCTGTTGGTTATAATGCTTTATACGGAAATACCACGGGTAAAAACAATAGCGCATTTGGTCATAACGCTTTACTTTATAATACAATTGGTCTAGCAAATATTGCAATTGGATATGAAGCAATGTTTGCAAATGTTAGTGGTATTAATTCAACCGCTGTAGGTTATCAAGCATTGAGAAATAGTACAACTGGTTATAATAACGCATTTGGCTACAGAGCTTTGTATATCAACACTACAGGTGTAGATAACGTTGCTATTGGTAATCTATCATTAAGATTTAACACTATAGGTAGTCAAAATACTGCTGTAGGAAATGGTTCATTATATAGTAATACAACAGGTTTACAAAATAGTGCATTTGGATATGTAGCTTTATTTTCTAATACAATTGGTGTTTTAAATACTGCAATAGGTAAAGGTTCTTTATATAGCAATACCACTGGTAGTTATAATGTTGCTGTTGGCGCAAGTACTTTATCAAGTAATACTACAGGTGCATTCAATGTCGCTGTAGGTCTTAATGCTTTATACGGAAATACCACGGGTAAAAACAATAGTGCATTTGGCAATTATTCATTATTAAATAATATTACCGGATCTAATAATTCCGCATTTGGTAGTAATGCTCTTAGATTGAATACAATTGGTAGCAGAAACAGTGCATTTGGTTTTTATGCATTGAGAAATAATACAACAAATAATAATAGCGCTTTTGGTCACAACGCATTAAGATTGAATACGACTGGTATAAATAGCGCATTCGGTTTTTATGCTTTATACAATAATACAACTGGATCAAATAATAATGCATTTGGTTATCAAGCTTTATATTCTAATATAACTGGTAGTAAAAATTCTGCATTTGGTAGAGAAGCTTTGTTTAGCAATACTACTGCAAATGATAGTTCTGCTTTTGGTAGTTATGCTTTAAGAAGTTCAACTGGCATTGAAAATACTGGTGTTGGTCAAAGTGTTGGTTATGATATAACTACTGGTAGAACAAATACTTTAATTGGTTTTAATACTGGTCGCGGTATTACCACAGGAAACTATAACACAATCCTTGGCGCAAACGTCACAGGATTGTCTACAACATTAGCAAACAATATTATAATTGCTGACGGCCAAGGTAATAGAAGAATTAATGTTGATAGTAGTGGTAATGTTGGTATCGCCACAAATACTCCAAGTACCAAACTAGAAGTCGTCGGCACAATTACTTGTACAACATTAGTTGAAACATCAAGTGTCGCAACAAAAACAAACGTTAAAAAGCTAAACAGTCAAACCGCCAAACTATCTAAGCTTGTTCCTGTATCTTTTAACTATAAAAATAATAATAAACGCAGCCTAGGATTAATCGCGGAAGAAGTCGCGCAAGTATATCCTGAGTTGGTTGAATATGACAATGGCCGTCCTTTAGGTGTAAATTATTCGAAGCTTACTGCTGTATTAATTAGTACAGTAAATGAGTTAGCCGCCGAAGTCGCTGAATTAAAGAAACAATTAAATAAGTAATATAAAATAATATGGCTATTTTAAGAAACGATACAACAGTAAGAAGCGCAGATGGTCAAACTACATCCGCCATCATAACTGCCGCCAACATCGGTAATTTTGGCGTTGCCACTACATCTACTTATTATATTGGTACAACACAAAATGTTTTTAATAGAGCAAGTGGCGCACAAACTTTGACAGGCATAAGTATTGATGGTAATGCTGCGACCGTTACCAATGGTGTTTATACTAATACAAATAATACACTGACTGGAATAAATGTAATTAATAATACAAGTAATACACTAATAAACAATTTATCTGGCAATTTAGGATTGACTATGTTTCAAGCAACTGCTGGAACAGATGCTTATATGACTTTTCATATTGGTGGCGATTTCGCAGCATATTTGGGTTTAGGCGGTGCAGAAAACGATCTTGTTTATGGTGGATGGAGTGCAGGAAATAATAGACACAGAATTTTACATTCTGGAAATGCATCTTTTGCTTGGAACATGAACCAAAATGTAAGAACAACAGACAATGTTACATTTGGAACTGTCACTGCTACATCTTTCGTCGATGGTGGGTTACAAAGTTATGGATTGAGACAATATACAATTGATTTAAGTAGTCAATCTTCGACAAATTTTTATCCAGTTGTAATAGACAATCCTCCAGGAATTGATGCAACTTGGCATAATCAATTTTCTATAGATATGGTCAATCAAGGCGGCGGAGCCGCTTATAATATGCATAGCATGTATGGTGAAGTTAGAGGTCAAGGGTGGACGGATCAAAATGCATTTTTTAGAATATTTCATAATTTTCATGATAGTGCAGAAAGATCAATTTTAGGTGTTTATAGAGGAACGCAGGCTTTTTATGCAGTTGTAGTATATCTTCGTGGCGGAAAAAATTATTATGTTAGAACAAATTCAAGAACAGTTGTAGGATATTCAGCCGCTCAAACTTTAGGAAATTCTGTATTTGCTATTAAAGATGTTTCTGGAGCAGATGTATCAGGAACATCTTCAAATATTAGTCAACTAATTAATTTAGTAACTAATCCATCAGGATTTTATCATAGTGATAATGCTTATATTGGAACAAATCAAGTTTTACATTTAGGAACGACGAGTTCGCCTAATTTAAGTATAGGTGGAAATGCTGCTACTGCTACTACATTACAAACTGCTAGAAATATTAACGGAACAAGTTTCAATGGTAGTGCTGCTATAACAACTGCAACATGGGGAACTGCAAGAACACTTACAATTGGTTCAACTGGTAAATCTGTTGACGGAAGTGCAGCAATTACTTGGAGTTTAGCAGAAATTGGCGCAGCAGCAACAAACCAAACGATGTTTATAGGAACAACTTCGGTTGCAATTAATAGAGCATCTTCGGCTCAAACATTAACAGGCATAAGTATTGATGGTAACGCTGCAACAGTTACTAATGGTGTTTATACCACAGGCAATCAAACAATCGCTGGAATAAAAACTTTTAGTTCTGATTTATCTGTAAATTCTTTAACAGTTGGAAAAGGAAATGGTAATAATGCAACAAATTCAGCTTTTGGTGTCAACGCTCTTTCGTCTAATAGTGCTGATGGAAATTCTGCTTTCGGATATCATGCATTAAGATATAATACTACAGGATATTCAAATACTGCTGTAGGAAGAATGTCTTTAAGATCAAATACATTTGGTTATAAAAATACAGCAGTTGGTAGAGTGTCATTATTCTCTAATTCAACTGGATATGCAAATTCATCATTTGGATATAATGCTTTATTCGCTAATACATTTGGTAGTTATAATACCGCAGTTGGAACTTCAGCTTCAGCAGCAAATACAATTGGTGATGGCAACAGTTCATTTGGTTATGAATCTTTAAGATTAACGACGCAAGGGGAGTATAATTCAGCTTTTGGATTTAAGAGTTTAAAATCAAATACAGTGGGATGGGGAAATAGCGCATTTGGTAGTTTAGCATTAACTAATAAAGTTGGTGGAATTGAAAATTCAGCTTTTGGTTACAAAGCTTTATTTACATGTTCATCGCTTAATTCTAGTAGTGCATTCGGTTCTTACGCTTTAGGTTACACAACAACTGGAACTCAAAATAGTTCATTTGGAGCGGATTCTTTAAGATCTAATACAAGTGGAAGTCAAAATAGTTCATTTGGAAGAAATAGCGGTAGAGATGTAACAACAGGTAGTCATAATTCATTTTTTGGTTATAATACAGGAAGAGGAATAACTACAGGAAGTAATAATACAGTTATTGGAAGTAGAGTAGGAAGTTTAAGTGCCACTTTAGCAAATAATATTATTATAGCGGATGGCCAAGGCAACAGAAGAATAAATGTTGATAGTAATGGAAACGTTGGGATTAATAATTCTGCTCCAACTGATAGATTGCATGTTGATAATACCATAAGATGCAGAACAATAATTGCTGAAAGAACTACTGTAACTTCAAGCGCTTCAACAACAATTGATACTCTTTATAATTTAACTGAATTAACTATGTCGGCATCAATAACGACATTAACCATATCAAATATAAGATCTTCTGGGCTAGTTCATATGTGGACAATTGTTACTGTAGGAAATGGTACTGGTTATTCAATAACATGGCCAGCCGCTATTAAGTGGCCGGGAGGCACTGCGCCAACAATTACAGGCACAAATACTAAACGCGATATTTATCAATTTGTTACTTACGATGGTGGCACAACTATTTATGCAATTATCGTAGGTCAAAATCTATAATAATATATGATTAAATTTTTTGGTCCTAATAGAACTCAAACGCCAGTCATCAGCGCGGGTACGCAGGTGACTGGTTTTGGATCAGGATATTTTTTATTTGGTGATCCAACTGGCAGTAATAGTGGTGTCGGCTATAATAGAACAATATCTTTTTCTACTGATAGTGAGTCTACAAGAAATGCAAACACTGGACCAAGAATTTCTCAAGGTGCAGGTGGTTTCAGTTCTACAAATATTTATCATATAAATGGTTATCAAGGAGGTTTAGTGACAGTTAAAAATAAAATACTTGCTGCTAGTGATTCACAAGGCACTGCGGTTGTTTCTTTTACTGTTGAAAGAAGAGGAGCGACAAATAATTTACCGCATTTAACAAAATCACGTATATATTTTATGGGCGGTTACAGTGATACTCTTGGTCAATATCGTAGTGATACAACGTATATAACTACTGCATCAGATACAGCAACAAATACAACCGCAATAACTGACGCTCGTCACGTTAGTGTTGCAATGTATGAAAATAATAATGCGTATATTTTAGGTGGTTATAATTCTAGTGGTGCTAGTACAAGTACTATTTATAAATACGCAATGAATACAGATACTGCATCAAATACAAGTATAACAGAAAGCAGTGGTATGGCTCAAGGTTATGCTTTTAGTAATGCTTCTTGGGGTTATCGAGCGAATGGAGCTACAGTAACTAATGCAAGTAATATTAAATTAACTTTTTCAACAGAAACAAAATCTACAGGAAGCAATAGTCCTGAAGGTAGTTTGCAGTTGTTTCAAGGCATAGCCACCGCAACTTCTACTGTTGGATATGTTTGGACGGGTTATAGAAATTTTACTTTAAATAGAGCGTATCATAAACTAACTTTTTCTACAGAAACTTGGACAAATAATAGTTATACAACAGGTGATACAAATTCTGGCTGGATAACTAGCGGCAGCGGCGCATAATATATATGGACAATTTACTAGATAATAAGTTAAAAGAATTCTCAAACAAGTTTGATTTGGGCGCAATCGATTTTTCTAAATATACTGCTGGTCGCACTTCTTTTCAATTAGAGCGATTTGTTATGCAGGAGCATGATTTGCCAGAGCGCAAGTTTTTGCAATTGATGATGGAGCTTAAATCTATGCGTGATGGATTTATTGGCGATTGTTTTGAAATAGAAAAGTTAAAGATAGAAATAAAAAGACTGCTCGCAACTAATGATGAAATAGATAATTTAGAAGCTTGTAAGAAACAATATATCTTGCGCCAATGTGAAGAAAACATGATTTTTAGAGAGCGCGAAATCAAAACTATCGTTAGATTAATAAATAGTTTACCCAAGATTTATACATATGATGAAATTGAAGCCGCCGAATCTGTTTATTGGGAACGTCGTTTGACTCGTCAAGCTTTTGAAGATATGGTTTCCGCTCAGACAGGAATTAATCAGGGCAACGTTCGCGCAAACATACAAGCAGGAACTACGATGGCACCATCTTTATTAGATTTTAAACAAAAAATATTAACAAATTTTATCAATCCAACAACTTATATAAATTAATATGGAAAAGCAATACGTTTTAGTAGTTAATAATGAGATAGTTTCTAGTCCCGCTCCTTTGCCAAATAATTATAAGAACATATCTAATCTTTTTGCTTTGTCTGATCAGCAATTATCTGATTTATCTTGGTCTGGTAATAATGAAGGTTTTTGGTTAGTAACAAGCGATCCTCTTCCATCAATAACAATTGAACAAAAAATCGAAACAAGTTATTCATTAAATATCGAAAATAAAACTTGTCATCAAACTTATACCGTTGTCAATGTTACTCCATCTGAAGAAGAAATAAGAAAGAATAGAATAAAATCTAGCATAAGAATGATTCGTGATCAGTATTTAGTTATAACAGATTTCACTCAATTGCCTGATGCTCCAATTTCTGACGCTGCTAAACTTGATTTTAGAAATTTTAGGCAACAGTTACGAGTCATGCTTGATATCCCAGATATTACTCAAGCGGTATGGCCCACGATTCCAACATCTGCGCCAAATATAACTATTCCGCCGTTTCCTCCAATGCCAAGCTTTAATGGTTAAGTTTTTTACATATAATAGTCATGAGTTATTCTTATGACTATTATTCTCAAATTTGTTTACTGCTAAGAGATAAAGGATTCTATCCTAAAAACATATTAGATATTGGTGCAAGTGTTTGCCAAACGGCAGACATTATGCGCCAAGTCTGGCCCGTCGCAAATATATTATTATTTGAAGGAAATAGTGAATGCGAAAAATTATATCAGAAATTAGATTATAATTATCAAATAAAATTGCTTGGCAAAATCAACGGCACAACTAAATTTTATAAAACAAAATGGAGTCCAATTTGTTCTGGCAATTCTATATACAAAGAAAACTCAGAAACATATAATGATGAAAATCTTATTGTTGAAGAGTTGCCTATTTATAGATTAGATGATTGTGTGCAACCTATTTACGATTTGATTAAAATAGATACTCAAGGTAGTGAACTTGACATCATCGAAGGTGGTATCAATACTTTTAAAAATGCAAAAGCAGTTATTACTGAAGTCTCTTTTAATAATTATAACGAAGGCGGCTGTACTAAAGAACAAATATTAAACAAGATATCAGGCTTAGGATTTGATTATGTCATGCCAGTAGAAACTGTAGTAAATAAAGATAATGAATTGATTGCCGAAAGTCTTTTATTTGTTAAGCCTTAAACAAGCACTTTTTTCCACCATTTTATAACCATCTTGGGACGAAAGTTTCTTGGCGTAGAATTGTTTATTGAATAATTTTTAAACATATTGATGTATTCTTGCATATCGGTAGTAAGATGTTTATTATCTACTAGTTCAGGCAAACTACCTAAATTATTTACGCCATAAACAAATGGAGTAGTTTTCAATATGTCAGCCAAGACGACACTAATGCCAAAAGTTTCAGGCATTGTGTTTACATAAAACATGCCGCGACATTTTGCCATAAGTTCAACTACTTCTTTAAATTTAAGAGTGCCTAAATAATTGACTCCATAATCTTCATCACTTATATCTTGAACTGGATTATCATATCCCGGCAAACAAACATTCAACATATCAGTTTGACTAAGTATTTTTTCATCTTTAAGGTATTTCCACAATGGCAATGTAGAACCATAACCTTTCATTAGACTACTGGCATATACAAAATTATTTTTCTTTTCTGGTATAGAATACTCATATACCCAATCAGGTATCATGAAATAAATAACATGCTTGTCCCAGAATTTTGGGAACAAATCGTTATGAAAATTACTGAGTGTAATTAATGTTAATTTCTTTTGCTCAAATAACTTATAGAATTTTAAATTATGTATTCCATTTAAATCTGTTGCCCACATGAATGCTTTTTTACTAGCGATTTTAGGAATGTCGCTGTATCTATGGATTATTAAATTGTTGCATTTAAACTTGTATTTATTAGTATAAGTATTTGGTGCATACAACACTCCATTTACAAAAGATTCTGTATTAGAATTGTTTAAACATATAACTTTATATCCTTCTTTAGCTAACTCTTCAAGAAGTAAAATGGCTTGAAACTCGCTGCCACCCATGCCTGATTGATGCATAGTGTTTCCATCATATGGAGATCCTATACTATCAAAAAGAATAACGTCTGCGTAAATATCCGTCATACAAGAATTTTGAAATCATCTTCATCATTAGTTTTTGCAAAATATTTAGCTAAATCAGTTGGTGGTTGCGGATTAAAAGTTGGTTGCTTTTTAAAAGAATCTATCCACTTGCCGACATCGCCAACAAATGTCTTTGTTCCAGTGTGAGAACAAGTGATCTTTGTATCAAGATAAACGCTATTACCTAAATTGCGCCACTTCTTGCACATATAAATATCTTCACTGATAAGATCACCATCTTCACAGACTACTTCAAAAACCATTCGTGTATCACCTTTTTCTGAAGCGTATGGCTTAGAAATATCCCACAAAGCATTCATAGCTTTGCGAGAAATCTTCATGAATCCACAGCCTAAACCAGCGACTTCAAGAATACCATCTTTATCCACGCTTAAATTCAATTTTGAATTATCTTTATCAAGAGCTTTCACGACATACAACTCTTCATTGTCGCTCTTCTTTCGATAAGATCCGCCGATAATATCTTTGTCGCTTTTTACTAGCTTATAAAAGTCTGAAGGATTCCAACCTACATCACCATCAATAAAAAATAATGTATCAATATCATTACTATGCGCCAATTTAAATAAATCATTTCGCGCACGTTGTATGAGCGAGTCGTAGCAGATAAACAATGGATATACTTCTACATTATTCTTTTCTGCCGCAGACAAAGTATTTAGAAGCGAGTCAATATAATAAACATCAAGTTTGCCGTCGTATGATGGAGTTGCGATTAATACTTTCTTTTTTTCAGCCATAAAAAAACCTCAAGAACGTTATGTCCTTGAGGTATTTTATGTTGTTTTAGTATTATTTTCTACTCGTATTATCGCGTGAGCGCGGGAGGATATTCTGCCATAACCAAAGCTACAACAGCGGCAGATAGTTGTGCGTCTGTCCATTGACCAGCTTGATCATATGTGTCGCCAGACCATACTGTGTACCAGTTATGGGCATATGGAGTGGTAGATATCTTTACCAAACTCTTTACAGTCTTGCCGATTGGATCGTCTGTGGTTTGGAGGATTTCGATTTGACTGGTATTAGCAGCTTGTTGAATTTCTACAGCACTTGGTAGATTAATAATTGGAAATACTGGATCGCTCATATTTGTATTTAATTTTACACTAATTTTTTATCTATAGAAATTAATAATCGTAACTAAACGCTTTGTAAAACCAAGAAAATTTATTATAAATATTGTCGCAGTTTTGTTTTCCAAGGATATCTATATAATCATTTGGCACTGGCTTGATTACTTTTTGAATAGTATGATCCCCAAATGGAATATGCATACGATCATCTTCGAAAGTCTTTTGTTCTACATTATTAAAATCGTGTTGATAAAAAGGCAAGCCCAAATATTCATAAACTCGCTCCATCTCTCTTTGAGGATTGGCGGCGAAGTTCTCAAATTTAATAAATAAACATTTCTTACTTAATTTACGCATGATTGTGTCGTATAATACATCCATGCTTACAGCAAGTGGCGGCGCTTGTAATAGAAAATAATCTATTCTTTTATCTACAGTAGTATTACGAAGTTCGTTCCAGTTTTGAAGTCCAGCATCGATGTGCTGATATTGTCGCCACTTCTTTTCCATGCTTGAAACGATTGCTCGTAGATCACGAACCATAACAATAACCTTTGGTTCTGGATAATACCAATTTAGAAAATCATAAGTTACGCTCCAGCCTCTGCTCTTATCTATAACATACTTCTTGTCAGTAATGGCGTTAAAGTATGCAAACATGCCTTCTTTGCAAAGAGCCTTGAATGCTGGCTCAACCACATTTAAATCTTGAGCCTTAAATTCAATATTTGTAGAATAAATATTTCTAGCATTAAGAAAAATCTCAATCAATCCACTCGTTGGTGTGGCATAAAAATCAGGATTTTGCGCCAATACATTCTGTAACAATGTTGAACCTGCTCTTGGTAACGAGCATTGAAAAAATATCTTTTCAACCATAACATATGATATGCCAAATGGCAGATTTTTAAAGGTTTTAATTATGGGTTTGCCGGGGTCTGGCAAGACCACATTGACCAGCGATTTGCAATATTTATTAAACAATAATTATAAATGTCATTGGCTAAATGCAGATAAAGTTCGCGAACAGTTTAATGATTGGGACTTTTCTGATTCTGGTAGAGAGCGTCAGGCAAAAAGAATGAAAGATCTTGCTGAATTACATGGTCAATATAATGATATTGTATTATGTGATTTTGTATGTCCGCTTCAAAAAACCAGAGACCAATTTGATCCTGATTATCTTATTTTTATGAACACAATTAATGAATCTAGATATGAAGACACAAATAGAATATTTGAGATACCAAAAAAGTTTGATTTTGAAGTTAAATTTCAAAATAGCAATTATTATTCTAAATCGATATATAACGAATTAGTTCGTAAACTAAATAAAAAAGTGTAAGATATATATATGGTCGCTTATAGTGTACATGATCTAGCTGATGAAATTTTCGCTAATGAATTTGAATATGATAGTGGATATGCTCAATTTTATTATATTTCAGGTTGGCTTGCCAATAACGTTGGTCTGCTAAATACTAAAATATATTGTCAATATTCTGTCGAAAGCGGTAACTTTACTCCAACTGGAACTTTTCAACAAGAAGAAAGAGCTATATATAAACAAATGTACTTATACGAGTTTTATACAAAAAAGACTCGCCAAGTGTTGCGCGGAGTAGATAGTGCCGTAGATTTTGTTACATTGCGTGAAGGTGATACGTCAATAACAAGAACAAATAAAAACGAATTAGCAAAAACATACCGTGGACTTGCTAATGATGCCAGAGATGAAATGGAAAAATTGGTTACGAGCTATAATATTTATCGCGCCGCTCCTGTGCAAGTGGCTGGCGAAGATGGTTCGCCAATATTTACTGGATCTGGATATTTTTATTATCCGTATGGGTATGGTAATCCATAAGTAAAAAAACCCCCAGTCTTTCGACTGGGGGTTTTTTGTTAGTAATTATTAACCAAGTTTTCCAGTTCCTAGCTTATAGAATCCAGATGTAATGGAATCTAGTGAAGAAGCGTAACTTCCTGACATGAATAAGCCAGCGGTTGTATCATTAGCGCCACCAACTTGAACTGTATAAGTTAGATCAACTGTTTGATTATCACCAAGATTTTCAGAATATGTTTCTGATTGTAGAATTGCACCCTTGATAGTATAACCAATTTTTCTATTACTAGCTGAATCTCTCAAGAAAATTGAGAAATTTTGTTGAGCAGGACTTGCTAAAATATCAAATAGATTTTCATCTCTGAGTTCTGAAACAATTGCGCTTAGTGTTAGATCCATGTTAATAGGAACATCAATGACTCTAGCGAAACCAAATGTATTTCCAAGACGTTGTAGAATTGTTCTACTTAATGGAAGAGTAAAACTAAATGATTGAATATGGGCGGTTGATAGATTAGTCAAACCTTCGCTACTGGGTAGTGATAATATGATATCACCGGGACGTAAAGCGCTAACAAGACTAGCTCCTGTTGTAAATCCTGTAAAATTGACTCCAGCAGCATTACCAATTGCTCCTGTATAATTTCTACTATAATCAAGTTTATATGCGTTACGTACATTAGTTAATTTAGTAGCTGGAGTTGCAAACAAATCTATAGCGGGGCTACTACCAGTTATGCAAACAATAGTTCCACCAGCGTCACCAAGTCCTGGCGCACCAATTTCATTCAGGACGCTTTCACTAGCATCTGATTTGATATTAAAAGCTTCTACAGTGACGCTTGCTGTTGGAATAGCACCAACTGCGGCTTCAAAACTATACTCACTAATAAATGCATTGCCAATTCCAACAATTGTAGAACTTGGAGTTAATGTGCCGCCAACAACGTCTTCTCCTTCATCCACGGTAAGAATATAATAATTATTACCTTGAAGATCAGACAACAATCCAGAAATAGCTTGCGCACCATTTGCTATGTTTGTATCAATAAATGTAGTGCCATCAGCTTTGAATCCAGTTATATTGAAACCTAATAATCTTTCATTATAGCCATCAGTTATATAATAGCTGAAATCAAGTCCAACTGTTGGCGCTTCCATAACAATAGAATCGATACGAGCGAGTTTACCGAATTCATTGATATCTTGTCTATTAATTGTAAAGTTAAAATTACAATTTTGAATGCGATCTAGTTTCTTTAGAAGAGAAATACCGGACGCTAATTCTCCAGTATTGAGTGGATTTATAGTTGGAGAGCCTCCAACATTTGGTCCAGTAGTTCCACTGACTTGCACTCCAGTTGCGCTTGGAGCGATAAATAAAGCTTGACTTTGGTAAATTACACGATTTCTTGCCATATGTTTTTTATTTGTTTATTTGTTGTTAAAATGTTAATATTTTTTACAGTGGTTGATTGATTTTGTGAAATTATAATCGTGGATATCGATAAGCTTTGATTTCGAAATCTAAAAATCCTATGTGTAATATAGGGTTCAACTCTTTAATCACATTGTCGCGGATCTTTGACGTTTCGACATGAGATATAAAAAGAGTTTGAGAATTATAAGCATTGCTTAAATTATTATAATCATATCCTGTAGGATATACGCCTGTTTTTAATTCATTAAATTCTCCTAGTGGATGTCCTGTCATTGGTATAAGGCTAAATATTTCATTATATGAATCGCCAAAAATACTAAGAACGCCATCTAGCTGATATAAATTTTCACAAAACGCTACTACTTTAATTATGCATTTAGTTTCGTCTTCGCCACCGAAAGCAAATGCTGTATTATGAGCGGTTTCAATAGAAGCGAATATACATGGAGTAACAGGATTATATGGAGCCACATTTGTTTCAGTAACTGTGAATCTACTATTATTAACGTATTTGCCTTCGATAATTAAATTATCTTCTGGTTGATCTGTTACATAACTATTTACTTCTTTAACTGAATATGTACCAGTTATATTTAGATTAGTAGAAACGCCGCTATTAAAGATAATTCTTCCATTATCAAAATCAATTCTCATACCACTTGTGCCAGTAGGTACGAATTGGTTATTAATAGTAAATCCAGATGGTATTGTTGCTCCAGTTATGCTTTTATCATATACCCATTGTTTATATGGTGAACCATAAATAACTTTGTTGCCGCCAATTCTAGCGTCTTCATAATTATATAGTTTTGTTGTGTATGTTTTGTAAGCATCACCCTTGGTCATTAAAAAATTATCAAACCAAAGAAAAAAACTATTGATAACATTATGTGTAAATGTCGGTTTCATGCTGTAATTTTATTTAAATTTTTAAGGTCTTTTGAGAATCTGTTTATAAGATCAGATATATATCTTGTATTTTTAAAAACTGTTCCTGGTCTTACTTGATTAGTTGATGATTGTATACCTAATCCAGATCTACTGTTTTTGGTCTTTTTTAGATAATATCCGAGACCAGATATTCCTGTTTCAATTCCTCTGGCCCAACTTCTACCAATAGCCCAAGGCATAGGTGTTACTGCAAATATTTGCGCGGCAGTTGGAATATCAAAAATTACTGTACTATCTGTAGCTTTATTATTAAATATGATTCTGTAATTCGATTTTTCTAATAAATCTTCAATGGGTTTAATAGGATCAGTACCTTCATCAAATCCAATAAAAGAATATAAATTAGTTATGCCGCCAAGAGTTCCAGAAATATTTGTTGCACCTATGCCGCCTTTTATTTCTTGAGTTATCGGGTGATTTATAAATTCTTGAATATAATTATTTTTTATTTTATTAAATTCGGAATCTATTATAGAGTTTACTTGTTTTTGATATTCTTTGTCAGCCTGTAACTCTTGAAACATTTTTGCCCAGTTGAGATTCATATCTTATGGATCAGGTTTGAGATAAAGAGTAAAAAATTGACTATCGAATAATCCGTGAGGTCTAAATGTAGAATTTAAAACAAATCTTTTGCCATCCACATCAAAACGACGACCGTCTTTTATATACTCATAATCTTCTGCTCTTATTTTTATTCTAACTGAGCCAACAACTGCTTCTAATTTAATTTGCGAAGCTAAACCAGATTCGCTCCAGTATTTTTTACCGATATCGTCATTATAATGTATTCTTACTTTAAAGGTCTTATAAACTGGTGTATTAACATATGAAGTGGTTTGACCAGCAGTATTATATAATGGATTAAAATTAGGATCTGTAATAACTACAATTTGAGAAGCTTCTTTATAAACAGTAATTTCGCTAGAAAAAGTTTCATGCATGTCGTCCATAACTGCATTAAGAGCAGTTCTTTCAGAAGCTGATATAAGATTCGTAGCCATATATACGTTTACACTGGTTGAAAAACTATAGAATATATATTAATATAAATAAATTATGTCAAAGCCGCTGTATACTTTCAATATTTTCAAAAATGCCGAGGTCGAAGAAGACAAGACTGAAACGGTAACAAATGAACAAGGCGAACAAGTAGTACGCACTTATAAGGAAAAAGTTAAAAAACAAATTCCTGTAGAGATCAATATTCTTCAGCCAAATAGAAAACAAATGCAAGAAGCCGACATGGAATTCAGTATTGAAATGAGTCGATGCATACGAAATGGTATTTTGACAAAGGCGATGTTACTAAATAAATATAGTGATACTGGTGGTTTGATTAGTGATGCTGATGCTAAAGTAATGGTTTCTGCCGCTGGAGAAATTGGAGATCTTCAAAGTCGATTGACCATTCTTAATTTGAAGCCAGAATCAGAAAGAGATGAAGATTACAAGCAAAAGATTGAAAAAGTAACTTCAGAAATTCTTCAGCGACGTAAAACGCTGATTGAAAAAGAAACTAGTTACATGACTTTATTTAATCATACTGCCGACATCAAAGCGCAAAACAGAGCTATTTTATGGTATGTTCTTAATCTTACTCAATTCAAGGAGAATAGTAAGAAAAATCCTGAATATGAATGGTTATTTCCTGGTAAGACTTTTGAAATTAAAGAAGCCGCTATGTTTGATTACGAAGAGAATAAGAATGAAATTTACGAAAAATGTTATAGCAAATTAGCTAGTATTATTAGTTACTGGTTCTTTACGAGCAACACTGAAAAGGAAGAATTCGATAGAATCATTGGAGAAATAGATGGAACAATCCCAACAGAGTAAATACAAAAAAGCTTTTAGGGATATAAAAAATGGATTCTCTGAGATCAAGGTTTTAGAGAATCTTTTTTATTTAAAGCATTTGTCTTTGGAAGATCAAGTTGATATTGATCAAATTTATGATATTTATTTTGAACAAGCTAAAAAACGTGGTGTTCCAACTAACGAAGAAACGTTGAAACGATTAGTTGATGAAAAACAATGGTCAAACAAACAAGAATCATTAATAAAACAAGAAGAAGATTTAATAGAAAATTTCAATAAACAAAAGAAATCTCTTTATTTGAAATCTGAAATAATGAGAGTAAATGCAGATATCGAATCGGCGCAAAAGCGTTTAAACGATTTAAAAAATACAAGAGCGGCGTTCTTTCAAAGAACCGCCGAAAGTTACGCAGAAGAACGAGTCAATGATTATTATATATTAAAATGCTTATATAAAGACAAATCTTTAACTAAAGAAGCTTTTCAAGATTCAGAATTTGATGATATCGATTCTGAGACTCTTCACATAATTATAAAACAATATTCAGAAGTTTACAAAAATATAAACGACAACACAATTCAGTATCTAGTTTTGCAAGATTTTTTTAATTTATACATGCCATTTGCGGAAAATCCTACTGAATTCTTTGGAAAATCAGTATGTGAGCTTACTTATAATCAAGTAAAATTACTTATTTACGCTAGATTTTTTAAGAACGTATTTCAACAGAATGATAAAATGCCTCAAGATATTAAAAACGATCCTGATAAAATTATTGATTATGTTAATGCTAATGAAAATGCCAAAAAGATGATAGAAAATAAAAACAACAAAGAAAATCAAGCAACTTCAATTGTTGGTGCCACATCTGAAGATCTTGAATATGTCGGTTTAAAGGCAAAAGGTCAGAAAACTCTTTCTTTGGCTGACGAAGCTAAGAAGAAAGGCGGTTCATTGAGTATGGAAGATATGATGAAAATATTCGGTTGATACTTATTTTAACGTGTAAATAAAGAATATGTCAGTTCAAATTAATGTCGCCGCAAATCAAGCAGCATTAACAGCTTCTATTCAAGCTGGCGTTCAAGCATACAATCAAAGATTTGCTCAGAACAACCAGCTTAATTTAACTATTAATCCGCGAGCTTTCTCTCAGCCATTGGGAAGAATAACGGGTGATGTCAAAGATTTCGAAGCAGCACTCGCCGCTTCCAATGCTCGCGTTATTGCATTCGGAGCTTCTACTGCTGTACTTGGCGGTGTTATTCGCAGTTTTAAAGAATTAGCTAATGTTACTATAGAAGTTGAAAAGAATCTTGCAGATATTAATCGTGTATTCGGATTAACTACCAGTCAATTACAGAAATTTAGTACAGATTTGTTTAACGTAACTAAACAAACAGCTTCTTCGTTCAATGACGCTTCTCAAGCTGCTCTTGAGTTTTCTCGTCAAGGTTTGAAAGCTGAAGAAACTCTTCAACGCACAAAGGATGCATTAACTTTAACAAGACTGGCAGGAGTTAGCACTGCTAATGCTGTTGATGCGTTAACTTCTACTGTAAACGGATTCTCTGCAACTGGGGTTACTACAACTCAAATATTAAATAAACTAGTTGCTGTTGAACAAGACTTTGCTGTAGGTGCTGGCGATCTTGCTGAAGCTCTTTCTCGTACAGGTCAAGCAGCGCAAGAAGCAGGAGTTAGTCTTGATCAATTGAATGCATTGGTTACTTCCGCTCAACAAAGCACTGCAAGAGGTGGCGCAGTAATTGGTAACGCATTGAAAACAATTTTTACTCGTTTACAACGTACAGATACTTTAGATCAATTAGAAGCTTTTAATATTTCTGTTAGAGATGTTCAAGGAAACATTTTGCCAGCAGTTACTATATTACAGAATTTCGCTGGAGCATATCAAAATTTAGCTGATGCACAAAGAGCGCAGTTGTCAGAACAAGTTGCCGGTGTTTATCAAGTTAACATTCTCAAAGCCATTGTTAATGATTTAAATAAGTCACAAGGTGTATACGCTGGCGCACTTCAAAGAGGCGCAATGGCTACAAACGAAGCGGAAGTCGCGACTGCCAAATTGAATCAAACTCTTGACGCTTTATTAAAGCAAACTGCTACTTCTACACAACAATTAGCAAATAATATCGGTAAAGTAACTTTTGAACCATTGGCTAGATATGGTACAGAGCAATTAAAATCGCTTGTTGAAAGTATGAATGAAATACTTGAGGGGGAAGGTATTGGTTCTACTTTTGCAAATGGTTTATTAAAGGGTATTCGTAATATATTGGCTGGTCCCGGTGCTATTGCTGCTTTCTTTACGCTTTTCAAATTAATACAAAACTCTTTTACTTATCTTACTCAAGCATTACCGCAGATTGCTGGTATAACTACGGAAACTCAAAATAGAAAAAATATCGAACAATCTATTTTGCAAATCATGGCTCAACAAGGGCCAGTAGCCCAAGCTCTTGCTGGAACAATGGGTAATCAAGCTGCTCAAGCGCAATTATTATTACAAGTAGCAAGACAACAAACAGCAGAATATCAAACACAAACAGCTTTAGCGAGACAATTAGCTGCTCAGTTAGCGGGTCAAGGCGTGAGAGTGAGAGGATCAGGTGGCTTGCAAGT
>VFQS010001791.1_pt1 | contig 18720 bp, 26 predicted proteins | sample 3512361 | NCBI WGS metagenome assembly VFQS01 (sample SAMN10412375, study PRJNA504923) | tailings metagenome | isolation source: Relicate 1 Philex TSF3 active mining | place: Philippines
CGGAGTAGCTCAGCTGGTTAGAGCAGCGGAATCATAATCCGCGTGTCGGGGGTTCGAGTCCCTCCTCCGCTACCATTCAAGTGATTTATCGCGCTGTTTTTCCGTGATATTATCCGATGTCCACTCGAGCTATACCACACTCGTTCCCACATTTTCGGTGGGATCGACTGAAGCCGACTGGGGCAAAGTGCGACGATGCTGATCTGCACATCGCATGCAGAATCCTGCGAGCATAAAGCATCGGACTTCGGCAACGAACGAAATGGCACCCTTGCAACGGCGCGAAGCCGCCGGACGCCCTGCGCCCGGGCCTGTGGGCCAGCGGGCGTCAGGCAATGAGAGAGGCAAGCGTGCCAGCGGGCCAGCAAAAAGACTCCGCACCCTCAGGAGCGCGCGAGCGCGGGACAGAGTGCGACAGCAAACAATCCCGCTCAACCTGCTGCTCCTGATCGTCACCCGAATTTGCCGGGACTACAGGCCCGGTCCGCTTTGGTGGACAGAGCAGGTCGCCCGAAGGGCAGCTCACGCTGACAAGCACGAACCCGCTCCGCGGGAGGGTCGCGTGACTGCTTGGTAGCGTGATATTCAGAGGCTTTGGGCGGGGAGAGGCCGCCGTCTGACGATGCAAGTCCCTTGAACGTGAGGAACTTGCCATGACTATCTCCTTGTCCACTCCCGTCAGCCCGCTGCGCCAGCGGATGCAGCACGATATGATGATGCGCGGGCTCTCGCCCCGCACCCAGCATCAGTATCTGCGCAACGTCCAGCGCTTCGCCGCATTCCTCAAGCGCCCTCCCGATACCGCCACGTCCGAGGACCTGCGCGCTTTCCAGATCCACCAGCACGAGAGCGGCGCCAACGCCGGGACCATCAACAGCACGGTCTCGGCGCTGCGCTTCTTCTACACGGTGACCTTGCGGCGGCGGGATCTTGCGCGAGGCCTCGTGGCCACCCGCCGTCCGCACACGGTGCGCGAGGTGCTGAGCGTCGAGGAAGCCGCACGGCTGCTCGAGGCCGCGCCGGGGATCAAGTACAAGGCTGCGCTGGGCGTGGCCTACGGTGCGGGCCTGCGCGTCTCGGAGGTCGCGCACCTCAAGGTCGACGATATCGACAGCCAGCGCATGCTTATCCGGGTCGAGAACGGCAAGGGCGGGCGCGACCGCAACGCCATGCTCTCGCCGCCGCTGCTTGAGCTGCTGCGGATCTGGTGGCGCGAGGGCAAGCGGCGCGGGGTGATGTTCCCCCATGGCTGGCTGTTCCCTGGTCGCAGCTACACCGATCCGGTCTCGGCCCGGCAGCTGCACCGCGCGGTCCAGGAGGCCGCCGAGGTCGCCGGGATCAAGCGGCGCATCAGCCCGCATACGCTGCGTCACAGCTTCGCCACCCACCTGCTCGAGCAGGACGTCGATATCCGCGTGATCCAGGTCCTGCTCGGCCACGCCAAGATCGATACCACCGCGATCTACACCAAGGTCTCGACCCGGACGATCCAGGCGGTGGCAAGCCCGCTCGACCGGATCATCGCGCTGATGGAGGGCCAAGAGCGAACGGCATTCCCGCCCGGCTGAGCCGGTGCGCTCGCCCCTTGAGGTCGCCGATATCTTCCGTAGTGCCGGACCCGCCTACCGGGCCGCCCATGCCGGGCATCTGAGCCTTTCCCAGCTCAAGGTGATGACGGCGATCGAGCATTGCCGCACGCCGGCGCTCGGCGGCCATGTCGAGGCCTGCACCGACTGCGGGCACTGGCGGATCGCCTACAACTCCTGCCGCAACCGGCATTGTCCCAAGTGCCAGGGCGTGGCGGCACGGGCATGGCTGGCGGAGCGCGAGGCCGACCTGCTGCCGGTCGGCTACTTCCACGTCGTGTTCACGCTGCCCGCCGAGATCGCCGCGATCGCGTTCCACAACAAGGCCGTACTCTACGACCTGCTGTTCAAGGCGGCCTCGGAGGCGATGCTGACCATCGCTGCTGATCCCCGGCACCTCGGCGCCCGGATCGGGATCACCGCCGTGCTTCACACCTGGGGCTCGGCGATGACGCACCATCCGCACGTGCACATGATCGTCCCCGGCGGTGGCCTCGCGCTCGACGGGACGCGCTGGATATCCTCGCGTCCCGCCTTCCTCCTGCCGGTCAGAGTGCTGGGCAAGCTGTTCCGCCGCCTGTTCCTGACCCGGCTGCTCCAGTTGCATGACGCCGGGCGGCTTGCCTTCTTCGGGCCGCTGGCTCCGCTCGCCGATCGCCGCACTTTCCTCCAGCATCTCGCCCCGGCCCGGAAGGCACGCTGGGTGGTCTATGCCAAGCCGCCGTTCGCCGGACCGCAGGCCGTGCTCGCCTACCTCGCGCGCTATACCCACCGTGTCGCCATCTCGAACCGGCGGCTGCTCGGCTTCGACGCAAGCGGGATCACCTTCCGCTACAAGGACTACCGCCGCGCCGATCCTGATCGGCAGCAGGTGATGACGCTCACAACAGGCGAGTTCATCCGCCGCTTCTTGCTCCACGTCCTGCCGCGCGGGTTTCACCGTATCCGCCACTACGGCCTGCTCGGCGGTTCGGCCCGCAAGGGCAACCTCGACCAGGCCCGCCGCCTGCTCGCGGCACCGGCAACCGACTTAGCCGAACCGGACCCTGACGAGGATCATCGCCCACCATGCCCATGCTGCGGTGGCCGGATGGTCGTGATCGAGGCCTTTGCCCGCTGGCAACAGCCCCGTGCGCCGCCTGCGCCTGCCGCTCCGCTCCGGGACCTCGCGCCGTGACCCGGCATGGCTCGTCACCACCGCTGGCCGACTCATGCCCGATCCGGCCAAGGCGATCCTGCGCGCACTGTCCGAGCACCCCCTCGTCCAGGCATCCGCGCAGCGCCATTCTCGTCCCATCAGGTTCCAGATCGACGCCCCAAAAGCGCTTGCCGCGCCAGGACCGCGTCACCCAAATCGCAGTGCGGAACGCGAGCCAGACCAGCCCAAAGCACAAATCCCCATAGCCCATCGCGTGCGGCCCGCGGGTTCCTGCATGTTAGGATTTCGTACGCCAAAAGCGCCCGAAATCCTTCGACAAAGCCGTCATTCGGAAGCTCTGGTCTGAACGTCGAGACTTGCCATTCATTCAGGAACAGCCACCCAAGGATCAAAAGTGACAGTCATTTCTCGGTCATGAAGTTCTGCGGCGGCGTCCATGTCCCAGGCATGAACTCGTTGGCCCAGCGGCATAGCGCACGCAGGGTCGGGTGCAGCCCGCGTCCCTTCTCGGTCAGGCGGTATTCGTAACGCACGGGCCGATCCTGATAGGGCCGCCGCAAGATCAGCCCTGATGCTTCCATCCGTTCGAGACGATCGGCTAGGATGTTGGTGGTGATCCGCTCAGGCGAGGCGAGGAACTCGGAGTAGCGCGATTTGCCATTCAGGAGATCCCGCAGGATCACCATGGTCCACTTGTCGCCGATCAGGTCTAGCGAACTGGCAATCGGGCAAGGTGAGCGCGGAAAATCGGCCATTTCCGATCATCCTATAGAGTAACTTGTAAAATGCAAGTTACTGTGGGAACGTTCGGCTTCAATCGATTCGGCAAGGGAGATGGAACATGGCGGACACACTCGAAGGCGGGTGCCTGTGCGGGGCGGTGCGTTATGAGGTTTCCGGGCAACAGATGATGGCGGGCAACTGTTTCTGCGTCGACTGCCGCAAGGCCAGTGGCACCAGCCACGGCACTCACGCGATGTTTCCGGCGGACGACTATGTCCAGAAGGGCATGACCAAAGGCTACTCGAGTCCGGCGGACAGCGGCAATGTGGTGACCCGCCATTTCTGCCCGGAATGCGGCTGCGCGATCCATTCGACCAATTCGGGCATGCCCGGCGTCGTCGCCATCCGCGCTTCGAGCCTCGATGATCCTGACAGCATCGCGCCGATGATGACGGTCTATGCCAGTCGTGCCCCGTCGTGGGCGCTGATTGAAAAGGACAAGCCGGTCTTTGCGGAAATGCCCGAAGGCGGACCGCAGTCCGTTATGCCCGGTTCCTGAGCGTGGCGCACGATCCTGGCCTCGCCGAACGGATGCGCACCGCGCTGGGTGAGGGTGCCGATATTACCGAAAAGCGGATGATGGGCGGCACCTGCTTCTTCCTCGATGGCAACATGGTGGGCGGCGCGGACCGGGCCAAGGACGGCCAGCGGCGCTTCATGTTCCGGGTCGGCAAGGCCAATGCCGATCACGCGGCCGAGCTTGGCGCGCTCGGGCCACTGCTGCTCGGCGACCGGATCATGCCGGGGTTCTACTTTGTCGATGCCGAACGGTGCGACGCGGCTCTGCTTGCCCAATGGCTCGACCTGGCGCTCGAACACGCGCGTAGCCTGCCGCCCAAATGAGCGACGTGTTGGCCTGGCTGTCGCCCGCGACAACCGCCTTTCTCGGCGCGCTGCGCGAGAACAACGACCGCGCGTGGTTCACCGCGCACAAGGGGGACTATGTGGCGCATCTCAAATGTCCGGCGGAGCAGTTCGCCTCGGCTCTGGCCGGTGAACTCGCTGAGCAGAGTGGTACGCCGCACGAATACCGGATCTTCCGCATTCATCGCGACGTCCGTTTCGCCAAGGACAAGACGCCATACAACGCCCATCTTCACATCAGCCTGTCACCGGATGGCGGTTGCCGCGAAGGCGGCCCTGCCTGGATGTTCGGCCTCGATCCCGACGGGCTGACACTTGGCGCTGGAATCTTTGTGTTCTCTCCGGCCCAGCTCACACAGTGGCGGGAATGGTGCACCAGTGCGGAAAGCGCGGCGATTGAAGTGCTGCTCTCCGAGCTCATAAATGCAGGTGCGCGCCTCTCTGAACCCGAACTCAAGCGCGTGCCCGCACCGTGGAGCGCCGATCATCCCAGCGAAGCCCAGCTTCGCCGCAAGGGTCTCAGCGCCTGGCTCGATCAGCGCGATCCCGCCATCGCCTTCGGAGCCGATGGCCCGGTGCACTGCGCGGCAGAATTGCTCAAACTGTTGCCGTTGTTTGAGAGGCTCGAACTGTTGACAGATACCTAGCCAGCCTAAGGGCATGTGGCGTAAACGACTGCTGCCGCTCAAATAGCAGTCTTTTATAGGCCCTAATCCAAACGTCGAAATTTGCCGTTCATTCATGCGCCATCAGCGCGTTTGCAAAGGCAAACGCTGTAGAACCTCGCTGCCGCACCATTCGGGCGCGCTGTAACCGCTCCGGAAAATCCTGCGAACCAGTGGCCGAGACTGTCTGTCTCTAGACCCTTGTGAAAGGATTTTCGATGACCAACCGGACTATTGCCGCCACCGCCGCCTCGCTTGCTGCCGCTGCGCTGCTCGCCTCTTCGCCGACCCTCGCCAAATCGAGCCGCGCGCCCGCGATGGAGAAATGCTTCGGCGTCGCGCTCGCGGGCAAGAACGACTGCAAGGCGGGACCTGGCACGAGCTGCGCGGGAACCTCGTCGGTCGATTACCAGGGCAACGCGTGGAAGAACGTGCGTGCAGGCACCTGCGTCGCGATGGGCGGCACGCTCCAGGCGCACGACGGCAATGCCGCCCCGGTGCCGCGTCGTCGCGGCTGATCCGCTCGTAACCGAACGTGTAACCGAACCCCGCTTGCCTGCGAACCCGTGAGGCAGGCGGGGGACGGTTCCCGGCCAAAGGCGGGAGGAATTCCATGTCGATGATGTGCAAGATGTCGAACCAGTGCTGCGCCACCAAAGGGATGTGCGTGCACGAAAAGAAGATGATGGGCGCGGTCATGCTGATGGCGCTCGCCGCTGCCGGTCATTTCTGGCTGCACCTGTTCTGATCGCCGATGGCCTCCCCCGCCCATCGGGTCGCGGGATGCCGGCCGGAGCCACGACCATGCCAAGCTTGCCCCCATCCCCTGGCATCGGCCTCAAGCCTGAGCACTACGCCGCTTTGCTGGGCGTGGAGCACGGGTCAGCTCCGGTCGGCATGTCCGCACACGAGATTGGTTGGGTTGAGGTCCATCCGCAGAACTATTTCGGCGCGGGTGGCCCGCCGCACCGCTGGCTGACCGCCGTCGCCGAGCACTTTCCGCTGAGCTTCCATTCGGTAGGCCTGTCGCTCGGTTCGGCGGACGGGCTGATCGTGGACGAACTCGACGCGCTCGCCGCCCTGTGCGAACGCTATCAACCGGCAATGGTGTCCGAGCACCTGAGTTGGAGCGGATCGGCGGACGAACGCTACCCCGATTTGCTGCCGCTGCCCTATACCCGCGAAACCCTTGATCATTTCGCCGGGCAGGTTGCGCGGATGCAGGACCGGCTGAAGCGGCAGGTCCTGATCGAGAACCCCTCGCGCTATCTCGCCTTCGCCCACGATACCATGGACGAAACGCAGTTCCTGACCGCGCTGTGCCGCCGTGCGGGCTGCGGCCTGCTGCTCGATATCAACAATATCGAGGTCAGCGCGACCAATCTCGGCCTCGATCCCTGGGCCATGGTCGATGCCTTCGGCCCGGCGCTGGTCGGCGAGATTCATCTTGCCGGACACAAGCGCGAAGATCACCCCGACGGCCCCCTGCTGATTGACGATCACGGCTCGCCGGTTTCGGCGCTCACCTGGCGCCTGTTCGAACGTTTCATCGAGCGCGCCGGTCCAAGGCCCGTGCTGATCGAATGGGATACCGATGTCCCTGCATTCGAAGTGCTGGTCGCCGAAGCGGCCAAGATCGGAGAGCGCATGGCTGGCAGGACGACCCAATCCAGCGAGGATTTGGCCGATGCCTGCGCTTGAACGGACTCAAGACACGATGATGCGGGCGATTGCGCTCGGGCCGGATCATTTGCCCGAAGGCCTGTTCGTCGGGATGCGGAGCAATGCGGTTCGTGGCCTGTCGGTGCATGCCAATACGATCTCGCACGCACGTCTGATCGCGCTCGAAGAGACGTTCCCGCGCACCCGGCGTTATCTGGGAGAAGCCGCATTCAATCGCCTCTCTCGCGCCTTTTGCGAGAGCGGTCATGTGGGTTCCCTGCCGCTCGCCCGGATCGGTTGCTGCTTTCCAGCCTGGCTGGAAGATGCGGGCCAACCCGAAACCGCTCTAAGTCTCGCGCGGTTCGAATGGGCCTGGCTGGAGTGCTACCATGCCTGTGAGGCGACCGCCTTCGGCTTGGATGATCTGGCCAGCCTGGGCGAAGCAGGCATCGCAAGGCTCGCCTTGGTTCATCATCCCGCAAGCGCTGCCATAACGCTCGATGCCAGATGCCGCGAATTGCTTGCGGAGGAATTTTGCGGGCAGTTCGACGCGGCGGAGGTACTGATTTCCCGCCCCGAAGCCGAGGTCGATGTAACCAGCATATCAGCGACCGCCGCCCGACTTCACGCAACATTCGTCGAACCGCAGCCTGTCTGCACCTTACTGGCCGAGGCCGCTGAGCCCGACGCCGAGGCGTCCTTGCTCGCGCTAATCGCTGCCGGGGCGCTGGTGCAGACTGCAACGGACTGTGCACCATGCTGAAGCTTTATGACCGGCTCATCGCGGCAATCTCTTCGCCCTGGATGGAGAGCCTGGTGCTGCTGTTCGTGCGCGTGGTCTTCGCCGGGATTTTCTGGCGTTCGGGCCAGGCCAAGATGGCCGAGGGAAGCTGGTTCACGATCAGCGACGGCACCTGGGAGCTGTTCCGCACGGAATATTCGGGTGTCCCGCTACCGCCCGAACTCGCCGCGCCGCTGGCGGCGGGGGCCGAACACCTGTTTCCCTTGCTGCTGGTGGCCGGACTGTTCACGCGGGCTTCGGCGCTGGCCCTGCTCGTCATGACCTTGACGATCCAGATCTTCGTCTACCCCGATGCCTGGTGGACCGAGCATTCGCTCTGGACGGCGCTCGCGCTGGTGCTCATCGTGCGCGGCGGAGGGAATCTGGCCATCGACAAGCTGCTGACGAGGAGGCGCGAAGCATGAAGGCGGATGAGGCCAGCCTCGCCCGTCTGGCCGCGCTGTCGCAGCGCGGCGACCGCGCGGCCTATGCCGCCTTCCTCGACGCCTGCCAGCAATGGCTGCGACGCTACTTCGCGCGCAAGGTCGGGGGCGAGTATCTCGATGATCTGGTGCAGGAAACGCTGCTTTCGATCCATGCCAAGCTGGCAAGCTACGATCCGGCGCGCCCGATCTTGCCCTGGCTCGCCGCGATAGCCCGATACCGCTGGGTCGATCAGCTACGGCGCGTCTACAGGGCGAACGACGCCGCTCTGGAAGTCGACGACCTGCCCGGCATCGACGATCTGGAATCCGAAGTGACCGCGCGGATCAGTCTTGACCGGCTGTTCACACAACTGCCCGATGGGCAGGTGCGGGCGATCGAGCTGGTCAAGATCGAAGGCCTGAGCGTTGCCGAGGCGGCCAGCGCCAGCGGCCAGAGCGAGTCCCTGGTTAAGGTCAACATTCACCGCGGCCTGAAGAAGCTCGCCGCGCTGATCGAGAAAGCATGACGCCCATGAACCGGCCAAACCCCAACCTCATCGACAATCTGGTCGCAGAGCTTGCCCCCGTAGCCCCGATGCGCAGCGGTCCGGGCATCGCCCGGACAGCCGCCGCCGTGCTTGCTTCCGTTGCGGTGATCGCGTTGTCGCTCGGCCTGCGCAACCAGGTTTCCGCACTATTTCTGCTGAGCGCAGGCCTGATCCTCATACTCGGCATAGCCGCCGCGCTGACCTTGATCGCCATTGCACGCCCGCAGGTCCGCAGCGACCGGACAGGCTGGAATTCCAGCTGGGGAGGGGCGGCAGCCATGGCCGCGCTGCTTCCTGCGACCACGCTGGTGCTGGGCGTCTCGCACCTGCCCTCAGCCTTGGCTGAATCCGATCCGCGCGCGGGTATGCTCTGCCTCGCCATGGGCCTGCTTGCCGGGCTCGCAAGCGCGGCGGTGCTGGTTGCCTGGCTGCGGCGCGGTGCACCGACATCGCCGGAGCGGGCCGGGTGGATCACCGGCATCGCGGCGGGCAGCCTCGGCATGTTCGCCTTTTCGCTCTATTGCCCGGATGACAGCATCTACCACATTGGCCTGTGGCACAGCGCCTCGGTCATTGTCGCTGCGCTGCTCGGCCGGTTGATTGTTCCGCGCCTGATCCGCTGGTAGGCGGGGACATGGCAGGCGTTCCCCGACTGATCACGGCGATGCTGACCGGTCCGGTTGCGACCAACGCGCTGAAGGTGGCGCTGGTCGTGGGGACCTGTCTCAACGCCATCAACCAGGGCAGCGCCATCTGGCATGGCGCGCCGGTAGATTGGCCGAGGTTTGCGCTGAACTACCTCGTTCCGTATCTGGTCTCGAGCTACAGCGGTGCCAAGGTGCGAACGGCGTCGGGCGATTGATCGCTGGAATGCGTTTCCCGTGCGAATCCACTCAGCGTGACTGTGTGGTATTGCAAAATGCGCTACATTGCGCTATATTGCGGGCCAAGGAGAACAACCATGGCTCGCTCAACCCTGCGCAAGGACCATCCGCTTTCGATGCGGCTGCCCGATGCCGACATTGCTATCATCGACCGCGCGGCCAGCCTGCGTGGCCGCTCGCGCACGGAATTCATGCGCGATGCGGCGGTGCGGACTGCCGAGGAAGTGATCATGGAGAACACGGTCATCCGCATGTCGCCCGAAGGCTTCGCGGCTTTCGTCGATCTGCTGGATCGTCCGGCCAAGCCCGTCCCCGAGATGGTCGAGCTGCTGCAACGGCCTGCGCCATGGGAAACGAAGGCCGCTTCCGAATAGGCCTGCCCAAATGGTTCTTTCCGCACCCGAAACGCTCACCGAAGCGCATGACCTGTCGCAATTCGCTTGCGGCAAACCGTCGCTCGATAACTGGCTGCGGACCCGTGCGCTGTCGAACCAGAAGAAGGGTTTTACGGCGGTCATGGTCGTCCATGAGGCGGGCAGGGTGGTAGGCTACTATGGCCTGGCTCCCACCGCCGTGGTCCCCGCCAGCTTGCCGCGTTCAATCCGGACCGGGCAGAGCCCCGATCCGCTCCCTTGCCTGCTGCTGGGCCAACTGGCGACCGATCAGGAATGGCGAGGGAAGGGCATCGGAACCGGCCTGCTCAAGCACGCACTGCAACGCTGCGTCCAGGGCGCATCGCTGATCGGGGGCAGGGCGCTCATCGTCAACGCGGTCGATGATGAGGCAGCGGCATTCTGGCTACGGCGCGGGTTCCTGCCCTCGAAAGACGATCCGATGGTACTGGCCCGCTCGATCCTCGACATTGCGGCCTCGCTCGAAGCAAGCACCGCGAAAGGGTAGCGGCGGCTCGCGCCGCCGCCAGAGCCGGGGATTACTCCCCGGCGTCATCCTCGGCGGGTTTGCCGCTCGCTTTAGCGAGGATCGCGAAGCCGTCAGCGATCATGTCCACGCCGCGGCGGGTCGATCCTTCGGCCTCATAGCTGGTCTGGCGAACGCGCCCGGTGATCCGCACCAGGTCGCCGGTCGCAGCCTTGGCCAGTCGATCACGCAGCTTGCCGAACAAGGTAACGCGGTTCCAGTGTGGATCGGACTTCCATTCGTTCCCGTCGCGGCGATTGTAGTTGGCGGCGACCGAGACGTGCGTAACTTCCCTGGCTGCATCGATCTTGCCGATGCGCCCGATGATGTGGAATTCGGCGATGTTCTGCATGGTGATTCTCCTGATCGTGTCAGGCGATCTGTCCTGACGGACTTGGAGGGGCCGCGCGCTGCCCGCGCGCCAGCCAAAAAGCGGAGGCTCCGCGCCAATGAAATGCAGGGGGGAAACCGCAGGCGCGGCACGCGCCGGTTTTTGGCTTGCGCGCACAAGGGCGGCGCAAAGCGGCCAATGGTCCGTCGATCGAGGGCAGGAGCTGGCGTGATCAGCGAACACAAGCGCTGGTCTGACGAATTCCCCTATCGGTGCGCGGCTTGCCCCGATGCTGCCCGACACAGCGTCCATGCCGGGCAACACCGCAGGGCGGCTACGGGGTCAGATGCCCGTTACGCCGTCCAACTGGCCGGTTATGCGTTTGGCTGGATGAACAACGCCGTTGCCCGGATCGCAAGTCGATCGGCGTGTGCCAAGATCAGCCCATCGATTCAGCTCTTCGATGGCGTAGACAATCCGTCCGCCGAGCTTGCGATAGACTGGGCCAGTCCCATAGCAGCGATGCTTCTCCAACGTTCGCCGCGACAGTCCAAGGTAAACCGCTGCATCGGGCGTGCGCAGAAAGCGCGGCTTTACCGCGACGTGATTGGGTTCGATATCCGACATGTTCATTTCCTTTCCGAAGCGGGGGACCATTCCACCCGCCCGAAAGGCATGACACTTGCCAGGCATTGCGGCCCGCCCGTGGGCGGGCCGCGAATTCCGGGCTCCTCTCAAAACAACTCCAACTGATCGCGCATCGGATTCCAGAAGCCGATGTCGAGCGGTTTCTGCACTCGGCGCGGCTGCATCGGCAGCCCCGCCTGAAACTGCAATCGCTCGCCAAGGCTGACCGGCTGCACGCCGGGCATGGTGATCTGGTTCGGATCGGGCAGGGCGACACTAACCGCCTGCTTACGTCTGGCCATCGGTCGCCTCCCTCAATATTCGCTGGCAAGCATGATGGTGAGCACCCGCCGGGTGATCGCCGCGTTGGCCGGGTCCTCGCTGCCGAACCGCAAATCGCGGTCATAGGCGTCGATCTTCCAGAATACGGTTTGATCAGGCCGTGCCAGTCGTGCGGTCGTCCAGCATCCGGCGCCGTCCCGATAGATCGCCCCGAAATCTCGCTCACCATAAGGATCGTTGTCCGACGTGAAGGCATCGAAGGTTTCTATCAACTCGCGCACTCGAGATTGATCTGCCTCGGCCAAACCCCGGAAACCCTCGGTCGCCACGGCAACACAGGCCAGCCCCATCGCCTGCCGCGCCCGGTCATTCAGCCGGGCGATCCGCTCGCTGCGGGATACAGTGTCAGCGGTCATTGCACCGCCCTCCCGCCGCGTTCGCAGAGATCGACCAGTTCCCCGCAGTCTTCGCACTCGCCCAGTTCCTCAGCGAGTTGGCGCACCATGCCGAACGGCAAGCCGTTCTCGTTCGCCAGCATCCGTAACCAGTCCTCGCGGCACTCGGCCCCGCAAGCCCGGTAATTCAAGATCAGGTCACCCATTTTCTGCCTCCTTCCGGCAAAGCCGCATCCGACACGCGGCATGCGGCCTGCCTTCCGGCGAGGATAGGAGGGGGAGGGGAAACCGGAATCGATGCCCTGGCGCGGGCCAGCGGGCAGAGCCCGCCACACGGGGGTGTCTATTCCGGTTTGAGGAACGAGAGGGCAAAGCCCTTGGCGTTCCAGCTAAGGGATCGCCAGGCGATCCAGCCAAAATCGGCACCCTTGCAACGGCGCGAAGCCGCCGGACGCCCTGCGCGCGCGCAAGTGCGCCAGCGGGCGTCCGGCAATGAGAGAGGCAAGAGTGCCAGCGGGTCAGCACAGGAAACGCCGCACCCTCAGGAGCGCGCAGCGCGGGACAGAGTGCGACTGCAAAGTCTCCCGCTCCGCTTCCATGCTCCCGATCGTTACCCGAATGGGAAGAAACCGCCTTGCGGGTTCAGTCGAGCGTAGCGAGATAGAGCGGGTTGCCCAACAGGGCAGCTCCCGCTGGCATTGCCGACTTAATAGACTCGCGCAGCCTCCCAAAGACGATCTTTTGTTCACGCTCGGTCGATTGCTCAATATGGCCGATGTGCGACATTCGGTTTTTCGCAAACAAGCACTTACAATTGAGGGGCGAGCTTCCGAAACGCATCAATGCCCCATCGGCATCCCGCCCGTTTTCGCCGGTCGCGGTGCGAGCCAGATCAGGGCGGCGGCGAAGAGCAGGATCGCGCTGGTGGCCCAGAAGGTGTGGATCAGCGCCAGAGTGGTTGCCTCCATATCGACCATGTTGCTGAGCAACTGGCGCACCTGATCGGTCGGGAAGCCCAGCACCGCCAATTGCTCCTGCACCGCTTCGGGCTGCATCGCGCCAACCGCATCGCTGCGCGCAAGGCGCTGGGTGTCGCCCCAGTAGGAGAGCGTCACCGAGGTCGCCACGGCGGTCGCGATGGTGCGGGTGAAGCTCTGCAAGCCCGCCGCCGAGGCGACCTCATTCTCATCCACCGTGTTGAGCGTCAGGGTCATGAGCGGCAGCATCATGAAGGTGACCCCCAAGCCTTGCACGAATTGTGGGAGAGTGAGCGTCCAGAAATCCGCATCGCTGGTCCAGCCGGTCCTGACCAGTGCCATCGCCGCAATCCAGGCAACGCCGCCCGATACGAGGAGGCGCGGGTCGAAGCGGCCCATCAGAAAGGCCACCAGCGGCGCGGTGATCAACCCGCCCATCGCCGAGAAGGACGAGGACAGACCGGCGGCGGTCGCCGGAAATCCGAGCCAGGCTTGCTGCCACTGCGGCACAATCACAAAGCCCGCGAAATACCCCGCGAAGGCGAGTGACAGGACGATGAGGGCAACACTGAACCCCCGATGCCTGAGGACTCGCAGGTCGACAATTGGGTGATCTTCGCCTAGCTCCCAAATGACGAAGACGACAAATCCGACCAGCGAGGAGATCGCCAGCGCAACGATCATTGGATCGGCGAACCAGTCGTGGTTCCGGCCCAGATCGAGCACCAGTTGCAGGCACCCCACCCAAAGCACCAGCAAGGCGAGACCAACAAAGTCGATCGGCAGGATTTGCCGGTCGGTCTCGATCGGTCTGAGCAGGGCGAAGCCAACCACGATGCACAGGATGGCGACCGGCACGTTGATCAGGAATATCCAGTGCCAGGAGTAATTGTCGGTGAGCCAGCCGCCGATCATCGGCCCGACCGCAGGCCCCATCAGCAAGGTGACCGCCCACAGCCCCATCGCCATGTTTCGCTTTTCCGGCGGATAGACCTTGAGCAGCAAGGTCTGCGACATCGGCATCAGGAATGCACCGAAAATCCCTTGCCCGATCCGGCTTGCGACCAGCATCCCCAGCGACACCGAAATCCCGCACAGAAATGAGAATATTCCAAAGCCGATCATGCTGAACACGAAAGTCCGCACCGATCCGAACCGTCCCGCGACCCATCCGGTCAAGGGAACGCAGATTGCCTCGGCAACCGCATAGGAGGTGATGATCCACGCCCCTTGCTCGAGCGTGATGCCAAGGCTGCCCGCGACATGCGGGATCGAGACATTGGCGATGGTGAGGTCCAGGATGACCATGAAATTGGCGAGCGCAAGCACCAGCCCGGCGACCATCTGCCGCGAGGGCGCAATGCCGCCGCTGGCTGGTTCGGTCTGGGTCATGCCCGGTTATCGCCTGCGAACATCGATCTCGACTTCCATCGACAGCCCGACGCGCAAAGGGTGCTGACGCAGTTCGGCAGGATCGAGTTCGATCCGTACCGGCAGGCGCTGAACGGTCTTGATCCAGTTGCCGGTCGCGTTCTGCGCGGGGATGATCGCCATCGACGATCCGGTCCCGCCGGCGAGGCCCGTGACCCTGCCGTGATAGACGACATCGCCGCCATAAAGGTCCGACTTGAGGGTTACGGCCATGCCAGGACGGACACGGCCGAGTTGTCCTTCCTTGAAGTTGGCATCGACATAGAGCTTTTCGAGCGGGACGATAGTCATGATCGTCTGGCCGGGATTGAGGCGCTGGCCGACTTGCACCTGCAACCGGCTGACCACCCCGGCAACCGGCGCGCGGATTTCGGTGCGTTCGAGATCGAGCAAGGCCGCATCGAGCCGCGCCTGCGCAGCGCGCACGGCGGGGTCGGTATCGACGCTCGATCCGCGCACCAGCGCGTCGTTGGCGGCGAGCTGGCCCTGGGCGACGCGGCGGGCGGAAGCGACTTCGGCAATCCCGCCACGCGCCGCATCCAGTGCGGCGCTGGCTGCCGCATAGGCCCTGCGCGCCTGCGTCAATTCCTCGCCCGAGATCGCGCCGCTGGCCGCGACTGCTTCGCGGCGGCGCAAGTCGATCCGGGCCTTGTCGAAGTCCGCCTGCGCGGTGCGCAGCCGCGCCTGCGCCTGCGCTAGAGCGGCGCTTGAGCCATCGACCTGAGCCGAAAGCGCGCTGTTGGTGGCAACCGTCTGTCCGAATTTGCGGCGCGCGGCGGCGAGATCGGCTTCGGCTTGCGCAACGGCAATCTTCGCATTGGCCTGATCGAGCCGGACCAGCACATCGCCCGCTTTCACCTGCTGGGTGTCCTTGACCAGCACTTCGACCGCCGACCCGGCAACCAGCGGTGTCACCTGCGCCATCTGGGCGTTCACATAGGCATTGTCGGTGCTGACATAATTACGCGCGGCCAGCAGATACCAAGCGCCCCAACCAATACCGGCAATCGCCAGCAGGACCGCCAGCCGCTTGAGACATTTGGCGCGCCCGGCCTTGCGGGCGGCGGAGACTGCGGGATCGACCTCGGGTGCCTGGGTTGCGGTATCGCTCATGGATTGGCCTGTCCTGCTGGTTGGTCTGATGCCGCGCAAAACCCGCCGCCCAGCGCGCGGATCATCGCCAGCGTTGCACCGCGTTCGTAAGTTTCGAGCCCGATCACCGCGAGCCGCAAGTCCTGCACCCCGCGCTCGCTGGCGAGGACATCAAGGTAGCTGGCCAGCCCGGCTTCGTAGCGCTTGCGCACCAGGCCAAGCGCGTCTTCGCTGGCGGCCAATGCCGTGCGGGCCGCACCCAGCCGCTTGTCCGCCGCATCGCGCTGGGTCACCGCGTCCGCGACTTGCTGGTAGGCGGTGACGACGGTCTGGTTGTAGTTCGCGACGGCCTCGTCATAGGCTGCCCAAGCGCTGCCATATTGCGCCTTGAGTGCGCCACCCTGAAAAATCGGCAGGCTGATTGCCGGGCCGGTGCTGCCGAACAGCGAGCCCGAATCGACCAGATTGCCAAGCCCCAGTGACTGGAATCCGATCAGCGCCCTGAGGTTGATCGAGGGAAAGAATCCGGCCCGTGCGACCTTGACCCGGCTCGCGGCCGCTTCGACCCGCTCGCGCGCAGCGACGATATCGGGACGTCGACCTAGCAGGTCGGTGGTCACACCTTCGGGAACCCAGGCGGGCGTCGAGGGCGAGAGCGGCGGGCGAGTAATCGTCTGCCCCCGGTCCGGTCCCGCCCCAACCAGAGCCGCGAGCTGATTGCGGCGCAGGCCGATATTCTCATCGACTGCGGCCAGATCCTGCTCCGCCAGGGCCACTTCGGCATCGGCGCTGCGCAGGCTGGCGAGATTGTCGAGCCCGTTGCGCTGGCGCTGGGCGACAAGATCGCGGGTTGCGCGGCGATTGGCGAGCATGGCTGCGGCGTTGTCGCGCTCGCGGTAATGGCGGCCTAGTTCGGCATAGGCGGCGGTTATCGCGACCGACAGCACGAGGCGGGCCTGCGCCGCATCGACCACCGCAGCGCGGGCCTCCGAAGTCGCTGCCGCAAGGGCCGCCCGGTTGCGCCCCCATAGGTCGAGGTCGAAGCCGAAGCTCAGCGAAGTTTGCCCGTAATCCTTCCAGCCATCGGGCAGAAACTGCGCGGGAATGCCGTTGTTGCCGCTCTGGCGGCGCAAACCGCCTTCCGCTTCAGCACCGATCGTTGGCAGCCGCGCGGCCCCGACGCGCTGCGCCTCGGCTTCCGCGCGCCTGACCCGCGCCATCGCCACCGCGACTTGCGGCGAGTTCGCCAATCCTTCGCCGATAAGCGCGTTCAGTTGCGGATCGCCTGCCAGCCGCCACCATTGATCGGGCGGCCAGGCGGTGTTGCCGCGCTCGGCGAGGGTCTGCGCTGCCTCGACTGTATCGGCGGTTTGCATCGCGGGATGAACGCCGGCATCGGGGACCGCAACGCAGCCTGCGAGTGCCAGTGTCAAAGCGGTGCCGGCCACGCGCACGGTGTGGTTCGTCCGGTTCGCGGGTCTTGGCTGCTGGGCTGATCGGGACACAGCGCGCCGATAGCAGGTCGTAAAATATATTACAATCTACCGTACAACAATATTGCTTCAAACGAGCAGACAGATGTCCTATCGCATGTCACATGATTGACGCGGCACAGCACGAACGGTTCGTGACCGAGGCGGATGAGTTGATCTTCCTCATCGAGGAGGTTCCCCGCCGACTCAGGCGCATGTTTACGGTCTCGATGGCCGCGTTCGACATGACCACTCCGCAATGGCGGGCGCTGTCGTATATCATGCGCACGCCCGGTTTGAACCAGACCATGCTCGCGCGACAACTGGATCTCGAACGGGCTTCAGTGGGCCATATCGTCGATCAGCTCGAAGCGGCAGGCCTTGCTGAACGTCGCGCGGCCGGGGGAGACCGGCGGGTTTGGACCTTGCACCCCTTGCCGAAAGCGATTGAAATCCTCCCCTCGGTACGTAAGGTCGCTGATCGACTATATCTGGATTTGCTCCGCAACGTCTCCCTTGAGGACATCGACCAAATGCGCTCCACGCTCTCCAGGATGGCAGCCAATATCAGTGGTCTCGACCCTGACTGAAGTCGGTTTGGGCTGGCAACAATGCCCGTTACATATTGTAGGCCCCGCGACCGCTGGCGACCAGCGTCCCGGCCTCGTCGTGAATGCGCACGTCGGCAACGCTTAGCGATTTCCCGGCCTTGATCAGGCGCCCTTCGGCATGAAGCGTCTGGCGGCTTGCTGCCCGGTGGTAATCGACCCTCAGGTCGGCTGTGGATTTGCACATGTTGCCTGTGGCCAGGACTGTATAGAATCCCGTCAGATCGATCAACGAGGCGAGAATTCCGCCGTGCATCGACGGGAGCGTGGGGTTGGAGATCATCTCATCCCGCCACGGCATTTCGATCAGGATGCGCTCTGCGTCAGCTTCGACCATCCGCAGGTTCAGCCAACGGTGGAACGGCGCGACCAGCAGGGCGCGGTTGAGCTCTTCCAGCGTCATGAAATCGTCTCCGGTTCGGACTGGCTTTCGAGGAATTCGATGATGGCCCTGCTGAACACGTCGTTGTCGTCGCCGACAACCATATGTCCAGCACCCGAGACGTCGGTGAAGCGCGCGCCAGGCACCATCGCGCAGAACCGCTTCGCAGCCTCCATGGAAATCAGGTCGCTCGACCCGCCCCGCACGAGGTGGACCGGCAGCTTGAGCGTGCTTGCAGCACCCTTGGCCTGCGCATAGTCCTTCTCCCTGCGTCCGGTCATCCCACTCAGAAAGCCGGGATCCCAATGCCAACGATAACGCTGGTCCGGGTCGAGACGGAGATAGCTCTTCAGCCCCTCGCTTGCGCCTCGCTTCTCGCGGTTCGGCATATAGTCTGCGATCGCCTCTGCGGCTTCATCGTGTGACGCGAAGCCGCGCTCCACATGGGCGTTCATGAAGCCGACAATCCGCGAAACTCCATCGGGATCCATCTCAGGAGTGACATCGACCAGCGTCAAGGAAGCGAAACTGCCCGGACGCAGCGCGCCTTCAGCCACCAATGCAGCCAATCCGCCAAGGGATGCGCCGATGACATGCGGCCGCTGGTCCAGCCTGTCGCAGACCGCGAGGATATCCTTGCCGAAATCGGCAAAGCGGTATTGGTCGGGGGCAGCCCAGTCGCTTTCGCCATGGCCGCGCATGTCGATCGCGACCGAGCGAAAGCCGTGCTGCGCCAATTGCTGCATCGTCTTGCGCCAGGTGCGCCGGGTTTGCCCTCCGCCATGCGCCAGTAATACGGGCGGCCGACCATGACCATCGCCGGCAAGGCTTGCCGCGATGGAGATGCC
>VFQS010001792.1_pt1 | contig 18715 bp, 17 predicted proteins | sample 3512361 | NCBI WGS metagenome assembly VFQS01 (sample SAMN10412375, study PRJNA504923) | tailings metagenome | isolation source: Relicate 1 Philex TSF3 active mining | place: Philippines
AAGGCCCGGAGCTCTCGCCCCGGACCTTCATCAATTTCATTTAGCGACCATTTCGGCCGCGCTCAATCAGCTACAGCCGCTGGTGCTTCCGCATGATGGACATGCGTGGCAGGAACCTGCACGCTGCATCTGCACACCACACAACATGCACATTGGTGCATCGCTGTGTGCTGGACGCTTCATGCCTTCTGGCGCTGAGTGATCAGACACTGGCGCGGTGGGAGCAAGTCCCAATTCCAGCTGTGTCACAAACTCAGACACTGATGGTGCAGTCTTTGGATCCGTCGCCATCTCGCTGCCATTGGTGGTCTCGACGAAGGTTTCTTCAACACCAGGAAGTGTTGGCTGAATGCGCTCGTCGCGGCTGAAGATGCCGAGCTCTGCGCGCTCTTCGTAGGTCATGTATTCCAAGGCCAAGCGGCGGAACAAGTAATCCATGATGGACGATGCGATACGAATATCTGGATCATCGGTCATACCTGCTGGCTCGAAGCGCATGTTGGTGAATGCCTCCACGAATGCTCGCAAGGGCACACCGTACTGAAGACCGTACGAAATGGACTTTGCGAATGCATCCATGATGCCCGACAACGTGGAACCCTGCTTTGACACAGTGAGGAACATTTCGCCGGGGCGACCATCTTCGTACTCACCGATGTTTGCAAAGCCCTTGCAATCAGCAACACGGAACTCGAAGGTGCGTCCACGACGTGAACGTGGCAACTTCTGACGAACTGGCTGCGTGACAATCTTTTCAACAACGCGCTCAACAACTTGTGTTGCTGCATCGACGCTGCTGGATGAATCGCTGCTCTCGCCGTCCTTCTTGGCGGTGCTGAGTGGCTGGCCCACCTTGCAGTTGTCACGGTAGATGGCAACAGCCTTGATGCCGAGCTTCCATGACAACATGTGCAACTCTTCAATGTCTTCAATGGTTGCTTCTTCAGGCATGTTGACGGTCTTGGAAATTGCACCCGACAAGAACGGCTGCACCGCACCCATCATGCGCACGTGACCTTCGTAGTGAATGGTGTTGTCACCCATAGAGCAGGCGAACACTGACACATGGTTTGCCTCGAGGTGTGGTGCACCAATGATGGACTTGTTCTCGTCGATGTAGGCAACAATGTCGTCCACTTGCTGGGTGTTGTAACCCAAGCGACGAAGTGCACGAGGAATGGTCTGGTTGACGATGCTCATGGAGCCGCCACCCACCATCTTCTTGATCTTCACCAAGCCGAGGTCGGGCTCAACACCAGTGGTGTCACAGTCCATCATCAGACCAATGGTGCCGGTGGGAGCAAGCACGGTGGCCTGCGAGTTACGAACGCCGTACTCCTCGCCGTCACGTACTGCTGCGTCCCATGACTCTTGACCAGCAACCAAAAGATCACCCTGCACATCTGATGCATTGGCGATTTGTGCATGTGCATCGCGGTGCATACGCAACACGTTCAGCATGTACTTCTCGTTTTCTGCGAATCCGGCGAATGGTCCCATGCGGCTTGCAGTACGTGCACTTGTTGCGTACGCATGACCAGTCATCAGGGAGGTGAGAGCTGCTGCCCATGCACGACCACCTTCGGAGTCATATGCATAGCCAAGCGCCATCAACAAGGCTCCGAGGTTTGCATAACCAAGGCCAAGCTGACGGAACTTACGGCTGTTCTCGCCGATGGGCTCTGTTGGGTAGTCAGCGCGACCCACCAAGATTTCCTGGGCGGTGAACATGACTTCGATGGCGTGGCGGTATGCCTCAACATCGAAACGGTCATTGTCGTCAAGGAACTTCAACAAGTTGAGCGATGACAAGTTGCATGCCGAGTTGTCGATATGCATGTATTCAGAACATGGGTTAGAGCCATTGATGCGACCCGTTGCATGTGCGGTGTGCCACTTGTTGATGGTGGTGTCGAACTGCAGACCTGGGTCTGCACACTCCCATGCAGCTTCGGCAATTTGACGCCACAAGTCACGTGCACGAATGGTGCGAACAGTGGAGCCGTCAACGACTGCCTTCAAGTTCCAATCGCGGTCTTCTTCCACAGCCTTCATGAATTCGTCGGTGACGCGCACCGAGTTATTGGCGTTCTGGTACTGCACGCTGAATGAATCTGCGCCGTCGAGGTCCATGTCGAAGCCTGCGTCACGAAGCACGCGAGCCTTGCGCTCTTCCTTCACCTTGCACCAGATGAACTCTTCAACGTCTGGGTGATCTGCATTGAGGATGACCATCTTTGCTGCGCGACGGGTCTTGCCGCCCGACTTGATGGTTCCGGCTGATGCGTCTGCACCGCGCATGAATGACACGGGGCCAGATGCAGTTCCGCCACCTTCCAAGTTTTCGTAGCTAGAGCGAATCTTTGACAAGTTGATGCCTGATCCTGAACCACCCTTGAAGATCACGCCTTCTTCGCGGTACCAGTTGAGGATGGCATTCATCTTGTCTTCCACCGACAGAATGAAACATGCGCTTGCCTGTTGTGGAACACCCTTCACGCCAATGTTGAACCACACAGGGCTGTTAAATGCTGCGCGCTGTGTCACAAGGATGTACTTCAACTCTGCGCGGAATGCTTCAGCTTCTTCGCTGTCCACGAAGTAACCACCCTCGATGCCCCACGTGGTGATGGTGTCGGCCACGCGGTCGATGACCTGACGCATGCTGCTCTCGCGCTCTGGTGTTCCGGGGGTTCCACGGAAGTACTTCTGCGCCACGATGTTGGTGGAGTTCAGCGACCATGACACGGGGAACTCGACATCGAGCTGCTCGAAGGCCACTGAGCCGTCACGCCAGTTGGTGATGCGCGCGTCGCGCTTTTCCCATGCCACCTCGTCGTATGGGTGAACACCTGGCGTGGTGAAGAATCGGCCGATGCCGATGGACAAGCGATCTGGTGCGAGTGACATGATTTCTCCTAATTGGCGCGAATTTTGGTGGTCGAAAGACCGATATGTGTTGAGAGGGACACCCCACCACAAGATGTAGTGGGTAACCCTCCCCCTTTTGCGAGTAACCCACAAGAGGTTGTGAGATTACAGCACTGTAGTTACACCTTTGTCAACGACCCTCGCAAAATTCTTTTCTGTAGCGCGACGGCGGCGCTCACCATCAGGTCACGGGACCGCCCGGCCCCCAGTTCAAACCTGTGTTTTCCCCTCCATCCGATGGTGTGCCGCCGCTGTCGACTACGCCCCTGAACCTACGGCCAACCCCCTGTGGATTGGAAGTGGACATCCATGTGAATTCAGGTTTTTTTCTGGGGAAACCCAATGATTTTCAGTGGATTGTCCTGTGAGGACAGTGTGGAGAACCCCATCCCCACTGGGGAAAACGTCACCCCTCTAGACCGCCTGGAGCGTCACAGGGATGGCGTTCAAGACGGCATTACCCGACAAGGGATCGATCTCTTTGTCGTCGGTCAGGACATTTGAGTTCACCCCAGCCTTTTCCGCAGCCACCGCCATCTGGGTACCCGGGACTGCGTGACCCCACCCGTGTGGCACGCTGACCACCCCGGGTCGGACCGCATCGGTGACCTCCACAGGCACCTCAATGGCCCCCACGCGACTAGTGATTCGTACAGAGGCACCGTTCGATAATCCAAACCTCTTTGCATCATCGGGATGAACGTGCGCAGTACACGACAACGATCCCTTTGTGAGCACCTTGATGTTGTGCATCCATGAGTTGTTTGATTTCAGCTCACGTCGACCCACAAGAACCATGTCGTGCTGTTGCACTTTTTCAATTGACGCAAACAAGCGATCCATATCTGCAATCAACGGTTCGGGGGCAAGTTCAATGCGTCCTGTTGGGGTACGAAGCCCTTCAGGAATTCGTGGCTCAAGTGGACCCATATCGACACCATGCGGATTGGCAAGAAGTACATCAAGCGACACGCCAGTTGGATTGTTTCCAAACGCTGCACCATACGGACCGGTTTGCAAAATGAAATCAAGAGTACGCGCAGTTCCACGGCGGTGGTTCTTCGACAACAACTGAAGTATCTCGTCGGCGTCGCGACCGTAAATGTTTGATGACGAATTTGAAACAGCACCCACCACCATTGCTCGAATCACCGAATCATCAATTGCATCAACATCACACTGAGCGCCTAATCCCTGAAGGATTCCGCCAAGCTTGACCAGAATTTCCCATTCGTCTGGTTGCGACGAATGTTTTTGCAGAACTGGTTCGCTGTAGTTACCAACGTTACGAACAGCAAATGCATACAAACTGAGGTCGTAATGATCTTTCTCTAATGCTGACGGTGGAGGAAGAATTACATCTGCATGGCGTGTTGTTTCGTTCAGGTAAATGTCGATTGACACCATGAAGTCAAGTTGAGAAAAAGCATCATCTAATTGCGCAGAGTGCGGCGTGGACAACACTGGATTTCCACCCACAGTGATGAGAGCGCGAATTTGGTTGTCCCCTGGCGTCAAAATTTCTTCGCCCAACACCGCAACGGGATATTCGCCCATGACTTCTGGCTTCTTGCTCACGCGACTGTGACCACGGCCGGTGCTAAATCCCTTGCCTTTTCCTGCTGAACCGCGCGTGGTGGCACTGCCTGCAACTGGAGTCGTCAACATTGCACCGCCACGCTTATCGAAGTTGCCCGTCACAATGTTGATGACATTTACCAACCACGCATTCACTGACCCGAATGACACGGTGTTCACACCAATTCGTCCGTACACAGCAGCAGTGGGAGCCGCACACAACTCGCGTGCGATACGAGTAATGGTGTCAACAGATACCCCGGTTGCAACAGCCACCACATCAGGTGTGAATGACTTGACCGCATCTTGTAATTCCTGAAGCCCATTGAGATGTGCAGCAATTCGTGGCTCGACTTTTGCAATGTTCTCGGCAAACATCACGTTCAACAATGCCGACATAAAGAGTCCGTCAGTACCGGGACGAATTGATACCCACTCATCAGATTCTTCGGCGGTCTTCGTACGGCGCGGATCGACAACAACCACCTTGCCGCCACGCGCGCGGATGGCTTGAATGCGACCAGGGTAATTCGGTGCCGTGCACAAACTTCCATTTGATGCATACGGATTAGCACCCAGCATCAGCAAATAATCCGTGTGATCAAGATCGGGCACAGGGATACTTTGCGCCGTCCCAAACATGTAGCCACCAGCAACGTGCATCGGCATTTGGTCAACAGATGACGCAGAGAAAATGTTGCGCGACCCCAGTGACTTCAACATCACGCTTGAGTACAACATGGGTCCTAAGTTGTGTGCGTTAGGATTTCCCAAATACGCAGACAACGATCCGCGGCCGTGACGCTCGATTACACCCATCAGCCCGCGTTCCACTTCTTGCCACGCTTCATCCCACGACACTGGAACGTGAACTCCATTGCGCTTCACAAGTGGCGCCCGCAAACGATCGGGGTCTTCGTACAACTGCTTCAGCGTGCTGCCTTTCGGACAGATGAATCCCTTGCTGAACACATCGTTCTGGTCACCGCGAATTCGCACGATCTGCTCGTGCGGATTCACCGTAATTTCGAGACCGCATGTGGCCTCACAAAGTGGGCAGGTTCGAAAAACTGTGCGATTCGCGGTGTCAGACATGGTCACACTCTGCCACGCCCGCACCGCTTCGTCATTAGCGTTCGTACACTTTTCTCATGAGCCACAGCGTGGAGATATGCATGATCACCACGCCAGACGGCGCCATTGACGTCAATGGCCGCTCACGCCCTCTCGGTGGCCCGGCCGATCAGCAGCATCTGCTCGCACTACAACAGAGCGCGGCCGTGGTGATGGTGGGCGCTGGAACGGCTCGAGCTGAAAACTATGGCCCACCGTCTCGTACAGATTTGCGCATCGGAGTTGTCACCACCTCGTGCGACCTCGACTTCACCTCACCGCTCTTTACTTCTGGCGCGGGGTTTGTGATCACCACAGTTGGCGCCCCCGCTGTACCCGTCGACAGCATTCGTGCGGGAACAACTCACATTGATTTTGCCGACATCATTCAACAACTTCCCCACGGAATCGTTCACGTTGAGGGTGGCCCACAGCTGAACGCTGCACTTCTTGACGCCGATATGGTCGATGCACTGAACATCACGTTCTCACCGTCGCTCGGTGGAACCCGGGGTCCATCACTGTCTCGAGCACCTCATGCAGAGCGAGCGTTTTCACTGACACACACGCATTCGCGTGATGGTTGCGTGTTCACGCGTTACGAACGATTGCGCAAAAAGAATTAAGACTGCTTCAGTAGCGCAAGTTCGCGACTGAAGTCAGAAGTGTCGTCAAAGTTCTTGTACACACTTGCAAAGCGCACATAAGCGACTTTGTCCAACTCTTTCAGGCGTTCCAACACCGCATGGCCCACAGTGGATGATGTGATTTCAGTTCCTGCCACCTGCGCCAGACGCATGTCGTCTTCCACCATTTCGGCCAACGCATCAATCTGCTCTGGCTCAACAGGACGACCCTTGCAAGCAGACCTCACACCGTGCACCACTTTTGCCCGATCAAATGGCTGACGTCCCCCAGAACGCTTGGCCACCATCAATGGCGCACTCTCTAACCGCTCGTATGTGGTGAAGCGATACGCACATTCCGGACACGAACGCCGACGACGAATCGCTGAACCGTCCTCAGCAGAACGGGAGTCGATCACTTTCGTGTCGTCATGTCGGCAAACGGGGCAATGCACGAACTGTGACTATAAATGACTCGCGCTTAACTTTCTGTCAGTTTCTGCACGAATCGCCACATTTCGCGGCGTACCCGTTCCCTTACGGAATGCGGATAACTTGGCCCGCTTCAATGCGTGCACCATTGAGGCGCACCATTTCACTGACAAGATCGGCCACACTGCCAGCTGGGACGAGCGTGCGAGCAATGTCCCACAAGGTGTCACCGTGCTTGGCCACCACCGTGCGAGGGATGGCTTGCTCCGCTGGTTGTGGGTTCGATGCGAATGCGCCAGAGGTGACAACAAACGAGGCCACAGCGAAAATCATCGTGGCACCGACCACCCGACGGCGGCGGCGGAACGTGGCTTCGCTGGGCCGGTGGGCCGAGCGAGTTGCCGGACGAACCGTGCTTCGACCAGCCAATGAAGCGGGGCGGGCTGCTGAATAGAGAAGTGGATCGATGGTGGTTGCCATGTCGATTGTCCTTTCCGTACTGGGGTTGTGGGGACCGGGCGGTCTATGTGGTTGTCACCGTAGCGAACGGGTGTTCGTTAGTTTGCCCGAACAAGTGTTCGGTGTCAACCCCCCAACCGAACATTTGTTTCACGAACAGGTGTTTGACCTGAGCCCCGAACACCTGTACGCTCCCAGACATGTCTGAAACCCTCACCGAGCGCCAGCGCCAAATTCTCCACGTCATTGAAAACAGCATGCAAGAGCGCGGTTATCCGCCCAGCGTGCGCGAAATTGGCGAAGCTGTTGGCCTCAACTCACCCTCCACGGTGCACAACCATCTGGCCACCCTGCAAAAAATGGGCTTCCTGCGCCGTGACCCCACGAAGCCGCGTGCCATTGAAGTGCGCTTCGACACCAACTCTGAAGTTGCCATGGAACGTCGCCCGTCTCGCCACGTGCCACTCATCGGCGACGTTGCGGCAGGAACCAACGTTCTGGCTCAGCAGAACGTCGAAGATCTCATCCCACTCCCCACCGATTTCACCGGCGAAGGCGACTTGTTCATGTTGCGCGTCCGTGGCGATTCCATGATCGATGCCGGAATTTTGGATGGCGACTTCGTGGTTGCACGTCAACAGAACGTGGCCGACACTGGCGACATTGTGGTCGCCGGAATTCCCGGCGAAGAAGCCACCGTCAAGACGTTCAAGAAGTCAGGTAACAAGATCACTCTCGTGCCTGCCAACACGTCGATGGAGCCCATGGTGTTCACCAGTGACGACGTCACCATTTTTGGCAAGGTCGTCACTGTGATGCGTTCACTGAAATAGCGAACGGTTACACAACAGGCAAACCTGCTTTCTTCCATTCCAACATTCCACCAGTCATGTTGATGGCACGGAATCCGTTGTTAATGAGCCATGCTGCAACTTTTCCTGAACGGTTACCACTACGGCACACACAGATGATGTCGCGTGTTGTATCTAATTCATTCAGTCGCTCTGGCAACTGAATCATTGGGATATGAAGCGCGCCAGCAATATGTGATTCATCCCACTCATCCTGTTCACGACAATCCAATAACAACGCGTCTCTACGATCTGCTACCTCGCGGACGTCGAGACGTGGCAGATAGGTGGGAATGTTGCTGGCAGCCCATGCGTTATATCCGCCAATGAGGTCCGACACATCGGTAAATCCGTGTGACTTCAACAGGCTTGAGGCTATAGCTGAGCGGTATCCGCCAGCACAGTTCACAACAACTGGAACGCTCGGATCTAGCTCTGGAATGGAATTCAAGAGCGACGGCAACGGAATGTTGCGCGCGCCAGGCAACATACCCAGTGCTGTTTCGCCACCGTTACGAACATCAATCACCGTGAGTTCTTTCACTGATGCCATTCGCTCTGCAAGCGCATCCACCGACAAGCGCGACAACTTGTCAACGTGTTCAGGGTTCTGCAACATTGCTTCCATTGGGTTGCGGAGAACTCCCAACACATTGTCAAAGCCGATGCGAGCTAGTCGTACACGCGACTCTTGCTCCTTGCCGTCTTCGGTCACCAACACAATGGGTGTACCAGGTGTCATCACTTCGCCCACGTACTCTGCAAAACGACCACCAAGACCCACATTGACTGAACCGCGAATGTGTCCAGCGGCAAATGCCAAGTCATCACGTGAGTCGATAATGACAGCACCGTTACGACGCGCTTCAAGCACCTCTTCCAACGACAGTTCCTTCACCGGTGCGTCGTCATCAAGAAGTGGTCGCACTTGACGATTGCGATTTGCAGCGAAGGGGAAGTACAATGGTGCAGCGTTCTGTCCTTCAGTCACAATTTCAACGAAGTCGTCCACCACCATGGGCGCAAGCGCGTAATTGGTTCGGCGTTGTTCACCAATGGTGGAGACGGTCTCTGATGACAACTGTTTGCCACATGATGACCCAGCGCCGTGAGCCGGATACACCAACGTGGAATCAGGAAGTGTCAACAACTTTGTGTGGAGCGACGTGTACAGGTCATGAGCGAGATCATCGGCAGTGACACCGACCGACACCAAGAGGTCGGGACGACCCACGTCGCCGATGAACAACGTGTCACCGGTAAGAACCGCGTGAGGTTGATCGGCGGGGCCGTTCTCGCGCACCACAACACTGATGCTTTCTGGGGTGTGACCAGGGGTCTCCAAGATCTCAAGATCGACTGTGCCAAGTGAGATGTGGCTGCCGTGGTCGAAGTACACAGCGTCAAACTCAACACGACCCTCCGCTTTACGTCCGTAGACAATTTCAGCACCCGTGGCGCGCGAAAGTTCTAAGTGGCCGGACAAGAAATCGGCATGAAAATGGGTCTCAATCACATGGGTGATGGAGAGGTTGTTAGCCGTGGCATCGTCCAGATATTGCTGAATATCACGCTGTGGATCCACCACAACCGCTCGACCTGTTGTGGTGTCGCCCACCATGTAGCTGGCGTGTGAGAGGCATTCGAGGTAGTACTGCTGAAAGAACATTTCAACTCCTTTGACGATTCTCATGATACCCTATGGGGTATGTGTAGACAAGTGACATGCAAGAAGTGCGGACGCCCATCATGGGCCGGATGCGGAGCCCACGTGGAACAGGTCCTCGGACATGTGGCCAAGGCCGATCGTTGCAACTGCCGCGAAATGGCATCATCATCTAAGGCAGCAACGAAGCGCCGCTTCTTCGGCCTGCGAAAGGGATAACCCATGAAAATTGACGACACAGTCCTCGCCGATCTACAAAAGCGTCTTCGTCGCATCGAAGGCCAGGTCCGCGGAATTCAGAACATGCTGGACGAAGAACGCGAATGCCGCGACATCGTCACACAAATTGCCGCGGTCACCAAAGCGATGGAACAAGTGGGATTTCGTATGTTGGCATCAGGGCTCACGCATTGCTTACAAAATCCTGACGAATCAGCAGCAACTGGTTACTCAGTAGAGGAAGTCGAAAAGATGTTCCTCAAGTTGTCCTAACCAACTACACACTGGCCACCAAACGTTACACATAAAGTTTGGCTTGCATCTCGTCTACGTTCACTTAGCGCCGTACGCGAAGTCTAGAAATCACATCGTCAACGTTGGCAAATGTTTTTGCTTCGCACTGAGGCAGATGCAAGAGTTCTCCACCGAAACGCGACTATGCAAAAAATACTAACAATCCCAACAACTACGGCGGTACTACCAAGATAGTTCATCAAGAAATCAGCACGTGCATGTCGAACACCTCGGTATATCGCGACGGTACGAGGTGTCAGATTGCCATCTAATCCGATGAACTCAATAGTTCTCCAGTCGTCGACTCCCATCTCTCGAATGTGCCTGGCGATCATCCAACCGACTCCACAAATAGCGACGAAAAGTAATGTCGAGTAAGCGGTCACGAACCTCAGGCCCAAAGCTGCGAGAAGCCCACCAAGCGAGGTGCTCTGCTTAATCTCAAGATCAAATGAACTTCCATCTTCATAATGAAAAATCACCAATCCGAAGATGGCAATAATTCCCAATGAAAGTGCTACAAACGGAATCGAATCGACAAATAGAAAAGTTCCAGTCGGTCGGCATTGGTCCCCGAGATATGCGGTGGAACCTTCAGGCAACCCGAGAGAAAAAACACCCACTGACCCACAATCTTTTCCGCTCTTGCTCAGAGCCCATCGACCCCAAGCTCCTAGAGCGACTTTGTAAAGCCACCCCGCTCCACATATCACAAGACCAAATAACGAATACAGCAGAAGACGTTGAACAGAACCCTCGCGACCCTCTACATAAATCAACCACTTCAATCCCAACCACGCGAGAAGCCCGAGCGGCAAGAGCCAAATAGCAGACCATAACGCCAGAAGCATAAGAAGTACTGCAGCCGCCATTGCGCCAATCACTCCAATACCCATAGTGGCATCCACAAGCGGAATATTGCCGCTCACAGAGATCGGCCCGACCCGTCCACTCAGACGCATGATCGCAACCTAGCACTCCCTCGTCTCAAGTATTTATTGACCAATCAGTAGAGGAAGTCGAAAAGATGTTCCTCAAACTTTCCTAACTACTGACATATTTCCCCAGCCAATTACACCTGCAGACGCTGTGCCACCAGCGATAACTTTGAATCTGGTTGAACAACAGCCACACGAATGAACTGTGCTGCAGCAGGTCCGTAAAAATCACCTGGGCTCACCAATGCCCCACCATCACGTGCAAGTTTTTCGGTGAAGTCCCACGCATCATCCACGGGGAACCACAAATAGAAGCCACCATCGGGAAGTGGAATGTCGATTCCTGACCAGCGCGACAATGTGCGCGCCATGAACTCGAGACGTGTTTTGTATCGATCACGCTGCACAGCAACGTGCGCGTCGTCATCTAAAGCTGCAACGCCTGCTGCCTGAGCTGGACCAGGCACCATGAAACCAGCGTGTTTCCTCACTTCTTTCAGATATTCAACAATTTCAGCGTCACCTGCATAGAAACCAACACGAACTCCTGCAAGGTTTGATCGCTTTGACAACGAATGCACGGCAACAACCCCGTCGAGCCCGCTTTGCAGAATTGACTGAGGTGACGTGGCCCATGTGAATTCGGTGTAGCACTCGTCGCTGAAGATAGGAATGTTGTGCTTACGTCCCCAGTTCGCCGCATACGCGAGATCATCAAGTCCGCCGGTTGGGTTGCTGGGGCTGTTCACCCACACCATCAATGCTCGATCAATGTCGTCTTGCGACAACGATGCGAAGTCCATGTGACCTTCTGCGTTCATGGGAACAGCCAGTGGGCGCAGTCCTGCAAGTGTTGCACCCATTTCATACGTTGGATACGCAATGGCGGGATAGATGACAGTGTCGCGATTGGGGCGACGCAACTTCATGTAGTGAGGAGTTGTTGCAACAAATTCTTTGGTGCCAATACATGCAGCAATTCGTGAGATGGGTACATCGATGGAAAACACACGGCCCATCCATCGCGCGATAGAGCGGCGCAGTGCTTCGGTACCGATAGATGCTGGATAGCCGCGCTCTGAACCTGACTGACTGAGTGCAGCGACCACAGAATCGATTGGCGGATCACATGGAGTCCCGATGGACAAATCCACAATTCCTCCATCGTGTGCTGCGGCAATTTTTTGAAACGCATCGAGTCGGTCAAATGGGTACGGTGGCGGAACAAACCCCACCTGGTCGCGATTGATGTCAGCCATGATGGTTCAAGTTTCCACCATGAGTGGCCGATACAACGAACTCACGCAGACGACCCGCCGATGCTTGCGATAGACGAGCACGAATTCGTAGTCCACCATCGCCTTCTTCCAACGAGACCACTTCACCTTCGCGGTGCACCGCAGCCACAATGTCGCCGCGTTCATATGGAATCAACAACTCGGTGACTTGACTAATGGCGCGCATGCGATCGGCTAATCGACGCAAAAAGTTTGTGAGCCCTTCACCCGACACCGCAGACACAGCGACTGCCCCTTGATAGTCCTCTACCAATGATGCGCCGTGGTCTTCTACAAGGTCGACCTTATTGAACACGATGAACTCTGGAACAGAGTCGGCACCAATCTCTGCCAACACTTCACGCACAGCAGAGATCTGATGTTCAGGATGTGCTGCACTGGCGTCCACCACATGCACCAACATGTCTGCTTCCGACGCCACTTCAAGGGTGCTCTTGAACGATTCAATCAGTCCGTGGGGAAGCTGGCGAATAAACCCCACTGTGTCGGTCATGAGAACTGGTTCACCACCCGGCAATGACAGACGACGCGTTGTGGGGTCGAGCGTGGCAAATAGACGATCTTCTGCCAGCACTCCCGCGCGTGTGAGTGCATTGAGAAGAGTTGACTTGCCCGCGTTGGTGTACCCAACAATGACCACCGAGGCTAGGCCGCTTCGGCTGCGACCTTTGCGTTGCGTGTGACGCGTGCGTTGCAAATCTTTCAAGTCGCGTTCAAGCTTTTCGATGCGGCGCATGATTCGTCGGCGATCAACTTCCAGTCGCGTTTCACCAGGACCGCGCGTACCAATACCGCCACCCTGCTGTGAGAGTCCCGCTTTTGCACCGCGGCGCAAACGAGGCAATCGGTAACGCAACATGGCCAATTCCACTTGTGCTTTACCTTCTTGCGTGTGCGCGTTCTGCGCAAAGATGTCCAGAATGACGGCGGTGCGATCTAACGCGGTACGACCGAGTGCTTTTTCAAGGTTGTACTGCTGTGCTGGGGTGAGCTCGTTATCAAACACCACCGTGTCTGCATCAATCGCCAAACACACTTCACGTAGTTCTTCAACCTTTCCTTTGCCGATGTAGTAGGCGGAATCGGGGACATCGCGACGTTGTGTTAATCGGGCTGCTTCGTCTGCACCGGCAGTGTCAATAAGAAGCGAGAGTTCATCAAGACCGTCTTCAGTTTCCTCGTCGGTATGCCCGGCCAGCGTGACGCCTACCAACACGATGCGCTCTCGAAATGTTCTCTCGATCAGTGTCTGACCGAGGGCCTCCTGATATGGATTACTCACACGTCCACCGTGACAGTACCGATGAATGCTGCAGGGCCTGTCAGTGTTGCAATGCGATCAGCAGAGATATGCACGCGCGCTATACCGCCATCCATATGCACCACTACTTCTTGCACCGATGCAGGAACAAGACCCCATCGCAATGCGGCATCGGCAGCAGCACAGGCGCCAGTGCCGCATGCACGCGTGATGCCGGCACCGCGCTCGTGGACGCGCATAGTGATTGCGTTGGTACCTGGACCAGGTTCCACAATTTCCAAGTTGACCTGCGGAACAAGTTCACCCAGTCTTTTCAAATCGACAAGCGATACATCTTCAACCCCCACCACCGAGTGTGGGTTACCCAACGACACATGACTCACCGGACGCATCGGATCACATTCCAATTTCGCCCAACCATCGGGCTCATTGAGTGCCGTTACTGGCCCCATATCGACCTTGATGTGGATGGCGTGGTCAACTTCTTCATCTACAACTGTTGCGAAGCGCATACCTGCATCTGTACGCACCTGGTATGTGGTGTTCATGATGCCGTGTAACTCTCGGTGAGCCGCGTGCACGAGACAGCGAATACCGTTGCCGCTCATCTCTGCAACGCTTCCGTCGGCGTTGTACAAACGCATGGTCAGCGTGGTGCCATCAACAACGCTCATCAGCAACAATCCATCTGCACCAATTCCTGTGCTGCGATGACACACAGCGCGTGCCACGTCTGGCCACGGAGTGGTGGGTTCACCTTGGGCGAGGTTGTACACCAGGAAATCGTTCTCTAATCCATGATGCTTGGCCAAAGTGATCTGCATTAGGTCACAGACTATGCCAGCACAGCCTCAACATGAGGGGTGACTTCTGAGATTGGGTCATTGAGTACTTGAATCCAACGAATACGAGGATCGCGTCGATACCAACGCTCCTGCCGCACAGCAAACTGCTGTGTGCGCTGGGTGATGGTATGAATCATGTCTTCCTCCGATGCTCCGCTAGAGAGGCCATCAATGACTTCTTTGTACCCCAACGCTTGGTATGCGGTTCGCGATAACGGACGAGTGGCGCTCACAAGCGACTTCACTTCATCAATCAGTCCTGCCGCCATCATGCGCCGCACGCGCACCTCAATTCGTTCCCGCAACTGTGCACGGTCCCACTGAATTCCGATCATCACGGTGTCTGTGGCAGGAAACTCGGTGATTCCTGGTCCGAACGAACTGAATGGCTGACCACTCCCCCGACAGACTTCAAGAGCTCGAACAATTCGCCGACGATTATTGGGATCCATTCGCGATGCGGCGAGAGGGTCACGCGATTGCAATTCAGCGAATAACTCTTCAGTGTTGGCATGTGCCTCAAGTTCTTCGCGAACGTCGGGCCACTGACCCGGCATGGTTAATCCATCAACTAACGCGGTGACATACAAACCAGTTCCACCCACAATGAGTTCAACGGCGTTACGGCTTTCCATTTCCTCGCGCGCTGCTGAGATGTGATCAAGGAATTGCGCCACATTGAATTCATCAGATGGATCTGCAATGTCGATGCCGTGATGTGCCACTGCTTTCTGATCGGCAGCAGATGGTTTAGCTGTACCAATGTCCATTCCTCGATACACCTGCATGGAATCAGCCGCCACTATTTCGATGTTCGAGCGCGATGCTGCCACCGCCATCGCTACATCACTTTTTCCACTAGCCGTGGGGCCTAGTACCACCACTGAACGCGGTGATGTCACACGTTCACCGTTGCGACAGGAATGCGAATTTTGTGAGTTGGCTCGGACAGCACTTCCACAAACTTGCCTTCCAAGAAGTGTGGAGCACCACGCGTAATTTCTGCGGTGGCATACGTTCCTGGACGAAGTGGATGAGGTGCGGTGAAGTGCACCAACTTGTTCTGGCGTGTGCGTCCGGTGGTGACCCCTGGATTACGTCGACTAGGACCTTCCACAATGATCTCTTCAATGCGGCCTTCGCGTGCCTGATGCTTCAGCCATGCGGAACGCTCTACTACTGCGCGAAGTCGTTCGAAACGCTCGGCGACAACCGCTGGATCAATAAAGTGATCATGCATTGTGGCTGCTTCCGTTCCTTCGCGCGGAGAGAAAATAAACGTGAATGTGGAGTCGAAATCTGCTTCTGCCGCCACTTCAAGTGTGCGCACAAAGTCGTCTTCGGTCTCACCAGGGAAACCCACAATGATGTCGGTGGTGACGGCCAAATCAGGCATCAGACGGCGTGCTTCAGCGAGCCTCTCTAAGTAACGCTCGCCGGTGTAGCCACGATGCATGAGTGACAACACACGGTTGGAACCAGACTGCAACGGATAGTGCAGGTGTTCACACACCGATGGTGTTTCAGCCATGGCCTGCAAGACATCCATGCGCATGTCTTTGGGATGCGGACTGGTGTAGCGAACGCGACGAATTCCGTCGACTGAACCCACGTCACGGAGAAGTTGCGCAAACTGCGGGCCGGCCGACACATCGGCGCCATCGCGACGCGCCGCTAAGGACAAGTCACGGCCGTAACTGTTCACATTCTGACCAAGAAGTGTCACTTCAGTGACGCCTTGCGACGCCAAATGGCGTACCTCATTCACAATGTCGGCAAACGGGCGACTGATCTCTTTTCCGCGGACTGCAGGAACAATGCAGTAGGCACATGTGTTGTCACATCCAATTTGAATGGTGACCCATGCGTTATACGACGTTTCTCGGCGCGCGGGCAACGCACTGGGAAACAGTGCGTGGTCGTCAATCACCGCTTCTTCCAGAATCTCCGTGATGGGTCCGTGCTCGATGGCCTGATGAAGCAATTCTGTGGTGCGATGCACATTGTGGGTACCCATCACCACGTCCACCCACGGTGCACGCGATTGCACCACGTCTTTATCTTTTTGCGACAAGCATCCGCCCACCACAATGCGGCGGCCTTCCTTTGCGTCTTTCCATGTCTTTAAGTGACCGAGCGTTCCGTACAATTTGTTGTCGGCGTTCTCTCGAATACAGCAGGTGTTCAACACCACCACGTCGGCGTCGTCGTCACTTTCTGCACGTCGTAAACCATCGGTTTCTAAAAGACCTGAAATGCGTTCAGAGTCGTGTTCGTTCATCTGACACCCAAAGGTGCGCACGATGTATGACTCTGGGCCTTTCGCATTCACGGCTCTCAGGCTACCCAGGCATAGGAAGCAGTATGAGACGAGACCCTTTAGAGATGCCAAAAGGCCAGTTCCCTGGGAGTGGAACTGGCCTTCAGACGAGTGGCAACTCGGATATGTGCCCGCTAGTGCGGGAGCGAGTTAATCGAGCTCGATGGGCTCTTCATCTTTTTCGGAGAATTCTGCATCGTCTTCACCATTGAGACCTGCAGCGGCACGGATCTTCTGTTCCATGTCGACCATCAGTTCGGGATGCTCACGCAAGAAGTTCTTGGCATTCTCACGACCCTGACCCAACTGTTCACCTTCATAGGTAAACCATGCGCCGGACTTCTTCGCGATGGCCATTTCAACAGCAAGGTCAAGGAGTGCGCCTTCGCGACTGATGCCCTGGCCATACATGATGTCGAATTCTGCTTGGCGGAATGGCGGTGCAACTTTGTTCTTCACCACTTTGACGCGGGTGCGTGAGCCAGTGACTTCGGCACCATCTTTGATGGCTTCAATACGGCGGATATCGAGACGAACCGATGAATAGAACTTCAATGCACGACCACCTGGTGTTGTTTCAGGCGAACCAAACATGACGCCAATTTTTTCGCGCAACTGGTTGATGAAAATACAAATGGTGTTGGACTTGTTGAGGTTTGCTGTGAGTTTGCGCAATGCCTGGCTCATCAGACGCGCCTGCAAGCCCACATGGCTGTCACCCATATCGCCTTCGATTTCAGCGCGTGGAGTTAACGCGGCAACCGAGTCGATAACAACAACGTCGAGCGCGCCTGAGCGAATGAGCATGTCGGCAATTTCCAACGCTTGTTCACCAGTGTCCGGCTGAGAGATGAGAAGTTGATCGATGTCGACTCCGATGGCCTTGGCATACACAGGGTCCATGGCGTGTTCGGCGTCGACATAGGCACAGATACCACCGTTGCGCTGAGCTTCAGCGACAACGTGCATGGCCAATGTGGACTTACCTGATGACTCAGGTCCGTAGATTTCGACTACACGACCGCGGGGCAAACCGCCGACTCCGAGCGCGAGGTCGAGAGGAAGAGCACCAGTAGGGATGGCTTCGATTGCCATGGAGCCCTTTTCGCCCATGCGCATGATGGAGCCTTTTCCATACTGCTTGTCAATCTGGGCGAGAGCGGCGTCGAGGGCCTTGTCGCGTTCGGGGCTTGGTGTGGTCATGTTGGGTGCCTTTCGGTGTTACCGCCGCCCTAGGGACTTCCTAGGAACTGCGGACTGTACGCAATGGGTGTGTTCGAACAACAACACTGTAACTACGAACACCTGTTCGGTCAAGCATTGTTCGAGGTCAATGTGGACCCGACCCCCACCGATTGGCAGATTGGGGGAAACCCTTATTTATTCAGCCTCAGCGGGCTTTCCAGCGTCTAGCCAGCGTTGTGCCTCAGCGAAATCTTCCTCACTTGGCTTGCGAAGAGTGAGATCGACTCCAAACCAGACGGTGTAGGTCAATGGATACCCGAGAACTGGAATACCCACAGCCAAAATTCCAGCCACGATGAGCAATGGAATGAGCCCAACACCGACGACAACCGAGATGATCATCCACACAATGATCGAGCCAAATGTGAGAAAAACACCCATCGTTGCTGCACCAAGTTCAAAACCCTCGTAATTGCGCTCCCACGACAATCCGCAGGTTTGACAGCGATTGCCTTTCTTGAACCACGAGGTAAAGAACGAACCACGACCACCACACCATGCACATCGACGGAATAACCCGCGAAACAACATCTTGATGAGAGATGGCTGCGGCTGGCTATGCAATGAGTTCGTCAACGAATTCTCCAAACACTGATGCGTATCGGAGCGCTTGATCTTCTGTGTGCATCACCGAGATTA
>VFQS010001793.1_pt1 | contig 18714 bp, 19 predicted proteins | sample 3512361 | NCBI WGS metagenome assembly VFQS01 (sample SAMN10412375, study PRJNA504923) | tailings metagenome | isolation source: Relicate 1 Philex TSF3 active mining | place: Philippines
CCTTGGTGTCGGGGTAGTGGCCGTGGTCGGTCTCGAACTGAGCCGCCAGCTCCTCGAGCTGCAGCAGATCGGCGATCTTGCGGGCGAGCTCGATCTCCTCATCGGGGCGCAGCAGGCGGATGCGGCCGATCTCTTGCAGATAAACGCGGATCGAGTCTTCGGTGTAAACGCCTTTGGGGCCCACCTTGATGCTGGCCAGAGCCTTGGCCGCCTTGGCATCCTTCTCGGCAGGCTTGGCATCACCGCCCTTGGCCTCTGCAGCAGCCAACAGCTGATCGGCCGCGTCATCCAGGTTGGCGGGGGCTGCACTCTTAGCCGCTGCCTTGGTGGTGCTGCTCTTGGCAGCGGCCTTTGCTTTGGGAGCGGCCTTGCTCTTTGCGGCTGTGCTCTTGGCGGCAGCTTTGGCCTTGGTGGGGGTCACCTTGTTGGCAGCTTCGCCGGCCAAACCCTCCTCCTCAGCTTTGGCCTTGCTGCGGCTGGCCTTGGGCTTCGCCTTGGCAACGGCGATGGTTTCGCCAGAGGCGTTCGCCACCATCAGGATTTCAGGCTTGGCAGCTTTGGGAGCAGCGGCCTTCGCGGCTGAAGCCTTGGTGGCGGTGGTTTTGGATGCAGCAGCAGGGCTCATCGGGAACGGGGAGATGGGCGAGGCGATCAACAGGACAAACCCGAATCAGAAGCCAAGGGAGTGGTGCAACCCACAACAGGATTCACACCAAGCAATGCGATTAACTGCCGAAGACAGGCTTCAGCAGCTCCAAGGACAGTTCGGGCTACAACGGGAAGGGGTCGCTCAGCCTGGTGCTCTCAACGGTTTTCACCGGTCGGACCTTGAGCCAAACGACTCTCGGACGGACAGGTGCTCAGATTCAGGGTTGAAGCAAGCAGGAGGAGCGGAGCCCCGGACTATCAATACGGTGGGCGGGAAGCGGGCTGACGGAGGCTGGAACAGGCGGGCAAAAGCCCAGGCAACGCTGTCAGGGGTGGTCGCAGACCGGGCGATCAGGACAAAGCCTGGCGAACCTCGGATCTTCCCGCTGGACGGAACTCTGCCGGGTTCCGACTACAGCCCACAGGACTGTTCAACAATCCCATCTTAAGAAATGGCTGTCAGCTCTGCAAGCCTGGGCGACAGTCGCGTGAGCGAGCCCCCGCCCTTGAACCCCCAGCAGGATCGCAGGGCCGTCCGATGGCTGCAGGTGTGGCTTGAAGCGGGCCGGGAGGGCCAGGTGTTCACCTACACCAATCCTCAGGCGCTCGAACTGGGCTGCGGCGATCTGGTGCAGGTGCGTCTGCGCGGCCAGCGCCACATCGGTCTTGTGGTGGAGCTACTCAACGAACCCCCGCTGGAGCTCTCCAGCCGCCAGCTCCAGCCGATCGAATCGCTGCACCAAAGCGCCGCCGTGGATCCCAGCTGGCAGCAGTTGATCGAAGCGGTGGCGCAGCAGTGCCGCACCAGCCTGTTTCGCACACTCAAAACCGCCCTCCCGCCCGGCTGGCTTGGGCAACGCAAAACCGGCAAAGCCCGCGGCGGCCGCCAGCAGCTCTGGCTTGAGCTCACCGATCCGGGCCGCAACCAACTCCCAAGCGAACTCAGCCCCGGCCAGTCTCAGCTGCTGGAACACCTGCAAACCCACAACGGTTGCGGTTGGCAGCAACAGCTGCTCAGCCAGGTGGGTGTAGGCCGCAGCGTGGCCGATGCGCTGGTGAAGCGGGGGTTGATCAACCGCGCCTCGCGCGCCTTCAGCGGCCGATCTGCCATCGGCAGCTTGGCGAGCGCCGTGCTGGAGCAGCCCCAGCCCCTCACCCAAGACCAGCAGGTTGCCCTGAACGCCCTCAATGCCGCAGGCCCCGGCCAACAGCTGTTGCTGTGGGGTGTTACGGGAGCGGGCAAAACGGAGGTGTATCTCCAGGCCGCTGCACAACACCTGGAGCAGGGGCGCTCGGTGATGGTGCTGACCCCAGAAATCGGCCTGATTCCCCAGTTGCTGGATCGCTGCAGGCGTCGTTTTGGCAATCGAGTGGTGGAGTACCACTCGGGCTGCAGCGACGGCCAGCGCATCGACACCTGGCGCCGCTGCCTGCAGGACGGCGAGCCGTTGCTGGTGGTGGGAACCCGCTCAGCGATATTTCTCCCCCTCAACAACCTGGGCTTGATCGTGCTGGATGAGGAGCACGACCGCTCCTACAAGCAGGACAGCCCGATGCCCTGCTACCACGCCAGGGATGTGGCGGCGCTGCGAGCCCAAGCCTGCGGCGCGCGCCTCCTGCTCGGATCCGCCACCCCGAGTCTGGAAACCTGGATGGCCTGCGAGGGGGCGCAACCCCGCTGCCAGCTGCTGCAGCTGCCGCGGCGCATCGGCGGGCGGGCGCTGCCGCCCGTGCACGTGGTGGACATGCGCCAGGAGCTGGCAGAGGGGCACCGGCGCCTGGTGAGCCGCCCGTTGATGGAGCGCCTCGAGGCCCTGCCCGGCAGCGGCGGCCAGGCGGTGGTGCTGGTGCCACGCCGCGGCTACAGCAGCTTTCTGAGCTGCCGTAGCTGCGGTGAGGTGGTGCAGTGCCCCCACTGCGATGTAGCCCTCACGGTGCACCGCCAGCGGGAGCGCTCCTGGCTGCGCTGCCACTGGTGTGACCACCGCGCCGAGATCCGTTCACGCTGCATGGCCTGCGGCTCCACAGCCTTCAAGCCCTTCGGCGCCGGCACGCAACAGGTGCTGGAGCACCTGGAGCAGGAGCTGGAAGGGCTGCGGCTGCTGCGCTTCGATCGCGACACCACCCGCGGCCGCGATGGCCACCGGCTGCTGCTGGAGCGCTTTGCCGCCGGCGAAGCGGATGTGTTGGTGGGCACCCAGATGCTGGCCAAGGGGATGGATCTCCCCCAGGTGACGCTCGCCGCCGTGCTGGCCGCCGATGGCCTGCTGCATCGCCCCGATCTACGGGCCGCTGAGGAGTGCCTGCAGCTGCTCCTGCAGCTGGCCGGCCGGGCCGGGCGCGGTGAAAGGCCTGGTGAGGTGCTGGTGCAGACCTACAGCCCGGAGCACCGGGTGATCCGCCATCTCGTGGATGGGCGATACGAGGCCTTCCTGCGGGAGGAATTGGCGGAGCGGAGGTCCGCCGCCCTGGTGCCCTTCAGCCGGGCCTGCCTGCTGCGGTTGGCAGGGCCCTCCGCCAGCCGCACGGCCACAGCCGCTTCCTTGTTGGCAGAGCACATCCGCCCCCACAGCGAAGCGCTGGGCTGGCTGATCATCGGGCCGGCCCCAGCGCCGGTGGCACGGGTGGCCGGCAACTGCCGCTGGCAGCTGCTGCTGCATGGGCCGGCGAGTGGGCCGCTGCCCGTGCCGATGGAGAGCGAGCTTCGTTCGCTGCTCCCGCGGGATGTCTCACTCGCGATCGATCCTGATCCGCTGGAGCTCTAGGCGGGCAGCTGGGGCAGGCCGAAGCCAGCCGCCAGCTTGAGCCGTTGCAGCAGGGCCACCAAGCCCAACATCAGCGCAATCACCAGTGCTCCCACCCCCAGGCGGCTCCAACGCCAGCACGACAGCTCCAGCTGGTTCAGTGCACCGGGCTGTAAGTGCCAGACAAGAGTGGAGGGGCGGCCCTGGCGCGCTGGCAAGGCCTGCACCGCATGGGGCTCTGCCTTGCGGATCGCCCGCTGGGGCAATGGAGCAAGCGTCAGTTTCAGATCAAGCCCAGGCAAAGCCTGCACACCCCGCAGATCGAGGCTGCAGCGGAACTCCTGCCTCACCCCCAGCAACCAGTTGCGCTCCTGCAGGCTGAATTGCGGCGTGGGCAGATCCACAGCAGCGAGGGCCGCCCCCTGCGCAAACGTGGCGGCCAGCAGATCGAGGGCCTGCTGAGCGGGAAGCGCCGGTGCCTTCAGGCTCAGTTGGCCATGGTCTTGGCGCAATTTCCAGGGGGTGGACTGCACAGCAGAGGCCAGCTGCTGCTGCCACGGCAACGGATGCCCGGTGCTCGTTTGGCTGATCTGGCTGATCTGCAGGCGTCCAGGGGCGGTGAACCGCAGCGAGGTGTCCACATTCACGCAGCCCCCGAGCAGGGCCGTGAGCAGCAGGAGCACCACCGCCACCAGGGCAAACCCGAGGGGCGCGCTGGTGGGTCCGGTCGGGGGAGCAGGCGGTGGCGGCGGGAGCCGGCGGCGGCGGCGCGCCAGCGACTGCACCTGCCCTTCCAAGGGCTGCACCTCCCCCAGGGAGGGCAGGGTCATCGACCACTCCCGCGGGCGCTCGAGGGCCGGAGCCTCCAGCACTTCCTGCAGGTCTTTGGCCTGGCTGCGCAGGCTGGCATCGCGGCAGGCCCGCAGGCTGCGGCAGGTGGCAGCGGCAGCAGCGCTGTTGCCCTGCCCCATCTGAGCTGTGGCCAAGAGCAACCGCAGCTGCCCTCCGAAGGGGCTGCTGGCCGGATGCTGCTCCAATAGGGGAGCGAGGAGCTGCTGGCAGCGGCCATAGTCACCCCGCTCCAGCGCCAAACGGGCTGGTTCGCTCAGCGCGTCGAGGGAATCGAACTCAGGCTGCTGCACGGACCGGCTAGCGGGGCTGGGTGCTGCCCACCACCATCGTGCCGATGCCGGCGTCGGTGAACACCTCCAGCAGCAGGGCGTGGGGGGTGCGGCCATCCACGATGTGAGCCGCAGACACGCCTTGGGCCAGGGCGCGGATGCAGCATTCGGTCTTTGGGGTCATGCCACCGGCCACCACACCGCTGGCAATCAGGCCCCGCGCCTCCGACAGGGTGACCGAGCGGATCAGCGAGGCGGGATCCTCGCGGTTCTGCAGGATGCCGGGGGTATCGGTGAGCAGGATCAGCTTCTCGGCCTGCAGGGCTGCCGCCAGTTCACCGGCCACGGTGTCGGCATTGATGTTGTGGGCCTGGCCATCGGCATCGGCCGCCACCGAGGAGATCACAGGGATGTAACCCGCATCCAACAGCGGGAACAGCACCGAGGGATCCACCGCCGCCACATCACCCACCAGGCCATTGCTGCCGTCGCCATAGGTGCGGGCCCGCACCAGGGAGCCATCGCTGCCGCACAACCCCACGGCCCGGGCACCGAGGCGGTTGAGCCCATTCACGATCTGCTTGTTCACCCGGCCCACCAGCACCATCTCCACCACATCCATGGTTTCGGGAGTGGTGACCCGCAAGCCATTGCGGAACTGGGGCTCGATCTGGAGGCGGCAGAGCCAGTCGTTGATCTCAGGGCCGCCGCCATGCACAACCACGGGCTTCACGCCCACGGAAGCAAGCAGCACCAGATCGCGATACACAGCATCGCGGAGATCCGCCCGCACCATGGCCGCCCCGCCGTACTTCACCACCACACGGCGGCCGGCAAAACGCTGGATGTAAGGAAGGGCTTCGCTGAGAACCGACACCCTCAGGGCATCGCTGCGATCGTGCTCAACAGACATGGACATCAATGGGGCACCAATCAAGCGGGCTGGACAGGTAGCAGTTCGAGCAGCACTTCACCGCTGGCTGGTTGGCTGAGACGAGCCTCCAGCCCCTTGTCAAAGAAACGGCCCAGGCGCTCGCGCTTGTCCTGCCAACGCTCATACGGAACGCCCTCGGTGCGGAAGCGCATCGCCAGCCCATAGCGCCCCTCCACAGCCAGTTCGGTCACGCTCTCCAGCTGGGGCGGTGCGTCCTCATCCCACAGCTTCAGGGCCTCCAGGGAGCTCTCCAGATGGGCCTTTTGCCCGTAGCGCCAACGGGTCACATCCTTCACCAGCTTGCGCAGGGTTTGGCTGGCGGGCGCATCGCGCAGGGCGGTGGCTTCCGCGGAGGGGGGAACCAACTGGGCCGGGGGCAACTCGGAGGATTTCAGAGCCAAGCCCCCCAGCAGGATCGGGATCCCGTAGAAGATCGTGGGCAGACTGAGATTGGGGTTGCCGGTGGCGTAGCCAATCCAGCCGATCACCGAGAGGGAGGCCCCGGCAACGGTGACTAGGCTGCCGGGGGAAACGATGGAAAGCATGGCCTCATCTTCGGTCAGCGCGGGCAGCGCCGGAGAGCCGAGCACTGAACAGCCCGGCACTGCAGATGTCAGCAGCGAAAAGGTGAGCAGCGAAAAGGTGAGCACCGCCGAACTGGTGGAGCAGCTGCGTGCCGATCGCCTCTGGCTGCTGCAACAGATCGATGGAGGACGCTGGCCGGAGCTGCGGCTCGACCTGGCCGCCCTCGAGCGGGAATTGGGGCAGGTGCTCGAGCAAGCCCAGGAGAAGCTCAACCTGGGAGGCAACCGCTGAACGATCAGAACGGAATCTCGTCCTCACCCTCGGGCAGATCGGGCACCAGGGGAGAGGCATTCCAGGCCGGGGGCGCTTGCTGCGCTGCGGGGACCGGTGCTGCCGCGCGAACAGGTGCCGCGGCTGGAGGCCGACTGGCGGCCATGGGTGCAGGGGCACTCGCGGCGATGGGGGCTCCGGAGCTGCTGCCGCCAACGGAATGGAGGCGCGAGAGGGTGAACTCAGCGCGCTTTTCCTTCACCCCGTCTTGCCGGGTGACGGTGTTCATGCGCAGCCGGCCCTCCACCATCAGGCGCTGCCCCACCTGCACACGGTTCTGCAGGTCCTGCGCGAGGCTGCCCCAGCCCACCACCTTCAGCTGACCCGGCGGATCATCGGGGCGAAGCCCGTCGAACTGCACCGCCATCTCCGCAACCGGAGTTTGGTTGTCCTGGGTGTAGCGCACCTGGGGCGCCTCCAGCACCTCCACCTCCAGCAAGCAATGGTTCACGGCAGCGTTCAAGGGCAAGGGGCCACATCCTGATGCACGGGCCGGTTTTGCACCAGAGGGCTCGTCCCGCTGAACCCTGGGTTTGGCTATTTGCCGGCACGGCTGAAGGCCCGCCCCTAGCCCAGGCCCTGCTGGACCGCGGTTGGCAGGTGCGGGTAAGCGTGGTCACCGCTGCAGCCACGCGGGCCTACCGCCCACACCCGAGCCTGCAGTTTCAGGTGGGCGCCTGCAGCAGCGATGCCGGGCTGGAGCAGCAGTTGCGTCAGCTGGCGCCCTGCTGGGTGGTGGATGCCACCCATCCCTTTGCCCTAGAGATCAGTGCACGGCTGGAGAGGGTCTGCCGCCCGCTGGATCAACCCCTGCTGCAGCTCGATCGACGCGAAGCCACTGAGACCAGGCACGCTGAGCAACTGCAGCTGTTGGTGACCATTGAAGCCCTGAACGGCCTGTCGCTGGCCGGCGACCATCTGCTGCTGGCCATCGGCGCCCGCCAGCTCCCGGCAGCCATCGCCGCCACCCCGCTGTGCCACCACTTTGCGCGGGTGCTGGATCAGCCCGGCAGCCTTCAGGCGGCGCGAGCCGCCGGGCTGCCCGATCACCACATCGCCTGCCTGCGGCCGGATGCCAGCGGCGAAGGCCAGCTGGAGGAAGCGCTCTGCCGGCGCTGGCAGATCAATCGGGTGCTCTGCCGTCAGGGGGGCGGCCGCAGCGAGCAGATCTGGCGGCAGGTGTGCCAGCGGCTGCAGCTACCACTGCTGCTGCTGCGCCGGCCAACCGATGCCAGCGGGTTGCCGATGGCGGCGCTGCTGGAGAAGCTGGGCCAACCCTGACCCCTGCTGGATCTCACCATTGGCCAACACTGCGCTTCTGGCGCTCACCACCGAAGCCAACCTGCAGCTGGCGGAGCAACTCGCAACCACCCTGGTGGAACGGCAGTTGGCTGCCTGCGTGGCCCTCAAACCGGTGACCTCGATTTACCGCTGGCAGGGGCAGATCGAGCGGAGCGAAGAGGTGCAGATCCTGATCAAGAGCCACCCAGCCCTTGCAGCTGCATTGGAACAGGCGGTGCGAGAGCTTCACAGCTACAGCACACCGCAGTGGTTGACCTGGCCGGCCGAAGCCGTTGAGGCCTACGCCGCCTGGCTGAACGAGTGCTGCGCCATCAGCTGACGCAAATCCACCTGGGGCCGCGGACCCAGCTGGGTCACCACCTGACCCGCGCAAAGCGAACCGAGGCGTCCACAGGTTTCCACGGATTCGCCTTGGGTGTGGCCATGGAGGAAACCAGCGGCATAGAGATCGCCGGCACCCGTGGTGTCCACCAGGGGGCCGAGCTTCACCGGCTCGATCACGTGGGTGCCGCTGCCGTTGAGGATCACTGAACCCAGCTCACTACGGGTGAGAGCAGCGATGCGGCAACGGCCGCGCACCTGTTCGGCCGCCTCCTCGAAGCTGTTGGCCTTGTAGAGGGAGGTGATCTCCATCTCATTGGCAAACAGGATGTCCACGTGGCCATCCACCAGCTCCTGGAAGCTGTCGCGGTGGCGCTCCACGCAGAAGGCATCGGAGAGGCTCAGGGCCACCTCGGCGCCATTGGCGCGGGCCACTTCGGCGGCGGCGATAAAGGCACGCTTGGCTTCATCGCTGTCCCAGAGGTAGCCCTCGAGATACAGCACTTTCGCCTGGGCCACCATCTCCAGATCGAGATCGCCGGGATCGAGCCCTACCGAGGCACCCAAATACGTACACATCGTGCGCTGCGCATCCGGGGTCACAAGGATGAAACAGCGTGCCGTTGAGGGGCCCTCGCTGGCAGCCGGTGTGTCGAAGCGGGCACCCACCGAGCGGATGTCGTGGGCAAAGATGCTGCCGAGCTGGTCATTGCGCACCCGGCCGATGAAGCCGGCGCGCCCACCCAGCTGAGCGATGCCCGCCAGGGTGTTGGCAGCAGAACCGCCGGAGGTTTCCAGGCCAGGGCCAACGCTGGAATAGAGACGCTCGGCCTGCTCTTCATCCACCAGGGCCATGGTGCCCTTGGTGAGTTCGAGGTTGTCGAGCTGGTCGTCGTCGGCGTGCACGAGCACGTCAACGATGGCGTTGCCGATGCCGACAACGTCGAGGGTTTTGGTTGGGGCCATTAAGAAGGGATCAGCGGCTGAGCAGAGCCCGCTTGGGCCCGTGGATCGGATCTTCAACCACGATCGTCTGATCGCGGTCGGCACCGAGCGACACGATCGCGATCGGCACCTCCATCAGCTCGGCCAGGAAACGCAGGTAGCTCATGGCCGTGGGGGGCAGATCCTCGAGCTTGCGGCAATCAGCCGTGGAGGTTTGCCAGCCAGGCAGGGTTTCGAAGATCGGCTGGCAGCGTGCGAAGTCTTCAGCCGAGCTGGGGAAATGCTCGATGCGCTGGCCATCCAGTTCATAGGCCACGCACACCTGGATCTCATCGAGCTCATCGAGCACATCGAGCTTGGTGATCGCGAGGCAATCAAGACCGTTCACTTCAACGGCGTAGCGACCGATCACGCCATCGAACCAACCGCAGCGGCGGCGGCGGCCGGTGGTGGTGCCGTATTCACCGCCGCGATCGCAGAGGTGGTCGTTGAGGCTGCCCTCCAGTTCCGTGGGGAAGGGGCCTTCACCCACGCGGGTGGTGTAGGCCTTGGCCACGCCGATCACGCGGTCGATCAGGGTGGGGCCTACGCCGGCACCGATGCAGGCACCGCCGCTCACCGGGTTCGACGAGGTGACGTAGGGATAGGTGCCGTGGTCGAGGTCGAGCAGGGTGCCCTGGGCACCCTCAAACAAGATGTTCTGGCGCGCGCGCGCCGCCTGGTGGATGGCACGGGTGCAATCCACCACGTGGGGCGCCAGTCGCTGACCATAGGCCACGTATTCAGCCACCACCGCCTCGAAATCGAGAGGCTCGAGGCCGTAGAGCTTCTGGAGGGTTTCGTTTTTCTCAGCCAGTGGACCGGCGAGGCGATCCCGAAGGCGCGCTTCATCGAGGATGTCGATGATGCGAATGCCGTTGCGCTGCGACTTATCCGCATAGGTGGGACCGATGCCCCGGCCCGTGGTGCCGATGCGCCGATCGCCCCGCTGCTTCTCCATCGCCTGATCCAGCAGACGGTGGTAGGGCATGGTCACGTGGGCGGTGGAAGCCAGGCGCAAGCCATCCACAGCAATACCGTTCTCGGCGAGCATGTCGAGCTCACCGATCATCACCTTGGGATCCACCACGGTGCCCGAGCCGATCAGGCACACCGTGTCTGGATACAGGATTCCGGAGGGGATCAGGTGCAGCTTGAGCACCTTGTCGTCCACAACGATGGTGTGACCGGCGTTCACGCCACCCTGGTAACGCACCACCACATCGGCGGAGCGGCTGAGGAGATCGGTGATCTTGCCCTTCCCCTCGTCACCCCATTGCGCACCGATGACGACGACGTTGGCCAAGGACACAGCGGCCCGCAGCCGCTTCTAAGCACAAACAAAGAGGATCTCAGATCGGGCTGCCCTCCGTCAAAGTGCCGGCCTCAGATGCAGCGTGTTGACACAAAAAAAGCGGCCCGCAGGCCGCTGTTGCAACACGATTCACGTTGGGACAGTGCCTGGGTTCAGGCGCCGCGAACCACTCCGGTTTCCGCTTTCTTGAGCTCCTTCGAAACGCGATCGCGAAGAGCGTCAGGCACCGGACGGTTGGGGTAGTTGGCGTAATGGCCCGCCAGGGAATTCAGCGCGGTCTGCATCGTGGTGAACGAAGCCAGGCCGTTCACCTTCGGCTGCGGCCGATAACGGGCCATGTAGTCGTTGATGAGCGTGCGCGCTGAGGTTTCCGCTTCGCTGCGGCCGGGATCATCCGCGGGCAGAGCAATGGTGGCCATCAGGGTGTCGGCCACAGCCACCGTGTCTTCCACGTAGTTGCCCGTGAGGGGTCCTCCGCCGGAACAGGCTGTGAGCATCAGGCAGAGGCACAGGCACACCGCCATGACGGCTGCTTTGAGTTGACGCCAACCAGCCGCCATGGAGTTCCTGCAAGGGTTGGGCGGATCCTATGGCGTCAGGCTGAGAGCAGCCCGACTCGTTCACGCTCCAGATAGGCCTGCAGCTGGGAGAGAACCTCAGCGGCCGGAACGTCGCTGCGCTCGCCGCTGGCGCGCTGCACCAGCTCCACCTGACCATCAGCAGCACCTCGGCCCACCACCACCCGCCAGGGAATGCCCAGCAGATCGGCGTCCTTGAACTTCACACCGGCGCGCTCGCTGCGGTCATCCAGCAGCACATCGATGCCGGCAGCCTGGAAGGCGGCATACAGCTGTTCACCCAGCTCCAACTGCGGGGCATCAGCCACGTTGGCGATCACCACAATCACCTCATAGGGAGCGATGGCGGTGGGCCAGCAGATGCCGTTGGCATCGTGGTGCTGCTCCACAGCGGCCTGGGCGAGGCGCGAGACGCCAATGCCGTAGCAACCCATCCACAGGGGCTCCTCCTGACCGGCTTCGTTGGTGAAGGTGGCCTCGAGGGCAGCGGAATACTTGCGGCCCAGCTGGAAGATGTGGCCCACCTCGATGCCGCGGCTGGCCTGCAGCTGCTGCTCAGGATCGTGCTGGCAGCGATCACCCGGCTGCGCTGCCCGCAGATCCAGGCTCTCAGGCGCCGGGCAGAGGGCACCCCAGCTCGCACCCACCCGGTGGGTATCGAGGCTGTTGGCCCCACACACAAAACTCTCCAGCGCGGTGGCCGTGGCATCCGCCAAGCGCAGAAAACGGGATTGCCAAGCGCGGGCACCAGCCAGCACCGCATCTTCCAGATGCGGCCCCATGAAGCCGAAGGGAATCGGCGCGAGCCCCTCCTTCGCCACCGCTTCCGCCGTGAGCGGGCTGATCTCCAGGAGCGTGCCGTGATCGGCGCTGCAACGAGCACTCACGGCGTTGGTCAGTTTCACCTCATTCAGCTGCTGATCGCCGCGCAGGCTCACCAGCAGCGGCTGCTGGCAACCGTCTTCGAAGCGGGCCAACAGCAGCAACACCTTCACGGTCTGGCTGGGATCAAAGCCGTGGGCGCTGCAGAGCACCTCGATGATGCTCTGCGCAGGGGTGGCCAGGTCGTCACCGAGACCGCCCGCCCGGGCCCCACCGGGCAGAGGAACCGCGTCAGCCGGCAGCGACACCGCACGCTCCTGGTTGGCGGCATAGCGGCCGTCGCCACTGGCGAGGATCAGGTCTTCGCCGGCCTCGGCCGTCACCATGAACTCCTGGCTGGCGGAGCCGCCAATGGCGCCGCTATCCGCCTCCACCGCCACAGCCCGCAAGCCACAACGGCTGAAGATGCGCCGGTAGGCCTGATCCATCGCCGCGTAGGTCTGCTTCAGACAAGCCTCATCGGCATGAAAGGAATAGGCGTCTTTCATGATGAATTCACGCCCCCGCATCAGGCCGAAGCGCGGCCGGATCTCATCGCGGAATTTGGTCTGGATCTGATAGAGGTTCACCGGCAGCTGCCGGTAGGAGCGCAACAGATCCCCCGCCAGTGCGGTGATCACCTCTTCATGGGTGGGGCCAAGGCCTAGCTCACGGCCTTGACGGTCTTCGAGGTGGAACATGATCCCCTCGCCGGCGGTGTAACCGGCCCAGCGGCCACTGCGCTGCCAGAGCTCGGCAGGTTGCAGCTGGGGCAGCAGGGTTTCGAGCGCTCCGGTGGCGTTCAGTTCCTCGCGCACGATCGCGGAGATTTTCTGCAGCACCCGCCAGAGCAATGGCAGATAGGCATAGATGCCACTGCCCACGCGGCGGATGTAGCCCGCACGCAGCAACAGCTTGTGGGAGGGGATCTCGGCTTCGGCGGGGTCATCCCGAAGCGTCACCAGCATCAGGCGGGAGACGCGCATGGAATGCTCAGCAAAGAAGAAGGCCGGAAGCTACCACCGAGCTCAGGCACCAACCGGCTGCGGAAGCGCCACACCACAGGGGCGAAAGCAGAAAGATTTCCAGTTCGGCAGCGAAAACTCTGCTAGGTTCCGCGAAACGTCCAATTTGTCGCATCCAGGTCTCATGCAACCCCATTCAGTCGCAAAGGCAATGGGCGGAGGCGGACAGTTCATTGGCCCACAGTCCACTGGAGCACAGCTCACCAGTGCTGAGTTCACCAGCACCTACGGCGAGGCGCCTGGTGGAGAAAACAGCGACAACCTGATCGGAATCGACGAAGTTCAGCGTTGCCTGAATCGATCCCGCGCCTCGGTGTACCGCTACACCAACACCGATCCGCGCAATCTCAACCCTTCCTTCAATCCTCGCAAACTCAATCCGGAATACCGCAGCGACCAAAAAGATCCGCTTCTGTTCCACCCCAATGAAGTGGCGCGCTTTGCACGCGATGTGCTGCGGATCAAAGAAGTCACCGTTGAGGTGCTCAACTCACCTTCAACGGCCACGCAACAGCTGCTGGGCTCGATCTTGGAGGAGCTGCGTGCGATCCGCAGCCTGTTGGGCAAGGACGAAGGTCGCCCCACCTCCCTGGAGAGCCGCAGGGATCAGCACGATGAGGCCCGTCCCGCCGCTTGAGCGGTTTTCCCCACTTGCCAGGCCGCCTGGAAATGCCAAGCTGAGGACGATTAGACGCCGATCCGTTGACCGGTCGCTGCATCGCACCCTGTCGATGCAATGCCGCCAACAGCCTGCATGGATTCAGAACCCCCTCCTCGACCCTCGGATCAACCAGCGCTCGTGGCTTCCAGCGAAGCCGCAGCAGAGCCTTCCAGCCAGCGCTCTGATTCTGGGGAAGATCCCTTTAGTCCCCTCTACAGTTCAAGCAGCCTGTTCCACACGGCAGCTCCACTGTTTGGTGTGGTCGTTGCCCTTTGCACCCTTGTCGTGCCCCTGGCGAGCGTGATTGGCGATCGCCGCCCGGCCCCCACAGCCATCTCTCCAGCCACGGCCCATGGACTTGCGCAGCCTGCAGGCCTCACCGGCGCCAGGGCTGGTGAATCTGATGGTGGAGATTCCAGCCGGCAGCCGCAATAAATACGAGTACAACGCCGAGGCCGGCCTGATGGTGCTGGACCGGGTGTTGCACTCCTCCGTGCGCTACCCGTTCGACTACGGCTTCATCCCCAACACCCTCGCGGAGGACGGCGCTCCTCTCGATGCCCTGGTGATCATGGATGAACCCACCTTTGCCGGCTGCTTGATTGCAGCCAGGCCAATCGGCATCCTCGACATGGTGGATTGCGGGGCCCACGACGGCAAGTTGCTGTGTGTTCCCGACGCCGATCCGCGCCAGCGGGGCATCCGCAGCATTCGCCAGATCGCCGCCAACCAACTCGAGGAGGTAGCGGAATTTTTCCGCACCTACAAAAGCCTTGAAGGCCGAGTGATCGAGATCAACGGCTGGCTCGATGCCGATGCGGTTCCAGCCCTACTGGAGCGCTGCATCGCCGCCGCTGGGCTCAGCTGAGGCGCTGCAGCAGGAAGCCTTCGAAACCCAAGGCCTGAAACACGCGGGCTGGATCGCCAAAACCAGCCGCATTCACCAAGCTGGTGAGACGCGCCAAGCCGATCGGATGGAGACCCTCCTGCAGCGCATCCTCAAGGCCGCTGGCACGCTGGAAGCCGCGCCAGGCCTGATCCAGCTGCCCCTCCAAGGAGGGGAGACTGGTTTGCATCAGATCCACCAGCACCAACTGAGCGCCGGGCTGCAGGCAGCGGGCTAGGGCGGTGAGGAAGGCGAGCTTGCTGCCGTCATCCGGCAGCGACTGCAGCACCAGCACCGACAGGGCGCCGGCAAAGCGACCCGCCATTCCCGGCGCATCCACCAGAGCCTCCACGGTGGACTGCTGCCACTGGATCGCCCCCTGCTCGCCCAGGCGCTGGCGCGCTTCCTCGAGCATCTCGGCGCTGGGATCGAGGGCGGTGAGGCTCCAGTCGGGCCGTTGGGCCACGGCCTCCAGGAGCTCAGAACCAGTGCCACAGCCAGCCACCAGCACCTCAGCACCCGAGCCGGAGGCCACGGGCGAGGCGGCCAAGAGGGCAACCGAGAGCCGCGCCAGGCTGCTGTAGCCAGGAATCATCTGGCTCTGGAGCCGTTCGTAACCGGAGGACTGCACCGCTGATCAGCCAGAAACCCAATGCTAGAGAGCCCGGCCATCACCGCATTTGGTGTCAGCCCTCGACATCGGCTGCATGAATCGGCTGCGGCCAGGTAAGTTTGTCGGCGCCGAAGATCCCCGTCCGACCGTGCCCACCATCCGTTTTGAACAGGAAGGCCAGCAGGTCGGTTGCATCGAGGGGGCCAACCTGCGCAAGGCCGCCATCGATGCCGGCATCAACCCCTACAAGGGTCTGAACAACCTGAACAACTGCGGTGGTGTGGGCCAGTGCGGCACCTGCGTTGTGGAAGTGGTGGAAGGTATGCAGAACCTCTCCCCCCGCAGCGATGTGGAGCAGGTGTATCTCGCTGATCGCCCGGCCAACTACCGCCTCAGCTGCCGCACCAGTGTCAACGGCGATGTCACCGTGCGCACGCGTCCCCAGGGAGGTACCGGTTCCGGATCCAACAGCCTGGTGGGCGCCCTCAAGAGCCTGATCGGCAAGTGAGCCAGCGGCTCCGGATCTACAGCTACGCCAAGTGCGGCACCTGCCGCAAAGCCCTGCAATGGCTCGCCCAGCAGGGCTTTTCTGTGGATGCCGGCACCCTCGAGCTGCTCGACATCACGGAGCAGCCACCCAGCGGCGCCGAACTGCGCGCGGCCTTTGAGAGCCTCGGCCGCAAGCGCCTGTTCAACACGAGCGGCCAGAGCTACCGGGCCCTGGGAAGCGCCGCCGTGGCGGCTATGGACGATGCAACCGCCCTGGCGGCCCTCGCTGCTGATGGCAAGTTGATCAAACGGCCCTTTGCGATCACCCCTGAGGGGGCAACGCTGGTGGGTTTCAAGCTGGAGGAGTGGCAGGCGGCTCTCCAGGGCTGACGGGCGTGGTGAGTTCATCGAGCTCATCCATCAGCGCATCAATGCCCGCCCGGTTCATCTGGGCCAGGTAGTTGAGTTTGAGCTGCTGCAAGAGCGCGCAGAGCAACTCCTGGCTGCGCTCGAGCGTGCCGGCCTGCTCCAGAGCTGCCGCCAGCTCCTCCCAGAAGCGATCAATGGCCTGTTGCAGCAGCTCGCTCTGGCGATCGTCGTTGCGGGCTAGGCGCTGGGCCGTGCCCCGCGAGAGATCCAGCAGGCTGTCGACCACTCCGCCGGCCAGCTGCCGGCTGACGCCGGCCGGCACCATCACGCCACCGGGCACCTCCCGCAACTGCTGCTGCAGGGCATGGCCCAGCAGCGATTGCAGCTCCGGCGCCAGCCGCGGGGTCACCTGACCCAGCACCATCGGCCCCCAGAGGCGCACGAGATCCAGCAGCTGCTGCTCATCGGCGCCGCTGACGCTCTGGTGGCTACGCAGGCTGCGGATCCAGCGTGGCCACTGAGAGGAGCGAATCAACGACTGGGTGCCATCCACCAGCTGCAGCGCCAGAACCTCGAACAGCTCGAGCGCCAGCAACGACACCACGGCCCGGCTCACCGCAGCCCGCAGCGGCTCCACATTGATCAGCTGGGCCTGGCTGAGGCGTTCCACCACGGGAACAACCCGCATCCAACGCCAGAAGGGCAGCAGCAACGGCAGATCAATCCAGCGACGCAGCAGCGCATCACGCCAGCTCAGCCCCGGGAAACGACGCCGCATGCGCACCATGCGCAGCAGGATGTCGAGGGCGAACACGCTCTGGAAGAGCAGCAGGTCGATCCGCCAGAAGTGATCGGTGGGCCGGCCGTTCTCATCGATGGAGCGCCAGTAGCTCGTGGCCACCAACGGCATCACCTGCTGCTGCCAGAAGCGCCGCTCCTGTTGCCAGCTGCTCTGCTGCAGCCAGGGATCACCGAGCAGCTGGGAGGCCGCTTGCTTGGCTGAATCATTGCCGGCCCGCTGGCGCAGGCGGTTCTTGATCTTTTCGAGGGTGCCGCTGTTGCCGGAGGCGGCAAACGGGTTTTCGTTGATCATCGCCTCGGTGAGAACCACCAGGCGCCGCCGCTGCGCTGCGCTCTGGGCAAGCGTGGATCCCTCGAGTAGGGACTGATCCAACCGCTCAAAGGCCTGCAGATAAGCCTGGGTTTCGCGGTGCGGCTCGATCCCCTTCACCGGGTCGTAGAGGGGGGTGAGATCGGGCAGCAGGCTGAGGGGCACCACCAGGGGAACCTGGGGCAGCGGCGTGAGGTTGCGCTGCAGCCAGAACGTGCGCAGGGGGATGTAGGTGATGTCGAACAGCACCAGCAGCAGGTTCACCCCAGCCCACAGGGCCACAGCCCGATCCCAGTGGCACCAGAGCCGCGAGGCCGTGACCCTCTGGGCCGACAACCAACGCGGACGAACCATCTGATGCTGGAGGCAACGGCCCTAATCTGCCTCACTTGCACCTGCTGCCGGCAGTTCCAGCCCTTGTCCAGCCCCGACCAAGACGCGACCGCACCGCAGCCCGATCCCAAGCCCGACCAGAAAGCAGCCCAGCCGCAGGAAAGCCCCTGGGTGTTCTGGCGGGGCGTGCTGATCACGCTCGGCGTCGCCCTCGGTGTGCGCCAAACCGTGGTCGAGGCCCGCTACATCCCTTCAGGCTCAATGCTGCCGGGGCTGCAGCTTCAGGATCGGCTGCTGGTGGAAAAGCTCACCTACCGCAGCCGCCCCCCGCAACGCGGTGAGATCGTGGTCTTCCACGCCCCGCACCATTTCGATCCGGTGCTCAAGCCCAACCACCAGGCCGGTCCGCTGCGGTGCCTGCTGGTGAACCTGCCCCTGGTGAACCTGGTGCCGGGCCTGCAGGAACCGGCTTGCGATGCCTACATCAAACGGGTGGTGGCGGTGGCCGGCGATCAGGTGGTGATCAATCCCCGCGGCGAGGTGATGGTGAACGGCCAGCGGCTGAAGGAGCCCTACGTGAGCAACTACTGCCCGGTGGATGAGCAGGGCATGGGCCCCTGCCGCACGCTGAACGCCACGGTGCCCCCGGGCCATGTGCTGGTGCTGGGCGATAACCGCGGCAACAGCTGGGATGGTCGCTTCTGGCCCGGTGGTGCCTTCCTGCCGGACAGCGAAATCATCGGCCGGGCCTTCTGGCGGTTCTGGCCGCTCGGCACCGCCGGCAAACTGAGCAGCCGCGATCCACTCAAGCCAGCGAAACCGGCCAGCGGCGCAGCTCCGGGATGAGGCCACTGGCCAGCAGCTGGCCGGTGAGTGTGCCGGTCGTGGCCGGCTGATTGGCGGCCTGGGGCCCCCAGTTGTCGTTGCTGGGCTGCCACTGGCGGCTGGGATCGAACACCACCCATTGATCGCTGCCCAGGCTGAGGCTCGGGGAAGCCAGGCCCAGCAGGCGAGCAGGGGCAAAGCAGAGGGCTTGCCAGAGCTGCTCGGCGCTCCAGCCGCGTTGCAGCACAAGCTCCTGCCACAAACAGGGCAACACGAAACGATGGCCGGCAACACCGGGTTTGCGCTGATCCAGCGGCAGCAGCTGCTCTTCGGCATCCAGCGCCTGGTGATGCACGGCCACCGCGGTGAGCACCCCATCGGCCAAACCCTGCTGAAGTGCCAGGCGATCGGCTGGTGTTCCCAGGGGTGGCACCACCCGCCAACCCTCCGCGATCGGATCGAGGCTGCCGCTATCGGCGAGCAGATGCCACCAGCACACCGTGGCCTCGGGGCGCTGCTCGGCCGGCAGCTCCCGCAACAGAGTCACACCCTCGGCCGTGGAGAGATTCATCAGCTGCAGCCGCCGCTTGGGATGACGCCGCGCCATCGCCAGCAGGTTTTGCAGCGGCAGGGTTTCGCTGATGGAGGGATCGGTGGGCCAGCCCGCACGCAGCGCCTCCACCCCCTCACGCACGAAGCCCCCCTGGCTCAGGCTGGCGTCGCGGGGGGCCAGCAGCAC
>VFQS010001794.1_pt1 | contig 18710 bp, 20 predicted proteins | sample 3512361 | NCBI WGS metagenome assembly VFQS01 (sample SAMN10412375, study PRJNA504923) | tailings metagenome | isolation source: Relicate 1 Philex TSF3 active mining | place: Philippines
ATATTTTGTACTATTCGCCAATCAAAACATATTTCTTATTTCCTCGAAAAATAATGGTTGGCTTAATCCGCTTCCACTGATTTTTGGAGAGTGGTTTGCTGTCACGATCAGTCTTGGCAGCTTTTGTAATATCTAGGTCTTCTTTAAAGCTAGGCTTAATCAGTTTCTTATTCATAACGGGCGTGTGTGAAATTAGTCTATTTAATTTGATCAAAAAAATTAATCATTGCACCAAAGATTTTATTCCGAACAGGCCTTTCAATGAAATGAATATTTTTAATAAGAACTAGTTCAAATCAAACACCGCAATCGATTCAATGTGCGAGGTGTGAGGGAACATATTGATGATCCCTGCTTTACTCAGGGTGTAATTGAGTTCGTGCGTCAGAATCGCTGCGTCGCGGGCCAATGTTTTTGGGTTGCATGAGACATACACGATGCGTTTCGGTAGGTTTGTTGTTGGTAGATCTTGCATCGCCTTACAAATCTCCATGGCGCCTTCTCGCGGTGGATCAATCAGCCATTTATCGGCCTTGCCCCAGCTATTGAGATCGGTGGCCGTGACCTCAAAAAGATTGCTTTGGCTAAATTGGGTTTTGTGATCGAGTTGGTTATGACGAGCATTCTGCAGGGCACGCTCCGTTAGGGTCTTGCTACCTTCAATGCCAAGCACCTCCTTGGCTAGGGTTGCAATGGGCAGTGTGAAGTTTCCAATGCCACAGAATAGATCAATCACACGATCACTTGCTTGAATATCCAGTAATGCGATGGCCTTACTGATAAGCACTTGATTGACTGCGTGATTAACTTGGGTGAAGTCCGTCGGCAGAAACGGCAAAGTGACCCCGAACTCTGGCAAGGCATAGCTCAGGGACTGCTCAATAGGGTAAAACGGTTTGGCGGTCTCAGGCCCTTGGGGCTGTAACCAAATACCAACCTGATGATGTTTGGCAAATGCCTCCAGATTCTTGAGATCGGTGGGGGTGAGTGGTAGCAAATGCCGAATTACTAACGCAATTTGGGGAGTATTTGGTTGATTTGTGCACTCTCCCACTGCAAACTCGATCTGTGGCACGCGATCCCGAATGCTGAGTGAGCCCACCAGTTCCCGCATCGGTACTAAAAGATCTGAGATCCGTTTGGGGATCACTTCGCAAGTGAGCATATCCGCCACATAACTACTGTTGTGCTCATGAAAACCCACCAAGATCGTGCCCTTCTTAATCGAGCGATCGATCACACTCAAGCGCCCTCGATGGCGATAGTGCCAAGCGGGTCCTGCAATCGGTCGCAGGATCTCATTGGGTTTAATCCGTCCGATGTGCCACAGATCATCCTCCAAGACCCGTTGCTTGATTGCAATCTGCGCAGCAAAATCCAAGTGCTGCATGCTGCACCCTCCGCAGGTTCCAAAATAGGTGCAGCGGGGTGTGGTGCGATAAACCGCCGGTTTGATTAGTTCGTGGAGTTTAGCTTTGGCAAAGCGCGCTTTCTCCCGCGTGATGGTGTAGGTTACTTGCTCGGTAGGCAATGCTCCCCGTATAAAAAGTACTTTGCCGCCCTCTTCATTCGATTGCCGTGCAACGCCTTGTGCATCGAGATCCAAAGAGTCAATCGTGACGATAGGAGATGCTGCAGGCATCCGCACCTCAGTGCTCATCGTTCATCTCGAATGCGTTAGTGAGTGAAACCCGCGAGGTACTCAGGCCAAGGTGCTTTGCCCTGCTTGGCATCCTGCTCGAGTTGCTGCTTCACATACGCGAGTTCTTCATCGTACTCGTCGGCAGTAAAGCCACCACGCATCTGTTGAAAGCGGCAGTACACCAAATAGGTATTGACCACATCGGTCTCGCAATACTGTCGGATTTGCTCGATCTCTCCACGTTGATACGCAGGCCATACTTGCGAGCCGTCCATACCAAGCTTTCCTGGAAAGCCACATAACTTGGCAAGTGCGTCGAGCGGTGCGTTAGCACGCGCATTGTGTTTGGCTAGAACATCCATGAGATCAATATGGCGCATGTGATAGCGGTTGATGTAGTTGTTCCATTTAAAGTCTTTACTATCGCTATCCATACTCTCACCCATCTCCCAATAGCGCGGCGCGGCTACTTGGTTGAGTAGCGCTCGGTAGTGCAAGACCGGCAGGTCAAAGCCGCTACCATTCCACGACACCAATTGAGGGGTGTATTTTTCAATGAGTTCGTAGAAGCCTTGCACAAGGGTTTTCTCATCATCGGCTGCGGTTCCGAGACTGCCAACCTTAAATTGCGGTAAGCCCTCTTTAGTGGTTCTGCGGATCACGCACGAGATCGCAATGATCTTTTGTAGATAAAGGGGTAAAAACTCATGGCCAGTTTGGGCAGCCCGGTCTTCCATCGCGGCCTTTGCGACCTCTGCATCGCTCATGGACTCTGGATAGGAATTGAGTACCCGTAGACCCGCCACATCCGGAACGGTCTCAATATCAAATACCAGTACGCTGGGGATCGATTTAGCCAAACGGGTGATTACAGTTATTGCAAATACTGCATCGGGTTAACGGGTTTGCCGTTCATGCGCACCTCAAAGTGCAACTTCACCATATTGGCATCGGAGTCGCCCATCTCGGCAATGCGTTGGCCCTTGCGCACGTTCTCACCCTCTTTTACTAAGAGTGTGCGGTTATGGGCATAGGCCGTGAGATAGGTGTTGTCATGCTTAACGATCACCAGATTGCCATAGCCTCGCAGACTATTGCCGGCGTAGACAACTTTGCCATCGGCTGCTGCTTGAATGGGCTCGCCCATCTTGCCGGCAATATCAATTCCCTTGTTCTTTGCTTCATTGAACTCTTCAACCACTTTACCTTTGGCAGGCCATGAGAGCTTAATGGGTGGATCCACAGCATCGGCTTTGGGTTCAGCAACAGCGACCTCTTTCTCATCGGCCTTCTTGGCAACCACTTTCTTGTCGGCAGGCGCTTTACTGTCAGCGGGCTTGATCGGCTCAATCGGCTTGGTTGTTACCCGAGCGGTACTTGGCGGTGGCTTCACCCGCAAGACCTGATCCACCTCAATCAAATTAGGGTCGGTGATGTTGTTCCAAGCGGCAATGTCCCGATAAGACTGTCCGTTATCGAGCGCAATCCGAATTAGGGTATCGCCACGCTTGACCCGATAGAACCCCGGAGGAACTGGCTCTTGAGCAGGTGCGCTGGCTACCGGTGCACTACGATCCGTGATCGTGGCCGGCTTGGTTCTTGGTGGTGTTGAGCACGCTGCAAGCCCAAAAGCGATAAGCGCTACTAGAGCGGTTTGGCCGAAGCGAATCGCGGATCGGGATGGTGGGCTGTCATGCAATGGGTTCATATCACCCCTGATTGTAAGGGTACAAAAAAGACCTCATCAAGTGCGGTCCTTTGATAGCGGTGGGAGCTCACCCGCTCAATGAGTAAGAGCTGTTGCTCGGTCTCGCTTTTAGAGACCGGGGCAATTAAGCGTCCCCCAATCGCCAGCTGATCCAATAAGGGGTCTGGTACCCCCAATCCCGCCGCAGCGAGGATAATTCCGTCAAAAGGTGCCGCTTGTGCTAAGCCCCGAATGCCATCGCCATAGATCAGGCGTAAATTGGCAATACGAAAGGGTCGTAATTTGGTGCGAGCCAGATCATGCAAAGCGCGTACCCGCTCAATGGAATACACCTCTTGTGCTAATAAACTCAGTACCGCCGCTTGGTAGCCACACCCCGTTCCAATCTCGAGCACCTTGCCCAAGGGTTGTTTGTTCTTGTGCAAGAGCTCAATCATGCGTGCCACCACTGAGGGCTTGGAGATGGTTTGCTGATGACCAATCGGTAATGCGGAGTCTTCGTAGGCTTGCGCGTGCAATCCAGCATCCACAAATGAGTGGCGCGGTACGGTAGCTATGGCTTGCAAGACCTGCGGGTTTTTTATCCCCGCCTCATGCACCTTGCGTGCGAGGTCTTGGCGATACCCAGCAAAGCGCTCGGCAGCTTTCATCCGCGGTCCCAACCAGAAGCACGCATACTCGCCTGGCGGGCATGGTGCGTGAGATCGAGTTGCATCGGCGTAATTGAGATGCATCCTTCATTAATCGCATGAAAATCCGTCCCCGGGGAGATATCGCGCGCTTGGCCTGCGGGGCCGATCCAATAGATGTCCTCACCGCGTGGGTTTTGTTGCACGATCACAGGTTGTGAGTGATGGCGTGTTCCCAATCGAGTCACCCGCCAGCGTTTGAGCTGCTCATAATGGCCATTGGGAATATTCACGTTTAGCAAGGTGGCGATGCCATCACCCCGCTCCATCGGCTCTTGTAGGGCACTGGTCACGATATCCCGCGCTGCCTTTGCCGCATCCTCAATTTGGGCCCAGCCGCGATCCACTTGTGAGAACGCAATGCCTGGCACCCCAAACATCACACCTTCAATCGCAGCAGCCACGGTACCTGAGTAGAGGACATCCTCACCCATGTTCTCGCCTTGATTAATTCCGGAGACCACCAGATCCGGTTTGCTCTCCAAAAATCCGGTCATGGCCATATGTACGCAATCGGTTGGTGTGCCGTTCACAAACAGAAATCCATCGCGCTCACCACCAGCGACCCGATGAATGCTTAAGGGTCGTGAGAGCGTGAGCGAGTTCGATGCACCACTGTGGTTTTGCTCGGGTGCCACAATCGTTAACTTCCCTAAGGGACGCAGTGCATTGACCAAAGCGAGTAAGCCAGGAGCTAAATAGCCATCGTCATTACTCACTAAGATGTGTGGGACTTTACTCATAGATGCTTTCGTTGATTGTTTTAGCTGATGGAGCGGCGATCGAGTAAGGCGCGAGCCAAGGTGCCAGCATCCACATACTCCAACTCGCCACCCACCGGAATGCCGCGGGCGATGCGGGTTGCTTTGATGTCTTTGATCTTTAAGACCTCACCAATGTAATGGGCGGTGGCCTCACCCTCGCTGGTGAAATTAGTGGCCAGCACCACTTCTCGTACGGGTCCACCGAACTCCGGTTTCTCAATCCGATCAAGTAAGCGATCAAAATGAATCTCATTGGGGCCCATGCCATCCAGTGGTGAAATACGACCCATCAGCACAAAATACTGACCCTTAAAGCTCATGGTTTGCTCAACCATCACTTGATCGGCCGGGGTCTCCACCACGCACAGTAAAGCGGGGTCGCGACGTGAATCGCTGCAGGTCGTACAAAGCTCGAGTTCAGTAAAGGTATTGCAACGCTGACAATGGCCGATGGACTCGACTGCCTCACCCAATGACTGAGCTAGAACCGCGGCGCCATTGCGATCATGTTGCAATAAGTAATACGCCATACGTTGCGCTGATTTAGGGCCAACGCCAGGCAAGACCCGCAGGGCCTCCACCAAACGACTAAGTGCGTCTTGAGGCTCGTTTGGCGCTTTGGTCCGGCTCATCAGACTTTAAAACGGTAACTTAAATCCGGGGGGCATGGGCATCCCAGCAGTTGCGCCCGACATGAGGGCTTGGCTAGCGGCTTCAGCCTGCTTGAATGCATCGGTATACGCAGTGACCACCAGATCTTCGAGCATCTCGCGATCATCCATTGCTGCCGGATCAATTTGCACCCGCTTCATCTCATACTTGCCACTAATCGTGACCTTCACCATGCCGCCAGCAGCTTGGCCCGTGAGCTCCAAGGCATTGAGCTCCTCTTGGGCGCGCTTCATCTTCTCTTGCATTTGCTGGGCTTGCTTCATTAAACCCGCAATTTGACCTTTCATCATGGTGTGCTTCTCCGCTATCGAAATTAATTAATGGGACGAACCGAGCCCGAGACCACTTTGGCCCCAAACTCACGCTCCAGCTCTTTTAGGAATGGGTCCTCAGCAATTTGCTCTTCGGCATTGAGTTTTTTCTCTTCATAAATTTGGGCATCTACTTTAGCAATCGTGTGATTAGCCTTACCCTCACCCAATTGCAGCTTCACGGGTTTACCGTACTGCGCCCGGAGGGTCTCCCCAAAACGGGCGAGCGCATCATCGGTCGCCAGCTGAGGCATTGCGGTCGTCAGAGTAATAAAGAGTGTCGTTGGAGTATCGCGCCACTCCACTAGCTCAGTTTGGTGAGCGAGTTGCTGCAACAATCCTCGCAGTGGCAGGTTACGGACCATTGCATGCCAATCGGGTTTGATCTCACTATTGAGGTTCGGCGTATGGGTAGCTGTATCGGGTGCAGTATTTGCAACAGCACTTGCAACACCCTTTGCAACTGGCTTTGTCTCCACGGACTTATTTGCAGGAGCGGCTGGTTTTGCGGCTTGCGCAGTAGCCTTGGGTGCGTTGTTCGCTGTTACTGACGTGCTACCACTGCCGCCGGGTTTGAAGGCTAACATTCGTAAGAGCGCCATCGCAAATCCAGCCTGCTCATCGGGAGCCAATGACAAATCGGCTCGGCTGGTAATGGCAATCTGATAAAAAAGTTGGGTTTCTTCGGGAGTAAATGCTTTAGCAAGTCTACGAATCTCATTTGCTTCTGGCCAATCGTCTAATACAGAGTCTGGCACGATCTGGGCGGTGGCTATTTTATGTAAGAGGCTGGCTAGATCTTGCAGTGCTAAAGAGAAGGACATGCTGCGCAAGCCCATCTCTTCCGCAATGTCGTTTAGAGTTTTGCCGTCTTTATTCTGTAAGGCATCCAAGATCTTGATGAGATAGGTCTCATCGATCGTGCCCAGCATAGTGCGAACTGCGGCCTCTGTGACCGGCCCTGCGGCATAAGCGATGGCCTGGTCGGTGAGCGATAGCGCATCGCGCATGGATCCCTGGGCGGCTTTTGCAATCACCCGCAAGGCATTGGGCTCAGCGTTGACCGACTCCGAACCCAGAATCTGCTGCAGGTGCTCTACGATCAGGGGTACTGGCATTTGCTTGAGATTGAACTGCAAGCAGCGAGAGAGTACGGTGACCGGTACCTTTTGGGGATCGGTGGTCGCCAGAATGAACTTCACATGGGGTGGCGGCTCTTCCAAGGTCTTGAGCATGGCATTAAAGGCATGCGTAGAGAGCATATGCACCTCGTCGATCATGTAGACCTTAAAGCGTGCACTACTGGGTGCATAAGCAGCTTTCTCTAATAGAGAGACCATCTCATCCACACCACGATTACTCGCCGCATCCATCTCGATGTAATCAACAAAGCGTCCAGCATCAATCTCGGTACAGGCTTGGCATTGGCCACATGGTTCTGAGGTCATTTGCCCTTTGCCATCCACTCCTGTGCAATTGAGGGCTTTGGCCATAATGCGCGAGATGGTGGTCTTACCGACTCCACGGGTGCCGGTGAATAACCATGCGTGGTGTAAGCGGCCTTGATCTAAGGCGTGGGTTAAAGCTTTCACTACGTGATCCTGACCCACCAGTTCAGTGAAGGTTTTGGGGCGCCATTTACGAGCCAGTGCAAGTGCAGTCATGGGCTCAATTCTAACAAGGCTACAATAAGAATGGACGGGCCTCCTCGCATGGTGGCTTGGCAACCTGGTCAGGTCGGGAACGAAGCAGCCATACCCAAATACTATCAGTGCCGAGGGTCGGGCTCGTCCTTATTTCCTGTTGATGCAAACGAACTGATCGTTTTGCTATTTGCCAAATAATCCGAGAAATATGCCAAGCAAACTTTTGAAGGTCAAATAGGCAATCCCCAAGATCGTGATCGCCATGAGCATGCGAGAGCCAAACTCAATACGGAATATTTTGGCTCGATTGTGAGTGAGTTCGATTAAAAACACCATTCTGAATACCTAAGCTTTTGGATTTAATAATCACTAGATTATTAGCATGTATATGGTTTGTGAAGAAGGTTGGGGCTAAATGTTTGTAATCACAATGGAAGCAGTAAGTACGTATTACTTGATTATTTACTGCACCTTCGCAAACCGCTTGAGATCCGCATACTCCTCTGGGAATATTTCTCCTACTTCGCGATAGATCACTTTGTTGTTCTTATCCAAAATGATAAGAATTGGTATGCCTTTGACCTTTCCCATTGATTTTTGCAGCTCTGGGGTCATCATGGCTACTGGGAATGTGTACTTATTGTTTTCCATGTATTGCTTAGCAAGCAACGGGTTCTTATCAATCGAGATCGTAATCACGTTCAGTGAGTTGGGTGGCAGCTCTTTGTAGAGTTTCTCCAAATAAGCATTTTGCTTCTTACAAAATGGGCACCAGGTGGCCCAAACCTGGATTAAGGTGTTCTTAGTGTTGTTGGCCGGTATGGCATACGGCACGCTATTGAGTGTTTGCATTGGCCCTAACTCAATGGTTTGGCCAACCGTCAGCGCCAGGGCCAAGCTTGGCAGAAGCATGAGGCACACGATCAGGAGTTTGAAGATTCTCATACCCCAATGCTAACTGAAGTGATTAGCACCTGGGGCTGGTATTGAGCATTATTGACTTGCCTTGGGCTGGCTCATATAGTGAGCCTTTTATGGCCCATGCTGTTGCCTATTTTGTTATCGGAGATTACTCATGAGCGATATGGAGCGCTTGCACAAGATTAAGTACATGATCCAGAGTCGGGGTTGCGTGGCGATTGAGGATTTCTTAAGTGGCTTAGAAATCTCACGCGCAACCTTCAAACGCGATCTTGACTACCTACGAGATCGTATGAACGCGCCAATTGTCTACGACCGAGCTATGGGCGGCTATCGCTTTGATAAGCCCAATGCTGGTGATAAGTTTGAGTTACCCGGCTTGTGGTTCTCTGAAAAGGAGGCGACTGCCCTCGTTCTGATGCAACACCTATTATCCAATCTAGATACCAATGGCTTACTGAGCCCCCATATTGCACCGCTAATAAATATCATTGATGGCATCTTAGGACAATCCGAGATCTCTGCAAAAGAGTTACGTAAACGCATTAAGGTCTTTGGTGTGTCAGCCCGCAAGAATGTGCTCGAGAACTTTGAAGAGGTCGGTATCTCACTCCTAAAGCGCCAGCGCTTACACCTGTCCTATTACTCCAAGGGTAAGGATGAATCAACCGAGCGTGATGTATCACCACAGCGCTTAATTTTCTATCGGGACAACTGGTACCTCGATGCGTATTGCCACCTACGCAAAGGTCTGCGTAGCTTTGCCATGGATGGAATTCAGGCGGCCCATGTATTAGATGAAAAGGCAATTGAGGTTCCCGAAAAAGAATTACATGAAAACTTTGCAGAGAGTTATGGCATCTTCTCTGGTAAGGCCACGCAACGCGCCAAATTACGCTTCACACCTGAGAAAGCCCGCTGGGTTGCGGCAGAGACCTGGCATGGTCAACAGGTGAGCAGCTTCGATAAAGAAGGCAACTACCTCCTTGAGTTTGATTACAACCAGGATCCTGAGCTTGTCATGGAGATCATGAAGCATGGGGATGGTGTTGAGGTGCTGGCGCCTGCCAGTTTGCGTAAACGTGTTGCCGAGGAGCTTCTAAAGGCCGCCAAGCGCTATCAATCATTGTGATGCGTGCCATCTCGCCCTACAATCAATTATCCGAACGAGGTGAATATGATCACAATCATTAAACAAATCATTCTGAGCTGCTTGTTATTAAATCTTGGTCTTGCCCATGCCCATCACGGCTGGTCTGAATACGATCAGACCAAGACCGTTAAGCTCTCTGGCACGATTACTCAAAGTGGTTATGAGCATCCGCATGGAGTTATTAAGATGAATGCCGATGGTAAATCATGGACCATCGTGCTGGCTCCACCCTTTCGGATGGAAAATCGGGGCTTGAGTAAAAGTGATATTGCCAATGGTTCGCAAGTCACGGTTGAGGGCTATATCAATCGCAGCCAACCCGATGAACTGCGTGCCGAGCGCATCACTGCTGGCTCTAAAACCATTGAACTGCGTTAATGAGTAGCCCCATCATGGCCATAGAGGGCTTATGGCTAGCCCAGGCCATGAAGCACTCGAGTTGGCTCTATCCCACGGTTGAAACCATGCATATCTGGGGCGTTGGCATGCTCTTTGGTAGCGTGGTCATCATGGATTTACGGGTCTTAGGGTTTGGCAACAAACTCAATTTGTCGGACCTATCTCGCTTGAGCGTCTTGGTTGCATTGATCGGCTTTGGTCTAGCGGTTCTCACTGGGTCGCTGATGTTTATTGCGCAAGCCTCTGAGCTCATTAGCTCACGCTTATTTATTCTCAAGATGTGCCTCATTTTCCTATTGCTAGCGAATGCCATGATTCTACGCATGCGAACAATCACCAATGGGGTGAGTAAAGCCCAAGCCCTTCTCTCGCTGATTGGCTGGGCATGCGTGATTGGGATGGGGCGTTGGTTGGCCTACGTTTGATCAATACCCAATGTGGGTATGTTTAGATTGCTTTGAGTCTTGCTTCTTTGAGTCGGGGTTCAACGAGGTGGCCCTTGCGTGCGCGGTTGCCTGCAAAGCCCTTCAGCGTTTTGGCATCCAGATGCGTATCGGTTGGTTTGCCAGCGCGACCAAGTCCAGAGTAACTCGCACCATCGGCGCCCACAGCAATTGCTGAACGCATGAATTCTTTAGGATCAAGTCCCATCAGGATCACACCTTTACCACCAGTTGGTAGACGCTTGAGCTCATCGAGTGGGAATACCAAGAGTCGGCCGTTCTCGGATAAGCAAGCGACTTGACGCATGCCCTCGTTTACCTTGGCAGCACCAAGAGGTGCATCACCGGGCGTCTTCTTATCCAGACCCACAAAGGATTTACCCGCTTTATTGCGCGTGATCATGTCCGCGACATTCGCTAAGAACCCGTTACCACCTTTGGTGGAGATGAGGACCAGATCATCAGCATGACCTGCATAGTAGGCGACCATTTGTGAGCCTGGCGCGAGATTGACATAACTTGTGAGTGGTGAGCCATCGCCTCGTGCGCCGGGTAACTCACTCACGGCAACTGTATAGACTCGACCATCACTACCAAAGCCAAGCATTTGATCAACGGTGCGGCACTCAAAAGTATCGTAGAGCGCATCACCCGCTTTGAATGTGAACTGCTGTGGATCATGCTCATGACCCTGACGGACTCGGACCCATCCCTTTTGGGATACGATCACGGTCACCGGCTCATCAATCACCTTCACCTCGGCCACCGCACGCTCGTCTTCTTTCATGAGGGTGCGACGCGCATCACCAAACTCTTTGGCATCACTCTCAATCTCTTTGATGATGTGTTTACGCAATGCCGACTCGTTACTGAGTAACTCATCAAGCTCTGCCTTTTGCCCTTTGAGCTCTTTGAGCTCCTGCTCAATCTTGATCCCCTCCAGGCGCGCTAACTGGCGCAAACGAATCTCTAAGATGTCTTCGGCTTGACGCTCGGTGAGCTTAAACGCCTTCATCAGATCGGGCTTAGGCTCATCGCTATTGCGAATTAGCTTAATCACCTTATCAATGTTCAGAAAGACGATCTTGCGCCCTTCCAAGATATGCATCCGGTCTTTGACCTTCCCCAAACGATGCTGGGTACGACGAGTGACGGTCTCGACTCGAAACTCAATCCACTCGGTGAGTATCTCTTTTAATCCTTTTTGACGGGGTCGGCCGTCATTGCCGATCATTACCAAATTAATCGAGGCATTCGACTCGAGTGAGGTATGTGCAAGAAGCAAGGTGATGAACTCACTCGGCTCCACATTCTTGCTCTTGGGCTCAAACACCAAACGTACTGGGGACTCGCGGCTCGACTCATCGCGTACGCCATCTAAGACATTCAGAATCGTTTGCTTGAGATTATTTTGCTCGGTGGTCAGTGACTTTTTGCCCAGCTTCACCTTGGGATTAGTGAGCTCCTCGATCTCTTGCAAGACACGTTGCGCTGAGGTCGCTGGTGGTAACTCATTAACCACCACTTGCCATTGCCCACGTGCGAGTTCTTCAATGGTCCAGCGTGCGCGCACCTTGACCGAGCCACGCCCACCCTCGTAGATCTGGGCGATCTCACTGGCTGGCGAGATGATTTGCCCACCCCCTGGAAAATCCGGACCTGGGATGTGTTTGAGTAAATCGTCCAAAGTGGTTTTGGGGGACTTCATCAAAGCCACGGCGGCGCTTGCCACCTCGCGCAAGTTATGCGATGGGATCTCGGTGGCCATACCCACGGCAATGCCAGAGGCGCCATTGAGCAGGACAAATGGCAGGCGTGCTGGGAGTAGTTTCGGTTCTTTAAAGGAGCCGTCGTAGTTAGGCACAAAATCAATCGTGCCCTCATCAATCTCAGAGAGCAGCAGGCTCGCAATCTTAGTCAAGCGTGCTTCGGTGTAGCGCATCGCCGCAGCCCCGTCACCGTCGCGCGAGCCAAAGTTACCTTGGCCATCAATGAGTGGATAGCGTAACGAGAAATCCTGTGCCAAGCGCACTAAGGCATCGTAAGCCGATTGATCACCATGGGGATGGAACTTACCCAAGACATCGCCAACCACGCGCGCACTCTTAACTGGCTTCGCATCGGCACGCAAACCCATCTCGTTCATGGCAAACAGAATACGGCGCTGCACGGGCTTTTGGCCATCAGCAACTTCGGGTAACGCACGCCCTTTAACCACACTGATGGCGTAATCAAGGTACGCGCGCTCAGCGTAGATGCCTAAGGACAAGAACTCCTCAGGGTTTGCGGTATTCGCTTTAGATCGCTCTTGCGTAAAGAGATCCCCCTGCTCAGGACTTGCTTTCTTATGGTTAGTCGATGCGGATTTTTTAGTCGCCATGTTGTGTCCTAAATGTCGGCTTCCACTTCGTTGCCGCGCTCTTCTAACCAATCGCGGCGCGCACCAGATTCTGCCTTGCCCATCAACATGTCCATGGTCTTCATGGTCTCGCTCTCACTCATCTCGCCCAAGGTCACTGGTAAGAGACGTCGGGTATCTGGATTCAAGGTGGTATCCCACAGTTGCTCAGCACTCATCTCACCCAAGCCCTTAAAGCGCGAGATCTGCCAGGCGCCCTCGCGCACGCCATCTTTGCGAAGCTTATCTTCGATGGCAATCAGTTCGCCCTCATCGAGTGCGTAGATCTTCTGTGCAGGCTTCTTGCCACGCGCAGGTGCGTCCACACGATACAGTGGTGGTCGCGCAATATACACATGACCGTTCTCCACTAAGCGTGGGAAGTGTTTATAAAAAAGTGTGAGCAGCAGCACCTGAATATGCGAGCCATCCACATCGGCATCCGACAGTATGCAAATCTTGCCATAGCGTAAGTTACCCAAGTTGGGCTCATCACCAGGCCCGTGGGGATCAACCCCAATCGCTACTGCAATATCGTGCACTTCATTGTTGGCAAAGAGCCGATCACGCTCGGTCTCCCAGGTATTTAACACCTTACCGCGTAAGGGCAAAATCGCTTGGTATTCTTTATTACGACCCATCTTGGCAGAACCACCGGCGGAGTCACCCTCTACCAAGAAGATCTCATTTAAAAGAATGTCTTCACTCTCACAGTCGGTGAGCTTGCCAGGTAGTACTGCCACACCCGAGGATTTTTTCTTTTCCACCTTTTGCCCAGCGCGGGTGCGCGCTTGCGCTTGCTTAATCACGAGTTCAGCGAGTGCTTTACCGTAATCGACGTGCTGATTGAGCCACAGTTCAAGAGCGGACTTCACAAAGCCGGAGACCAAGCGCACCGCATCGCGGGAGTTCAGGCGCTCTTTAATCTGCCCCTGAAATTGAGGATCCAATACCTTTGCAGACAAGATGAATGAGGCCCGAGCAAAGACGTCTTCCGGCATGAGCTTCACGCCCTTGGGTTGTAAAGCATGGATCTCGACAAAACTTTTGACCGCATTAAAGAGCCCTTCGCGCAAACCGCTCTCATGCGTACCACCCGCTGGGGTTGGGATGAGGTTCACATAACTCTCCCGCACCGGTGCACCCTCTTCGGTCCAACTCACCACCCAAGCGGCGCCCTCACCTTCGGCAAAGGCTTCTTCATCACCTGCGCCGCTGGCGTAATGCTCACCCTCAAACGCAGGAATCACTGGGGCGCTATGGCCGCCTTGGGCCAATGCCTCATCAAGATAGCCTTTTAATCCTTGGGTATAGAGCCACGATTGGCTTTGCCCGTTTTTCTCATGCACGAGCGTAACCTTGACGCCCGGTAAGAGGACTGCCTTGGAGCGCAAGAGGCGCTCGAGATCAGCCATGGGAATCGTCGCGCTATCAAAGTATTTGGGATTAGGCCAAACACGCACTTTGGTGCCATGCGCTTTATCGCCTTTGGTAGCCGCTTTGGATTTGAGTTTCTCGATCACATCGCCATCAGCAAAAGTGATGTTGGAAACCTGCTGCTCGCGCCACACGGTCACCTCTAGGCGTTTAGCGAGCGCGTTCGTAACCGACACACCAACCCCATGCAAGCCGCCAGAGAATGCATACGCACCACCACTGCCCTTTTCAAACTTGCCACCGGCATGCAATTGGGTGAACACGATTTCAACGACGGGTTTTTTCTCTTGCGGGTGCATGCCCACGGGAATACCGCGGCCATCATCCTCCACACTCACACTGCCATCGGTGTGTAAGGTCACCACTACTTCTTTACCGTAACCACCGAGTGCTTCGTCAGAGGCGTTATCCAAGACCTCTTGAATGATATGCAGGGGATTATCGGTACGGGTGTACATGCCCGGGCGCTGACGCACCGGCTCCAAGCCTTTTAAGACTTTGATGGAGGATTCGCTGTATTGGGATGGTTTACGGGTTGCCATGCGCAGAAATTGTAGTCATATCCCAAAGGCGGGTGACAAAAGCGTGGGAAAATAAGCCGATGGGAGCCTTAAGTCATATTCGTGTATTAGATCTTAGCCGGGTATTAGCGGGTCCGTGGTGCGCTCAGAACTTGGCTGATTTGGGTGCGCAAGTGATTAAAGTAGAGCGCCCAGGTGCAGGTGACGATACCCGCCATTGGGGCCCTCCCTTTGCCAAAGACCCTAATGGTCAGGACACGACCGAGTCAGCGTATTACATTTCCATTAATCGTAATAAGAAATCCATCACGCTCGATATCAGCACCCCCGAGGGTCAAGCGATTGTGCGCGATCTGGTCAAGACCTCCGATGTGGTGATCGAGAACTACAAGGTGGGTCAGTTAGCCAAATATGGTCTTGACTATCCATCCTTATGTGCGATCAAGCCCAATCTCATTTATTGCTCAATCACTGGCTTTGGTCAAACTGGTCCTTATCAACATCGCCCTGGCTATGACTTCATCTTGCAAGGCATGGGTGGCTTTATGAGCATTACCGGTGAAGCGGATCATTTGCCTGGCGGTGGTCCTCAAAAGGCTGGGGTTGCGATCGTGGATTTATTCACAGGCATGTATGCCAGCTCCGCGATTCTTGCAGCGGTGATTCATCGCGATCGTAGCGGTGAGGGTCAATACATTGATATGGCACTCTTGGATACTCAAGTAGCAATGCTTGCCAATATCTCCAGTAATTATTTATGCAGCGGGGTCTCACCGCATCGCTGGGGTAATGCTCACCCCAATGTGGTGCCGTATCAAACCTTTCAGACTTCAGACAGTTGGATCATTGTGGCAGTCGGTAACGATAGTCAGTTCCGCAACTTCGTGAAAGTTGGTAACCGCGAGGCTCTTGCTGACGATCCGCGCTTTGCAACCAATCCAGCGCGCATTGAGCATCGGGCTGCATTAATCCCACTGTTAGCCGAGATGGTGAAGGAAAAGACCAAGGCACAATGGATTTCTCTTTTGGAAGCAGCGGGTGTGCCATGTGGGCCCATTAATAATTTGCAAGAGGTATTTGAGAACGAGCAAGTGATTGCGCGTGGTATTGAGATGCGCGTGCCCCACCCAACGGCTGGCACCATGAAATTGGTCGCCAGTCCGATGCGTCTCTCTAAAACCCCGGTGGAGGTGCGCATGCCACCGCCGCTGTTGGGACAACACACCGATGAGGTCTTACACGAACTTGGTATGAGCGCCGCACAAATTAATGAACTGCACCAGAAAGGCATTGTGTGACCCAACGCGCGCCCAGCCTATCGATGCTTCAAGTGCTGATCTTTGGTAGTTTGATGGTCACCCTCTCCATGGGTATTCGTCATGGCTTTGGTCTGTTTAATTTGCCCATCACCTCCGCCAATGGCTGGGGCCGTGAGACCTTCGCATTGGCGATTGCGCTCCAGAACCTCATTTGGGGATTTGCACAACCCGTCGCCGGTGCGCTTGCTGATCGGTATGGACCATTCAAGATCATGATCCTGGGTGGATTCCTCTATGCCGTGGGTCTGATTGGGATGGCGCTCACCAATGATCCTTTGCTGTTTCATTTGGCAGGTGGCCTATCAATTGGTATTGGTCTAGCAGCGACAACCTACAGCGTGGTGTACGGCATTATTGGTCGCAATGTATCGCCCCAGAAACGCGTCTGGGCAATGGGGGTTACTGCAGCGGCGGGCTCCTTTGGTCAGTTTTTGATGATGCCGCTTGAGCAAGGCTTGATTAGCAACTTTGGTGCCAACGAAGCACTCATTTATTTAGGGCTCATGGCCTCACTCATGATCCCGATTGCGTTTTTCTTGCGCGAGACCGGTTTTGCACCCAATCAAGCGGGTGATCAAACCATCCGACAGGCTCTTAACGAGGCCATTGGTAATCGCAACTTTCGTTTCTTGATGATGGGTTACTTTGTGTGCGGCTTTCAGGTGATCTTTATTTCGGTTCACCTCGCGCCCTATCTCAAGGATATGTCGGCGATCTACCCGGGCATCAACGGTGCGACGGTTGCCACCACTGCCTTGGCCTTAATTGGATTATTTAATGTAATTGGTACCTACTATGCTGGGGTCTTGGGTGCGCGCTTTCCTAAACGGTTTTTACTCTCGGGCATTTACTTCACGCGCTCCCTAGCGATCGCCCTCTTTTTATTGATGCCCCTCTCATCGATGAGCACCTACGTGTTTGCTGCCGTGATGGGGGTGCTGTGGCTCTCGACCATTCCCTTAACGAACGCGATCGTCGCTCAGATCTTTGGGGTCAAATACCTCACTATGCTCTCGGGGGTGGTGTTCTTCTCGCATCAATTGGGGAGCTTCTGTGGTGCCTACTTTGGTGGCTATTTATATGATCTCACCGGCTCCTATCAGATCGTATGGGGCATTGCCATGGCCCTGGGGGTCTTTGCCGGTCTGATTAATTTACCGATCCGTGAAGAGCCCCTGCAGCGCACGGCAAACGCGTAGGGCATAGCGATCACCACCTGCTTTCGGTAGAATGCATTCATGAGCCAATCCGCATCAATGACTGCAACTCTGACCAGAAAGAAGATCGCGCTTTATGCAGTTGTTGTGATCCTTCTGATGCTGGTCTTTGCGCTCTACTTCATCCCCGAGGTCGTGATTGGTTTAGCTGAGCAAGCATGGGCCCTGTGTGGCTGGTAATCCACTCCCGCTGTAGCACAATGGATAGTGCAATCGCCTCCTAAGCGATAGATCCAGGTTCGACTCCTGGCAGGGGGACCAATTCATTGGGTATTTATTTTTGAATTAGGATAACTACTAACCTTGTTTGATGTGAATGTGTCATTCATTTGTTACGCTTTTTCATTCGTGCACAGTCCATTGCTGATGAAGTTATCCACAGTGCGTGTGGACAACACTGCAAAATAATTTGTAAGTGCTGATTTTTAAACGAGTGAGCTAGCATGCTCAATAATTGAGCATTCATCGTGTGGCTTTATTGCTTAGTAAATAAGTTGGCTTACACTTGACTCATGGCAATAATCCCTGTAAGCACGCTCGCCGCTCTCGAAGAAATGTTGCAAAACGCGAGTTGCCATTTGCCACACGCGTGCTTGCCCGTTCTGTTGGGTGATCGCATCGTTGGTCATCTCGTCCCTGAATTCATCCCCTTCGTGATCGAGAGTTTGCAAGACGACCCAATTGCCCATCTGAATGTCAGTGCACGTGGTTTGTCTTTAGCAGTCGTTCCTCCTGCCCACCTCAGTGCCAGTTTGCGAGAATTGGCCTTGCGAATGCGTAATGCTGGATTCATCCCGGCATGGCGCAATGAAGAGTTTGCATTCTATGGCGCTGATGGTCATGAGTACTTTCGGGTCGAGCGCGCGGCGTTTCGTAGTCTTGGGGTGCAAAGTCAAGCAGCGCACATCAATGGCGTTGCTGCCAATGGCCAACTTTGGGTGGGGCGACGCAGCGAGAGTAAGCAAATTGATCCCGGCAAACTTGATAATCTCGCCGCTGGCGGCATTAGTGCCTCCGAGACCGTGGTGCATTGCGCCATTCGGGAGCTCTGGGAAGAAGCGGGCATTCCCGAGCCGATCGCCAGCACCATTACTCCCGCAGGTAAGCTACTCATCAGTCGCCCTCACCCACCCCATGGCATCCACCACGAGAGTCTCTTTATCTTTGATCTCGAGCTTCCCAATCACCTAATCCCTGTGAACCACGATGGCGAGGTTAGTGGCTTTATACAACTGGATCTTGCAGAAGCGGCTGCTCGCATCCTCGCGGATGAGTTCACGACCGATGCAGCCTTGGTAACCGCCGACTTGATATTGCGCCGCAACCGCATGGCTTGATCCGGCTCAAGGATGCACTTGGGGGAATCGTGGTTAAATAGGGTCACAAGGATGAAACAGGGGTGCCCCCACTGCGGTGGTGCTGAGAAAGACCCTCGAACCCGATCCAGGTAATGCTGGCGTGGGGAGTTCC
>VFQS010001795.1_pt1 | contig 18708 bp, 18 predicted proteins | sample 3512361 | NCBI WGS metagenome assembly VFQS01 (sample SAMN10412375, study PRJNA504923) | tailings metagenome | isolation source: Relicate 1 Philex TSF3 active mining | place: Philippines
GCCCAGGCCCGGCGCAGGATCGTGCCCAGGCTCGGGCTGCGGTAGGGCGGCAGCTCCAGCACGAAGGCCTCGCGGCTGGGGAACACCCGCTTGAACACCACGCCGGTGATGATCGCCGCCACGAAACTGAGCAGGTAGAAGCAGAACACCACCAGCCCGGGCACCCACCAGGGCCTGGGGAAGAACACCCCGGCCATGAACACGAACACCGTGAGCCGCGCCTGGCAGAGGGCGAAGGGGATCACCAGCATCGTGAGCAGCCGCTGGGCCGGATCGCGGATCACGCGGGTGCCGATGATCGAGGGCACGTTGCAGCCGAAGCCCATCACCTGCAGCACAAAGGCCCGGCCATCAAGGCCTAGCCAGTGCATGAAGCCATCCATCAGGAAGGCGGCCCGGGGCAGATAGCCGGAGTCTTCCACCACGGCCATCACCAGATAGAAGAGAAAGATCAGCGGCAGGAAGGTGGCCACGGTGCCCACACCGGTCCACACGCCATCGATCAGAAAGCCGTGCAGCAGCTCCGGCGCCCGCAGCGCGTTGAGCAGCGGTTCGAGCACGCCGTGCTGCAGGCCATCGAGCCCGAGGCCCAGCAGCTCCTGCAGCGGGGCCGCCGCGGCATAGAGCAGCTGGAACAGTCCCAGCACGATGGCCAGGAATGCCATCAAGCCCACCAGTGGATGCAGCAGCAGCCGGTCGATGCGCCTGGTGCGGCGATGCTCCAGCCGCGCCGGCAGGCTCACGTACCGCGTCAGCAGCTCGTCGAGCCAGACGTCGGGATCGTTGCTGTGGCTTGTGGGCCGCGGCGGCTGGGGCGTCGCCAGGCGGTGCAGCAGATCGGCGATGCCCTCGTTGCGCTTGGCGCTGATCGCCACCACCGGCATGCCCAGCGCCTCGCTGAGGCCAGCGGCATCGATGCGCACCCCCAGCCGGCGCGCCTCATCGCTCATGTTGAGGGCCAGCACCGCCGGCAGCCCCAGTTCCAGCAGCTGCAACACCAGCCGCAGCTGGGCCGTGATCTGGGTGGCGTTGATCAGCAGCAGCACCGCATCGGGCGGGGTGTGCTGCAGGAACTCCTGCACCAGCGCCTCATCGGCGCTATGGCCGTCGAGGTCGTGGATGCCGGGCAGATCCACCAGTTGGCGCGGCACCCCATCCGGCCCGGGCGGCAGCGTGCCGCGCATGAGCTCCACCGTGAGCCCGGGCCAGTTGGCGATCAGGGCATTGCCGCCGGTGAGCCGGTTGTAGAGGGTGGACTTGCCGGTGTTCGGAGCCCCCAGCAGGGCCACCGTGCGGCTGGTGGCCCTGGGCTTGTCCTGGCTGGCCTTGCCGTGACAGCTGGTCACGCAGGCAGCCCGAGCACGGCCTGATCGATGCGTTGGCCTTTGCTGTCCCAGCCGGTGATCGTGAGGCTGGAGCGGGTGGCCTCCAGCTCGGCGAAGCTGAAGGTGCTGCGGGCGAAGGCAGTCGTGTCGCTGGCAAACACCGGCCGCAGATGGGCGCCGCCGCCGCCCACCACCAGGTAGGTGGTGCCGGCCAGGCTGCGGCTGCGCTCGTAGTGGTGCTCGTGGCCGTTGATGTAGAGCGCCACGTCGTAGCGCTTGAACAGCGGCGTGAGCCGGCGGATGGCAGCCGGATCTTTGCCGTAGACGCCGGAGGCGTAGATCGGGTGATGGCCCACCACCACTTTCCAGGGGGCGGTGCTGCGGCTCAGCGCCTGTTGCAGCCAGGGAAGCTGGGTCTTCCAGTCGGCATTCCCGTTGGTGTCGAGCATGAAGAACTCCACCAGTCCCTGGCGCAGCGTGTAGAAGCGGCCCCTCATCCCGAAGGGCTTGTAGGCCACCTGGGGATTGCCGTTGGCGGCGCGGATGTCGTGGTTGCCGAGCACCGCATGGAAGGGCACGCCCGCGGCGATCAGTTCGCGGTAGGGCTTCTGGAAGGTGCTCTCCACCAGGGCGATGTCGCCCGAGGGGTAGATGTTGTCACCGCCCAGGATCACCAGATCCACCGGCCGCTGCTGGTGCACCCGGCCCATCTGGGCGCCGACCGCACGTTGGTTGGCATCGCCGCTGCCGAAGTCGGCCACGGCCAGAAAGCGGGTGCGTCCGGTTGGGTTGCCGGGGCTGCCGGCGCTGACCCGCTGCAGCAGGGTTGGCAGGCCCAGACCTGTGGCGGCCAGCAGCTGGAGCAGGCGGCGGCGGCTGAGCCTTGGGGTGTGCATCAACTCAGTCGCGGCCGCAGCGGCAGTCGCCGCCTTTCCACTTGGAGCACTTCTTGCGGCGGCAGCCCTTCTTTTTGCTGCAGCTCAGGGGGCAGGCGGGGGAGGGAACGCGCGGTGGCAGCTCCGGTTGGCCGAGGGGTTGATCCATCGCTCAGGCGGTGAGGGGGGCGTTGTCCATCAGGGCGGGGGCGAGCCGCAGGCCGGGCTCGCTGCTGGGAGCCTCCAGCAGACCGGCCTTGCGGATCCGGGTGATCAGGCGGGTGGTGGTGACGCGGGTGGTGCCGATCAGCTCGCCGATGCGTTCATGGGTGAGCCGGAAGGGGAGATGGCACCAGTCGCCGCAGCGGCGGCCCATGCGCAGCACCAGCAGGGCGAGCAGGGCGTGGAGGCGCTGCTCGGCGCTGCCGAGATGGCGGATGCGCAGCAGCTGCAGCGTCCACTCGTTCACGGCATCGGCGCCGCCGGCGGCCAGGGGTTCGCTGATGCGGAAGGCCAGGGGCGTGAGGGCTTCCACGCACACCCCTTCCGAGCAGAGGCGGTCGGTGCGCAGCTGATCGCCCGCCTGCAGGAAGGCGATCGTCATGCCCTCGGTGTCTTCACAGGGGCAGTACACGCGGGCCATGCCCTCGAGCACTTCAAGGCAGCCGTTGCCGCCAGGCTGCAGGCTGGGATCGATCAGCACGCTCTGGCCGGCAGGGATGCGCACCGGTGCGGTTCGACCTGGGGACTGGACGGGCTGATGGGGCAGGACGCGGAAGCTCATCAACGGGCCGGATCGGAGCGTTGTTGCGAATGGCTCGCAACGTAACCCCAAACCCGCTCGTCTTGCAAGCGATTCTCAATAGCGAGTGATTAGTTGCGATTCAGGCCGCCTTGCCGTACTCCCGCTGCAGCATCGAAAAGTGGGTGTGCGGGTTCCGGTATTGCCGTGGCAGCGAGCGATGCAGGATCTCCAGGCGCTCCCAGCACACCGTGCGCTGGGCTTTCTCCAGGCTTGCCCCCTCCTCCACCAGCCGCCGCAGGGCCTTGCAATAGAGCGGATAGCCGGCTTCGAGCTTGGCAATCGTGAGGCCAGGCTCAGCGGCGGGCATCGGAAGGTGGGCAGGGTGGCTGCACCGTAATCCCAACCTGCTGATCTGATCCCGTCGCTGTTCAACGCACCACCAGCACCGGGATCGGCGAGTGGGTGAGCACCTTCTGGGTTTCGCTGCCCAGCAGCAGGGCCCCGAGGCCGCGGCGGCCATGGCTGGCCATCACGATCAGGTCGGCGCCCACGGCCCTGGCTGTCTCCACGATCGCCTGATGGGGCATGGGGTTCATCGTGCTGTGGCTCTCGGCGCTCACCCCGGCAAGCGTGGCGCTCTGGCAGGCGCTCTCCAGCATCTCGCGGGTCTGCTGGCGACTCACGTTCACCAGCATGTCGAGGGTGCGCGGGTCCACCTGCTCGCCCAGGCCCGCCAGCGCCACCGGTAATCCAGGCTCCGCGTGGACAAAGGTGATCCGCGCCCCCAGGGCTCTGGCCAGGTCCACCGCCTTGTCGACGGCCTGATCCGAGAGATCGGAACCGTCAACGGGCACCAGCAGGTGGCTGTAGGTCATGGCCGGGGAGGGTTCAGTCCCTGTCTAGCCGTGGCCTGTCCATCCGGCGAGGTGGGAGGCCGCCCCGGAGTGGGCGAAGCGGCGGGCGGCGGGTAGGGCCGGCTCCAGGTTCTGGGAGCTGAAGGGCGGCAGCGGCCGGCTGCGCAGCCAGGCGCCCCAGCGGAACTCATGGAATGGAATCAGGGGGGCCGGTTCGATCAACCGTTCCTTCTTGAGCTTCCACACCAGGGAGCGGTAGGGATCATCCTCTAGATCCAGCAGAGTGGCGGGCAAGGCGCTGGGATGCAGCGGGCCGAGGCCGCGGCCGTCGTGCAGGTAGAGCCAGCCACGCCGGTGCAGCTCCTGCAGCACTACGGATCGATCGTCGCTGTTCACCTCCAGCACCACATAGCCGAAGGCAACGGCATCGGGCTCCAGCTCCAGCAGCGCGCGCAGGCGGTGGTGGCGATCGATCATCCACACCGCCCCGCTGCTGCTGCGCGCCAGGGGTACCGGCTTGCTGCCCAGATAGGAGCGGCGCTCGTTGCCGCTCTCCGCGAGAAAGTCGGCCTGGCGGCTGCGCACCTCGGCCAATCCCACGCACAACTGGGTGGGCTGCAGGCTGGCGACGGCCACCTCCAGCAGCGGCGCGCCGGCATCGGGCGGCGGTAGGGGCTGGTAGGGCGGCAGTCGCAGGGCCATCAGCGGGGGAGCTGGTCGAACCATCCTGGCTGGACCAGCGCTGGATCAGCCCTGGCTGAGCAGGGCGGCACGGCCGTTGAACAGCTCGGCGGCACACCGCTCATCGGCCTGGACGGAACGGGCTATGGCAGGCGGCCTTAGGGTCCGCTGAGGTGTGAATGGCTATGCAGCCCCAGTCTTCTGCCCTCCCCGCCGCAGGGCCCCACGGGCGGCTCGGGGTGCTGGTGTGCGGCCATGGCAGCCGCAATCGTCTGGCGGTGGAGGAATTCGCCCAGCTCGCCGAGCAGCTGCGCCAGCGGCTGGCGCCGGTGCCGGTGCACTACGGCTACCTGGAATTCGCCCGGCCGATCCTGCGCGATGGCCTGGAGGCCCTGCGGCAGCAGGGGGTGGAGCACGTGCTGGCGGTGCCGGCCATGCTCTTTGCCGCCGGTCACGCCAAGAACGACATCCCCTCGGTGCTCAACACCTGGGCGGCTGAGACCGCCCTGAAGGTGGATTACGGCCGCGAGCTCGGCGTGGATCTGAAGATGATTCAGGCAGCCGGCGGTCGGATCCGCGAGGCCCTGGAGCGCGCCGACGCCGAGGCCCGCAGCGCTGGCCGCGAGCCGGTGGCCGTGCACGACACCCTGCTGGTGGTGGTGGGCCGCGGCTCCTCCGATCCCGACGCCAACTCCAACGTGGCCAAGGTGACGCGGATGCTGGTGGAGGGCCTGGGCTTCGGCTGGGGCGAAACCGTGTATTCCGGTGTCACCTTCCCGCTGGTGGAGCCAGGCCTGCGCCATGCCGTGAAGCTCGGCTTCCGCCGTGTGGTGGTGTTCCCCTACTTCCTGTTCTCGGGCGTGCTGGTGAGCCGGATCATGCAGCACAGCCAGCGGGTGGCCGTCGATCACCCCGAGGTGGAGTTCGTGCAGGCGTCGTACCTCGCCGCTCACCCCGGTGTGCTCGACACCTTCGCCGAGCGGGTGGTGGAGGTGATCCGCGGTGACACCCACATGAATTGCTCGCTCTGCAAATACCGGGCCCAGGTGCTGGGCTTTGAAACGGAGGTGGGCGCTCCCCAGCACAGCCATCACCACCACGTGGAGGGACTCACCGAGAGCTGCACCCTGTGTGATCGCGAATGCACCGGCGCCTGCCAGAGCGATGGCATGCCGGTTCCCCTGGGCGGCCAGAGCCATTCCCACGCTCACGAGCATCACCATGATCACGGGCATCACGATCACGGGCATCACCATCCGCCCTATCCCCACGCCGACCATCCGCTGGGGCCACGCACCCTGCGCGGGGGTTGAGCAAAAAAAGAGCGGAGGTGCCAGCCCCCGCCCGTGGTCTCCCTTGCCCGACCCGTGAAAGGTCGCCCGTTGATTGTGCGGAGCCTCGCCCGGGGCCTCGGTAGCCGTGCACACCGGAGCGGCCTCTGGGTGAGCCATTCAGCACATCGCTGATCCCGCCGCGGCTGCTTCACAGGCCCGCCAGGTGATCGCCATCTCGGTGAGCGTGGGGCTCTGCCAGCCGGCGCTGGGCCAGCAGGCCCCATCCACCACCAGCAGATTCGGTGCCCGCCAGCAGCGGTTCAGGGGGTCGACCACGCCGTCTTCCGCAGTGGCCGCCATGCGGGCACCACCCAGTTCGTGGATGTAGTAGCCGGGGGGCGGCGCCCCGGGGCTCACCGCCAGGCTGGTTTTCACCCAGGGCTCCAGCAGTGGCAGCACGAACAGCTCCTCGATCGGGCGGATCGTGGCGCCGGCGGCCTCACACACCGCCTGCATGCGCCGGTGCATGTGGGCCACCATGCGCGTTTCGTTCGCGCGCCAGCGCATCGCGATATGGGGCATCGGCAGACCCCAGCCGTCGCTGTGGCTGGCATCAAGGCTGAGCTGGTTGTCGGCGTGGGGCAGCACCTCGCCGTGGGCGATCAGGAATCCCACCGCCTCCTCGGGGCGGCGCTGCAGGGGCCGCGGCGGATCGAAGCGCTGCAGGGCGGTCCAGATGCCGTAGCCGCGGGCGAAATCCACGGGCCCCTCGGGCTCGATTGAGGCCTCGCCCAGGTTCACGGTGTTGGGGATGAAGCAGCTGCCTGCTCCGGAGAGTTCGCTGGGCACGGTGGCCGGTACCCCCGGCATCGAGAAGAAGCGCGCCGTGGACACGTGATCCAGCAGGTGGCGGCCCAGGCAGCCCGAGCCATCCAGCGCCGCTCCCTGAGCTTCCGAGTGCAGCAGGATCCGCACGCTCTCCAGGCTGGAGGCGCACAGCACCACCAGTGGTGCGGCCACCCGCACCCGGCTGCCGTTGGCGCCATCCACGAACACCACCGCCTCGGCGCGATCGCCGCTGGCATTGAGCTCCAGGTGGCTCACCACCGCGCCGGCGCGCACCACCACCCGGCCGGTGGCCAGAGCCCTGGCCAGGGTGACGCCACAGCTGCTGGAGCGGGGCCAGTCGTTGCCGCGGTGCAGCGCAAAGCCGCGCGAGTGGATCAGCGGTAGCCCCAGCCCATGGCCGATCGCCCGCTGCAGTCGCTGCTCGCCGGGCGTGAACGGCAGCGGTTCCTGCAGCTCGCCGTCGGGCAGCTGGGGCAGACCGTCGCGGCCGCCCCGCACGCCGAACAGCCGCTCCAGCCGGCCGTAATAGGGCGCCAGATCGCTGTGGCCAATCGGCCAGTCGGGACTGCGTCCATCCCGGCTGCCGGCCTTGAACTCCTGGTCGGAGAGCCGCAGGGTGATGCCGCCCCAGCTGAGGCTCTTGCCGCCCACCTGGCGCCCGCGGGTCCAGAGGAAGGGCGCATCGGCGGGGGTGGAGTAGGGATTGAGCCGTTCATCGGCGAACAGCTCCGGGTTCTGTTTCCAGTAGCCGGGGTGATGGCGCTGGCGGTTGTGCTTGCCGCTGGAGAGGTTGGCCAGCCGGCGCAGGCTGTTGAGCGGTTCGGAGCCCAGGGCCTGGCGGGCTGAGAGCTGGGGGCCGGCCTCCAGCACCAGCACCTTCAGGCCGGCTTCGGCGAGCACCATGGCCGCCACACCGCCGGTGGCGCCGGAGCCCACCACCACCGCATCGGGGCTGAAACCCTCAGGCAGGGGTGCAGCGGCGGGCGGCATGGGCGGTGCAGGGAACGATCAGACAAACAAAAACCCCGGCAGGAGCACTGCCGGGGTTTTGGGAATTGGTGGCGGGGGGCGGATTTGAACCACCGACCTTCGGGTTATGAGCCCGACGAGCTACCAGACTGCTCTACCCCGCGGCGACCCCAGAAGAATACCAGACCGGTGTCCCTCGCTACCTCAACTGGCCGAGCACCTCCAGGCGCAGGTGGTCTGCAGGCGCCATGAACGTGCTGCGCAGCTCCTCCAGGGTACCGGGAGTGAGCCAGTCGAGCTGTTCCATCAGTGCCAGGGCCACGGCGTGCTTGGCGCGGGACGAGCCGTCTTCCACCTTGATCGCCACCCCCATCCCCTCGCCCACACGGCTGAGACACTGAATGCCCTCGGCACCGCCCTTGCTGAGCACCTGGCCCAGGCCCAGGCGCATCAGCTCGGTGTCGAAGCGGCCCTCACCGGCCACCAGATCGGGGTGGGCCAGCATGGCGCGGCTGAGGCGCTCCAGATCCGGCTGGGTGCCGGCCCCCAGGTGGGCGAAGAGCAGGGCCATCTGGGCCAGCTGCAACTGCACGGTGGGAGCGCCGCAGTCGTCGCGGGCCACCAGCAGTTCCTCGGCCGGCAGGCCCAGCAGTTCGGCCACCCGCTTGAGGATCTCCTGCTGCAGCGGATGCTCCGGCTGCAGGTAACCCTCGGTGCTCCAGCCCAGGCGGCGGCAGGTGGCCAGGAAGGCGGCGTGCTTGCCGGAGCAGTTGTGCTCCAGGGGGCTGGAGCCGCCCCTGGGCACCGGACACTGCAGCTGCTCGGCCTCGATCTCGGCGCCCCACAGCAGCTTGAACGCCTCACGGGCGTGGGCGGGGGTGCCGGCATGGGAGGCGCAGGCGATCGCCAGGCCGCGCTCGCTGCAGCCCATCTGATCGGCCGTGCCGCTGCCCACGAACACCGTGGCCTGGAAGGGTTTGAGCGCCGAGCGGATGAAGCTCAGCTGCTGGGGGTCGCCAGCCTTCATCAGCACCCGGCCGCGGCTGTCGCACACCACCGCATGCACCCGATGCCGTGACTCGGCGATCCCCTCGCGCAGCAGGCGCACCTCCAGGGGCGGAGCCCCGGCACGGGTGGAACCGCCGAAGCTGGAGGACAGGGTCATGCAGGGCGTGGGGCCAGCTCTATAGAGCCTGACAGAGGCTTGCCCCGAGCAGCATCAAGGTGGCGGCCAGGCCGATCCCCTGCCGCAGCCGCAGCAGCACCGGCCGTACCTGGTGGGTGGCCACCAGCAGATCCTGCTGGCGCCAGGCCAGCGGCTTCTCCCACACCTGGCCGTCGTACCAGCCCGATTCCTCGTATTCCACCCGCTCACTCACGAGCCGCTTGTGCACGTAGCTCCAGCCCAGCCACTGGCGCACCAGCAGCAGCACCGGCAGGGCAATGGCGGCCACGGCGCCGGATAGTACCAGTCGGGCCGGGTCGTGGCGCAGCACCCAGCTGCCGCTGGCCACCACCACAGTGATCGGCAGCACGATCAACCAGCTGATCGCCAGGGGCCGCAGCAACCCGGCCATGGTCTGGGAGGGCCAGACAAAAAACCACGACTGCAGCAGTTGCTCGTATTCCTGCAGAGGCCGTTGCTCGGGCGGCACCGGGCAGGCGACGGCACTCACGGATCAGAAGGATGCGACGTGGCCGGAGCCTAGATAGCGCACCTGCTCACCGTGACCCCAGAAGGATTCCAGGTCGTAATAGCTGCGTTCGTCCGGCAGCAGCACGTGCACGATCACTTCGCCGTAGTCGAGCAGCACCCAGCGTCCCTCGCTCTGGCCCTCGCGGCGAAGCGGCAGCCGCCCGGTTTCCTCCTCGAGCTTGTCTTCCACCGAGCGGGCGATGGCGCGCACCTGCACATCGGAGAGGCCGCTGCAGATCACGAACCAGTCGGCCAGCGAACTCACCTCATCCACCCGGATCAGGCGGATGTCCACGGCCTTGCGATCGTCGCAGGCTTCGGCAGCAAGGTGTGCCAGGGCTTCGGTGGCCTGATCACGGGTGGCGGAGCCGGTCACTTCAGCCATACACGTTCTCGCTGGTGACGGATTGACGGGAGCCCTGCTGCTGAGCCATCTCGGCGCGGGCCTTACCGGCACTCTTGCGCAGTGCCTCCAGGCGGTCTTCGTAAAAGCTGCGCTTCTTCTTCTTGCGCGTCTGCTCCACCAGCTCTTTCAGCGCCCCGCCCAGACTCTTGTAGGCATTGGGCAGGGTGTAGCCGAAGCGGCAGGCCAGGTCGATGGCGCGTTCATCGGCATCGATGGCATCGCGCAGGCGCTTCTCCGAGTTGTTTTTCAGGTAGAGGCGGTAGCCGGCGAAGCCCGAGAGGCCCAGGGCCATCATCAGCAGCAGGCCGTCCTGTACCCACAGCTCACCGATGGCGCCGCCCAGGCCGATGGCCAGGGCCGCCATCTCCCAGCCGTCGCGGGGAATCGCATCGTTCTGGATGCGCCCCACCTCGTGCCAGAACAGCAGGTTGCGGTGGTCGAGGGCGAGGGCATCCCACGTCTCCAGATCCACCTGGATCTCCACCTCATCGCGGCCGATCTCCTCGATCGTGATCAGGGGCGGCTCCACGGAGGCGGTGGCTTCCACGAAAACCCAGCTCTGCATTTCCGGGGGCAGCAGCCCCTTCAGGCGCTGGAGTTCGCTCATTGCGTGGGCTTGCTCACCGAGGCTTCGATCAGATTAGCGAGGCCATCCCCGCCGATCGCAGGGATTTCAACCCAGGCATGGGAGCAGGCGTGAGAGGCTAGGCAGGTTTGGCCTGCCTAGCCCCCCTCATGCCCCGTCGCACGGATCTGCGTCGCATCCTGCTGCTGGGTTCGGGGCCGATCGTGATCGGCCAGGCCTGTGAATTCGATTATTCCGGCACTCAGGCCTGCAAGGCGCTGCGGGCCGAGGGTTACGAGGTGGTGCTGGTCAACAGCAACCCCGCCTCGATCATGACCGATCCGGACATGGCGGATCGCACCTACATCGAGCCGCTCACCCCTGAGGTGGTGGCGCGGGTGATCGAGATCGAGCAGCCCGATGCCCTGCTGCCCACCATGGGCGGTCAGACCGCCCTCAACCTGGCGGTGGCCCTGGCCGAGAACGGCACCCTCGAGAAGCACGGGGTGGAACTGATCGGCGCCAACCTCGCTGCGATCCAGAAGGCGGAAGACCGGCTCCTGTTCAAGGAGGCGATGGAGCGCATCGGCGTGGCCGTCTGCCCCTCCGGCATCGCCAACACGATGGAGGAAGCCGAGCTGGTGGGCGAGGTCATCGGCAGCTACCCGCGCATCATCCGGCCCGCCTTCACCCTCGGCGGCAGCGGTGGCGGCATCGCCTACAACCCCGAGGAGTTCCGGGCGATCTGCAAGAGCGGCCTGGAGGCCAGCCCGGTGAGCCAGATCCTGATCGAGCAGTCGCTGCTCGGCTGGAAGGAGTTCGAGCTGGAGGTGATGCGCGACACCGCCGACAACGTGGTGATCGTGTGCTCGATCGAGAACCTCGATCCGATGGGCGTGCATACCGGTGACTCGATCACCGTGGCTCCGGCGCAGACCCTCACCGACCGCGAATACCAGCGGCTGCGCGATCAGGCGATCGCGATCATCCGCGAGATCGGTGTCGACACCGGCGGCAGCAACATCCAGTTCGCGATCAATCCCGCCAACGGCGATGTGATCGTGATCGAGATGAACCCGCGGGTGAGCCGCAGCTCGGCCCTGGCCTCCAAGGCCACCGGCTTCCCGATTGCCAAGATCGCCGCCCGCCTGGCGGTGGGCTACACCCTCGACGAAATCGTCAACGACATCACCGGCGCCACGCCAGCCTGCTTCGAGCCCACGATTGATTACGTGGTCACGAAGATTCCGCGCTTCGCTTTCGAGAAATTCCAGAGCAGCCCGGCGGTGCTCACCACCTCGATGAAGTCGGTGGGGGAGGCGATGGCCATCGGCCGCTGCTTCGAGGAGTCGTTTCAGAAGGCCCTGCGCTCCCTGGAGACGGGTCATGCCGGCTGGGGCTGCGACCGCCCCGATCCCGAGCCGGATCCCGGCGAGCTCGACCGGGCCCTGCGCACCCCCACCCCGGAGCGGATCTTTGCGGTGCGCGCGGCGATGGTGGCCGGCCGCAGCGACGCCGACATCCACCGCCTCAGCGCCATTGATCCGTGGTTCCTGGCCAAGCTGCGCCGCATCGTGGAGGCCGAGACGCATCTGCTGCGGCGCAGAGCGCTGAGCGAGCTGGGCGCTGAGGCCCTGCTGGAGCTCAAGCAGCTGGGCTTCTCCGATCGCCAGATCGCCTGGGCCACCGGCAGCGATGAGCTGGCCGTGCGCCGCCATCGTCAGGCTCTGGGGGTGAACGCGGTGTTCAAGACCGTGGACACTTGTGCCGCCGAGTTCGCCTCGCGCACCCCCTATCACTACGCCACCTACGAGCGGCCGTTGGAGCGTTTCACCGCCAGCGGCGAGCTGGAGCTGGTGCCCCCCGAAAACGAGGTGCAGCCCGAATCGCGCCGCAAGGTGATGATCCTGGGCGGCGGCCCCAACCGCATCGGCCAGGGGATCGAGTTCGACTACTGCTGCTGCCACGCCTCGTTCTCCCTGCGGGAAGCGGGCTTCGCCACGGTGATGGTGAACAGCAACCCCGAAACGGTGTCCACCGACTACGACACCTCCGACCGCCTCTATTTCGAGCCGCTCACGCTGGAAGATGTGCTCAACATCCTTGAAGTGGAGAAACCTGAGGGGGTGATCGTGCAGTTCGGTGGCCAGACGCCGCTGAAGCTGGCGATTCCGCTGTTGCGCTGGCTTGCCACGCCGGAAGGCCAGGCCACCGGCACCTGCATCTGGGGCACCTCGCCCGAGTCGATCGACAGCGCCGAAGACCGGGAGCAGTTCGAGGCGATCCTGCGCCGCCTCGACATCCGCCAGCCCCGCAACGGCCTGGCCCGCAGTGAGCAGGAGGCCCGCGCCGTGGCGGAGCGGGTGGGCTATCCCGTGGTGGTGCGCCCCAGCTACGTGCTGGGCGGCCGCGCCATGGAGGTGGTGTTCGATGAGAGCGAGCTCAACCGCTACATGAGCGAGGCGGTGAATGTGGAGCCCGACCACCCGGTGCTGATCGATCAGTATCTGGAGAACGCCACCGAGGTGGACGTGGATGCGCTCTGCGATGCCGCTGGCAACGTGGTGATCGGCGGTCTGATGGAGCACATCGAGCCGGCCGGCATCCACTCCGGTGATTCGGCCTGCTGCCTGCCGGCGGTGAGCCTGGGTGAAAGCGCGCTGGCCACCATTCGCCAGTGGAGCAAGGAGCTGGCCCTGGCGCTGCAGGTGCGCGGCCTGATCAACCTGCAGTTCGCCGTGCAGCGGGCGGCTGATTCCGCTGACAGCCCTGGCGGCGAAACGGTGTTCATCATCGAGGCCAATCCCCGCGCCTCGCGCACGGTGCCGTTCGTGGCCAAGGCCACCGGCGTGCCCCTGGCCAAGATCGCCAGCCAGCTGATGGCCGGCCGTGAGCTGGTGGAGCTGGGCATCACAACCGAGCCCCAGCCGCCGCTGCAGGCCGTGAAGGAGGCGGTGCTGCCGTTCAAGCGCTTCCCCGGTTCCGACACCGTGCTCGGCCCGGAGATGCGCTCCACCGGTGAGGTGATGGGAACGGCCCGCAGCTTCGGCTACGCCTATGCCAAGGCCGAGCTGTCCGCCGGCGAGGCCCTGCCCACCAGCGGCTGCGTGTTCCTCTCCACCCACGACCGCGACAAGCCGGCGCTGGTGCCGGTGGCGCAGCGGCTGGCGGAGCAGGGCTTTTCCCTGATCGCCACCGAGGGCACCGCCGCCGCGCTGCGGCAGGTGGGCCTGAGCGTGGAGAGCATCCTCAAGGTGCATGAGGGTCGCCCCAACATCGAGGACGCGATCCGCTCCGGCCGTATCCAGCTGGTGATCAACACGCCGGTGGGCAGGCAGGCCGCCCATGACGACGCCTACCTGCGGCGCGCCGCCCTCGATTACGCCGTGCCCACCGTGACGACGCTGGCCGGTGCCCGGGCGGCGGTGGAAGCGATCACCAGTCTGCAATCCCAGCACCTGGAGATCAACGCCCTGCAGGATCTCCACCCCGTGGCGGCCTGACCCGTGGTGGCCTCACCAGATGGGGCGGCAGGGGGCCTCGTTAGGGTTGCGGCAGCTGATCCCGCCGCCGTGACCGTGACTCCCGAGGCCCCCGCCCTGATCGCCCCCGGCAGCGACTGCACGGCTGCTTTCCGGGCCGCTTACGACAACCGATACACCTGGGCCCCCGGCTTTGGCGGCTATCAGGGCCGCTGCATCTGGGAACAGCCCGGTGCGAACGGCGAGCCCGATCAGCGGCTGGAGGGCCGCTTCCAGGTGGGCGCCGATCTCAAGGCCCAGGTGGAGGGGATCAGCGATGAAACGGTGCACAAGGCCGTGGCCTCCCAGCTGTGGGAGGTGGCGATTCATCGGGTACGCCGCAGCTTCGAGCAGACCCACGGCGAGAACACCTTCACCGCCGGTGGCACCGACGCGGTGGGCACCGAAGTGATCGTGGGCGGCAAGAACGCCGGTGATCGCTACCGGATCAAGAACGACGTGGTGACGATGGTGCATCGCCACATCCACGGCACCGTGGTGACGATCTTCACCGAGAGCGTCACCCACACCGGCAGCGGCTACCTCAGCCGCTGCTACACCAGCCAGTACGCCGATCCTGCCACCGGCGCACCGCGCGGCGGCATCAGCCGCTTCACCGACACGTTCGTGCCGCTCACTGAGGCCGGCCCCTGGGTGCTGAGCGAGCGGGTGGTGGTAACAGAGGCGTTCGCGGATCAGCCGGCCGGGCGCCAGGTGTTCCGCTTCGAAGACCTGGCGCTGCTGGCCGCCTAAGGCAGGGGGTCGATGGCCTTCAGCTTCTCGTTGAGCTGCATTGCCATTGACTGGCGGCCCACGGCCAGCACCTTGAGCGTGTCTTCATGCATGCGCAGCTGGGCATCGGCCACCTGCATGCCGCGCACCAGTTCCTTCACGTCGTCGGGCAGGCCGTTGAGGTCGTAGCGCTTGCCCTCGAAGGTGAGCACAGGGGCCTGGTTGTCTTGCTGGGTGGTCTCGTCCACGGAACCGCTGATTGCGCCCGCCCAGATTAGAGAGAGCCCGGCGACCTGGCTCAGCTCTCCGGGTTTGTGTCTGGATTGCCGATCAGCTGCGGCGGCTCCCGCCTGGGCCGCTTGAAGAAGAACATCAGCAGCGGTCCCACCTGGGCGGCTTCCACCATCTCCCAGTTCTCCTTGCCGAGGGCATTGAGAAAGAACTGCAGCTGCTCGGCGGGATGGCGGGGGCGCTGGCCCTCAGCGCTGTACTGCTGCGGAAATTCCCGCTGCAGGTATGCCGGGCTGAGGGCACCGCCGAGGCGTTCGCTGTCGGCCTTGGGGTTGGGCGGCCCGGGAGGGGTGCCGCTTTCCACGTTGATATGGATCACCCGGTATTCCCAAGCCATGTGGTTCAGCTGCCCATGTGGATGAGCTGGCGTTCGCACAGCTCGCGGTAGCGGCCGCCGTGGGCCATCAACTGATTGTGGCTGCCACGCTCCACGATGCGGCCGCCATCGAGCACCAGGATCTGATCCGCCTCCTGCACCGTGGCCAGGCGATGGGCGATCACCAGCACGGTGCGGTTGGCCATGGCCTGCTTGAGCCCTTGCTGCACCGCCTCCTCGGCTTCGGCGTCGAGAGCGCTGGTGGCCTCATCGAGCAGCAGCACGGCGGGGTTGCCGAGCACGGCGCGGGCGATGGCCAGGCGCTGCAGCTGGCCGCCGGAGAAGTTGCTGCCGCGCTCTTCAATGCGGCTCTCATAACCGTCGGCGAGGGCTTCGATGAAGCCAGCGGCATTGGCGAGCCTGGCCGCCTCGCGGATCTGCTCCGGGCTGGCGGGGCGGCCGAAGCCGATCGCTTCGGCCACCGTGCCTGAGAACACGTTGGAGCGCTGGGGCACCAGGGCCACGGCTTGGCGCAGCTCCCGCGCGCGCAGATCGGCGAGGTTGTGGCCATCGAGCAGCAGCCGGCCCTGCTGGGCGGTGTTGAAGCGCAGCAGCAACGAGAAGAGGGTGCTCTTGCCAGCGCCGGACGGGCCCACGAGGGCCACCAGCTGGCCGGGGGGCACCGTGAGGCTCAGCCCCTGCAGCACCGGCTGGCCGTTGCCGTAGTGAAAGCTCACGTTGTCGAGCACCAGCTCGCCGCGCACCGGACCCAGGGGTTGGGCGTTGCTGCGGTCGGCGGGTTCCACCGGCTCCTGCTCGATCTGGCGCAGCCGCCGCAGCGACGCCTGACCCTGCTGGAACTCGTTGAAGTTGGTGGTGAGGTGGCTGATCGGATCGATCAGCATCAGCAGCGCCGCCACGTAGCTGCTGAAGCCCTGGCTGTTGAGACCGCCGGCCTGGATGCGGGCAGCGCCGATCAACAGCACCGCCAGGATGCCGGCGGCCTCGATGAAGCCCACCACCGGGTGCTGCAGTGCCAGCAGCTTGAGGGTGCGATAGCGGGCCTGGCGGTGCAGGTCGATCTCTGCATCGAAGCGCTGCTGCAGCCAGGGTTCGGCGGCGAAGGCCCGCACCAGCGGCAGGCCACCGATGGCCTCACCCAGCAGCCCGGCCAGCTCGCTCACCTGTTTCTGGCTGCGCTCGGCGGCCCGCATCACCCGAGCCCCGAAGCCACTCACCAGCAGCACCACCACCGGCGCCAGCAGCAGGGTGGCCAGGGCCAGCTGCCAGTCGAGCCAGATCATGTAGCCCAGCACCACCACCAGCTGCAGGGCCGAGGGGGTGGTGTCCTGGATCGTCTTGTAGATCACCTCGCCCACCCGGTCGGCGTCTTCGGTGAGCCGATAGGTGAGATCGCCGGCGGAGAGTTTCTCGAGGGCCGCGAAGTCGATCCGCTGCAGCCGGGCGAACAGGCTGCGGCGCAGCTCCTGACTCACCTGCAGGGCCGGCCCCGCCAGGAGAATGTCCTGGCCGAACTGGGCCAGCTTCTGCACCAGGAACACCCCCAGAGCGGCGGCGATGGTGCGCAGCACCGCCCTGAAGTTGCCGGCACCGATGGCGGGGATCAGCTGGCCGGCCAGCCAGGCCAGCAGCGGCCAGCACACCACAAAAATGAGCATGCAGACGCCGCCGGTGAGGAGGCGCGCGCGGTGGGGCCTCAACAGCGGCCAGAGTCTGCGGAAGCCGGCCGGCGAGGGTGCGAGCATGCCGGCACCCTATCAGCGCTGTTTGAAGCTCGATCAGTTCCTCAAGTGGCATGGCCTGGTGGCCACCGGCGGCGAAGCCAAGCAGCGCATCCAGCGGGGGGATGTGCGCGTGAACGGGGCGATCGAAACCCGCCGCGGACGCCAGCTGGCGCTGGGCGATGCGGTGAGCCTCGACGGCCGCGAACTGATCGTCACGCCCCTGCCCCGCGAAGGTGCCTGAACCGCTGCGCATTAGCGTCAGCTGCATTGGCGATGAGGTGAACCCGGTGCGCAAGACCGTGATCGCGGGCAACTGGAAAATGCACATGACCTGTGCCGAGGCGATGGCCTTCGCCCAGGTTTTCCGGCCCCTGATTGCCGGCCTGCCGGCCGACCGCGAGGTGGTGATCGCCCCGCCGTTCACTGCCATCGCCGCCTTTGCTGAGGCGATGGCCGGCAGCGGCGTGCAGGTGAGTGCCCAGAACGTGCACTGGGAAGCCAAGGGTGCCTACACCGGCATGATCTCGGCGCCGATGCTGCTGGAGCACGGCGTAACCCACGCGATCGTGGGCCACAGCGAGCCGCGCAAGTACTACAGCGAAACCGACGAGCAGATCAATCTGCGCGCCCGCGCGGCCCAGGCGGCGGGGCTGGTGCCGATCCTGTGCGTGGGCGAGAGCCTGGATCAGCGCGAGGCCTCTGAAACCGAGCGGGTGATTCACCGCCAGGTGGAGCAGGGCCTCGAAGGCGTGGATCCCAGCCGCCTGATCGTGGCCTACGAACCGATCTGGGCGATCGGCACCGGCAAAACCTGCGAAGCGGCCGAGGCCAACCGGGTGTGCGGGCTGATCCGCGGCTGGGTGGGCGATCCCGATGTGGTGGTGCAGTACGGCGGTTCGGTGAACCCGGCCACCATCGACGAACTGATGGCCCAAGATGAGATCGACGGCGTGCTGGTGGGTGGCGCCTCGCTTGACGCCGAGAGCTTCGCCCGCATCGCCAACTACCAGGTACCGGCGGCGGTGTGAACCGCAGCGTGAACCGCCCCCTGGTGATGGGGGTGCTCAATCTCACCCCCGATTCCTTCAGCGATGGCGGCCGCCTCGGCAGCGTGGAGGCGGCACTGGCTCAGGCGCGGCGGATGCTGGCCCAGGGCGCTGATGTGCTGGATCTGGGCGGCCAGAGCACCCGGCCTGGGGCTGAGGAGGTGGGCCCGGCGCGGGAGCTGGAGCGGTTGCTGCCGGCCCTGGAGGCGATCCGGGCGACCCATCCCAGCGCCGTGCTCTCGGTGGACACCTTTCATGCGGCGGTGGCGGAAGCGGCCCTGGCCGCCGGCGCCGATTGGATCAACGACGTGCGCGGTGGTAACGCCACGGCCGATGCCGCAGGCGGCACGCTGCGTGATCCGGCGATGCTGGCGCTGATCGCCAGGGCGGGCTGCCCCTATGTGCTGATGCACAGCCGCGGCAGCAGCGGCTCGATGGATGGCCTGGCCCGCTATGGCGATGTGGTGGCGGAGGTGCGGGCTGAGCTGGAGGCGGCCACGGCCGAGGCCCTGGCCAGTGGGGTGAAGCCGGAGCAGATCCTCTGGGATCCCGGGCTGGGCTTCGCCAAGACCACCGAGCAGAACCTGGAGCTGCTGCGCCGCCTGCCGGAACTGGCAGCAGCGGGCATCCCCCTGCTGGTGGGCCCATCGCGCAAGCGCTTCATCGGGGCGGTGCTCGCTGAACCACGGCCAAGGGCGCGCCTGTGGGGCACGGCGGCGGTGTGCGCCCTGGCGGTGGAGCGCGGCGCCGCCGTGCTGCGCGTGCACGATGTGGGCCCGATCGCCCAGGTGGCGCGGATGGCGGCGGCGGTTGGCCGA
>VFQS010001796.1_pt1 | contig 18683 bp, 4 predicted proteins | sample 3512361 | NCBI WGS metagenome assembly VFQS01 (sample SAMN10412375, study PRJNA504923) | tailings metagenome | isolation source: Relicate 1 Philex TSF3 active mining | place: Philippines
ATCATGCACCACCGGTTTGAAGAATACCGGCCGGTGGAAGGCGAGATTCCGCATCGCCTGAACGGCGTACTGGTCTCGCAGGAAGGCGGCAAAGCCATCGCCTTCGCACTGTGGAAACTGCAGGAGCGCGCCGACCTGTTCGTAAATCCCGGGGACGAAGTTTACGAGGGCATGATTGTCGGTGAAAACAGCCGCGACAACGACATGGTCGTCAATCCGATTCGCGAAAAGAAACTCACCAACATGCGTACGACGGGCGCTGATGAAGCCATCATTCTGCGTCCGCCACGCCAGATGACTCTTGAAGCCGCACTCGAATACATCGAATGGGACGAATACGTGGAAGTAACTCCACAGGTCATTCGACTGCGAAAAACGCTGCTGACCGAGACGGAACGCAAGCGTCTCAGCCGCTCAAAAGGCATCTGAGTCTGACAGTTGTGCCGATTTCCCCTGTTTCCCATCCGCAGCAACAGGCAAAACAATGGCTTTTCTCTGGAGTTTCCGGGGAAACCGTGGTTAAAGTAGGGGGTTGTTCAGCGGAAAGACCCCGGGTCTGAATTTTTTAAGTCTGTCCTGCAGGTGAGATCTACATGAGCGCCATATCGTCATTGCCTTATAAAGTGGCCAACATTGAACTGGCCGAACTCGGGCGAAAAGAAATTGAAATCGCCGAAATCGAAATGCCCGGGCTGATGGCGCTTCGTGAAAAATACGCCGACTCGCAGCCACTGAAAGGTGCTCGCGTTGCCGGCTGCCTGCACATGACCATCCAGACCGCTGTCCTGATTGAAACCCTCAAGGCCCTGGGCGCTCAGGTTCAGTGGTCCAGCTGCAATATCTTTTCCACGCAGGATCACGCTGCCGCGGCCATCGCTGCTGTGGGCATTCCGGTCTACGCGTGGAAGGGCATGACCAACGAAGAATTCGACTGGTGCATCGAGCAGACCATTATCTTCCCGGATGGTCAGCCGCTGAATATGATTCTGGACGACGGTGGCGACCTGACCACCATGGTTCATGATAAGTTTCCGGAACTGCTGCCGGGCATTGTTGGCCTGTCTGAAGAAACCACCACTGGTGTGCATCGCCTGCACCAGATGAAGGCTGCGGGCAAACTGGCAGTACCTGCCATCAACATTAATGACTCAGTCACCAAGTCGAAGTTTGATAATCTTTACGGCTGCCGCGAATCGCTGGCCGACGGTATCAAGCGTGCCACCGACGTCATGGTCGCCGGCAAGGTTGTTGTGGTTTGTGGCTACGGTGACGTGGGCAAGGGCTGTGCCGACGCCATGGACGGACTGGGGGCTCGCGTGATCGTCACCGAGATCGACCCGATCTGCGCCCTGCAGGCGGCGATGGAAGGCTATCAGGTTCTGACGATGGACGAAGCCGCCGCACTCGGCGACATCTTCGTTACCGCCACCGGAAACATTGACGTGATCCGTGGTGAGCATCTGGACAAGATGAAGCATCAGGCAATCGTCTGCAACATCGGCCACTTCGACTCGGAAATCCAGATTGCCTACCTGAACAATCACAAGGCAGTTCGTCGGATCCGCATCAAGACTGCTGCAGACGAAGGCGGTCCCGTTGATAAGTACGTGTATCCGAACGGCAAGGCCATCATCGTGCTGGCTGAAGGCCGTCTCGTGAATCTCGGCTGTGCCACGGGGCATCCGTCATTCGTGATGAGCAACAGCTTCACCAACCAGGTGATGGCTCAGATTGCACTTTGGACCAACCCCGGCAAGTACTCGGTCGATGTGCACCTGCTGCCGAAGGAACTGGACGAAGAAGTTGCCCGCCTGCACCTCGACAAACTGGGTGCCAAACTGGAAGTGCTGACGGCCGAGCAGGCTTCCTACATTGGCGTGAAGCCGACCGGACCGTACAAGCCGGAACACTACCGCTATTGATATCAGCCACCCGGCTGCTGACGATCTGAAACCGCGTTTCCTTCCGGGAAACGCGGTTTTTTGCTTTATGAACCTCGCGGAATCCGCCGGATAGTGTGGCAGGGCTGCAGCCCGGCACGGTAGACTTTGACTTAACACTGTCCCCCGTTTTTCGCCGCAGCAGGTTTCCACATGTCCTCCGCCACCCTCAGCCAGATCCCCGGCCTGTCCCGGCTGCTGCTGCAGTGTCGTCGACTTGTCCGACTGCAGGCCGTGCTCCGCGGGTCCGCTGAAACCATCGCCACCGGCTCCATCACGCTGCTGCTGGCCTGCCTGCTCGACTACCTCCTGCTGCTGCCATCCACTCCTCGACTGCTGCTGCTGCTGGTCACAATCAGCACCTGCGTCATTGTTTTCATTCGCCGACTGCTGCTGCCCGCGATCCGCACGCTCCCCGCAGAGGAACTCGGCGCCGCCGTCGACCTGCAGTTCCCCGACCTGCAGGAAGCCCTCGCCACACTCGCTTCACTCAGTCGCCCCGACATCTCACCCGATGAATCCGGCTCTGATCTGATGCGGCAGCTGCTGAAGCAGCGGACCTCGCAGAAACTTGCCCAGATCCGCCCCGGACAGGTTGTACCCGGTCAAAAAACAATCCGTCGCTTACTGCAGGCCACCGCCTGCCTGCTCGCCATCTTCCTGCCACTGACACTCTGGCCCGACAGTTCACAGCTTTTGGCACGGCGACTGCTGACTCCCTTCGCCAATCTGGCCGCTCCCACGAATCTTTGGTTTGAAATCACTCTGCCACAGCAGGTTGCCGCCGTCGGCTCCGATGTCACCTTTGCTGCCACTCCGCGCTGGCGTACTGCCACCCCAGGAACTCGCCCGCAGCAGGTCACACTCGAACTGCAGACTCAGGACGGTCGGTTCGAACAGATCAGCATGGCCTGGAATGAAGCCGAGCTGCAGTACACGACCGTCCTCAGCGATGCCCGACAATCCCTGCAGTACCGTGTCAGCGGCGGAGGTGCCTTTACCGAATGGCACACTCTGACAGTTGCTGAATCTCCGCGGATTCTTGCCGCCACGCTCACAGAAACGCCCCCCGCATGGACCCGTCGCCCCGTACAGATGGTGGATGGCATCACCGGCGAAGTTTTCGTATTCGAAGACAGCCAGATTCGCATGCAGCTGCAGTTCAATAAACCCATCGCCGATCTGCAACTGGTCTGGCATAACTGGCAGCCACTGCCCGCTCGCACAGCCGGCAGCGGCGAAGAAATGACCCCCGGCGAAAACAATCAGCTGCTGCCCGAAGAACTTGCTGCGGCTGCCGCCGGACAGCCCATGGCCGAAACCCCGCAGCAGGCCTCCGCCGAACCTGCAGTCCCCAAACTGCAGTGGTCACCCGATCGCCTGCAGGCCGAGCTGACATTCGCTGTCTCCGGGGGCGGACGCTTCGAATTCCAGGCTCACGATGATGTCGGTCTGCCCATCAGCGAACCAGCCGACCGACGACTGACCGCTGTGCCCGACAAACCGCCCGTGCTGCAGGCCACCGGAATCCGCGATGGCCTCGAAGTTCGACCCGATGACGTTGTTCCGCTCAACACCATCGCCACAGACGACATCGGCATCGGAATGCTGGAACTGCACTTCCGCCGCAATCAGGAAGCCTTCCGCATTCAGCCGGCTGAACCACTGGAAACAGGTGCTGAAGCCGTCGCCTTTGACTTCCGACTGGATCTCAAAACTCTCGCACTGCAGCAGGGCGATACTCTGGAACTGCGAGCTCGCACAGCCGACGAACGCCCCAGCCCGGGTCCCCAGACCGTCTGGCAGGGCCCGTGGATCCTGAAGGTGTCCGACACCGCACCGCCGATTGGACTGCAGGCACTTCAGCAGGCCGATCGCGAATTGCTTGAAGCTCTGCGGAAGCTGTCTCAGGAACTGGCACTCGATGTCGCCAAAGCCGCTCAGCTTCGCGCGAAAGCTCAACAGGACCTCAGCCAGAAAACTCGCGATGAAGTCCGCGGACTCAGTGAAAAAGAGCAGACGCAGGGCAATCACCTGCAGGATCTGGCCGAACAAACGGCCCAGCACCCGCTCATGCAGCAGCCCGCCGACAAACTGGCGGCACTGGCGCAGCAGCTGCGTCGTGAAGTGGCCGAACATTTGAATGCTGCGGCCGCTGCCGAACGCGACCCGGCTGTCCAGGATCTGCAGCAGGCAGAAAATCGCCTGCAGCAGATTCGCAACGAGCTGGATCAGTCAGCCGCTCAGATGGAACGCGCCGCAAAACTCGAACAGGACCTCGCCGAACTCAACCGACTGGCACTCGACGCAGAAAAACTGGCCGACGATTCACTGCAGCACCAGCAGCAGCGGCAGCAGGGACAGCCGGCGGCCGGACAGTCACCGGAAGATTTTCAAAAACAACTGACCGCTGAACAGCAGCGACTGCAGGGCGAACAGCAGCAACTTGATCAGCAGCTGCAGGACCTGCTGAAAAAACAACAGGAATTGCTGCAGGCCGCCCGCGAAGCTCAGCTGGACCAGGCTGCCGCACTCTCCAAACAGCTCGAACAACTGGCACAGCGACAGCAGGGCGTGGCCACAGGCGTCCAGGAAGAGGCTCGCGATGCCGGTCGTGATGCCGAACAACTGGCCGGCCAGTTGCAGCAGCTGCAGGCCGACCTGCAGACCGTCATGCAGCAGTTGAAACAGCAGCCGGCTGATTCCCCGCCGCCGACAGATTCTCAGCAGCCCGACACTGCACGGCCCGCCCCCGCTGCACTCGACCCCGCTGCACTCGACCAGGCCATTCGCGACCTGCGTCAGGGCAACCTGGCAGCACCGCAGCAGGCCCTGCAGCAGACCGCCGCGCAACTGGCTGAGGCCGCCCGTCAGCAGGCCCAGGGACAGCCGGACAACACGTCGCCATCACCCGACAGCCCTCAGCAGCAGGCCCGGCAGCTGCAGCAGCGACTGCAGGAACTGAACCGGAAACTGCAGCAGCTGGCAGCCGAACGCACCGATCAGCCAGATACTCAGCAGCAGGCCACTGCAGCAATGTTGCAGCAACTGGATCAACTGGCCCAGGCGGCCAGCCAGCAGGCTCAGACACTGCAGCAGGACTCTGTCGTTTCGCAGGCAGCGCAGGCCGCAGCAGAACGTTCTGCCCAGCGAGCTGGTGATGCCCGACGATCGGCCGAATCCGGCCAGTTTCAACGCGCCGCAGAACAACTGAATTCTGCTGCCGAAGAGGCCGGAGAGGCCGCCGGGCAGATGAATGCTGCGGAACGTCAGGATCAGGTCGCACAACTGCAGCAGCAGCGGAATGATCTGACACGCATGGCAGACTCACTGCGCCAGATGCAGTCCAGCAATCCGACTCAGACATTCGCCCAGCGACAGACTCAGCAGGATGTCAATCAGCAGGCTGGTGAACTGCCGCAGCAGTTGAATTCCCTGTCCGAAAGACTCAATCACCCGGCACTCGGACTGCAAAACCTTGCACGACCGTCTCAGGAGGCCGCTCAGGCAGCTCAGCAGGCTGCCGGCAGCGGGCAACAGGCTGCAGACAGCATGCAGCAGGCTCAGCTTCAGCAGGCCGGGCAGGCGGCCGAACAGGCCGCCGGACAGCTCAGTCGAGCCGGTCAGCTGGCAGCCCAGGCCGCTCAGGGTTTGCGTGACCCTTCCAACCCGGTCCCGGATGAAGTGGGTGACAGCATCGGGGAAGCCCTGCAGAATCTGCAGCAGGCAGCCCGGCGTATGGCCCAGGAAGACAGTCAGCAGCCGGCCGTTCCGGGGGACGCTGAAGGCTCGGGACAGCCAGGGCAACCCGGTGAATCCGGCCAGCCGGGACAACCCGGTGAAATGGGGCAACCACAGGCCGGCGAACAGCCGCAGCAGTCAGGTGCAGACGGACAGCAGTCCCGGCAGGGCCAGCAGAATGCATCGGGCGGACAACAGGGCAGCAGTCAGGACAGCCGCCAGTCTCGCCAGCCAGGACCACCGGGCAGTGAACAGGGTGGCCGGCAGCCGGGGCAGAGCAGTGCTCAATCCCTCGCCGATGCCGCCAAATCACTGAAAAACGCTGCTAAGAATTCACTGCCAGCCAGGTTCGCACCCGGCCAGCTGGGGTCAGACAGCAGCCCCTCGTCATCCGATCCCGGCTCACGCGGCAATGCAGGGGTATTCGATGGCGCAGTCCCGGACGTTACTGTCAAACGCGGACAACGAAGGCAATGGGGACAACTGCAGGATCAGCTGGAGAATGATGTGAAGGATGGCGGGCGGGAAGTTCTTGACAGCGAGTATTCCGGGATGATCCGCAGCTATCGCCGCAACCTGGCTCGTTCACGCAGTACTGCTCCGGAAAGGACGTCCGGTCAGCCGTGACTACCACACCGACTTCTGACAACCTGCTGCCTGTGATGACAGCAGACCCAACTCCATCGCCCCGGCTGCTGCCAGCGATCCTGGAATCCTCACCCGACTCCCTGGTCGAATGGCTGCGCAGCGTCGGCCAGCCGGCATTCCGCGCGAAGCAGATTCGCCAGTGGCTGATTCAGCGGCGGGTCACCTCGTTTGACAGCATGAGCGATCTGCCGGCAGCGCTGCGACAGCTGCTGCAGCTCCACTTCCGTTTCTGCTCCTTCGAAATCATCAAGCATCAGATCGCCTCAGACCGCACCGAAAAACTGCTGCTGAAACTGCAGGACGGCGAACTGGTGGAATGTGTGCTGATGCGCGAACCCGATCGTCGCACCGTCTGCATCAGTACACAGGTCGGTTGCGCGATGGGCTGCGTCTTCTGCGCCAGTGGCCTGCTGGGAGTTCGTCGCAATCTGACAGCGGCCGAAATCTTCGAACAGGTTTTGGTACTGCACCGACTGCTGCAGCCGGACGAAAAAATCACCAATATCGTCGTGATGGGCATCGGCGAACCTCTGGCCAACTTCCGCTCGCTGACGGCCGCCCTCGATGTGCTGACGGCCGAAGACGGCTTTGGTCTGGGTTCCCGTCGCATCACAGTTTCCACTGTTGGCCTGCCGGAAAAGATCCGCGAGTTTGCCCGCCTTGGAGCTCAGTACAATCTGGCCATTTCACTGCACGCTCCCAACGACCACCTGCGTACCCAGATCGTACCCGTCAATCGCAACATCGGCATAGCAGACATCGTGGCCGCGGCTGAAGACTTCCATCAGCAGACCGGACGACGCGTGTCGTGGGAATATGTCCTGCTGGCCGGAGTCAACGATCAGCCGCAGCATGCCGAAGAACTGGCATCCCTGCTGCAGGGTCGCACGGCGCACGTCAACCTGATCCCCATGAATGGCGTCAGCGAACTGACTCTGACCGCACCGCGTGAGCCCCACACCCAGAAATTCCTCGACATCCTGCTGCGCCGCGGCATCCCCGCCACAGTCCGCAAACGCAAAGGCGCCGACATCGACGCCGCCTGCGGACAACTGAGGCTGAACCGCGAAAACGCAGATCAGTTGCAGACCATCGAATAGTCGCCCCCACCCACCCGTGGCTCCCCCCGCAACGGTGGATCGGCGTCGGGCACCAGCCACTCCGCTCAGCTCACGCAGATCGTCGCCGACATCTGATGTGACTGTCCCGGCTGCAGCACAATCGCATGATCACCCACACACGCCGTCTCGATGCACACCATCCCGGTCCACTCGTCATCACCAAAATCCGGCATCCGACGACTTTTGTCGATCCATGGATTCCAGATCACAGTCGACAATGATCCCTGCTTGCTGACGGAAATCTTCCGCTGCAAACCCGGATCATGCAGCACCACGGTGTCCGGCGTATTCTGATACACCCGATCCGTCTCTTCTGAAAATCGTATCGCTTCACCCGTCGGCTCACACCGCTCGAGCTGCGGTACCTTGTTCAGAAAGCCCGCATTTTCCAAACCAGTGATCTGCACAGCACGAATATCCGAAACGGCAAAATACGTGTGCAGCGCTGCCTCAAATCGCTCGGCCTGCGTCACCGTCGCCGACAGCTCGCACGTCAGCTGCAGGTGCAGCTCCCTGCCAATCCCCAATTCGTATCGCACAATAAAACTGCCAATCATCGACTGCAGCAGCAGTCTGATCACACCGTCCGGCCCGGACGACGCCGTCTGCAATTGCCACTCCTGCAGCCGCGCGGTTCCATGGGCCGGCAAGGCTGAGTCCTGAGGGTGCGGGCCAAACCACGGAAAACAGATGGGTACACCACCCCGAATCGGTTTGCCGGCCTCAAACCACGAATTACCACTCAGCCACAACACCGGTCGGTGATCCGCCGGCTGCCACGCTGCCAAATGCGCGCCATGCAGAAATAACTCCGCACTGGCCAGTTCTGTCTGCACCCGAAACCGAGACATCCCGTTCGGTCCGGAATCCAACAACAGTCCCGGGACACTCGTTTTCACAACGACACTCCTCTGTTGCAACTTCAAGGGTATACCACATTGCGGGTAAACCCCGCCATATCCTGGCGAACTCTTATTCGTTTGTCCAGATACGGAAAAAGCCGGCAGTTTTCACTGCCGGCTTCACAAATTCATCACCTGCTGAATCTCACACTCAGGTCAGATTCAGACCACCGGACAGCAGAGCCTCAACAATATCCTGAATCGACTGGTCCACGGCCGAATCAGCACCGAAGTCATCAGCCTCAACCGCTGCAGCCGAATGAACCTGCTGAGCGGCAGCAGCGAGAATCGTCGCCCGCTCAATCTCCAGCTCATCCTGCTCAGCCCGTCGGACACTGACAACAGCCCGTTCACTCCGTGCAGGCTCAGCCGCCAAAGTCGACTGCAGCTGCGGAATCTGCACAACCGCCGGCTCAACTGCCAGCAGCTGCAGATCGCCTGAACCAGCCGGCTGCGGCACCGAATCCTGCTGCGAAGCCACAAATACCGAGAAGTCCTGCGGATTGCTCCATGGGGATACTTCATCCGTCGTACTTACTGCCCGCACCCAGACTCGATATTCGGCTCCGTTCACCAGATCCGCCGGCACCTGCAGTGAATTCCCCGTCACACCAAACTGCTTGAAGACGTTGAAATCAATCTGATTGCCGAATGTCCGATTCAGCCACACGTCATACTTGCCGGCACCAACCACATCCGCCCAGCGAATCGTCGGACGCAGCGTCGCAACCTGACCAGTCGGACCCGTCACAACAGGGCGACCACCCACATAGAAGTCCGTACGCACCGACCAGTCACTGCGGAATCCGGCAATCGCGGATTCAGCAATCGACCACCACGCATAGTTGCCGTCGGCCAGAGCAACCGTCGGGGTCCAGCTCGGAGTCGGCAGACCCGAAACATTCGCCACCACGGCACCATTCGACGTATTCTGCAGGTACACCCCGTACGAGGTCGCTCCCAGGACCGTTGTCCACGTGAACGTCTGCTGACGATCAAATGTCGACGACAGCGGAGTCACCGGCTGCGGCGGAGTCACCACCAGGAAGTCCGTCTGCGGGCTCCAGCCAGCCGGAGTTCCATCCACTGCGATGCCGCGAGCCCAGAAGCGATAGCGAGACAACTGCAGATCCGCATCCGGCGTCCACGAAGTCGTCGTCACAAAGGTTCGATACACCTGACTCTGACCTGTCGAACGATTATCCAGCCAGATCTCATACTTGCTGGCACCAGGCAGCGCCAACCACGTCAGTGTCGGACGGTAGGTCGCCTGCCGCTGTGCCAGCGAAGACACACTCACCGGAGTTACCACGGTGAAGCGATTGATCGAAGACCAGTCACTCACCGCACCCGTCGCAAACACCGCCTGAACATACACATCAAACTTACCAATTCCCAGATTGAACGGCATCTGGTACACGGTGGACACGCTGGTCGCCTGATGGAACGGATTCGCACCAGTGCTCACATTCTTCACCCACACCTTGTACGATGCAGCACCCGGAACTGAAGTCCAGATGAACGTCGGACGCTGAGCCGGTGTTGAACCAATCGGACTGACAATCACCGGACGAATCGCCTGCACCGTCACACTGAAGCTGCGACTGAAGGTCCGGTTGTCCGCCGTCGTCGACAGATCCTGGTCCAGACCACCGTCTTCCAATGTGACCGTAATCGTGCTGACACCGGTCGTACGAGCAGTCGGTGTGAACCTCAAGGTTCCCGTCGAATCAGCCGACGTGTAGCTGATGCTCGGAGTCGGAATCAGACCCGCGTTGCTGCTGACAGCCGTCACGTTCAGTGGCTGGCTCTCACCACCACCTGCCGTAATCCCACTCAGATTCACTGTCTGCTCAGTCGAATCCTCAAAGATCGTCAGATTTGACAGCGGGTTCAGTGTCGGAGCATCGTTCAGCGGATTCACGGTCACCGTGAATGAGCGATTGAACACACCGTTGTCCCCGGTCGTGCTCAGATTCCCATCCGGACCGCCATCCTCAACCTGCACAGTCAGCACCACTACGCCACTCTGGTCAGGTGCCGGGGTAAACCGGATCAGACCAGTAGCATCCGCTGATGTGTACACAATTGTCGGGTTCGGAATTACTCCGGTGTTACTGCTGGAAGCCGTAACCCTCAATGGCTGGTTCTCACCACCACCCGCACTGATGCCCCGCAGATTCAGCGTCTGCTGAGAAGAATCCTCATCCAATGTGACATCAGCCAGAGCATCCAGGGTTGGAGCATCATTCACCGCCGTCACCGTCACGGCAAACGTGCGAGTCACCGAAAGATTGTCTGCTGCAGTGGCAAGATCACCATCACCGCCACCATCTTCCAGCACCACTGTGATCACCGCCGAACCACTCAGATTCGCCACTGGAGCAAAAGTGATGGAACCGGTTGCATTCGGGCTGACATAGCTCAATGCCGGGGTCGGAATCAGCCCCGCATTGCTGCTGCTGACCGTCACCTTCAGTGGCTGATTTTCACCACCACCCGCGGCGATGCCCGTCAGACTCACAGTCTGCAGCGGAGCATCCTCGGCTATTGTCAGGTCCGACAAAGCATCCATCAGCGGAGCATCGTTGACGGGAGTTACCGTCACGGTAAAGCTGCGGCTGAACGAAAGGTTGTCCCCTGGCGTCGCCAGATCACCATCCAGACCACCGTCAGTCACGGTGACTGTGATGACCGCGCTGCCGTTCTGATCAGCGACCGGAGTAAAGGCCATGGAACCCGTCGCGCTGGCACTGGTGTATGTCACCGTCGGATTCGGAATCAGCCCCGTGTTGCTGCTGATCGCGGTGACTCGCAACGGCTGAGTTTCCCCGCCACCCGCTGCAATACCACTCAGATTCACCGTCTGCTGTGCCGCATCTTCAGCAATCGTCAGATTCGACGGCTGATTCAGCAGCGGAGTGTCGTTGACCGGTGTCACCGTCACAGTAAAGCTCGTCATCACAGTCAGGTTGTCCCCGGCCGTAGCCAGATCGCCGTCCAGACCACCATCCTCAACTGTCAGAACAATCAGCGCTGTACCGCTCAGATCGGCTGTCGGAGTAAAGCTGATGGAACCGCTGGAATTCGGCGTCAGATAGGACACCGTGGGAGTGGCAATCAGCGTTGTGTTGCTGCTGGACACCGTCAGCTTGAGCGGCTGGCTCTCACCGCCGCCCGCTGTGATACCAGTCAGAGTCACCGTCTGCTGCGGAGCATCCTCGGCTATCGTCAGATCTGCCGGCTGGTTAATCGTCGGTATGTCATTCACCGGAGTCACGGTCACGGTAAACGTGCGAGTGACTGTGAGGTTGTCCCCGGCCGTCGCCAGATCGCCATCATCACCGCCATCTTCCAGCACAACTGTAATCACTGAGGTGCCACTGAGATCGGCAGTCGGCGTAAACCGGACAGAACCCACGGCAGCCGGTGTCAGATAGTCCACCGACACGGCGGGAATCAGCGTCGTATTGCTGCTGGTTGCGGTCACTCTCAATGGCTGTGATTCACCACCACCGGCCGCTATACCCGTCAGAGACACGGTCTGCTGAGGAGCATCTTCCGCAATGATCAGATCCGCCGGCTGATCCAGCAGAGGCACGTCGTTGATCGGCCGAACAGTCACAGTGAAGCTGTAGCTGTACGTGGCATTGTCACCCCTGGTTGACATATCCTCGTCCAGACCAGCATCTTCAATCGTCACTGTAATTATTGTCGTTCCATTCTGATCCGGCAGCGGAATAAATCGCAACTGACCAGTGGACTCGGCCGAAGTGTAAGTCACCCTCGGATCCTGCATCAGCGACTGATTGCTGCTGGCAGCCGTCACTCGCAAATGCTGAGTTTCACCGCCACCTGCCGTGATACCGCTCAAGTCGACAAGCTGCTGTGGCGCATCCTCGTCGATCGTCAGATCGGCAACCGGATCCAGCGTCGGAGCATCGTTGATGGCCGTTACCACAACTGTAAACACCATTGTGGTCGACAGGTTGTCATCCGGAGTCGAAAGATCGTTATCCAGACCCCCATCTGTCACTGTCACATAGATATTGGCCAAACCGCTCAGATTCGGCGTCGGAGTAAACTTCAGCGAACCCGTCGAATCCGCTGAGAAATACGTTACCAGAGGATCCGGAATCAAATCACTGTTGTCGCTCACCGCCACCACATTCAATGGCTGCGCTTCGCCCCCACCAGCAGAGATACCCGTCAGACTGACAGTCTGCTCAGACGCATCCTCGGCTATCACCAGATCAGCCTGCTGATCCAGAGTCGGCACGTCGTTGATCGGATTCACAAACACGGTGAACTGGCGGCTGATCGTCAGGTTGTCACCGGTAGTGTCCAGATCACCATCCAGTCCACCGTCCTCCAACAGCACAGTGATCACAGCAAACCCACTTTGATCCGGCAGCGGCGCAAACTTCAGCACTCCAACTTCTTCCGCGGACGAATAAACCACCACGGGATCCGGGATCAGATCAGTGTTTTCGCTTGTCGCAGTCACCTTCAGCGGCTGACTTTCACCCCCACCTGCTGTGATGCCAGTGATCAGCAGGTCCAGTTCGGCCGAGTCCTCGTCAATCTCAAGATCCGAAATAAAGTCCAGCGTCGGCACATCGTTGATCGGATTGATCAACACTGTAAATGTCACTGTCGTGGACGCATTGTCAAACAGCGTTTCGGGATCCCCGTCCTCACCGGCATCCTCCACAGTGACCGAAATGACCACTTCACCACTGAGATCAGCCGTCGGAGTGAACAGCAGCGTGCCGGTCGCATCGGCAGAGACATACAACACCACCGGATCCGGAATCAGCACGCTGTCACTGCTGCTGGCCGTTACTTTCAGCGTCTGTCCCTCACCGCCTCCAGCCGTGATGCCCGTCAGGCTGACGGACTGCTCAGCAGCATCCTCATCAATTGTGATTCCATTCGGAGTATCAATGGTGGGAGCATCATTGACAGAAGTTACCGTGACAACAAAGAGAATCGTGGTCTTCGCATTGTCCGCCGTCGTCGACCAATCACCGTCCAAACCAGAATCCTCAACCTCCACCGTAATCACAGCCACACCGTTTTGATCAGCAACTGGCGTATACAACAGCTGGCCCGTTGCGTCAGCAGACGTGTATATCACCGATGGGTCAGGAATCAGGCCCGGGTTGTCGCTCGTCGCCGTAATCCTGATCTGCTGCAACTCTCCGCCACCCGCAGAAATCCCACTCAGGCTCACCGTCTGCTCCGGCGAGTCTTCAGCAATTGTTGCGTCACTGATCACGTCAATCGTCGGAACATCGTTGACCGCATTCACCGTCACGGTGAAAGTCCGAGTCACTGTCAGGTTGTCACCCGTCGTCGAAAAGTCTTCGTCCAGACCAGCGTCTTCCACGACCACCGTAATCACAGCGATACCGCTCTGGTCGGCAACCGGAGCATACTTCAGAGAACCTGTCGCATCCGCTGACGAGTAAACCACCGTCGGATCCGGAATCAGTCCAGTATCGCTGCTGGTCGCTGTCACCTTCAGCGACTGGCTCTCGCCGCCACCCGCCGAAATTCCCGTCAGACCAACAGCCTGCTCGGACGCATCCTCATCAATCGTCACATCAGACGGCTGGTCCAGCGTCGGAGCATCATTTACCGCTGTGACAGTCACCGTGAATATCAACGTTGTCGTGGCATTGTCACTCGTTGTGCTCAGATCACCATCCGGACCGCCATCCTCGACCGTCACGATAATCAGGCTCTGACCACTCTGGTCGGCTGCCGGCGTAAACTGCAGCGAACCTGTCGCATCAGCAGATGCATACGTTACGCTCACAGATGGTACCAAATCCGTATTGCTGCTGCTCGCTGTCACATTCAACGGCTGGCTCTCACCACCACCCGCTGTTATGCCACTCAAATTCACCGTCTGCTCGGAGGCGTCTTCGGCAATCGTTACGTCCGATGGCTGATCCAGCGTCGGTGCGTCGTTCACCGCATTGACAGTCACAGTAAACGTCCGCGTGATCGTCAGATTGTCACCCGTCGTTCCCAAATCGCCGTCCAGTCCGCCATCTTCAGCAACAACCGTAATCACCGCGGTACCGCTCAGATTCAACACCGAAGAATACTTCAGAGAACCAGTCGCATCCGCTGAACTGTATACAACAACAGGATCCGGAATCAGACCGGTATCGCTGCTGGTCGCTGTCACCTTCAACGGCTGACTCTCACCACCACCCGCAGAAATGCCCGTCAGACTCACCGTCTGCTCGCCAGCATCCTCGTCGATCGCCACGTCTGCCGGCTGATCCAGCGTCGGAGCGTCGTTCACCGGAGTCACCGTCACCGTAAACGTCTTCGTCACTGTCAAATTGTCGCCGGACGTACTCAGATTCCCGTCCAGACCACCATCCTCGACCACAACCGTAATCACCGCAGTACCGTGCTGATCAGCAACGGGAGTGTACTTCACGGTACCCGTCGCATTCGCAGAAGTGTAAATCACCGTCGGATCCGCAATCAGTGCAGTATTGCTGCTGGTCGCCGTGACCTTCAACGGCTGACTCTCTGCACCACCCGCCGAAATTCCAGTCAGATCCACTGTCTGCTCAGCAGCATCCTCGGTGATCGTCGCGTCATACAAATCGTCCAGCGTCGGTGCATCGTTCACTGGTGTCACCGTCACAGTGAATGACAGTGTGGTTGTCCCGTTGTCACCGGTCGTGCTCAGATCACCGTCCGGACCACCATCCTCAACAACCACCGTGATCACCGCGGAACCACTCTGGTCGGCAACCGGCGTGTACTTCAATAAACCCTCAGAATCAGCAGAGGTATAAACAACCGTCGGTGCCGGAATCAGCCCCGGATTGCTGCTGCTGGCCGTCACTTTGAGATGCTGGCTTTCACCACCACCAGCCGAAATCCCGGTCAGACTCACCGTCTGCTCAGAAGCATCCTCGTCAATCGTTGCATCTGACGGCTGATTCAGCGTGGGCGTATCGTTCACTGCTGTCACGGTCACAGTGAATGTACGAGTCACCGACGCATTGTCACCCGCTGTGTTCAGATTACCGTCCAGACCACCGTCCTCAATAACGACCGTAATCACAGCAACACCACTCTGATCAGCAATCGGAGTGAATTTCACGGAACCCACAGCCTCTGCTGACGTGTAGATCACCGTCGGCTCTCCAATCAGACTCAGATTGCTGCTGGAAGCCGTCACCCGCAAAGGCTGGCTCTCGCCGCCTCCCGCCGAAATGCCACTCAGACTCACCGACTGCTCAGACGCATCCTCACTGATCGTCGCATCCGCCAGGGAATCCAGTGTCGGTACGTCATTCACCGCATTGACTGTCACCGTAAACGATTTCGTCACCGTCACGTTGTCAGCCAACGTCTCAAGCTTGCCGTCGCCACCACCATCCTCAACCGTCACTGTGATGACAGCAGTGCCACTCTGATCCGCCACCGGAGTAAACTTCAACGTTGCGGTGGAATCCGGAGTCGCGTATGTCACATTCGGAGTCGGCACCAGACCCGTGTCACTGCTGGTGGCCGTCACCTTCAGCGGCTGAGATTCCCAGGGACCCGCGGAAATACCCGTCAGATTCACTGTCTGCTCGGGCGCATCCTCACTCACCGTCACATTCCCCGGCTGGTCGAAGTCCGGAGCATCGTTCACAGGAGTGATCGTCAGCGGGAACGACCGGCTGAAATAACCGTTGTCCGCTGTCGTATTGATGTCGCCATCCAGACCAGCATCCTCAACTGTCACGGTGATCGTCACAATCCCATGACGATTGGCTGCCGGAGTGAACTTGATGGATCCGGTGCTGCTGGCCGATGTGTAGACAACAGACGGGGTGGGAATTATTCCCGTGTCACCACTGGCTGCGGATACTCGCAGCGTCTGACTTTCATCAGCTCCCGCAGTGATTCCGGACAGATCGACCGTCGCCTCACCCGAATCCTCAGTCACCGTCAGATCATACAGCGTATCCAGTGTCGGCAAATCGTTCACCGCCCGCACCGTCACCACAAAAGTCTTCGTTGTCACCAGATTGTCACCGGCAGTTCCCAGATCGAGGTCCGGACCGCCGTCTTCAACCGTCAAGGTGATCGTCGATGTGCCACTCAGATCCGCAGTCGGAACAAATGTGATCGAACCCGTGCTGTTCGGCGACGAGTAGGTCATCGTCGGAGTCGGAATCAGGGTGGTGTTGCTGCTGGATACCGTCACCTTCAATGGCTGCGATTCCCCGCCACCCGCTGTAATACCCGTCAGATTCACCGTCTGCTCAGATGCATCCTCGTCAATCGTCAGATCTGCAGGCTGATCGATCGTCGGAGCATCATTTACGGAGGTCACTGTCACCACAAAAGTGCGACTGAATGTCAGGTTGTCGGTGACGGTGCTGAGGTCGTTGTCCAGACCACCATCTTCCACTGTCACCGTAATCGTCGCCACACCATTCTGGTCGGCATTCGGAGTGTATCTGATGGAGCCCGTTGCATTCGCCGACGAGTAGCTTACAGACGGGGTGGGAATGAGTGCGGTGTTGCTGCTGGACGTAGTGACCTTCAAAGGCTGAGATTCACCGCCACCTGCACTGATGCCCCCCAGACTCACAGTCTGCTCAGACGCATCTTCGGCAATCACTGAATCGGAAAGTGCATCCAAAGTCGGCACGTCATTCACAGCCGAAACCGTCACCACGAAAGTCCGCGACGACACGCCATTGTCCGCTGACGTGCCCAAATCACCGTCGAGGCCACCGTCCTCAATCGTCACGGTAATCGTCGCCGTACCACTCTGATCAGCGACAGGAGTAAATCGAAGGGAACCCGTCGCATCAGCCGATGTGTAGGTTACCGAAGGATTCGGAATCAGACCGGTCGCACTGCTGCTGGCCGTTACTTTCAGCGGCTGAGTTTCCCCGCCACCAGCCGTGATACCGGCCAGACTCACAGTCTGCTCCGAGGCATCCTCGCTAATCGTCAGGTCCGACAGAGCATCGAGGGTGGGAGCATCGTTGACCGCGGTCACGGTCACCACGAAACTGCGGCTGAAAGTCAGGTTGTCGCCCGACGTCGACAGGTCGCCGTCCAGACCACCATCTTCAACCGTCACGGTAATTGTCGCCGTGCCACTTTGATCCGCGACAGGCGTGTATCGAATTGAACCAATAGACTCCGCAGATGTGTATGTGACTGCCGGATCCGGGATCAGCGACGTATCGCTGCTGAATGCGGTCACCCGCAGTGGCTGCGTTTCCCCGCCGCCAGCCGTAATACCCGAAAGATTCACCGTCTGCTCCGAGGCATCCTCGGCAATCGTGGAATCTGACAGTGTGTTCATGGTCGGAGCATCATTGACCGCAGCCACCGTGATGGTGAATGTGCGAGTCGTCGTGCGGTTGTCGGACCCCGTGGCAAAATTCGCGTCAATCCCCGCATCCTCAACCGTCACCGTAATCACCGCTGCTCCACTCTGATCGGCAATCGGAGTGAACTTCAGAGAAGCTGTCGCATCCGGAGACGTGTAGGTGATCACAGGATCGGCAATCAGCGCCGGATTTCCGCTGGACGCAGTGACCCTCAGTGCCTGAGATTCACCAGTACCAGCAGAGATACCGCTCAACCCGACCGACTGCTCAGTCGCATCCTCACTGACACCCACATCCGAAATTGCATCAAGGGTCGGCGGATCATTGACCACTACCGTGAATGTCACTGAAAACAGTGCATTATCACCCGCAGTTGACAGGTCACCGTCCAAACCACCATCCTCAATCGTCACGGTGATGACAGCAGATCCACTGGTGGCTGCCACCGGAGTAAACCGGAGGCTGCCCGTCGCATCCGCGGACGTGTATGTCGTTGCAGGATCCGGAATCAGACTGGTGTTGCTGCTGACCGCCGATACCCTCAGCGGCTGAACCTCACCACCACCCGCCGAAATGCCACTCAGATTCACCGTCTGTTCAGCGGCGTTCTGCACCAGCTGCAGATCCGCCAGAGTATTCACGGTCGGCTTATCATTCACAGCCGCAACAGTGACCAGAAACGTACGCGTCACTGTCAGGTTGTCTGTCGCCGTGGACAGATCACCGTCCAGACCAGCATCCTCAACCGTCACCGTAATCAGCGCGGTCCCGCTCTGATCGGCCACCGGCGTGAATTGAATCGAACCCGTGGCATCCGCCGATGTGTAAGTCACTGCAGGATTCGGAATCAAACCCGTGTTGCTGCTGGATGCCGTCACTCGCAGTGCCTGACTTTCACCGCCACCTGCCGAAATCCCGCTCAGATTCACGGTCTGCTGCGCCGCGTCC
>VFQS010001797.1_pt1 | contig 18676 bp, 18 predicted proteins | sample 3512361 | NCBI WGS metagenome assembly VFQS01 (sample SAMN10412375, study PRJNA504923) | tailings metagenome | isolation source: Relicate 1 Philex TSF3 active mining | place: Philippines
CATCTCCAGCCACTCGCGCACTTCGTCGGGAAAGCGCGCCCATCCTGCGCGATCGGTCAACATCTGCCGCACCCTGTCCGCAAGATGCGTGGTGAGCGGCAGGCGTGCGCCCATATAGCTTGGGATGTTGGTCGCAGGCTTCGTCGCGGCGCGGACAATGAGGTCGAGGTCCTTGATGGATTCGACTTCAAGCGCCATGCCGGCAAAGGTGAACGTGTTGCCGGGGCTGAGCGTCGAGGCGAAGGATACTTCCACCTTGCCCAACTTGCGGCCATTGCGGAAACGGATTTCGAGCATCGGCGCATCGACAATGATGCCGGCATTAAACCGGTGCTGCGCGGCAAATTGCGGGTGCGACAGCCGCCACCTGCCGTCGGGGTCTTTGACCAGTTTCTTGAACCGGTCATAGGCGCGCAACGCATAGCCACCCGTCGCGACAAAGGCGATGACGCGGGCAAAGTTCGCGGCATCCATCGCGGAATAGGGCAGGGCAGATTGCACCTCCGTCAATAACTGTTCCTCGTCAAACGGACCCGCGCAGGCGATGCCCATGACATGCTGCGCCAAGACGTCGTAGCTTCCGGCGCGGAAGGTTTCGCCATCACGCACGCCCTCGGCCACCGCATCATAGGCGGCCTGCGCCTCCAGATATTCAAAGCGGTTGCCGGGGACGAGGATGGCCTTTGATGGCTCGTCCATCCGGTGATTGGACCGGCCAATCCGTTGCAGCAGCCGTGACGATCCCTTGGGCGCGCCCATTTGAATGACGCAATCGACATCGCCCCAGTCGACACCCAGATCGAGTGAGGCCGTACATACCAACGCGCGCAGCTTGCCGTCGGCCATTGCGCCTTCGACCTTGCGCCGTGCCTCAATTGACAGCGAACCATGGTGAATGCCGATGGCATATTTGGGCTCATTCGCGTCCCATAATTTCTGGAAGATAAACTCGGCGAGGAAGCGCGTGTTGCAGAATATCAGCGTGATTTTGTTGCGGCCGATTTCGTCGATCAACTGCGGTATTGCATGATGCCCGCTGTGCCCCGCCCAAGGCACGCGGCCTTCGGGGAGGAGGATATTTAGGTCAGGCTCTGCCGCAGCCTCGCCTTCGACGAGACGCACTTGGTCAATGTCGCCATAAGGCGCGAGCCATGCGCGATAGTCGTCGGGATCAGCGACGGTGGCGGATAGGGCCACGCGCTGCAAATCGGGCGCGCGCGTCTGCAGACGCGCCAGCGACAGGCTGAGCAGGTCACCGCGTTTACCATTGGCGAATGCGTGCACCTCATCGATGATGACCCGCTTGAGCGTCGAGAACATATGCACGCTGTCTTCGTGGCTGAGCAGCAGCGACAATGATTCGGGCGTCGTCAGCAAAATATGCGGCGGCTTTACCCGCTGCCGCGCCTTGCGGTCCGACGGCGTATCGCCCGTGCGCGCCTCGACGCGGATGGGCAGGCCCATCTCCTCGATGGGCATCAAAAGATTGCGCCGGACATCGACCGCGAGTGCCTTGAGCGGGGAGATATAGAGCGTGTGCAGGCCGCTCACCTGCGTTAATGTGTTTCCCAGCGCAGGCTGGGATCCAGTCCCCACTGAAGAGCCGTTTGGTAATGTCTGGACCCCGGCCTGCGCCGGGGAACGCATGTCTTCGATTAATTCGGCCAATGTCGGTAAAAATCCGGCCAGCGTCTTGCCCGCCCCCGTCGCGGCCACGAGCAGCGCATGCCGCCCTTCACGCGCCGTCTCCAGCATCTCCAGCTGATGCCGCCGCGGCGTCCATTCGCGTGCGGCAAACCAGTCAAGGATGATGGAGGGTAAAGTCGCGGGCAAAGTCACAAGGGGCTTAATGCCCGACAGTTTCCCCGCGTTCCAGTCCCGATGCCGCCAATTGCGCATCAATCTGCGCCATCAGTCGGTCTAGCCCCTCTTCGGAGGACGCTTCGGCACGCGCGACCAAGACGTCCTGCGTGTTTGATGCACGCAGCAACCACCAGCCATCGGGCGTGTTGACGCGCGCGCCGTCGGTGTTGTTGGCGTCGGCGCCGTCTGCCGAAAGCCGCGCGAGAACTTCGTCAATCACCGCAAATTTACGGGTCTCATCGACCTGAAAACGCATTTCGGGGGTGTTGATCATGACGGGCATATCGCCGCGCAGTTCAGTGACGCTTTTGCCGAGCTTGGCCGAAGCCGCCATTAAACGCACCGCCGCGTAAATTGCATCGTCAAAGCCATAATATTCATGCTTGAAGAAGATGTGACCAGACATCTCACCCGCCAGCGGCGATCCGGTTTCCTTCATTTTGGACTTAATGAGGCTGTGGCCGGTTTTCCACATCAGCGGTTGCCCGCCAAGTTGCTCAACGCGGTCAAATAGCGCCTGCGACGCCTTCACATCGGCGATAATCGTAGCGCCCGGGACATCGCCCAGCACGTCTTCGGCGTAGATTTGCAACAATTGGTCACCCCAGATAACGCGCCCTTCGCCGTCAATCGCACCAATGCGGTCGCCATCACCGTCAAAAGCCACTCCGAAATCGAGCCGCTTTTCCGCGACAAGCCTTTGCAAATCGACCAGATTTACAGGGTCGGTGGGGTCGGGATGATGATTGGGGCATTGGCCATCCACATCCACAAACAAAAGATGGTGCTCACCCGGCAACATCTTGACCAGCTTTTCGATTGCCGGCCCCGCCGCCCCGTTGCCTGCGTCCCAACCGATGCGAAATGCCTTTTGCGGCGCCGCCTCGGCAACGCGGGCGACATATTGGTCAAGGATATCCAAATGCTCGGACGTACCCTCACCGTCGGCCCAGTCCCCTGCCGCCGCCATGCTGCCCAGCTTTTGGATATCCGCGCCGAAAAACGGTTTCCCCATGAGGACCATTTTGAAGCCATTATAATTGGCTGGATTATGGCTGCCGGTTATTTCAATGCCGCCGTCTACGTCTTCCAGAACGGCTTCGGCATAATATAGCATGGGCGTTGGCCCCATGCCGATACGCACAACGTCCACACCGCTGTCGTTCAATCCCTTCACCAGCGCTTCTTCCAACATGGGCGAGCTAACGCGGCCGTCATAACCCACGGCGGCCTTTTTACCGCCGGCACGGACGAGGCACGTGCCAAAGCCGCGGCCAATGGCATAAGCATCATCCGCGCCAAGCGTTTCACCAATGATCCCGCGAATGTCATATTCACGCAGCGAGGTCGGGTGGAAATTATGGGTCATTGGATGCCTATTTTTGGGAGATATTTTTATAATTACAGTATAGTTTAGTAATTACAGTCGTTTCTTGTTCAAGTCATCTAATAAAAGATCACGCGCCTTGTTCAACGCGGCGGCGTTTGCATCGCTGCCGCCTGCATCAGGATGGTTTTGCGCAATCAAGGCGCGATGCCGCGCGCGAATGTGTTCGGCAGTATCGAAACGTGAAACGCCCAGCAGAACACGGGCCGCATCAAGCGCTGCCGCGTCATTGTCTTTCCCGCCTTTGCCCAGTAGCCGCAACGTCATCCCGCGATACCACGCCGCGGCAATTGCGATTGCGCCGAGCCCGAGCAGAAAGCTCCCGCGTGCGGCCAAAAAGGCGCCGCCAATCCCCAGCAATATGGGCGGTAGCTGCTGCGGTTGCAGCTTTTTCGTCCACACCGCCCAACCCAGCGCGGCGATAATCAGGAGCCCGAGGAAAGCCATTAGATGAGCAGGGAACCCTGCAGATCGGGAAGTGCGAGGCCTGTGACAAGTTCGCGCAACTCCTGACGCGCCGCAATATGCGCAGTCGCCAACTGCCCCAAATGGCCCTTGTCGATCAGCGTCAGTCCCGACGGGAAAAGCTCGCGATAAATAACGCGTTCGTTCAAACCCGGCACGGACCGGAAACCCACACGCTTCGACAATTCGGCAATGGCATTGGTCATGCGCTGCTGGTTGCGCGCCTCCATATTGTGCAGCCGGTTGCGCACCACGATCCAGTCGATCGTAACACCATCGGTCTTGGCGCGTTCCTTGCGCGCCTCCCAGATGAGCTCGGCATAGAAGCTCAATTTGCGCACTTTGAAGTTTTCCGCATCGACTTGGCCGATGAGGTCAAAGTCTACAAAGCTGTCATTGATCGGGGTCACGAGCGTATTTGCGCGTGTGGCGACGAGGCGGGCATATTTGTCATCGCGGCCGGGCGTGTCAAAGATCAGGAAATCATTCTCGGCACCCAGTCGTTCGACTTGCCGGTCAAGTGTCGCCTGCGAATCATGCTCAAACACTTCAAACAGGGGCATGGGCAGGCTGATGCGACGCCGCGCAATCGTGTCGCGGCGGTTCTCAAGGTAACGAAACAATGTCCGCTGGCGTGAATCAAGGTCAATACATGCCACCCGTGCGCCGCGCGATGCCAGGGCAATGGCGACATGCACCGCCGTCGTCGACTTTCCCGTTCCGCCCTTTTCATTAGCGAAAACAATGTGATGTGCCTTGGCCATATTCCCCCGGATCTGTCCTAAATAACTTGCGCCCGACATTTGCCTTGAAATGTCGCCACGCCGTCCCGCATAGGCGGGTTCACTTAAAGCCATTAAACAAGGCCGCCGACACGTGCAAACCATCAATCAACTTGCTTCATTACGGTACAATGTCTCCCTCTTGCGAAAAGAAGGGGCTCGCATTGCGCTCGTCCCGACCATGGGGGCATTGCATGACGGGCATATGGCACTGGTCGACAATGCGCGGCGACATGCCGACGCGGTGGTGGTGTCTATATTTGTGAACCCGACCCAATTTGGTCCAAATGAAGATCTCGACGCCTATCCGCGCACGTTTGAACGTGATTCAGAACTGTTGCGTGCGGCGGGTGTCGACATGTTGTGGGCGCCCACCGCAGCGACTGTCTATCCGCAGGGTTTTGCGACCAAGGTCCATGTCGATGGCCCAAGTCGCGGATATTGTGGCGGTGCACGCCCAGGGCATTTTGACGGTGTCGCGCTTATTGTCGCGAAATTGTTCAATCAGGTTCGGCCCGATGTCGCGCTGTTTGGTGAGAAGGATTTCCAGCAACTCGCGGTCATTCGTCAAATGGCGCGCGATCTCGATTTCGATCTCGAGATATTGGGCATTCCGATCGTGCGTGACGCAGACGGCCTCGCGCTGTCCTCACGCAATGCCTATCTGACGCCCGCACAAAGGGCGGCGGCATTGGCTTTGCCAAGGGCCCTGGAAGACGCCGCGCGCGATATTCGTGGCGGCAAAGCTGTTGCTGACACGCTTGCCGCCGCGACTGCACACATATTGGCGGGTGGCTTTGATGCGGTGGACTATTTCGCGCTCGCCGACGCGGTGACGCTTGAGGAACTGCACGCCTTTGATGGCCGCGAGGCGCGGTTGTTGGTGGCGGCCAAGATCGGCAAGACGCGCCTGCTGGATAACTGCCCGCTATAGGCGCACATTTTACCTTCCAATCAGGACATGGTTTTCGCGTTTTGCGTTAACCATTTGTTATCCATGTTTGGCGAGATTGATCTCACATAGTGGATGTGGGGACAGTAATGATGGGTAGCAGTTTCAAAAGCGCGCATTTTTTGATGGAAAGCCGCTGGGCCGATGTGGCGCGCGGCGATGCGGACGCATTATATGAGTTGGGCATGGCCTATTCGACCGAAGCGGCGGCGTCGATGTTGACCTGATTGAGGCGCATAAGTGGTTTAACTTGGCGGCATTGAATGGCAGTGAGGCCGCGATGATGTGCCGCGCGGATATCTCCGACGACATGACGGCACGCGAAATCGCGGAGGCACAGCGTCAGGCGCGTGCGTGGATCCAAGCGACCGATCAGCGTCGCGCGGCCTAACTTGGGCTAACGACAAAAGCATTTTTCAAACTAATATCTTCTAAGCGACATCGTTGACATCACCTATGTTGCGTCAGCACCGTTCGGTGTTAAGGCGTTCGGCATGGGGCGAAAAGCTAGGCGCTTTCCACGCCCGCGCATTTGCGTTGATGCATAAGGATGTTTTTTGAAATGCCGGCACCGATACTCTTAACAGGCGCAGCCGGTTTCATTGGCCACGCCGTGGCGCACCGACTGCTGGCGCGCGGAGAGCGCGTCATTGGCGTCGACATCGTCAATGACTATTACGACCCCGCTCTGAAAGAGGCGCGCCTCGCGACCTTTGCCGGCATCAATAGCTTCGCATTTGAACGCATCGACATCGCCGACGCCATAAAAATGGCGGCGCTTGTCCGCGACAACAACATCGTGCGCGTGGTCCATTTGGCGGCGCAGGCGGGCGTGCGCTACAGTATTGAAAACCCCTTCGCTTATGAACATTCAAATCTTGCGGGCCATCTCTCAGTGATGGAGGCGTGCCGCCATGCGGAGGGTTTCGAGCATCTGGTCTATGCCTCATCAAGTTCGGTCTATGGCGACAAGCCGATGGGCGGGGAGGGCTTCAAGGAAGATGAGCCCGCCAATGATCCTGTGTCACTTTATGCGGCGACCAAGCGCGCATGTGAGCTGATGAGCCAGTCCTACGCCAAATTATATGGCTTCCCCCAAACGGGCTTGCGGTTCTTTACGGTCTATGGCCCTTGGGGACGCCCCGACATGGCCTATTTCAGCTTCACGCAGAAAATCCTCAAAGGTGAGGCCATTGAAGTCTATGGCGACGGGAAAATGGCGCGTGATTTCACCTATATTGATGACATTGTTGACGGGGTCATCGGCGCGCTCGACAACCCGCCCGCGTGCGGCGAACACCGCGTCCTCAACATTGGCGACAGCCATCCCGTTGGCCTGATGGACATGATCGAGACGCTCGAGAAAGCCATTGGGCATGAGGCCGTTAAAGTTATGCGGCCCATGCAGCCGGGCGATGTCACGGCGACCTATGCCGATGTGTCAAAGCTGCACGCATTGACGGGCTATAAGCCCAAGGTGATGCTGGCCGAGGGTCTGGAAAAATTTGCCGCATGGTACCGCGAATATTATCGCGTAGCGCCTTAGCTTTTAATCTGGGACTGCCACTCGTCGAAAGAAGCCGCCAATTTGCGGCCGGCAAGTTGCCGCCCCGTCTCGCGCGGCAGCCCGAGTGAGGCCGACATCGGGCCGCCCAATAATGCGTCGCCCAACGCCATCAGCACCATTTCAAGCGTGAGTTCATGCAGCGAGGTGTCGTCCTGTCCATCCTCGCTGATTTCATCGACCAGTCTATGGATCGCCTCGATAATCGGGTCGAGCGCATCTTCATTGCCCGACAATAGCATCCACGACGCGAGCGCGCCTGCACCTTCACGATCGAACTGGTCAAAAATCAAGTCAGCCAGCTCGTGCGGCGTCACCGCTCCGCCACGCATTTGCGCAACCGCCGCGCCGATTTTGCTGCAGATTTTATCGCCCATATAGGCGGCCAGTTCGCGCTGCAGCCCAGAGGCTGAGCCGAAATGATGCAGCAAATTGGCATGCGTGCGGCCAATGCGCCCCGCGACGGCCTTAAGCGTAACGGCCTGCGGACCCGATTCAAGCAATAGGTCACGCGCGGCCTCAAGCGCCGCCAAGCGGCTTGCCTCTGGGCTTAACCGGCGCGGCATGGCGGGATCATTCAGTTGTACGATTTTTGAAGCGTGTGTGGTCATGGATGCCTGTGGGTGATTAATGTTTATACGTTAGGCCAATTGCATGGCTTGTCCAATAAGATTGAATGTCTCGACGCCTCCATCGCGCCTGCATTGTGGGACAACCGGCGAATGACAGCGTCTGCGCCATGAAGCGCGGTGTCATGCGCCCCTGGGCATTCTTCTTCTGCCATCCAAGGCACGACGAATTTACGAAACAGAGTCGACTAAGAGCTTCACTCCTTTGCGAAATCCCGAACTTTCTGGCTCGTTCCGCGTGGCAGGATCATTATCTCACTGCCATTTGCGATGACGAGCAAATCGTCGACGCCGTGCACCGAAACGCGAATGCCGTTGGCGTGGATGAGGTTACCATGGCAGCTGTCTATGCGAACGGCACCCGATGATACATTCCCGTCTGCATCTTTGTTGCCGATTTCATACAATGCATCCCAGCTGCCGACGTCTGACCAGCCCATATCGACTGGGGCGACCGCGACCTTGGGTGCCTTTTCCATAATGGCATAATCGATGCTGTCCGCCGGACAGGCGGCAAAGCTCTCATGGTCGGGGCGCAATTCATTGCCGCTTCGTTCAGCCTTGGACATCGCAAGGCGCGCGGATGCACCCATCTCCGGCGCATATTCTGCAACGGCGTCCAAATAGGTGTCGGCACGAAACAGAAATATGCCGCCATTCCAAACATGGTCGCCGCCGTCGATCATAGCCGCGGCGCTGGCGGCGTCTGGCTTTTCGACAAAGCGTTTCACTTCATGGACGCCACCTTCAATCTGGGGTCCCATTTGGATATAGCCATATCCCGTCTCCGGACCGGTCGGATTGATACCATATGTGGCGAGCCACCCATCTTGAACCTTGGGTAAAAGAGCGTCCGTCGCCGCGTGAAACGCAGCCTCGTCCTTAATAACATGATCGCTTGGCATCACCAGCATGATGGTGTCTGGCGCATCTACCACAAGTGCCGCCAACGCAATTGCAGGCGCTGTGTTTCGCGCGCAAGGTTCAAGTAAAATGATTGCGTCGGTAACGCCGATTTCAGCCAGCTGCTCGCTAACGATCTCAGCATGCGCGGCATTCGCTACGATCAGGGGAGCCGCAAACTGCTCCCTGTCCATCACGCGCAAGACGGTCAGCTGGAACATTGTGCGCGAACCCGTCAATGCCAGAAACTGTTTTGGCATTTGCGATGTCGACATTGGCCACAGCCGTGTTCCACCGCCGCCCGATAAAATCACAGGACTTATGGTCACAAGCTATCTTTCGTCAGTAAATCTGCACATCGCCACGATGTCGCTGAAGTTATGCGATCGGTCAAATACAAAACCCATTTCTATTCGGTCAATTGCACGCGCGATATGGAATGATGATCCACTTATGTGCGAGCTATTATTATAGCCCGAGTATGTGGGCACAAGCTTACCGGCACCAATGCACGACAACTGCAATCGGCGAAATTACAACTTCTGTGATGCGGTACGGCGAACCTTGTCGGTTATCGAGGCCAAGTCCAAATGCCTTTCACGCAGCCTGTAGGCGCTCCATATATTCGCGCATGTCGAGGGGGCGTGTGCTTCGCATATCTCCCTCGTCAGTGGTCGTGGTATCGACCGACCGTTCATACAGCGCGCATGTTGTCGCGATGCCGCGACCATTGCTGTGGCGAACTGCTGTCTTGCCGGTGCTTTGAAAGCCAAGTTTGCGCAAAACATTGCCCGACGCCGGGTTGTCAGTGAAGTGGCTCGCGACCAATTTCTTGTGGCCGATCGTTTTGGCTATCTCAACGACGGCACGGCTGGCTTCCGTTGCAAAGCCCAATCCCCAATATGGCCTGCCGATCCAATAGCCGAGTTCAGCGTCATTGTTGAACTTGCCAATGCCGCACGCGCCGATCAGACGCGGCGCGCCATTGGTCCGCAGCATCAGCAAAAAGGAAGGGAAGAGCGCGTCATGCTCTTGCGTGGCGAAGCGGACGGCATCCTCGGTGGTGTAGGGCCACGGCGCGCGGGCGAGATTGCGGACAATGCCTTCGTCGGCGATGGCCTGATGAAGTTCGGCAGCATCTTCGGGCCAGCTGGGCCGCAATAACAATCTTTCGGTTCTCGCGAACATCATTTCTCTCCGGTTCTGCGCCGCCCTTTGCATGACAAAGCGACAGCCATGTTACAGTTCCTCCGCAGGAGGCTGAGAACAGGGAGAATGAGACAAAAAGAAAGGGAGACCGGTTGACCCGTCTCCCTGTTCAAAGGTGGAAACCACCTGATGTGATTTCCGGGTCATCCGTCTGGACAACCCGGTATCGATTGTCCTGTTTATTCGGCCGCCGCGGCTGCCATGTCGACCGACACATATTTGCGGCCGAGTTTGCCAGCGTGGAAACGCACACGGCCCGCGACGAGCGCGAACAAAGTGTGGTCCTTGCCAAGGCCAACGCCCGCACCCGGATACACCTTGGTGCCGCGCTGACGGACGATAATGTTGCCACCGATGACGCTTTCGCCACCGAATTTCTTAACGCCAAGGCGGCGGCCCGCTGAATCGCGACCGTTGCGTGACGAACCACCTGCTTTTTTATGTGCCATGGTCTAAACTCCTAACTCAGAGCGTTGCCGCTCAAGCTTCCTTTGTGGCTGCAGCCTTTTTAGGCGCAGCGGCTTTCTTTGGCGCGGCTTCAGCCTTTTCGGCCTTCGGCGCAGCAGCCTTCTTCTCTTCCTTGCCGACGGCGAGGATGCGCAGCAGCGTCAGTGACTGACGATGGCCTTGCTTACGACGATAATTGTGACGACGACGCTTTTTGAAAACGATCACCTTTTCGCCGCGCTCTTGCGCAATGATTTCGGCAGAAACGGTCAGGCCGTTTACGTCCTGTACCTTGTCGCCGTCACCGGCCAACAGAACGTCACCAAGCGAGATCTTGTCACCCGCTTCACCAGACAGTTTTTCAACTGCGATTTTGTCTCCGGCGGCTACGCGATACTGCTTGCCGCCTGTGCGCACGATTGCGAACATGGCTATAACTCATCCGTTTCTACAGCTTAGCGCCCTTTTGAAGCGCGGTTGCTCAAACGCGTTACTCCAAAAGACGAATCTTGGGAGGTCACGCAAGAAGGGGCGCAGCTAGTCCAAGGATTTCATCCTGTCAACGCCTTTTGCCCGCTAGTCAGCGTGATTGCGCGGCCCTTGCATGGGCGTAGCCGCAGGTTTAGACACCCCATATGTCGATTATCAAGCCAATGCTTCGCCTGATGCCCCTCATTCTGCTCGCATCATGCGGCAGTATCGATGGGCAGTTTCCCTCGCTTGAACGGCGCGCCTACGAGAATAATGACCCCATAACCGCTAACATAACACCGCCAGCAGCACCGGTTTCCCTGCCCGTGGAGCTGAAGGCGCAGGTTGATGCATTGCTTTTGCGGCACAAGATCGCACACGCGGCCTATCTGGAGCGCCTTGACGCTGTCCGCGCCGTGGCCGCACGGGCAGCGGGAAGCGCCCCCGGCAGCGAAGCTTGGGTCAATGCGCATGTTATATTGTCGCGGCTCGATAAAATGCGTGATGATTCGGTCGCGGCGGTTCGCGCGTTTGATGGTTTGATTGCGGATGCCAATGCGGGTGATTCGGGGCTGCTCGCGCTGCTGACAGAGGCGCAAAAACCGGTGCTAGATGATGTCGCTGCGCAAAATGATGAAATCCGCCGACTTTCCCGCCTGATCGGGGAATAGCTATTCCCTGCCCAGCATAAGCGCATTTGCTTGCCTATGCGCGGCCCATGTGCACAATTTGGGCAATGGACGGTCAGAATACACACACCATTTCGCAAAATCCGGATATCCGGTTTCTCGGCAAGATGCTGGGGGACGTCATTCGCGCCTATGGCGGGGAAAAATTATTCCGGCAGACCGAATATATACGTTCGACGAGCGTTGATCGTTTTCGCAAAGTTGAAGGTGCCGACGCGAGCGACAGCGGCCTCGGGGCGCTAAGCCTTGATGACACCCTGAACTTCGTCCGCGGGTTCATGCTGTTTTCGCTTCTGGCCAATTTGGCGGAGGACCGGCAAGGCCTTGCGCATGAGGACGGCGCGACGGTTGCCGAAGCATGCGCGCGGCTTATGGCGGAGGGAGTTGCCCTAACCGACATCCGCGAGATGCTGGGCCACAGCCTGATCGTGCCCGTGCTGACCGCACATCCCACCGAAGTGCGGCGCAAGAGCATCATTGACCACAAAAACCGGATCGCAAAGTTGATGGAGCTGCGCGATCAGGGGCAGACGGTGACTGAAGATGGCGATGATCTAGACGCGGCCATCTACCGCCAGATTGCGCTTCTGTGGCAAACGCGGCCACTGCGCCGTGAAAAGCTGTTTGTCGCCGACGAGATCGAGAATGCCCGCGCGACGATGCAGGACGTGTTTCTGACCGCGCTGCCCAAACTTTACGCCGGTTGGGAAAAAGCGCTCGGCGGTCGTCCGCCCGGTTTTGTGCGCCTTGGCACCTGGATTGGGGGCGACCGCGATGGCAATCCCTTCGTCGATGCGGACACCCTGCGTTACGCCACGACGCGCAATGGCGGGACCGCCATTCGGCATTATCTTGAGCTGATCCATAAACTTGGCGCGGAGATTTCGATCTCATCACTGATGAGCGATACGCCCGAGCCCGTGCAGGCATTGGCCGAGAAAAGCGGCGACACTGCGCCAAGCCGCGCGGACGAACCCTATAGGCGGGCGCTGTCGGGCATCTATGCGCGTCTGGCGGCGACGCATATCAAATTGGTTGGCGATCAACCGCCGCGCCCCTCGAGCCTCTCTGGGCAGCCCTATGACGGTCCCGACGAACTGCGCCGGGACCTTGTCACTGTCGCGTCGGGCCTCGCCAGCGATGGCGATGGCGCGCTGTCGAGCGGGGGAGCATTGGCGCGGCTCATCCGCTCGGTCGAGATATTTGGCTTCCATCTGGCGACGCTGGATTTACGCCAGAATAGCGATGTGCATGAACGTGTTGTCGCCGAGCTGTTTCGTGTTGCCCGCGTGACGCCGGATTATCTTGCGCTGGACGAAGGCGCGCGGGTCGAACTTCTGGTCGCGGAACTGTCGCACAATGGTCCGCTCGCGGGTGAATGGACACATTATAGCGCGGAGACGGCGAAGGAACTCGCGATAGTCCGCGCGGCGGCCAAGGCGCAGGCTGATTTCGGTGACGCCGCCATCACGACCTATAATATCAGCAAGACGACCAGCGTCTCCGACATGCTCGAAGTCTATGTGATGCTGAAACAGGCGGGGCTGTACCGCATTGATGACGATGGAAAGCCAAGCGCGACCATCATGTCGGTACCCTTGTTTGAAACCATCGCCGACCTTCAGGCCGCGCCCGAAACGATGCGCGCCTTTTTCCAAATTCCCATGATGCAAGCGCTGGCCAAGGCGCGCGGGCATCAGGAAGTGATGATTGGCTATTCGGATTCGAACAAGGATGGCGGCTACCTGACATCCACATGGGAATTATATGAGGCATCGAGCGCCTTGGCGAACGTGTTTGCCGAGGCGGGTGTCGCGATGCAGCTGTTCCATGGGCGCGGCGGCGCCGTGGGCAGGGGTGGCGGTTCCGCCTTCGGCGCGATCCTCGCGCAGCCGCAGGGTACCGTGCAAGGCCGCATCCGCATTACCGAACAGGGCGAAGTCATCGCCGCAAAATATGGCACGGTCGACAATGCCGTTACCAGTCTCGAAACCATCGCATCGGCGACAATGCTCGCCACGCTGTCGAGCGACCCGATTGCCGGCGCTGACGTTGCCCGTTTCAAGGCAGCGATGGCTGAACTCTCCGCCAGCGCCTTCCGCCATTATCGCGGCTTGGTGTACGACACTGCAGGCTTCCGCACATTTTTCCGTCAGATGACGCCCATCAATGAAATCGCGACGCTCAAAATCGGGTCGCGGCCCTCAAGCCGCACGGCGTCCGATGCGATCGAAGATTTACGCGCCATTCCCTGGGTATTCTCCTGGGCGCAGGCGCGCGTCATGCTGCCCGGCTGGTACGGCACAGGGCAGGCATTGGCCGATTTTGCGGACAAGGGCTTGTTGCGTGCGATGGCCGGCGAGTGGTCATACTTCCAAACCATCCTCGCCAATATGGAAATGGTCTTGGCCAAGTCCGACATGGGCATCGCGGCGCATTATGCTGGCTTGGTCGAGGATCAGGCGCTTGCGCAGGATCTGTTCGGCCGCATCAAGGGCGGCTGGCACGCGTCACGCGACAGCCTTCTGGATGCTACAAGGCAGAACCACTTGTTGGAAGCCAACCCGGCGCTGAACAATTCCATTCGCCTGCGCCTGCCCTATATTGAGCCGCTGAACCTTCTCCAAATCGAACTCATGAAACGCCACCGCGCCGGTGAAGCTGACGAACGGATCGGCGAAGGCATTCAGCTGACAATTAACGCGATAGCGACGGCGTTGCGCAATAGCGGCTAGGCACGCGGTAGATCGCTTCGACCAAAACCACTGACCGTTCGACAAGCTGTAAAATCGCCGCTTCCCCTGCCGCATCTGCCTGATATGACGTTGCCATAGATAAATCAGGAGAGTTCAGATGCGCATAACCCAAACCGCCCTTTCTGCCGTTGCTGTAGCGCTGGTCTATATGGCCACACCGGCCATTGCGCAGACTGCCGGTGTAGCGCCGGTTGCTGCTGCCGAGGATGACCAGAACGCCGCGATCATGGCGTTTTTCGAAGAATATGACGCACAGCAGCTGGCGCGATCGCCGCTCTCCAAATCCTATCGCGGCATCAAGGACAGCGATTATGGGAAATGGGACGATGGTTCCGACGCAGCCGAAGCCCGCAATTATGAAGCCGAACGATCGGCGTTGAAAGAAATGCGCGCGCGCTTTGACCCTGCCAAGCAGTCGCCGGAAAACCAGCTCTCGTACCGCCTGTTTGAAAAGCGCGCTGCGCGCAGTGAGGCCGCATATAAGTATAATGATTATGGCTATATCTTCGATCAGATGAACGGCGCGCAGAGCCAGATCCCTGCCTTTCTCATCAACATCCATCGCATCGATACCAAGTCCGACGCGCGCGCCTATGTGGACCGGCTTTATGGCATTGGCCCCGCAATGACGGAGGCTGTCGGCCAAGCCAAAACGCGCGCCGCAAAGGGCATCATGCCACCCAAATGGGTCTATCCTTATGTCATCGCCGATTCGCGCAACGTCATCACCGGAGCGCCCTTTGATGGCGGCCCTGACGCGCCATTATTCGCCGATTTCAAGGCGAAGGTCGGCAAGCTGAAGATCACGCAGATCGAAAAGGATATCTTGATTGCTGACGCGGCGCAGGCGCTCACCAAAGCTGTAAAGCCTGCTTATGAGGCGCTGATGGCCGAAATGACGGCGCAGGAAAAGGTCGCTGGCACCGATGACGGCGTCTGGCGCTTCCCCGATGGCGCAGGCTATTATGCCGAGCGGCTTGCCAACTACACCACGACCAACATGACGCCTGACCAGATTCATGAATTGGGTCTCGCGCAGGTTGCGCGCATCCATAAGGAAATGGGCGTCGTCCAAAAGAAGATGGGCGTGAAGGGCGACCTTCAGGCTTTCTTCAAATATATGCGCACGGAGCCCAAATTTTACGCGCCCGAAACCGAAGCGGGCCGCGCGCTCTATTTGTCCGAAACGCAAAAGGCGCAGGATGCGGTCACACCATTATTGCCCAAATGGTTTGGGACGCTGCCCAAGGCGCCGTTGGTTGTGAAGCCCGTGGAAGCATTCCGCGAAAAGTCTGCGGGCAAGGCGTTTTACCAGCGCCCCGCGCCCGACGGTTCGCGGCCCGGCACCTATTACGCCAACCTCTATAAGATGGCCGACATGCCGCTGACCGAGGTTGAGGCCTTGTTCTACCATGAAGGCATCCCCGGCCACCATTTGCAGCTGGCGATCCAAACCGAATTGAAAGATGTGCCTGCCTTCCGCCAATTTGGCGGGGTGACGGCTTATTCCGAGGGCTGGGGCCTCTATTCGGAAAAGCTCGCCAAGGACATGGGGCTCTACACCGATCCGGCGCGCGACTTTGGCCGGCTGCAATTGGAACTGCACCGCGCCATCCGGCTCGTCGTCGACAGCGGCTTGCACCACAAACGCTGGACGCGCGAGCAGGCGATCAAATATGTCGAAGATAACTCGGCAGACGCCCCCGGCGGTATCGTGAAAGCCATCGAGCGTTACATTATCTACCCCGGTCAGGCGACGGCGTACATGGTCGGCCGTCTGAAAATTAGCGAACTGCGCGGCAAGGCACAAAAGGCGCTCGGCAAGAAATTCGACGTACGCGGTTTCCACGACACGGTGCTGAAGTCAGGCCCCGTCCCGTTGGATGTGCTCGAAGAGCAAGGCGATGCCTGGATTTCGTCGCGGAAGTGATGGTGTTGGGGGGGTGTCCCATCTTCGTTGGAATACCCCCACTGACCGTCAATCTAACCTACGCGCTTTTCATCCAAGGCAATGTCGGACAAATTTTTGATCACGACCGGGCTACGCTCCGGGAATTCCGCCACCAGCTTCAGCTTGCCGCCCATCGCCTCGATGTAGCTTGACATTGTGGACAGCAGCAAGTCGGCGCGGCGTTCCATGCGGGAGATGTTTTCCTGCTTCACGCCTAACAATTCAGCCATGCGTTCTTGCGTCAGGTCGTGCGCCTGACGCAATGCGCGTAGCGTCAGTTCGTCTTCAATCAGCGCCCGCGCACGCGTCTGGATTTTAGCCTGCTCGGCGGGGGTGAAGGTCTTCAGAAAGTCGTCCAATTGGCGGGTCATATTTTTACTTCTTCTTTTTGAGCAATGCGAGATGGGCATCGAAACGGCCATCGGCGGTGGCAATCAGTTGCCTGTAAAAACGCTTCTCGCTGACGCCTGATTTATCTCCAGCGACCAGCATGATGGCATTGCGCTTCGGGTCGAATGCGAAAGCTACGCGCCAGACGCCGTCATCGGCGGTAAAGCGCAATTCTTTCATATTTGCATGGCGAGAGCCTTTGAGCGTGTCGCAATGTGGTCGCCTCAGCGCGGGGCCAAATTCGCGGAGTAAAATCAGGCAGGCGGCAAGTTCGGCGCGCACCGTGGTTTCGAAGGAGGCCGCCTCGATGAAAAATAGATCATCAAACTGAATGCTCCACGCCATTTTTTCAATATGCAGTCTAAGTTATATGCTGTCAAGAGCATATTAATAGTCATGCGTCATTGATTGGCAGGCTCGACGCCGTCAATTGCTCGCACACTGAAATTAAAATGTATCCGCACCCAGACGCCCAGTTGCGGTTTATTGTCGATGCGCGGGGGTTTGACGAGGAACTGCCACGCGGCGAGGCGAAGCGCTTTGGCGAGGCCGGTGCCGCGCGGAGTTTCTCCTATAATCTGGCAGTTTTCGACGCGGTTACGCTCCGCCATGCGGCAGGCGATGTCGGCCGATGCGCCGGGGGGGATCCGCTTGATAGCGGCGAGATAGGGCGCGAGTTCGCTGTCATAGGGTTCGCGTAGCCATGCCACGGGGTAAAGCTGCGCGCCGCCGGGCCCGAGGCCCGGGCCCATCATGCCCTTGGCGCCCTGTCCGCTTCCCTTGCCCTCGCCCGATCCGCTGCCGCCGCTGGCCGGAAATTTGGACAGGTCCATGGCGTCAAATTCAGACTTGCTCACTTTGATAAAATCCGGGCTGGGCGGCGGGGCCTTCACCGGATTTACCGGCGGCAATAATGGTATCGGAAGTGGCGGCGTGATCGTTTGTTGCTGCTCTTTGGTCACCGGCGTCTTGGTTTCATTCTTGTCTGCCGATGATGCCGCGTCCGCCTCAGCCTCCAACGAAAATGTATTCAGGCCGCGCGTCCCCGCCGCTGGCCCACCAGACCGCATACTTAGGCTGAGTATCGCGAGAATGATGATGGCTTCGAGCAACAGCGCGATAACCACACCAAGGCCCCGTCGCCGGACCAAATCCCACCGCGGTTCAGTGGTCCAATCTGTCTGTTCTGAATAGGCCATGCGCGCACGGCGACCTTTAAGGCATCAGGCAGAGCTTGCAATGCGTGAATTTAACGGTGCGTCGCGTGCCGCAGACTACAGCGCAACGAAGCGGACCTTCAATCCATCCTTTGGCTTGGGGATTGGCCACGCCTGCCAATCGGGCGCATAACCATCGGCAATCTCGACGCGAACCGAGGTCAGCAGGTGATGCGTGAACAGCTTCATCTGCATATAGGCGAAATGCAGGCCGAGGCACATATGCGCGCCACCACCAAAGGGCACCCACGCATATTTGTGCCGCGCCTTCACCTTATCGGGCGTAAAGCGCATCGGATCGAACGTTTCGGGGTCCTCCCAATATTCGGGCATCATGTGCACATAAGATGGGCTGATGCTGACCGACGTGCCCTTGGGAATGTGATAGCCCATAAATTCGAAGTCTTTGAGCGCGCGGCGCGGGATCGACGGCACCGGCGAAATCATCCGCAGCGCTTCTTTAAACGCATATTCGGTGAGCTCGAACTTATCGAGGTCAGCAAAGGCGATGTCGGCACCAGCTGGCGCGATAGCGAGGCACTCCTCGCGCAGTTTTTGCTGCCACTCGGGGTGCTTGGCGAGATACCAGATCATCGATGTGACCGACGATGTGATGGTGTCATGTGCCGCCATCATCAGGAAGTTCATATGGTCGATCAGCTCGCCGTCCGACATATATTCGCCGTCTTCGCGCTTTGACCGGCAGAACTGGCTGAACATATCCTGCCGGTTTTCATTGCGGCGGCGTTCGGCAATTTGTGGTCCGAAATAGTCGATCAGATATTTGCGGCCAGCGACGCCTTTGCCCATCGAGGTAAAGGGAATGGGCGCACGGATCGGCGCGACCGAGGCCTGCACCATGTCGACAAAGGCCTTGTTAATCTTGTCGGCCTCTGGCCCCAACGGAATGCCCAAAAAGCTGCTCGCCGCGACATCAAGCGTCAGTTGCTTGATCGCAGGATAGAAAAGCATATCACCGCGCCAATCCTTCAACTGTTCGG
>VFQS010001798.1_pt1 | contig 18661 bp, 15 predicted proteins | sample 3512361 | NCBI WGS metagenome assembly VFQS01 (sample SAMN10412375, study PRJNA504923) | tailings metagenome | isolation source: Relicate 1 Philex TSF3 active mining | place: Philippines
CAGTTCCTTCAAAAACGTATCTGATTTCAATGATTTGCCCCTTACTTATGTTTTGAAATGCGTAATATCCTTTTTCGTTTGTAACCGTTTCGCGCGTGATATTTACAGAACGGTTATCGTTTACCTTCAATTGCACTTTTGCACCAATGGCGGGGTTTTTACCTCTCAAATAACAGTGCCCAAAAACCGTGATGTCTTGAGCCCAATTGAAAAGAGGTAATGCCAACCAAAAAAGAAGTAAAAGTTGCTTCATGTATACAAAGTTACAATCCTTAACGCCCATTTCCATGCTTTATTTGCTTTTGAGGCATTTTCATGTCTTAGAAGTTTCGCTTACATTTGTTTTATGTTGCCCGAAGATAAAATTTTGATTGGTCGCCGAGAGTTGGCCGTGTTGCCCGACTTTGGTTTGCAGCAAGTCAAGGTAAAGGTCGATACCGGCGCCTACACCTCGAGTATCCATGTCAGTAGTTGCCGTGAAGATGCGGGCATTTTGAAAGTCGTTTTTCTAGACGATAAACACCCCGCTTTTACGGGTCAAGAGATGCAATTCAAGAAATTTCGCACCAAAAAAGTCAAAAGCAGCAACGGAGACACCCAAGAGCGCTATTTTGTATTTGGTACTATTTGTATTGCAGAATTGTGTTTTCGGACCGAATTCTCGCTGACGGTACGCAAGGGGATGCGCTATCCGATTCTACTCGGCAGAAAAGTTCTCAATAACCGTTTTGTGGTCGACACAAGCAAAAAATATATCCACGAGCCCCTATCTTTGCCTTTATGAAAATTGCCATTCTCTCTAGAAATTCTCACTTGTATTCGACCAAAAGGCTCGTAGAGGCAGCCGAAGCAGCAGGTCACGAAGCACATGTCATTGACCACCTCAAATGCAATATCGAAATCGAACAAACAGGTCCTGCACTTTTTTACCAAAATCAGTACCTCAAAGGCTTTGACGCCGTCATTCCGCGCATTGGTGCATCGGTCACATTTTACGGTACGGCGGTTGTGCGCCAGTTCGAAATGATGAACGTATTTACAGCAGTGGGTTCAAGGGGCATCATCCATTCCAGAGATAAGTTGCGTTGTTTGCAAGTGCTTTCTAAAGAAGGAATAGGACTCCCTAAAACGGTTTTCACCAACTATTCAAAGGATGTCAAGCATGTGGTGAAAAGTGCCGGCGGCGCACCAGTAGTCCTGAAGCTCCTCGAAGGAACCCAAGGTTTAGGTGTGGTTTTAGCCGAAAACCTCAACGCCGCGCAGTCGGTGCTCGAGGCGTTCAACGGCCTTAAAGCGCGTGTCATTGTCCAGGAATTTATCCGCGAAGCAAAGGGTGCGGATATCCGCGCTTTTGTGGTCGACGGCGAAGTCGTTGGCGCCATGAAACGCCAAGGTCTTCCTGGCGAATTCAGATCCAACTTACACCGCGGTGGTACCTCGCAGGCCATTGAACTGACCACCGAAGAAAAATACACGGCCATTCTGGCTGCCAAAGCCGTTGGTTTGGGTATAGCAGGCGTCGATTTATTGCAATCTGAACGCGGTCCGTTGGTGTTAGAAGTCAATTCTTCGCCGGGCCTCGAAGGCATTGAAAAAACAACCCAAACAGACATCGCAGGTAAAATCATTGCCTACATCGAACGCAATGTCAAGCGCTAGAAGAACTGTCCATAAAAAAATGACCATGCTCGGCCAAGAAATTTTGCCGGGTAGGGGCGTTCAGCTCAATTTGGAGGTGGCGCACTTGCATACGCGCACGCCCATTCAAGTTCCCGTTTTAGTGGAACGTGCCAAAGAAGATGGTCCTACCGTTTTGGTCATGGCTGGCTTGCATGGCGACGAACTCAATGGCATTGAAATCGTGCGTCGTTTTTTGCGCAAAAAACTCAATAAACCATCAAGGGGCACCATTATTTGCCTACCGATTTTCAAGATTTTTGGTTTTCTCAATTTGCAGCGCGAGCTCCCCGATGGCCGAGACCTGAACCGCAGTTTTCCGGGGAGTAATTCAGGCTCATTGGCCGCGCAGTTTGCTTTTCATTTCATGAAAGAAATTGCCCCACACTGCGACTACATCATCGATTTTCATACCGGGGCAGCACAGCGCAACAACTTTCCACAAATCCGTTGCGTATTCTCTGACCAAGAAAGCGTGGAACTAGCCAAAGTATTTAATCCGCCCTTTATTTTACACTCTGGCCTCATCGCCAAAACCCTTCGCGAAAGCATTGTCAAGCGCAAAAAGAAAATTTTACTTTTTGAAGGTGGCAAATCAAATAACATTGAAGAGAACGTTGTTGAGGAAGGCCTCAACGGCCTCAAACGCGTCATTGCTCATTTGGGTATGCGCAATTATAAAATTGATATTTCCAAAGACCGCCAACCCATTTTCATCGGTGAAAACAAATGGATGCGCGCGCCATCAAGCGGCATGTTTCAATGTTTTGTAGCCAACGGAACCGCGGTTCAAAAAGGCGAAGTATTGGCATTGGTCACAGATCCGTATGGCAAATACGAAAAGAAAATCAAAGCCAGTCAGACCGGCTATGTCATCTGTATCAATGAAGCAGCAGTTGTATATAAAGGCGATGCAATTATCCATCTCGCCAAAGAAAAACCCCAACAATAAGCCCAAAAAAGTAACTATGAAAAAGGCCCTATTATTAGTCGTATTGAATTTCTTGTCTCTCCATTTGTTGGGGCAAAACAAATTTACACCCCAACAGTTTTTGGGCTACAACATCGGTGAGCAATTTACGCGTCATCACCGCGTGGTGGAATATTTCTATGCACTAGAGAAAGCCTTTCCCGAGAACCTCAAGGTGGTGAAGACCGGTCAAACTTACGAGAAAAGAGACCTCTTGTTGTGTTATATTGGAACGCCAGAAAACCTTAAAAAATTAGAAGAAATTCGTCAGAAGCACCTCAACCAGGACCCCGACGAAAAGCTAGCCATCGTTTGGCTTTCTTACAACGTGCATGGCAATGAAAGTTCCGGTACAGAGGCCGCCATGCAAACTGCTTACCGTTTGCTTACCGACAAAATTGGCTATCTTGAGCACACGGTAGTCATCATGGACCCTTGCCTCAATCCAGATGGCCGCGACCGCTATGTCAATTTTTATTACCAGTACGGAGCCAATCCGGTAGATATAGAGCGTTTCAGTGCCAGCCACAACGAAACTTGGCCAGGTGGCCGCCCCAACCATTACCTTTTTGACCTCAACCGAGACTGGGCCTGGATGACCCAACTCGAGTCTTCTATTCGGGTTCAACAATACAACCAATGGTTGCCGCATGTACATGTCGATTTTCATGAACAAGGCATCAACGAGCCCTATTATTTTCCGCCGGCAGCAGAACCCTACCATGAAGTAATTACCGATTGGCAGCGCGAATTCCAAAAAGAAATTGGCAAGAACCACGCCGGTTATTTCGATAAGGCGGGCTGGTTGTTTTTCTCTAAAGAAATTTTTGATTTGCTGTACCCAAGCTACGGAGACACCTACCCAACCTACAGCGGCAGTATCGGCATGACTTACGAACAAGGCGGTAGCGGCCGCGCTGGTTTGGCGGTTATTACGCAAGTCGGCGACACCCTGCGTTTGGCCGACCGCGTGGCACATCATGTCACGACGGGTCTTTCTACGGTAGAAACCAGTGCGCGCAATGCCCAAAAGCTGGTTGCCGAATACCAGAAGTTCCGCAAGTCTAAAAACTATGCCTATAACACGTTTGTACTCCGCGGAACTTTCTCGCAGTTGGCACCTGCTTTGGAACTCTTGCAAAAAAATAACATCCAATGGGAAAAAGTTTCTACCAGCACCCAAATGGTTAGTGCCAAGGGCTACCATTACAAAACGGGCGCTGTAGAACCATTCAAATTACAAATGGGCGATATCTTGGTCTCAACCCAACAAGAAAAGGGCACCTTGGTGTCGGTTCTTTTTGAGCCGCGCACCAAGCTTTCCGATAGCCTCACCTACGACATCACTGCCTGGACGCTTCCGCACGCCTATGCACTCGACGGTTTTGCAGTAGCCACGCCGCTCAAAGCTACGGTCAATTTATATCAGCCAGTTACGTCTGATTTTGTAGCTACAGAAGGTTTTGCGGCTTACGCTATTCGATGGGAGTCTATGCGTACTGCGCGTTTTCTCAATGCGGTTCAAATGGCCGGCCTCAAAGTCTATTTTCATGAAAAAGGATTTACTTACCAGGGCTTGAACTATGCGCCCGGAACCCTATTGCTCATAACAGGCGAGAACAAGCGCCCCGACTTTCATAAGATGGTCAATGACTACGCTGGGCGTTACAGCGTCGATATCAAAGGCTTGGTGACTACTTTTATGGATGCTGGCCCAGACTTGGGTTCGTCGTCGGTAAAAATGGTGCCAAATCCACGCGTAGGTATTCTTGCTGGCGACAATTTCTCTTCGTTAAATGTCGGTGAAATCTGGCATTTCTTTGAGCAACAATTAATCAAACCTGCCCACCTCATATTTGAAGACGACCTCAATGCAGCGCTCTCGAGCCTAGATGTATTGTTCGTACCAGAAGGTGGTTTTGACATTGCTGGTAATTCAGCGCTCACCAAATGGGTGCGCGAAGGCGGTAAGTTGATTGTCACGGGTGGGGCGGTAGATGCCCTCGCTGATCTTGAAGGCTTTGGCCTCAAGCGCAAAGAAAGCGCAGCTGGCGCAGCCACTCCTGTAACCTATGGCAACCAAGAACGCGATCAAATTTCAGACAACATCATTGGCGCCATTTACCCCTGTGTCCTTGACAAGAGCCATCCTATGGCCTTTGGCTACGATTTTTACTACACCCTGCGCCAAGGCGCCACCGTGTACGAAATCGAAGGCAAGCCCGTTTTCGAACTCCCAAAAGATGCCCAAGCGGTCAACGGTTTTGTGGGCGCACGCGTCAAAAAACAGCAATCCGAAGCAGATATTGCGGGAAGCATCCAATACGGCCGCGGCACTATTGTCTATTTAATTGACAACCCACTTTTCCGCGGCTTCTGGGAAAGTGGCAAACTCATGGTCGTTAATTCGATTTATTTTGTGAATGAGTAGGGGGGGTAGTCATCATAATGATACCGACACTTCACAACGATGATTTGATGATTTAGTACTTGATAAATCAATGGGTATTATTTTAGGTTTAAATCAATCAAATCTTTGTCAATTTGTTGGATTGATGCATCGAGACGAGCCTTGTTTTTTAGAGAAGAAAGCTCATGACTTGTTGCGCACAAAGCGTTATACTCCTCTAAGGACATCACAACAACAGCTTTTCCTTTACCTCTGTGAATGATGAGCGTGTCTACATTTGTAATGACTTGGTCTAAGAACTGTTTGAGGTCTTTTCTGAATTCTGAATAGGTTGCGCTTAACATGAGTACCGATTTAGGTACAAAATTACGTACTTTTTGCATGGTATTTATTTTCTTCAAAAATAAACTAGACCTAGTAAAGAACTTTCAGTAGATTTTCGGGTACAAACCCTTTCATTTTTTAAAAGGTAACACCCTATATTTGAGAATCTTTACGTTATTACGTGTAACGTAATAACCTTTCGTTATGAGATCACTTGTATTGTTCCTCTTATTTTCTGGATTTTCTTTTGGGCAGTGGAGCGCTGTTTTTAGCGTGCCAAATAATGGTTTGAGCTATTCTGATCTGCGTTCCATTTCGTTTAGCGATACCCAACATGGTTCAGTGGTTGGCGTCTTTTCAACTGATACCGCAAGCTATTCGAATATCTACCTCTCCAATGATGGAGGTGATCAATGGTTAAACAGCTTCACAACAGATTTTACACTTTATAAATGTATCCGACTTAATGCGCAAAATGCAGTTGCAGTAGGCCGAAAGGTAAACGGTACAAGCTCCGTTTTATCATGCGCTTTTTCAACGCAAGACGCCGGGCTTACTTGGCAGACAGATACAATAGCTAATGAACCTTTTAATTCCCAAACGTGGTTTTGGGGGCTAAATTTTGCCCTGCGGGCAGATGGTGTAGGTTTAGTGACTTGCGGCAATAATATATACCAAACACAAGACGGCGGTCAAACTTGGTTCAGTTCGGTTGCTCAAGGAAGTTGGTTTAGTCCGGTTTTATTAGGGAATGAATTCTCCTTTTTTAACGATCAAAACGTAGTTTTGATAGATCCGCTGAGTTTAGTCCAAACTACCTACCCATTGGGATGTGCTTGTTTTGGAAACAATCAGTTTTTCGGCACATACAACAATAAAGTGTTGCACGTCAAACAGGGTACCAATGGCAGTTCACTTGGCTATAATTCGTCATTTTACGGCGCAATTACTATTAGCTCAACTCCTTTTGATGCCGTTCTTAACTTGCATTTTCCGGGAGAAATTTTCGACATCGGTATTGCTACCTCGACGGCTATTTTCTTAACCCAAAATGGTCAAATTTACAGTAGTACTGACAACGGCGCTTCCTTTTTTGAGCAAGAATCTTCAGGATTTGACGCCGCCAATTTTAAGTTTGTAGAGCTACTATTTGTAAATGACAATATTGGTTTTGCAATCGGTTGGGATCAATTTACAAATGAATACCACATTGTCAAAACAACCAATTCAGGTGGCTCAACCAATAATGTTGTATTCAATCCAATCCAAATTCTTTCCTTACCCGAATCAAAACAGCAAAGCAATATCGAAGTTTACCCCAACCCAGCTGCAGATCAAATCAATATTCCAGCAGCCTTTATGGAGGCATATTCAACCTATCGCATTTATTCAAGCGAAGGCAAAGTAGTGCAAGCGGGCCTTGCATCGGAACAAATTGATATTGCTCATCTTCAAACTGGGAATTACACGTTAGTTATCGATAGTCAAACCCAAAAACGCTATGCAAAGGTTTTGGTGGTGAGGTAAGGCTTTGAAAACCTGAGCTTTTTTCTTAAATTTATAGGAGTTCATGACTCGCAATTACATATTGTTTTTCCTTGTATTTTGCCTTGCTTCCTTTGATGTCAGTGCGCAAGATATTTGGGGATGGGCTTTAGATGGTTTTGCGGGTAGTGAATCGAAGTCGGTGGTTTATAACCAAAGTGGAGAGGCCTACGTTTGTGGCCATATTACGAGTTCGACCAACTTTACTGCTACTGTTTCTTCTTCTGGTGTGGCTGGGGGCAGTGATGTTTATTTGGCCAAATATGCACCAAACGGAGCCCTAGTTTGGTTGCAAACCTACAACGGAACCGGTCTGGATAAAGCCACAGATTTAGCTATTGGTTCAGATGGTCAGGTAGTCTTGACAGGGATTTTCAATGGAACGTTTCAGGCTGGTACTTTCAGCATTAGTTCACAAGGCATTGCTCAAGATATTTTTATTCTTAAAGTAAACGCATTAGGGCAGCCGGTCTGGCTTCTAAAAGAGGGGGGCAGTGGCATTGAAAGCACGAGTGCCGTGACAATAGATGCACAACAAAATGTGCTCATAACGGGCCAATTTACTGGGCAAAGCAACTTGCAGGGCACTTCTTATACGAGCCAAATTGATCCGCAAACCAATATACAAGGATCTGATATTTTCGTTGCAAAGTACTCGGCGCAAGGTAATCCGCAATGGCTCAAAACCGGTGTGGGTAGTAAAAATGACAGAGCACAAGGCATCGGTGTAAATACGCAAAACGAAGTATTTATTTGTGGTCAATTCTCTCAAGGATTGGTGTTTGCAGGCTCTACTATAGCCAATATGCAAAGCAACGTAGGCTTTCTGGCCAAGTTAACGGCCAATGGCAATTTCGTTTTTTTTGAAAAAATGTTGGCAGGCAATTGCTTGCCCTATGACCTGAGTGTAAGTGCTTCCAATGAAGTGGTCGTGGTTGGTGATGTCAGTGGAAATTTAATTTATAACAATCCAAATACAACGCTTACCAATGCTTATGGCCAACGCATTTTTGTACTTAAAACCAATTCAAGTGGTGCGCTTTTGTGGGGCACCGCATTTGGTTCTCAGAGCGAGCTCACGGCGCGCTCGGTGTGTATCGGAAGTGACCAAAAAATATACCTAACAGGTGGCTTCAATTGTGCGTTTGACCAAATGCAAACTTTACCAAACTTTCACGAAGGATTTTGGAATTCTTTAGGTTATAGGGACGTTTATGTACTGTGTTTACAAGCAAACGGAAGTTTAGCTTGGAGCAACCGTGGTTACGGTAAAAAAGACGACCTCGGTTTGGGTATAGCTAATTACAATGCGCAAGGGCCAGTAATCGTAGGATTTCAGTCTGCTAAGCAACACTTTTCAGGACTCATTTCGCAATCTCCGCCTACTGCAAGCCAAGATTTTAATGCACTCCAGCTCAATAATAGTTTGGCAACTTACGATATGCCTGCTTCGGCTAAATCGGGGTTTGTAGCCAAGGTTTTACAGGCAAATACCGATACCTTTAATTATTTCTTTTTAGCTGATACGCTAACAGGTTTCATTGAGCCCGATCTTGATACGGTTTCTCTTTGCGTAAATCAGGTCGGAATTCTAGAGTTTGAACCCCAAACGGGCCCCAATAACGATCCATTAGCACCTTTTTATACCGTTACTTGGTCTGATGGCACAGTCCAAGGGGCCACCATACCATCAAACAGCGGGTGGTATTGGGCCGAAATTGCCCGAGAAGACGGTTGCGGCGGCTCGATTGATTCGATTTATGTTGACTTCTTACCGATTCCTAGCTATCCGTATTATACCGATACACTGGATTTGTTTGTAAATGCTACAGGTCCTGTTTTGGCTTCCTATTCTTGTTTAGATCCCCCAATCGTTTTTAACCTCGACAGCATATGCGCTGGTTGTACATTAAATGTGCCCGGCCTTGCAGGAGTGGGCTTGGGCCCTTATGAAATCACTCAGAGCGGTGTTTATGCCGTATTGCTTTCATTAGGTGTATGTGCTCAAAATTCTTTGATCAGTGTGAACTTTTATGATTCGTTGGTTTTTCCACCGGTAGTGCCAGCTTTGTTACCTGCAGTTGATACATTTTCTACCTGTGGCGATTTTATTGAATTTTACTTAACTGATAGCTTGAGCTATCCCACATTAGTTTCACCCGGCGGTTTTGGGTATCATGACGTGGATACAGTTATTTGGACGATCAATGGGCAACAGTTTTATGGTTTTGGTTCAAATATCACTTATGAAGTTGATTCATCTGGCTGGTTATACGTTTCCGTAAATTTTAACTTAATTGTCCAAAACGAATGCGAACAGATAGTTGAAGCATATAATTTGCAAGATTCCGTTTATGTTCAGCTTTACGACCCACCGAGTATTTCTAATCCAACAATAATTGGTTCTACACAAATTTGCCCAGGAGATTCCATTTTTCTCAGTGTGAATCCGGTATTGCCAGGTGGGGTTTGGAGTATGTCAATCCCACCTCAGGGAGGTGCGGGAATAATTTGGCAAAGCCAAGATGGAGACAGTATTGCTGTGGACGCAAGCTGTATTTATACATACAGCGCAAGTTATGTAGATCCGCTATCGGGTTGTTCGTATGGCGTAGACACCTCGATCATGATTGAAATTTTACTGCCACCAGAAATTACTATAACACCAGATGACGCTATTCTATGTCCAAATGATAGCCTCTTATTGCAAGTGCCTAATATTTACCAGGCATATCAATGGGCTGGCCCAGGCCTCGGAGCAAGTTTAGGGACTTTTTGGTACTACGCTTCTACAATTGGCGAATTCTTTTGTATAGTTACAGATTCAAACGGTTGTGTTTTTTCGAGCCCGCCTGTGCTCATCGAAAATTACGTTACGCCTTCTTTGTCTGTTCAGCCCACCAATATTTTATGCAATGGCAATACCGTTGAATTGTTTGTTCTCAATGTTGGTGACCCAATTTTAAGTTGGTGGCCTGTTGCATCAAATTCTAATTCTATTTTAGTGGATCAGCCGGGATACTATGGTGTGAGCATCGAACAATGTGGTTTTGTAATATTAGATAGTATGGAGGTGATAGATGGCAACTTTAGCGCTTCTATTGCTGCTTCTGACACCATGCTTTGTTACCAAGAAACCATCTTCATTGAAGGATCATTACCAAATGCCAACTATGAGTGGAACCCTGCAGTAGGCTTCAGTTCTTTTATGTTGCCGGTATCGGCACCAGGAACTTACAGCGCTGTGGTTACAAATGAACTAGGTTGTTCAGTTACGACTAATGAACTTGTCATAGGCGTGTATCAAGATAATATTCCAGTTGCCGCATTCACAGATACGGTTTGCCCGCAAACAACCGTTGTATTACAAGCGCCAATAGCTCAAAACGCCCAGTGGTATAGCGTAGATTCCATTTTTCTAACAGCCGCACCAACTTTTACATTAGCTTCTCTGAACCAAGACAGTATTATACTGCTCAATTATCCGAGTGCAAACTGTCCAAATTCATACGCAAGCTATCAAATTATACTCTTTGATAGCCTTCCAGATGGCCTTCTTCAAGGTCCAGAAATTTGGTGTAAAGAAGAACCGCATATCTTGCAATTTGAAAGCTTGGCACAAACATCCTTTGAGTGGTTCAATTCAGACACTACGCTACTATCTCAGACAGTTAATAGCCCGGGAAGCTATTGGATAACTTATAGTCGTTGTGGCCAAAGTGTCACAGATAGTCTTACAATTATCGATCATAGTGTTCAACTAACATTAAGTTCAACCGATTCTATACTTTGTTTGAATGACGCATCTGGCGGGCTTACAGAAGTAATACTAACCGCAACTACAAATGCAGCAGATCTGGTTTGGAATGTTCCATATGATTCCTTGCATCCGCTGCAACTTATGGTTGACGCTGCTGGTGTTTACACATTAAATGCGATGAACGAATTTGGTTGTTCGGCCTCTGACAGCCTAACTGTTTTCGGCGTAGATTGTACTGCTGAGGTTCCAAATGTAGTGACTCCGAATGGCGATGGGATCAATGATGTATTATTCATCAACGATGCGGCTTTGCATTCAAATAACAAGCTGATTGTGCTGAATAGATGGGGAAATGTACTTTTTGAAGCTGCTCCTTATTTAAATAATTACAGCCCGACAGAGTTAGTAGACGGAACTTATTTTTACTTGTATTACCCTAATGCCATTCAAAAGCCACTTTTTTACAAACAAGGATTTTTTATGTTATACGGTAAGTAACTCACACCTCAAAAATCCCATTTTTAATCGCAAATAATACCATTCCGGCTACGTTTTTGGTATTCGTTTTATAGCGGATGCGGTCACGGTGCCCTTCGATCGTCTTTACTGAAACAAACAATGCGTCAGCCATTTCCTGGTTGGTTCTTTCCTGACAAATAAGCCGTAATACCTCAATTTCACGCTTGGTAAGGCGTAAAGATGGATCTTCGTTGTCGTTTAAGGGAGAGAATTCTTTGGACATTTGCGGTTATAAATAGGTTTGAGAAACATTTTTTTCTCAACCGCAAGAAAACGGATAAACAGCACTAATTATTTGAACGAAGGGTTATTTAGGGTGAAAACCCTTGAAAGGTAATAAAGGAACTTCCATTTTATTAATTAACTTCGTTAATAGGTTAAGTGTCTAATTTTAAAAATCATACCGATGCGCCTATTCCTATTCATTTTTTGTCTGACATCATTTTCCTATGCCCAAAATTGGGCCCCTAACGGTGCGCAATGGCATTATTCCTATTATGGCTTTTTTCCGGGTTACGTGGATATCGCATATGCTGGCGACACCCTTATTGACGGGCAAGTCACCAAAAAACTATCCAAAACTTTTCATGGTTTAGGTTGGGGTATGGGCGTTACGTCCTATAGCATTGGTACAGAATATACCTACGAAGCCAATGGCGTAGTTTACTTGCGCTACCAAAATCAGTGGGATACCCTCTATAATTTTAATGCGCAAGTTGGCGATAGCTGGCGCATGGCCCAGCAACCTTTTACCAATGTAGCCCCTCCAAATAGCCGGATTAAAATTTTAGCAACTGGAAATCTGATCATTAACAATGAAACCAGAAAATATTTAGTTGCAGAAAAATGTGATTCAACGAATATTTCTTTGGGGTGGTTCACCGATACACTCATAGAAAATATAGGCTTCCTACATGACTACTTGCTACCCTATGACCAATTCGACGGCGCTGTCGACGGCAATGAGGGAGGACCATTCCGCTGTTATTCAGACAACAATTTTGCTACCTATAAACCGAGTTATTTAGAAGTTTGCGACTACATTATGGGTACAACAGAACTCGAAGCCAATGCTACTTTTCAAGTATATCCCAACCCTGTTTCCGATCAAATCAATATCCCAGTTTCGTATTTAGATGAATACAAAACTTACCAAATTTTGTCTAGCGAAGGTAAAATGCTTCAATCGGGTGAAACCACACCGCAAATTGAAGCAGCTAAACTCCCTGCAGGCAATTACACACTGCTCATTGAAAACAAGACCCAAAAACGCTATGCGAAGGTGTTGGTGGTGAGGTAGGTGATCATAACTACTCTTGGTGATTGATTTTTACGTTATGAGGGTCATGAAGATAAAAATTCCTTTTTTTCTGCTTTTATTTCTTTTGGCTGCAGCCTGTCAAAAAGACAAATTGCCTACAAATTCGCAGTCTCCTTATTATCAATCCAAAGGGAATTTTCTCATTTTGCAAGTTTCAGATACATTGGAAGGTATTTATGAATACAACTTGCCCGTTACGACCCTTCAAAATGATTCTCTGCCTTTGGTTTGGAGCCATTTTGACGACGGTATTCAAGTTACATCACATTTGCAATTCTCTCCCAATGTCGATACTTTATTGCGTATTATTGACAAAAACTTTAGTTTTTCATCCCCTTTTGTAAACGCAAAAAGCCTAAAAGTTTGCGCAGGTGCAGAGGTGCCCAATCTATCGGATTTCCAATTTTTAGGTGGCCCAATTCAATTAAATCCACAACAAATTTGGTCGCAAATTGCCCTGCTCGATATCGTTCAAAAGTACAGAGCCTCCAAACCCAATGCAAAAATTGCAATATGCAGAATTGTGAACTATATCTATAACTCCGAATTTGGTCTAAGTTTACCTCAGGAGAAGTTTTTAATTTTTATTGTAGGTTAATTATCAAGCCATTAAATTATCTTTCCGCTATGAAAAAATCCATACTTATCATTTTTATTTCAGCCAGTCTTTCCGTATTCAGTCAATCAAAACACTCCATCGCCATTCAATCTGGCCTGATTCATTCGTACTTTGATAACACACCTCTAGTGAATTTCAATTATACCTCCAAAGATCAAGGGATTTTTCAGGGGGTTCATCTAGGTTCAGTTGGAGTTGATTATGCATATCATATTAATCCCAAAAACATTGTTGCGGTAGAGTATTCAAGACTTGCCAATAGCTATAAAGAAACATGGGCTCACCATAGTATAGGAGACATTTGTTCGAGAAATTTTCGCACCTTATACCTTAAATACCAACGTGGAAATAGCATTTCAAAAAAAACGTCTTTTATATATGGAACAGGTGTTAGCTTCAGATATGGAGAAACGAGTCTTTTTACTTCAAGTTGGCAATATACTCATGAATATAATGAACGCAACTTGGCACTAAATGCTTTTGTTGGAATAAATCACTCGATAAATAAGCGCTTCAGTATATTTTATAAGTTTGACTTGCGCTCAATAGTTTATTATGTGAATCGTGAAGAGCTATTCACTTATCCAGAATTACATCCGGGTTATCCCAACCGCTTCGATTTATCCTTGAAACTAGGTTTGAGTTTTCATTTTTGATGAGTTGAGGTGTTACAGCTTAATCATCAGAATGAATCTGACATCTTCTTATTGTCTTTGCTCATCCAATATTGATAATCCTCCCAAGCTATTGGGGTAAAATCATAGCAATTTATATGAAGTTAAGAATTCACCATTTTTTTTGCTTTTTCATATTTCTTAGTTCCCTTTCAAAGGTTCATGCCCAGTCTTGGCAAGAGGTTAATCTTGGGCAGTCATCTACTATAATGTCATTTAACCATTTTGACTCCACATTATGGCTTAGGAATACATACCCTATACATTTTGATAACGGAGTTTTTACTTATTATAACAATACGGTAGTTCCTCTCTTTAATTTTACAGGATTCTCTTTTGCTAAACCCGTATTTACTAGTTCATCATTATATTCTTGTACGAGCGGAACACAGTTCTTCTACAAATTTGATGGCAATACATTTCAATCAATAGATTTACCTGGCGATCTTCAAATTAGCGATTATGGCCGTATGGCTGTTCATAATGATACATTATATTTTAACACCCTCGACCCAAGTGGAACATATGTGTTGAGTTACTATCAAGATCAACTCATTCAAACTTTTTCTGGGCCTTGCCCTAATCTTATAGTAGGTGAAAATGCAAGTTATTCCTTTTCAGGGGCAAATATTGCCTTTATTGATTTGCCAAATAATCATGAAATTGGGATTGACAATACAATGCCTAGCAATCACAAAATTCTAGATGCCAAACTATTACCGGGCACAGATACATTGTTTTATACCAAAATAGATCATATTAGGTTGGCATACGGTGCCTCAGTAATTGATAGTATTACTGCTTCTAATTCTTTTCAAATGCCAGATGGCCACCCAAGAACACTCTGTTTTGATTTAGACGGGAACCTTTGGGTTTTATTTGGAAATACAGATTGTGTTAATTCGTTGCATAAACCCAAATACATTTCTAAATACAACCGAAGCACCCAAACTTGGGAACATACCACCGACTTAGTTGATTTACTTGCTAATTATCCTGGTTATTCGAGTAGCATGTCAAATGTTGAATTAGAGGTTGACCCCTATAATAATATTTGGCTAATGTTTCGTTATGCTGGTGATTCCAAGTACTTTATGTTTCAACAAGGCGGCCTTCCCGCTTGGGTTGGCGCCTCAGAAATTACATTAACCGATGAAGTTGCAATTACCCCCAACCCCTCAGATGGCATTTTTCAGGTTTCAAGTTTCAGTACTGAGCCCATGCGCATTGTCATTTTAGACCAACAAGGAAAACAAGTGGCAGCATTTGAACTCGATGAGCTTTCTTCAGATAATTCCTTTGACCTAAGCGATAAAGCACCTGGTGTATACTTTGCGCATGTGTCGCAAGGTGGGCAGCAATGGGTGAAGAAGTTGGTGGTGAGGTAGTGTTAATCGTCATAATGATACCGGCATTTCACAACTTTCTTTTTGTCTTGACTCATCCAATATTGATAATCCTCTCAAGCTATTGGGGTAAAGCTGATATTCATTCTGGGGTATACTCAATCAGATCTTTTCCAATTTGTTGGATTGATGCATCTAGACGAGCCTTGTTTTTCAATGAAGAAAGTTCATGACTTGTGGCGCACAGAGCGTTGTATTCTTCTAAAGACATCACCACAACTGCTTTTCCCTTGCCTCGGTGAATAATGAGGGTGTCTACATTTGTGATGACTTGGTCTAAGAACTGTTTGAGGTCTTTTCTGAATTCTGAATAGGTTGCGCTTAACATGAGTACCGATTTAGGTACAAAATTACGTACTTTTATCATGGGATTTATTTTTCTTCAAAAATAAACTAGACCTAGTAAAGTACTTTCAGTAGATTTTCGGAGAAAGGTTCAAATCACCTCCCTCTCTTCGCTAGTGCCTCATAAACAACATGTTGCAAATCGGTGCGGATGTTGAGGTCGCGGAGTTTCCAGTTGTCTTGGTTGGGGTGTACGCGGTTGGATAGGAAGATAAAGATGACTTTGTTTTTGGGATCGGCCCACGCAAGGGTGCCAGTGAAGCCAGAGTGTCCAAAAGATGCTTGGGATGCCAAGACATCGCAGGTGCCACCTCCGCTTGCAGTTGGCCGATCAAAGCCGGCGCCGCGGCGGTTGGCGGGGTATTGTTGTTTGGTGAATTCGGTATAGGTGGCTTCAGAGAAGAAGCGTTGGCCCGCCATATGGCCTTTGTTCAGGAAGAGTTGCATAATGTGCGCCAAACTCCAAGCGTTCGAGAAGATACCCGCATGGCCCGCCACGCCGCCCAACATAGCTGCGCCTGGGTCATGAACGTAACCGCGTAAAAGCTGTTTGCGGTAAGCTTGGTCATCTTCGGTCGGAACAATTTGTTGATCTGAAAATTGTTTGAGCGGCTGATACAAAATACGCCCTAGGCCGAGGGGTAAATAAATGTTGCGGCGCAGGTAGCTGGCCTGGCTTTCGCCAATGATTTTTTCTAAGATGGGCTGCGTAAAGTAATAGCAGAGGTCAGAGTACACATATTTTTTAGGCCCGAGCTCTGAACGCAAGATCTGGGCATACATGCTGTCTTTGTAATTTTTATGAATGTACATCCCCTTTGCTACTTCTAAGGGGAAGTCATCAGAGGCTGCTTTTTGATAAATACTACTTTTCCAAGAGCCGTCTGTGAGCGTGCGCTTGTAAAAGGGAATCCAGGGTGTAAGGCCGGCCTGGTGCGCCATGATTTCTCTGATTTTGAGGGCTGCAAAAGGTGAGTTTCCCACTACTTCAGGAATGTAACTACCAATGGTTTGGTCGAGGTTGAATTTACCTTTGGTGTGTTGTTGCATGGCCAGTAGGGTAGAAGCCGCGATTTTGGTCACCGACGCGATATCGTACATGGACTGCAAATCAATGTCTGGTGCATTGGCCTCATAGCCTTGTTTGCCGTATGCTTTGTGCCAAATCACTTTGTCCTCGACGGCAACAAGCAGCTGACATCCTGGGTAGGCGCCCGCGGTAATGCCTTTTTGGACAATAGTGTCCATGGCTCGGAGGTCTGCACTTTTTAGGCCGATTTCTTCGGGGCTGGAAATTCCCAATCTGCCATTGGCCACGAGGCCTGCAGTGCTCAGCCCGCCCATGATTAACTGCGCAATTTGTGCTTGTGCAATTGGGTGGTTCTCATGTGCCAAAACAATGGCATCAAACAAAGACGTATCGACATCTTTCAAGATTTTTTGCTCGCCAAAAACTACGAGGATGTTCTGATCTGAGCTATCGAGAAGTGCTGTTTTTTCGGCAGCCCACTTTGGAATATGGTTGCTGTGAGGCGCCGCGGCATGCAAGCTGAAAATACATGTTTCGGGTTCAGTGAGTCCGTAGAATTTCGAGACTGCAGCCGAAATTTGAAGGGTGTCGGCGGCGAAAAATGCCATGCGGTCGGCATAGAGGTCTAGGGTTTCTGTAAAAATACTAGAGTTGCCGCCAAGTGCGATACAGGCTAATTTTTGATCGAGGCGCCCGAATGGCAGTACTTTTTGTTCATTTTTGAGCAGCTGAATTTGCTTGCGATACCCAAGAATTTGTTGGGTTGGGTCTTGGTTGTTTAAATCGGCAAATGATGCACCTAACCATTTGGTAGGAAGTTCTTGTCTAAATTTAGAGGTGTGTTCTGTTGTTTTTTGAACTGGGTAAAACCGAACAACTGCAAATCCGAGCAGCGATACAGCGAGTAAAGAAGAGAAGAGGCGCATGCGTTTCATTTACTTCAAAACTAGCTATAATTCGGCGCTTATCCAAACACAAAGTGTAGTTCTGACACTTACTTTAAGATAGTAAAAATCCTTCAAAAAATCAAATTAAGTTCTCCACATTCAAGCACAATTAGTGTTTACAAAAACCTAATATAAATCATGGTTTGAGCGCTCCAAGCATCGTAATTTTGTTCCGTTAAACAACCTAATTAAATACCATGGAATTACACGGTAAATTCGGTAAAAATGCCGACCTCTCCGCAAGCATTGGCCTCACCGAATCCGGAGACCAATTTTGGAACCTTACGCCGGCAGAACTCATCGAAGATTGTATTATTCTTGGCGAAGGCATGCTTACAGATACCGGTGCACTTGCTATTGAAACTGGTGAATTCACAGGTCGTTCTCCAAAAGATCGCTTTATTGTCCGCGACGAAATCACTGAAAACGCCGTTTGGTGGGGCAATGTCAATATTGGCTTTGAACCCGCTAAATTCGATGCACTTTACGATCGCATGAAAGCGCACCTCGCCGAACAAGATATTTATGTCCGCGACGTCTATGCCTGTGCAGACCCTACTTACCGCATGAATATCCGTGTGGTAACCGAACTTCCTTGGTCGAGCCTTTTTGCGCACAATATGTTTTTGCGCCTTGAACCAAACGAAATCGAAGATTTTCTCCCCGAGTGGCATATTGTCTGTGCGCCGAGCTTTTTGGCAGACCCTGCTATCGACGGCACGCGCCAGCACAATTTTGCGATTCTGAATTTTACCAAAAAAATGATCCTCATTGGGGGCACCGGCTACACCGGTGAAATCAAAAAAGGCATTTTCTCTGCCCTCAATTTTATATTGCCACATCAAAAGAACGTGCTTTCTATGCATTGTTCTGCCAATATTGGCCAAGACGGCGACACCGCTATTTTCTTTGGTCTATCCGGTACGGGCAAAACAACGCTTTCTTCAGATCCGAATCGCCGCCTCATTGGCGACGACGAACACGGCTGGAGCGACAATAGCGTTTTTAACTTTGAAGGTGGGTGCTATGCCAAAACAATCGATCTGTCCAGAGAGAAAGAACCGCAAATCTACGATGCTATTCGTTTTGGTGCCCTGCTCGAGAACATTGGTTT
>VFQS010001799.1_pt1 | contig 18650 bp, 21 predicted proteins | sample 3512361 | NCBI WGS metagenome assembly VFQS01 (sample SAMN10412375, study PRJNA504923) | tailings metagenome | isolation source: Relicate 1 Philex TSF3 active mining | place: Philippines
TCCTGCAGGGATTCAAGAAATTCGTCAATTAATTCAACGCTTGCCCGGACAAGCTGAGTGCACCATTTTTGTATCGAGTCATCAACTTGATGAGGTAGAAAAAATGGCGACACACCTAGCTTTGCTGAAGGATGGTGTTGTTCAATTTCAATGTCATTTAGATGAAATTCATGCTGCACAAGTTGGCGTGTTGGAGTTGCACATTGATGATGCAGCGCAAGTCGCGCAAGTGCTTGCCGCGCAAGGATTTCGAGCTCAAGTCTTGAGTGCGACTCAGCTTGTGGTTAGTGAGGTGCCACAAGAACAAGCGCACAGAGTAAACGCATGCGTTGTTCAAGCCAATTTACGTTTGCACGCTGCGAATTTTCAAAAGCCTTCTTTAGAAAAATGGTTTCATCAACAAACGCAAGCGAGGGCTATATGATTATTCGATTGATTCGCGTTGAATTGTTGAAGGTGAAGCGTTCTTTAGCGCTACTAATGATGCTGGCTTGCCCGTTGATGGTTGCATTGCTTTGTTTTGGTTTGCAATTAAAAACCTATAAAACGGGTTTAATTCGATGGGATATGTATTGGGCTGGTAGTACCGCAATTTGGGGATATTTTATGTTTCCTCTTTATTTGGCCTTAATTACCGGTTTATTGAACGGAAATGAACATCGAAATTCGACTTGGCGATTGATGTTGACTTTGCCGATTCAATCACGCCAATTGTTTTTGGCGAAATTCGTTTTGGCAGCAGTCTTTATGCTTGGTGCAAATCTCGCTTTGCTGTTCATGACCTCGTGTGCAATTTATGTATTTGGACTATTGGGATTTTCAATTTCGCAGGCATTTAAATTTGATTTTGTGCGCTTTATGTTGTTTGCTAACTTGAGTGCTTTACCAATTTTAGTATTCCAGCATTGGATCAGTTGGCGCGTACAAAATATCGTCGCTCCATTGGCGGTTGGGGTGATTGGGACGATGGGGATTGTGCAAATTGGTCAATCGGAAAATTGGATTTACTATCCGTGGAGTTATGTGATGACGGCGTTAAATGCATCATCTGCTGATATTCGTCATCAGGCAATTATTCTCGCGAGTACATTGGCAGCATGCGCACTTGGCATATTGACGTTTTGGGTAGGGCGACGTGGTGTCGAGTTTGAGTGAAATTTTCTGAAGTTGTTTGGATAAGATCATGATGTTTTCATAGATCTTATCCATGTTACTGGTGACCGCTTAGTATTTAAGCCAAGAAAAGAAATACAGTTGGTTTTTTGTGAAAGTCTGGTAGCTGATTTGCTTGCAATTGTTTTTTCCAAGTGCCAGCTGCTTTTGTTTGTATCGATTCTGTCGGTAAGCTCAAATCAGTCGCTACGCAGATAAGTGATTGATGGTTGCAATGATTGGCGAGTGCCTCAAGCATTTGCGTATTTCGATAGGGTGTTTCGATCAGTAATTGGGTTTGTTTTTCTTTTCTTGAGCGATCTTCCAGCTCCTTAATACGTTTCGCCCTAGCGGTGGCATCTGTCGGTAAATAGCCATTAAACGCAAAACTTTGGCCGTTCAATCCACTTCCCATGATCGCGAGCAAAAGTGATGATGGGCCAACGAGAGGGCAAACCTTGATATTCCGTTGATGAGCTAGTTGAACCAAATTGGCACCAGGGTCAGCTACTGCTGGCACGCCAGCTTCAGAAATTAATCCAACGTCGTGTCCGTCGAGTAGTGGTGTTAACAGCTTTTGTATTTCTGTGTTGGGTGTGTTGACATTGAGTTCGCTGATTTGCAACTCTTGAATTGGTCTAGAGAGTGGATGGTATTGATTGAGGATTTTCAGATAGGCGCGTGTGCTTTTCGCATTTTCGGCGATAAAGTACTGTAAATGTGCACTCATCTTTTGAACGGTTTCTGGGATGATGTGTGCTAAAACATTTTCTTGATCGTTATCGATTTGTCCCAGTGTGTTTGGAATTAAATAGAGTGTGCCAGTCATAGGTATCCTTGTTGTCCTGATCGTTCTTAATGCGCAGAACTAAAAAAAGTCACGTTGAGATTTCTTAGCATGCTAGTCAGTGCAATTAAAGGTAATCCAGTTAAGGCAGTAGGATCATCACTTTGTACTGATTGAAGTAATGCTATTCCTAGTCCTTCATTTTTTGCGCTGCCAGCGCAGTCGTATGGTTTTTCGATGTGTAAATAGGCGTCCAGTTCGGTATCACTGAGATCTCTAACTTGCACGAGTGTCTGGCAATTGGCAATTTGGATTTGATGACTTGTTCGATTGTCTAGCACGCACAGCGCAGTATGAAAAATAACGGTTTTGCCACGCATGGTTTTTAATTGCGCCAGCGCTGTATCGTGATTTCCTGGTTTGCCAATTTGGGCGCCGTTTAGCGTTGCGACCTGATCGGAGCCAATAATGATCGCGTTAGGGTTTGTTAATCCAACAGCCTCTGCTTTTTCCTGCGCCAGCCTAATAGCTGTTTCCTCTGGTTGCTCATTTGGTTTTGGGGTTTCATCAATCTCAGGGCTAATTGAAATGAATGGCAGTTGCAGGCGGCTTAAAAGCTCTTTTCGGTAGGTGGAACTTGAAGCGAGAATAATGTGCGGAGTGTTAGAGTTTGACATTTGATTTGATGTATTTTTTATTAATTTTATGGCGGAAATTTTCGGTTTCTCAAAAAAAACGCATAAAATTTCACAGTTCTAATCGCCTCAAACGAGCTAAGGCTTTGACTATTAAGGTGTAATCCTGTTATTATCGCAGGTTTTCTGGGTCTAGAAATCCTATGCAAGCATTTGTTATTGACTCTTTTGCGTTTTGTCAGCATCGAGAACTGCGTGAAGGTAGTACAAAAATTGCCGATTTCCCACGATTGTCTGTGGAATGTGCAAACAAAGACGGCGTATTAAATTGGTCATTGCAAGGTGGTTTGAATCATCTAGGTTTTCCGCAACTAAGCTTAGTTGTTGATGGACATTTTCAATTAATGTGTCAGCGTTGCTTAACACCGTTTGAATTTGCAGTAGACTCACAATCAGAATTAATTCTCGCCAAAAACGATGATCATGCGGACGAAATTGAAAGCATGCTTGAAGATGACGAGGTTGATGTAGTAGTAGGCAGCAAGACATTCAATGTCATGGAGTTGATAGAGGATGAGGCGTTGCTGGCAATACCCCAATCGCCCAAACATGCAGTATGCCCTGATGTAATTGGTTCATTCAATCAATCAGAGGCAGCGAACAATGTAGATGCGGTAGATGCAGCGAGCACAAGTGGTAAAGTGTCTCCATTCGCTGTACTGAAAAAGTTGCAATGAAAAGTAAGTGGGCGTACCTAGTGGCATTATTCTGAAAAAACACTCAGGTCGAAGTATTGTTAGGGATTCTTGAAAGGCAAACGAAGTTTGCTTGTCGATTCAAGTGTGTTAAATTTTAGAAACATTTTTTGAAGTATTAGGAGTTATCATGGCCGTTCAGCAAAATAAAAAATCACCATCTAAGCGTGGTATGCACCGTTCACACGATTTCTTGACTGCACCACAGTTAGGTATCGAGCCAACAACAGGTGAAACACATCTGCGTCACCACATCAGTCCAAATGGCTTTTACCGTGGTCGTAAAGTATTGAAAACTAAGAACGACGAGTAATCTGTTCTTAGCGATAAAGCGGCGTTGCGAGTCTTGTACTTGACGCCGCTTTTTTTTATTCTGTGATTTACGCGGAATGGCGCCGACTAAGGGAACTTAATAAAGCGAACTTAATAAGTGAACTCAATGACGCTAGCGCCTGTTTTGCATAAGTTCTAACTCTAAAAAATGTTCAAAAGCGAATATTGTTTTTGTTCATTGTCTCTTTCATTTTTCGCTGCTCGATCTAAAACGGATGATTCTTTGCGTCATTCTTGATAAGATAGCTCTCTTGGAGTGAGAAAATAGTAACAAATACATGACAATAAAAATTTCAATTGATTGTATGGGCGGTGATTTTGGTCCATCAGTCACTGTAACGGCAGCAGTTTCATTTGCGAATCGCGAGCCTGATGTTGAATTTGTTTTGGTGGGGCAGGAAACTGTCTTGCAAGCAGAATTAAAAAAACTAGGTGCGATAAATCATCCGCGATTATCTATCGTGCACGCGAGCGAAATGGTTGAGATGGACGATCCCATCGAAATTGCCTTGCGCAGAAAAAAAGATTCCTCAATGCGAGTAGCGTTGAATCAGGTCAAGGAGGGCGCTGCACAAGCTTGCGTTTCCGCTGGTAACACTGGTGCGTTGATGGCGGTTTCTCGCTACGTCTTGAAGACTATGCCGGGCGTCGATCGCCCCGCAATTTGCAGCATCCTGCCAAATCAGAAAAAACAACCAACTTACATGCTGGACCTGGGCGCCAATGTGGATTGCGAAGCGGTGCATTTGCATCAATTTGCGATCATGGGTTCTGCGCTTGTTGCGGCGCTGGAAAATAAGCCGCGTCCAACAGTGGGTCTGTTAAACGTTGGTGAAGAAGATATCAAAGGTAATGACGTCGTAAAGCGCACCGCACAGTTGTTGCGGGCAGATCATGAGCGCGGCTTGCTGAACTTTTATGGCAATGTCGAAGGCAATGATATCTTCAAAGGAACCACCGACATAGTTGTTTGTGATGGTTTTGTTGGGAATGTCACTTTGAAGGCGGTTGAAGGTTTAGGCAGGTTCGTCAAAACAACAATGACGGATGCGTTCAAAAGTGGTTTGTTAAATATGCTGGGCGCATTGATTGCGCGTGGTGCGTTGAAACAGATTTCTACAACAATGAATCCGTCGAATTATAACGGCGGCAGTTTATTGGGCTTGCGTGGCGTTGTTATCAAAAGTCATGGCAGCGCAGATAAATATAGTTATGAATGGGCGATACAGCGCGCATTCGATGCAGTAAAAAATGATGTGCTTGCGCGCATCACCACCTCCTTGGCGGAATTGATGCCAGTGCCCGAAGAGGCAAGTACAGCGAGTTCCGGTACGACTGAACAATAAATAGATAAAGACGCATGACTTTCTACAGCAAAATTATAGGCACAGGAAGCTACCTGCCACCAAGAAAAGTAACAAATCATGAGCTGGCAGAGCAATTGGCAGCCAAAGGTATCGAAACCTCAGATGAATGGATAGTCTCGCGCAGTGGCATTTCTGCACGTCATTATGCTGAGTCTAATGTCACGTCAAGTGATATGGCGGTTGAGGCGGCGAAATGTGCATTAGACGCGGCAAATTTGCAGGCGAACGATATTGACTTGATTATCTTGGCGACTTCAACGCCAGATTTTTTCGGTGGTTTTCCGAGTACAGCTTGTATTGTGCAAAATAAATTAGGCATCACAAATGGTGCTGCTGCAGTCGATGTGCAGGCAGTTTGTAGCGGATTTATTTATGCTATGTCGATGGCCGACAGCATGATTAAATCGGGCTCTCACAAAAACGCCTTGATCATTGGCGCGGAAGTATTCTCCCGGATTTTAAATTTTGAAGATCGCACAACCTGCGTGTTGTTTGGTGATGGTGCGGGTGCGATTGTCATGTCGCGATCTGAAGAGCCTGGTGTTCTCGCGACTAAATTGCACGCGGATGGTAGCCATTCGCACATATTGTGTGTGCCTGGAAATGTGAATGCAGGCGTGATTGCAGGTAGTGCGTTCCTGTATATGGATGGTCAGGCAGTTTTCAAATTGGCGGTGAATGTGCTTGAAAAAGTAGCCAACGAGGCACTGGAATTGGCGGGTATGCAAGCGGATCAAATTGATTGGCTGATTCCGCATCAAGCTAATATCCGAATCATGCAAAGCACCGCCAAGAAGTTGAATTTACCGATGGATAAAGTTGTTGTCACGGTAGATCAACATGGCAATACTTCTGCCGCTTCGATTCCACTTGCATTGGACGCTGCGGTGCGCGATGGACGTGTTAAGAAGGATCAAGTCGTGATGTTGGAAGGCGTTGGTGGCGGATTTACTTGGGGCGCGGCTCTAGTAAAAATGTAATTGTGAAGTGGGTGTGGAATTGGTTGGCCTTATTAAATATAAATGGTAAAGCCAGCTTGGAACTATCTTAAAACTAACAAAAAGACAAAATTATTATGGCGCAATTTGCATTTGTATTTCCTGGTCAGGGTTCGCAAGCGATCGGTATGTTGAATGGTTTCGCGAATAATCCTGTAGTTCAAGCAACTATTGCAGAGGCATCTGATGTTCTGCAAATGGATTTGGGAAAATTGATTTCTGAAGGTCCAAAGGAAGATTTGGATTTGACGACCAACACGCAACCCGTGATGCTTACGGCAGCGGTTGCGACTTACCGTGCGTGGATTGCAGCTGGTGGGAAAGTACCTTCTATCGTTGCTGGACATAGTTTAGGTGAGTACTCAGCATTGGTTGCAGCGGGTGTCATTGCTTTTAAAGACGCAGTACCGCTAGTGCGATTTCGTGCGCAAGCAATGCAAAGTGCTGTACCAGTGGGGCAGGGCGGTATGGCAGCAATTTTGGGTTTAAGTGATACAGACGTTGCGGCAGCCTGTTCGGAAGCGGCAGCTGCCACCTCTGAAGTGGTTGAAGCGGTGAACTTTAATGCACCAGCGCAAGTTGTGATTGCAGGATCAAAGGCAGCAGTTGAGCGTGCTTGTGAATTGGCGAAAGCGAAAGGCGCTAAGCGTGCTTTGCCTTTGCCAGTGTCAGCGCCATTTCATTCTTCGTTATTGAAGCCAGCATCAGATCAGTTGCGTGATTACTTGGCGAATATTCCATTCTCAGCGCCATCGATTGCTTTAATTAATAATGTGGACGTTGCGATTGTTACTGATCCAGCATTAATCAAAGATGCTTTGGTAAGACAGGCGGCAAGTCCAGTGCGTTGGGTCGAAACAGTCAATGCAATCGCTGCCAGTGGCATTACGCAATTAGTTGAATGTGGTCCTGGTAAGGTATTGGCAGGTTTAACTAAGCGTATTCACCCTGATTTGGTTGGTGAAGCTATCTACGATCAAGAAACTTTGGATAAGCTGATGCAAGCAATGGCATAAGCATCATTCTTGAGATGGTCTTGGATAGTAAAAAGTAAGTAAGCATAAATTAAAAGAATAGCGAGGAAATATGACGCAACAATTAGCAAATCAAGTTGCATTGGTAACTGGTGCTTCACGTGGTATTGGTAAAGCGATTGCAATCGCATTGGCAAAAGCTGGTGCAAAGGTGATTGGAACAGCAACCTCTGAATCTGGCGCACAAGCCATCACTACTTATTTGCAGGAGATTGGTGCGGAAGGTAGTCGTGGAGTTGCGTTTAACGTCAATGACGTCGATCGCTGTGCATCTTTGGTCGATGAGATTCAGAAGGAATTCGGCTCGTTGTCAATCCTAGTGAACAATGCCGGCATCACGCAAGATCAATTGGCAATGCGCATGAAAGAAGATGATTGGGATAATGTGATCTCAACGAATTTAAATTCTGTCGCCCGTTTATCGCGCGCTGTTTTGCGCGGAATGATGAAGGCGAAGCACGGCCGCATTATCAATATTACTTCTGTGGTTGGATCGTCAGGTAATCCTGGTCAAATGAATTATGCAGCGGCGAAAGCTGGTGTTGCTGGCATGAGTCGTGCGCTTGCACTTGAAATTGGTAGTCGAAATATTACGGTAAATTGCATTGCACCAGGATTTATCGATACTGATATGACTAAGGCATTGACCGACGATCAAAAGAATGCAATTTTGACGCAAATCCCGATGGGTAAGTTGGGGCAGCCAGAAGATATCGCAGCTGCAACTGTCTTTTTAGCATCGCCAGACGCTGGATATATCACTGGAACCACTTTGCACGTCAACGGTGGCATGTATTTGTGTTAATTTTCTTGTTGTAAAATGAGCGAATTTCGCGGAAATTGAGCGGAGTTAATGTTGGAGCATCTAAAAATGCTCTTTTTGCGCGCAAACCTGCTAAAATGCGCGCACTTTCTGTAACCACTAATGGAGACCACATGTCTGATATCGAACAACGCGTTAAAAAAATCGTCGCTGAACAATTAGGCGTCGCTGAAGCTGACATCAAAATCGAATCTTCTTTTGTAGATGATTTGGGCGCAGACTCACTTGACACAGTTGAGTTGGTGATGGCTTTGGAAGACGAGTTCGAAATGGAAATCCCTGACGAACAAGCAGAAAAAATCACGACAGTAAAACAAGCTATTGACTACGCAACTGCGCACGTCAAAGCCTAATTCTTTCGGATTGCTTTTTTAATTCCAGGAGAGACGCTTGAGCCTCACAAGTAAACGTCGAGTTGTAATTACTGGCCTTGGTTGTGTGTCTCCTGTTGGCAATAATATTGCCGACACATGGGCAGCCATCCTAGCTGGTAAATCTGGTATCGCAGCTATTACCAAGTTTGATGCTACACCTTTCACTACCCACTTTGCTGGAGAAGTGAAGGGATTTAATATCGAAGACTATATTCCAGCCAAAGAAGCACGCAACATGGATACTTTTATCCATTTCGGTATTGCGGCTGGTGTGCAAGCTTTTCAGGATAGTGGTATCACTGTAACTGAAGAAAATGCTGATCGTATAGGTGTGATCGTTGGTTCTGGTATCGGTGGTTTGCCATTGATCGAGGAAACCAAGGAAGTGTTAATGGCACGTGGACCGCGTCGCATTACACCATTTTTTGTTCCAGCTTCCATCATTAATATGATTTCCGGTAATTTGTCGATCAAATATGGATTGAAAGGTCCAAATTTAGCGATTGTTACTGCGTGTACGACAGGTTTGCATTGCATTGGTAATGCTGCTCGTATGATTGAATATGGTGATGCAGATGTCATGATTGCAGGCGGAGCGGAATCGACGATTTCTCCATTGGGCTTGGGTGGATTCGCTTCTGCTCGTGCGCTGTCTTCTCGCAATGATGATCCTGCGACAGCCTCACGTCCTTGGGATAAAGACCGTGACGGTTTTGTCTTGGGTGAAGGTGCTGGTGTGATGGTTCTGGAAGAGTATGAACATGCTAAAGCACGTGGCGCTAAAATCTATGCTGAGGTAATGGGGTTTGGTATGAGTGGCGATGCTTATCATATTACGACTCCGACTGTTGATGGCCCGCGTCGTAGTATGTTGAATGCATTGAAAAATGCAGGCTTGAATACGGAGCAAATTAGCTATCTTAATGCGCACGGTACTTCTACACCTTTGGGTGATAAGAATGAGACTGATGCGATTAAAGCTGCATTTGGTGACCATGCTTATAAGATGACGATTAATTCGACTAAGTCGATGACTGGTCACTTATTAGGTGGTGCTGGTGGTTTAGAGTCAGTATTGTCGGTTTTGGCTGTGCATCATCAAGTTTCGCCACCAACTATCAATATTATTAATCAAGATCCAGAATGCGATCTCGATTATTGTGCTAACACCGCGCGTCAAATGAATATTCAATATGCGATGAAGAATTCATTTGGATTTGGTGGTACAAATGGTACTTTGATTTTTGGTAAGGTTTAATTGGCAGAAATCTTAGTGCGAAGCTAGATAGTATTAAAAAAACACCACATAATGTATGTGGTGTTTTTTTTTATTTAAATTGGTGATGCGTCTTGCAATTTCTGTGTTGGTAAAACCCTCGCTTGTGCTAAGGTGCGCAGTTTATCTGCTGTCGTTTATTAGTTTTGCTTGTGTGTCTTATTCTGTGTACGTTCATAAAGCGTACCTAGGAAATTTTCAAGCTATTATCGTGGTTGTCATCGCCTTGGTAATGCTGTTATTTTTTAAGTGTTGGTCTGACAAGATTCACTCATATCGTATTGAGATGGATGCTGAGGGTGCAATCTTATTGCGCGTAGTTGATCAAGATTTAATCGTGATAAAAACAACCCAAGCGTATATCAACCGATTCGTGATTTTGTCGGCTTATTTGATTGTGCTGAATGTACGATGTGAGTCTGGAAAAGATCGAAACTTGCTCATATTGTTTGATTCTGTTGCAAAAGATGATTTTCGACGTCTCAAGGTTGCTGTCAATTATTGGGCAACTCGTTGCGCAGATGAGCTAGATCAAGTAAAAGATTTGTCTGAAGGGAACTTTTAATGCATCGATGTATCTAAATTCTTAGTAAGACCTTCTACTAACCATCTAACTAAAAATAAATAAGAATTCTGCAAAATGGGAATGTTTGTGTGACAAGCGAACGCGATATAGATCAATTATTGGTTGAACGTGTTCAGCGAGGAGATAAAAAGGCATTCGAGCTCTTGGTTTCTAAATATCAAAGGAAACTTTATCGGCTCGTGTCTCGTCTCGTCCATGATCATGCAGAGGCGGAAGATGTGGTGCAAGAGGCGTTTATTAAGGCTTATCGCGCATTAGCGAATTTTCGTGGCGATTCAGCGTTTTATACTTGGTTATATCGAATAGGCATTAATACCGCTAAAAATTATTTGGTAACACAAGGAAGACGAGCTCCGACTTCAACTGATGCAGATGTTTCAGAAGCGGAAGTGTTTCATGATGCAGATGGTCTGAGGGATATCAATACGCCAGAATCTTTGATGGCGAGTAAGCAAATCGCCGCAACTGTGAATGCCGTTATGATGTCATTGCCTGAAGAATTGAGAAATGCAATTACACTGCGAGAAATTGAGGGCTTAAGTTATGACGAAATTGCGGAAGTTATGTTGTGCCCGATAGGAACAGTGCGTAGTCGAATTTTTCGCGCACGCGAAGCGATTGCCGAGAAGCTTAGACCCTTAATTGGCACATCGATAGATCAACGGTGGTAGTACGTAAATGTGCGCAAAAAATAAATTTGGTATTTGAAGTTATAAAAAAATGAAGTTGAACCGGGAAGAAATGATGAACAAGAGCAATCATGACGAACTTATTTCTAGCGTGCTAGATGGAGAAACGTCCGATACTCAATTGGATCTGCTATTGGCTCGAATGAAGGGCAATGAAGGTCTTGAAGTGAGGGAGCATTGGGAGCGTTATCATGAGATTGGTGATGTATTACGCTCAGATGATTTGGCGATTTCTTTTAGCACCGATTTTTCTAAGAAGATGTCGGCATTGTTGGAGGCAGAGCCTACCATTGTCGCGCCACAAATTAATTCCACTGAGACCCAGAAACTTCAAGTTCAAAAAACAAAATATTGGGCACTCACCAGTGTAGCTGCGACGGTGATGCTAGGTTTTTTGATGGCGCCGCAAATTATTCCTTTATTGCGTTCATCTTCTACTGCTGATATGACTATTGCGAAGCAAGAAGCAACTGATCCATTTGCTGGTGCGGGCGTGAAAATGGCAGCAAATTCGAATCTTGGCCAAACGTCGAAAGATATGGAATTTGCGCCTAAGCTAGAAAATCAAGTTGAGATGTTGCGGGATCCGCGATTGGATAGTTATTTGCTAGCACATCAAAAAGTATCTCCGAGCTTAGATAATGGCGCTCGCTATATTCAACGTGCGAATGTTGTTTCGTCTTCTGATTCTGAAAAATAATCGTATGTGGTTTCGGCATATTCTCTTATTTGCTTGCTGTAGTTTGCTGACTTTAGTTAGCTCGGTTTCTTTTGCTAGTGCTAGCGAAGAACGCGATCTAATGAAAATGCTGCAATCGGTGCAGCTCGCCGCCAAAAAGACCAGCTATTCAGGGACCTTTGTCTATCAACAGGGAAATCAAATACGGACCTCTAAAATTACTCATGGGTTTGATGGTGATACGGAAGTTGAAAAACTCGAAATTTTAGATGCAAAACCCAGAGAATATATTCGGCGCGATGGAGAAGTTGCTTGTTATCTGCCAGAGAGCAAAGTGATTCAAATTGAAAAGAATTTGAGTCAAGAAGAGTTTCCCGCTCTGCTAAACCAAAATGTTCAGTCTTTGCCCGATTCTTATTCGATCAAAAAAGCGCAAATGAGTCGTGTTGCTGGTTTGGAGTGTCAAGTCGTTAATTTCCAACCAAAAGATAGTTTGCGCTATGGTTTCCGTTTGTGCGTCGAAAAGAACACCGGTCTCTTGTTAGGATTGCAGACTCTCAATACGCGCAGTGAGGTGATTGAGCAAATCGCTTTTACTCAAATAGCACTGGGTGAAGTTGATAAAGCGAAGCTTAAACCAAGCTTTGCCAATGTATCGCAATGGAAGATAGAGAATATGACGGTGCAGGCGAACGTCAATTCTGGTTGGATTGTTAAAAATTTGCCTAGCGGCTTTAAAAAGACTCTTGAAACCAAGCGATTCATTCCTATTTCAGGCAATGTGTCTGGCACAGATGCAAATCAAACAAAATCTCACCAAGTTGTTCAGATGATGTTTTCGGATGGCTTGTCGACAATATCGGTTTTCGTTGAACCCAATACAGGTAGTCGTACAGAAGGTAGTTTGCAACAGGGAGCAATGACGATTATGGGGAAGCGTCTTGGTGATAATTGGTTGACTGTGGTTGGGGAAGTGCCAAATGCGGCAATTAAACAAGTGATTAATTCAATTCAATTTAAAAAATAGACCAACACAATCCAGATTTATGGTGACAATATGAAAAAAGTGAAATCTTTTCCTGTTGAAAAACACATTTCTATTTTAATTTCCTCAATCCTCATTAGTGCATCAGTTTTTACTGTTGCCACCTTTTTAAATTCCAACAATCAAGTCAACGCACATGCTGCGGCTGCGCCACAATCGCCAGCAGCGGCACAAAATCAGCCAACCGCAGCGCCGCCTCTGTTGGTAACGGGTTTACCTGATTTTACCCAATTGGTAGAGCGTACTAGTCCAGCCGTTGTGAATATTCGCACCACGCAAAAAATTACTCAAATTCAGGGTTCTCCTTATGGCGATGAAGACCAAGCGCAGGAATTGCTTCGCCGCTTCTTCGGGTTTCCGGTACCTCAGCAAGCACCTAGAAATAGACGACAAGCCCCTGTACAACAAGAACAAGAAGTTCCGCGTGGCGTCGGCTCAGGATTTATTGTCAGTCAAGATGGCTATATTTTGACAAATACTCACGTGGTTGAAGACGCGTCAGAAGTCTATGTAAAGTTGACCGATAAGCGTGAATTTAAGGCTAAGGTAATCGGAAGTGATCGTCGCACCGACGTAGCCGTGTTGAAGATCGAGGGCAGTAAATTGCCAAAGTTAGCAATAGGTGATTCTGACAAAATTAAAGCTGGTGAATGGGTAATTGCGATCGGTTCTCCGTTTAATTTGGATAACACCGTGACTTCGGGAATTATTTCATCGAAAGCACGTGATACGGGTGACTATTTGCCCTTAATTCAAACCGATGTCGCAGTTAATCCAGGTAATTCCGGTGGCCCATTGATCAATATGCGTGGTGAGGTGGTTGGCATTAATTCTCAAATCTATAGCCGTTCTGGCGGTTATATGGGGATCTCGTTTGCGATCCCTATCGATGAAGCAATGCGAGTAGTTGAACAGTTAAAAACTTCTGGTGTTGTTTCTCGTGGGCGTATGGGCGTTGAAGTTGGTGATTTGAGCAAAGAGGTTGCCGAAAGCTTGGGATTAGGCAAGGCGCAAGGAGCTTTGATTGTCAAGGTTGAGCCAAATGGCCCGGCAGATCGCGCTGGCATTCAAGAGGGTGACGTCATTCTTAAATTTAATGGCACAGCGCTTGAGAAACGGAGCGACTTACCACGTATCGTGGGGGCGACTAAACCCGGCTCTAAGGTAATGGTATCGGTGTGGCGTAAAGGGGCTGCGAAGGATATTAGCTTAGAAGTTGGAGAAGCCGAAGCGGACAAGCCTGTTCAGAAGGCTGAGAAAAAGTCCAAAAAAGAAAAGCTGGATAATCACTTAGGAATTGGTGTCACCGATCTGAGTGATGCGCAGAAGCGCAATATGCCAAATGGTAACGGTGTAGTTATTGACAGCGTTGAAGGTTTAGCTGGTGGTAGTGGTTTGCGTCCAGGAGATGTGATTTTAATGATGAATAATATTGACATTAAGGATGCGAAACAATTTGATGCTTTGGCGAGTAAGTTAGATCCGAAGAAAGCAGTAGTCTTGTTGGTGCGTCGTGGCGAGATTTCTCAGTTCTTAGTCATTCGACCTTTAGCGCAGTAATCTATTTTAGTAAACGAAAAAAGCCGCATAGAAAATTCTATGCGGCTTTTTGTTTAAGAATTTAAATTATTGTTTTGCTTTGCGCATTAAGGCAGATAAGTAGGCCTCACCATCGGGCGGTGTGCCGTTGCGTTGCGAATTCCAAATCATTTCACCCAAGCAGTCCATCATTTCATGGTGGGCTTCGTGAATGGAATTTTTTTTGTGCGCTAGCGCTTCATAGGCGACTCTGACGCCATTTGGTTGATTAATTGTGACTTGCTCCGCGATCGTCAAGTGCATGGATAAATGAAGAAAAGGATTGGTCTTTCCCGAATCCACGCTGTAATTTCTTTGAAGCGCAACTTCGACATCACGAAAATCTTCAGCGTACTCTGGATGTTGTGAAATCCAGTCGGCCGCAATCGTTTCCAGTGGCGTTAATATCTCTTTTGCATGGTATTTGCGGTAGGTTTCGCAGAAAAAACGGCGAACATCGTCTTGACTTGGATTGAACATGTTTTGTGCAAGTAAGGAATCGTTGAATCTTGCTATTTTACTGGTAATTGCCCCAGCCTGTACTTCAGCGTGCGGCGCATCTCGCTGAAGTGAAATCGATTTTCGGTTATGATCGCGGCTTCAAATTTAGAAAGAGGCGGCATCATGTTAAATCAAGAATCTTTAGATCTATTGTTTGCGAACGCGCGTACTCACAATGTGTGGCAGGATAGGCCGGTCAGTGACGAGCAAATTCACCAGATTTACGAGGCGATGAAATGGGCGCCAACCTCAGCAAATTCTTGCCCAGCACGCTTTGTATTTGTTAAGTCTGCTGAGCAAAAAGAGAAATTGGTTGCATGTATGTCCGCAGGGAATGCGGAAAAAACGCGTCAAGCGCCTGTAACCGTCATTATCGGTATGGATTTGGCGTTTTACGAAAAACTGATCAAATTATTCCCGCATGCGCCTGATGCGCGTTCTTGGTTTGAGGGGAACCAGGCAAATATTGAAGCAACAGCGTTTAGAAATTCAAGTTTGCAGGGCGCTTATATGATCATGGCTGCCCGTGCTTTGGGACTTGATTGCGGACCAATGTCTGGTTTTGATGCAGATAAAATTAACGCGACTTTCTTCGCGGATTCTCCGGTCAAAGTGAATTTTGTGTGCAGTCTTGGTTATGGTGACGCAGAAAAATTATTTCCACGTTCACCGCGCCTCGATTTCGACGAGGCATGCAAAATTATTTAAGTTTTCCATTGGCTAGGTAAGTTAGTTGTACTTGCTTAGCAATGACATCCATCAATAAGCGCTCTTACACTTTATCGGGTAAGGGCGTTTTTTGTTTGAATTCACATAAATCGGCGATCATGCAATTCCAACATTTTGGCGTCCTAGCGATACAGGTATAGCGACCATGCAGAATGAGCCAATGGTGTGCATCGAGTTTAAATTCATTCGGCACAAATTTGAGTAGTTTTTCCTCAACAATGTCGACATTCTTACCCGGCGCAATGCCTGTCCGATTAGAGACGCGGAAAATATGCGTGTCGACCGCAATGGTAGGCTCGCCAAATGCGGTGTTGAGTACGACGTTCGCAGTTTTTCTGCCAACGCCGGGTAAAGCCTCGAGTGCTTCGCGAGTACGGGGTACCTCGCCACCGTGTTGTTCCAATAAGATTCGGCAGGTTTCTATCGTATTTTTTGCCTTGGTTCGATATAAACCAATTGTCTGTATGAATGGGATTAATCCATCAATACCAAGATCGAATATTTTTTGAGGAGTATTCGCAACGGGATATAGTCGTTTGGTCGCCTTGTTGACGGATACGTCGGTCGCCTGCGCGGATAGTAAGACGGCGATCAGTAGCTCGAAAGGTGTGGTGTACTCAAGCTCGGTCGTGGGATGTGGATTCTCCGCACGCAAGCGTTTGAAAATCTCTAATCGTTTGTTGGCATTCATAGAAGCTTGGAAATGGAGAATTCGTTAGATAGGTTTCTTAATTTAGCTGTTTTGTGTCTTATTTTGCGCACGCAATATAGCATTTGCAATCACTTGCTTTTTGCGCTCTAGCTCACTTATTTCGCTTGGAGTTGTCACGACTTCTCTGCTAACTAATTTGAGCTTTTCATGGGCTTTTGCTAACAAGCGCTCTTCATTCTCGCGCTTTTCGCGAATCAGGCGCTGTTGTCTTTGCTGATAGCGTTGTTTGGCGTGATTTGCTTGCTGTTGAGTCCATGCTTGCCATCCAGTTTGAGTATTCTCGATCGGCTCCATGCTGATACAGTCAACTGGGCACGGAGCAACACATAAATCGCAACCTGTACATAAATCGGGGATGACAGTGTGCATCTGTTTGTTGGCGCCCATAATTGCATCGACCGGACATGCTTGTATGCAGAGCGTGCAGCCTATGCAAATGGCTTCCTCGATGTAGGCGACTGTTCTTGGCTTTTCAGTGCCGTTATTCGGATTCAAGGGTAAAACTTGTTTTTTGAGTAAGAGTGCTATCTTTTTGATGCCATCTTGTCCACCTGGTGGGCATTGATTGTGCAATGCTTTTTCGTTAGCAATGGCCGAGGCATACTCTTGGCATGCAGGGTAGCCACATTTGGTGCATTGTGTTTGCGGTAATAAATGATTGATTTGATCAGCGAGTGAAAGTGTCACGACGAGATAATGAGTAAGCGATAAAGCTCGCTATTATCCGCTGAAAGACTTGGCCGGACAATTCTTGTTTGATTTGCCGACCCAGAGAAAGAAAAGTCAATTTGAGTTTGGTTCTTTTAATTACTTGAATAAACGTCAATCTTGCCATAAAGTCAGTAAGATGCTGGCAAGCAATGATTCTGCGATTGCCTGAGGAGGCTTATTGCGCTATAATTCGAGGGTTTAGCTTATTCAAATCTCGTCGTAGCGCATATCCAAAAAATCACTCTCTACTTTGATTGTTTCTCATTCTCCGGATAGCGCTTTGATATTCAAGGCGAAGTTCAGAGAACAGCAAGTAACGATCGATGTTTGGGCGCGCAACGGCGACAACACTACAGGAGTTGCCCTTGCTGCCCATTCCGCAGTCCCTAAGTTCCAATCCCGATTCCATTGCCATTCTTGCCCTCGCTGATGGCACGATATTTACTGGTGTATCGATTGGAGCATCCGGTCACACGATCGGTGAAGTTGTTTTCAATACTTCTATGACTGGTTATCAAGAAATTTTGACCGACCCAAGTTATAGCTCTCAAATTGTCACTTTGACTTATCCGCATATTGGTAACACAGGTGTGAATTCGGAAGACGTTGAGTCAGACAAAATTCATGCTGCAGGTTTGATCATTAAAGACCTGCCTATGTTGGTTTCTAATTTCCGCTCGGAACAATCTTTATCTGATTACTTAAAATCGCAAAACATCGTTGCTATTGCTGGTATCGACACGCGTAAGTTGACACGCATTTTGCGCGAAAAAGGTGCGCAAGGCGGCGCAATTCTGGTGGGCTCGGATGCGGCAAAAGCACTTGAGTTAGCAAAATCTTTCCCAGGATTGGCTGGTATGGATTTGGCGAAAGTGGTTTCTGTTTCCAAGTCCTACGAATGGACAGAAGCAGAGTGGAAACTCGGTCAAGGCTATGGCACTTTGAGCAAACCAGAATTTCATGTGGTTGCTTTCGACTTTGGTGTCAAACGCAATATTTTGCGCATGTTGGCTGAGCGCGGTTGCAAAGTAACAGTTCTGCCAGCGCAGTCAAGCGCGGCAGAGGTGTTGGCCTTGAATCCTGATGGCGTATTTTTATCGAACGGTCCTGGCGATCCAGAACCATGTGATTACGCGATCGCAGCAGCAAAAGAATTGATTGAAAAAGGCATTCCTACTTTTGGTATTTGTTTGGGCCATCAAATTATGGCCTTGGTCTCTGGCGCAAAAACTTTGAAGATGAAGTTTGGTCATCATGGCGCTAACCATCCTGTGCAAGATCTCGATACTAAGCAAGTGTTGATCACTTCACAAAATCACGGTTTTGCAGTCGATGCTGCATCTTTACCAGACAATTGCCGCGTTACGCATGTGTCTTTGTTTGACGGCTCTTTGCAAGGTTTTGCGCGCACTGACAAGCCAGCATTTTGCTTCCAAGGTCATCCTGAAGCATCGCCAGGTCCGCATGATATTGCCTATTTGTTTGACCGTTTTACGAATTTGATGAAGACCGCGAAGTTGGAGAAGAACAAAAATGCCTAAGCGTATAGACATAAAAAGTATTTTAATTATCGGCGCGGGTCCTATCATCATTGGTCAGGCTTGTGAGTTCGACTATTCTGGCGCACAAGCTTGTAAAGCCTTGCGTGAAGAAGGTTACAAAGTCATTTTGGTCAATAGCAATCCAGCGACCATCATGACCGATCCTGATATGGCGGATGTCACTTACATCGAGCCTATCACTTGGCAAGTTTTAGAGCGCATTATTGATAAAGAGCGCCCAGACGCGATCTTGCCAACGATGGGCGGTCAAACAGCCTTGAATTGTGCGCTGGATCTGCACCGTCATGGCGTCTTAGAAAAGTACAAATGTGAATTGATTGGCGC
>VFQS010001800.1_pt1 | contig 18649 bp, 10 predicted proteins | sample 3512361 | NCBI WGS metagenome assembly VFQS01 (sample SAMN10412375, study PRJNA504923) | tailings metagenome | isolation source: Relicate 1 Philex TSF3 active mining | place: Philippines
TCAACGGCAAAAAGATGTATAGACAATATGAACTTTTGCCGCGAATTTACCAAGAGAAACAATGCCTTAGACTTCAGAGAGGCCAGAATCTATTACTAAGCAAAAAATCAGGCCGTACCACCAACCACCAAGCCATCTATTCGCAAAGTTGGCTGTCCTACGCCTACTGGAACGCTCTGTCCCTCTTTGCCACAGACCCCAACACCAGAATCTAAACGCATGTCATTTCCAATCATTGATACTCGATTCAGAACTTCTGGCCCATTACCAATTAGGGTTGCACCTTTGACTGGATAAGTGACTTTCCCGTTTTCGATCATGTAGGCTTCACTGGCGGAGAAAACAAATTTGCCATTCGTAATATCCACTTGGCCGCCACCAAAATTTACTGCGTATAAACCATTCTTAACCGATGCCAAAATCTCGGCTGGGTCTTTTTCGCCAGCCAACATATAAGTATTTGTCATCCTTGGCATTGGCAAATGAGCAAAAGATTCACGGCGCGCATTACCAGTCACAGGCATCTTCATCAAACGCGCATTCATCGTGTCTTGGATATAGCCTTTAAGAATACCGTCTTCAATCAGTGTTGTACATTGGGTTGGATTCCCTTCGTCATCGATATTGAGAGAGCCACGGCGATTTTGCAATGTTCCATCGTCGACAACCGTTACGCCTTTTGCAGCGACGCGATCGCCAATGCGACCAGCAAATGTACTTGATCCTTTGCGATTAAAGTCCCCCTCTAAGCCATGACCAATTGCTTCATGCAACAACACACCAGGCCAACCAGAGCCAAGCACAACAGTCATTGGACCTGCCGGCGCAGGACGTGCATCAAGATTCACCAAAGCCGACTTCACCGCATCGTCTGCATATTGTTCCAATATCGCGTCAGTAAAATAGCCAAAGCTATAGCGACCGCCACCGCCACTAGAGCCAGTTTCACGACGCCCATTTTGCTCCGCGATGACAGTCAAGGACATACGAACTAGTGGGCGTACATCGGCCGCAATCACACCATCGCTACGCGCCACCAAAATCACATCATATTCACCTGCCAAACTCGCCATCACTTGCACAATACGTGGATCTTTTGCGCGCGCAATTTTCTCTATACGTTCAAGCAATGCGACTTTCTGTGTTGCATCTAACGACGCTAAGGGATCGTCTTGTAAAAATAAATTATGACCTTGCACGCCTTGCATAGACGAAGCTACTTGTATCTTACCGGAACCAACACGTGCAATCGTTCGGGTTGCTGCAGCGGCTTCTAACAGAGCATGTTCAGAGATTTCATCTGAATACGAAAATGCGGTCTTGTCACCAGAAACAGCACGAACGCCGACACCTTGGTCAATTGAAAAACTACCTGTTTTAACGATGCCTTCTTCAAGACTCCAACCTTCATTTTTAGTGAATTGAAAATATAAATCAGCATAATCAATTTTATGCGTGAACATACTTTTCAATGCTGAAGATAACTTCGCCTCATCAAGACCAAACGGTGTCAGCAAAATATCGCGCGCGATCGCGAGGTGTTTTAAATTTGAATCAAATGGTGTCATGTTTTTCAATCTTTATTGGCTGCCATCATGGCAATAAACTTAGCTATTGTAGAGCATTTCGTGCTGACACTTGTGTTAAGCGATGAGAACACAAAACGGCAATGAATCAGGCAACAATTAAATAAAATGTTTAAGCATCAAAAAAATCCACTAGCACCCGAAGCGTCTATGTTTTAAGGCGGGCAAGTTGCTACGTATTTTTAACATCGCATCCAAATCCAAGTCAGCGATCACAAGTCCCTCCCCTTCGTCCAAACAAGTTATGACTTTGCCCCAAGGATCGATCAACATACTATGCCCCCAGGTTCGTCGTCCGCTATCGTGAATCCCTCCTTGGGCCGACGCCAATACATAACATTGATTTTCAATTGCACGCGCGCGTAACAGGATTTCCCAATGTGCTTGCCCCGTTGTGTAGGTGAATGCTGCTGGCAACACAAGTAAGCTACACGGTCCCATATTGCGAAATAACTCTGGAAACCGTAAGTCGTAGCAAATGCCTAAACCGACCTTACCGATAGCGCTTTCAAAACTAACGATATCATCGCCCTCTTTAATCGTATTCGATTCTTGATAGCTTTCTTCGCCATTCTGAAAACCAAATAAATGAATCTTGTCGTAACGTGCAATTTGCATTCCATTTGCATCATACACAAGACATGCATTGTAAATTTTCTGGCTATCTTCTGACTGCAGTGGAATCGTGCCACCGATGATGGTCATTTGTAATTCTTTCGCCATTTGCGCCAGGAAGCTTTGCAAACTTCCACCACTTGGCGGCTCTGCAAAATTTACTTTATCGGTATCACGCAAGCCCATAATTGACCAATACTCAGGTAGCACAGCAAGCTCTGCTCCTTGCGATTTAGCTTGTCGCAACAAGCGCTCTGCGGTTTGAATATTTGTATCGGGTTTTGATACCGACACCATTTGAATTGCAGCGACTTTCATGGTCTATCCTTATTTCAATTCTGCTTTAGCTGCACCTGCTTTAGCTTGCTCTGACTTTATCTGATCTGCTTTTTGCTTATCTAAAATTTGTTGACGCTCTTTATTCTCGATTTTTGTAATGACAGGATTCGCCCAAGGCCCAGTAATTTGATATTCGTAAGTGAATGCACGTTTTAAAGGATCTCTAAAAAATAATTGTGCTAAAAAAGTTCCCAAACCGATTACTGGATTGACCGCTAAACCATACACCACGGAAGCTGCACCTGCATTCAAATCAGGAATAACCGCCACATGCAAATCTTGCGATTCTTTTGCGATATCAGTACTTCCCTCCATCAACACCGCTGCATTCACACTGGTCATTTTTAAGTTATCTGTTTTCGCAATTCCTTGCTGAATTTGCGCAGTGCCGACAATACTGTCGAAGGCAAATCCCTCTGAAAAAACATCCCGAAAATCAAGCGTAAATCGACGTGGCAAAGACTGCATACTTAACACGCCTAATAGTTTTGCAGCGCCCGGATCGACTTTTAAAAATTGCCCAGCCGCTAACGCTAATTGCAATTGCCCACTTAAACTAGGAATATCTATATCAAATGGTAAGCCTATCCATTGCGCATTACCTTCCAATTTTCCTTTACCACCTCGCAGAACGCCGGCGAAATCAAATCGATCTAACAAACGCCCTGAGTTGGCAATATCTAAGACATATTCCAACTGCGTCAAACTATCAGTTTGACGAGCTAACCACTTACCTTTGGCATTTAACTTAGCATCATCGTTACTCAAAACTAGTTTATCAATATTCCATTCACGCCCATTTGCAGCGATCGCATTATTCGCGATTAACTCTAAGTGGCCTAACTTCTTATCGAACAATTCAAAATTCTCTACTTGAATATCGAGGCTAGGAAGCTGCTTGGTCGTATTCTTAGCTTCCAGCAAATCTCCGACGTCATTGGCTGCGGAACGTGGAATCATCAATCGACTCAAACGCGCAGCTAATTGGCCAGTCGATTGCTGATTGCCAAAGCCATTCCACGTAATAAAACCTGAAGCCTGTTTCGAATCAAGATTGGCCTGCCATACACCGGCTTGACGCGATGCGCCCAACACAATTTGATCGAGTTTTTTTCCAAATAAGAAAATTTCGTCCGTCAACAGAGAAAAACTTGCTGGTTCAACATACTGTGCAAATCCACTATTCGCATTTGTAGCTGCCAATGCATGCGTATTCGCGTTGTTAGGACTGGTCGTATGTGCTGGTTGCTCTGTAGCTTCATGTTCGCTCAGAAAACGTCGCCAATCGTCGACATTAAATGACTGCGTTTGAATGTGAAAATTGACACCGAAATCAGGTAGTTGCGCAGGCGCGTTAATAGCGACGCTTCCTCGCAACACCTGCCAAGCGGCGTTTCGGTCTGTATTTTTCTTGCGTTGATATTGTGCATTTAAACGATTGCCGACATTGAGCTTAATTTGTTCACGTATTTCATTATTTTGTGTGGTTGCATCTGCGGTCACTTCTAAACGTAAAGGTGCAAGCTCATTAGAGACCTTGGTTAAGGGTGCAGGTAAATTCCAGGACAAGCCTTGTAGGTCTGATTCAATCAACAAATCTGCTTGACCACGCTTAACATTGATCAGGGTGTTATAACGTGCTTCGCCATCCATACCTTTCAAGAATTTCGCAAACTCCATTTCTGCAAAGTGTTTACGTATCCCATCTGCATTCGCAAGACCATCAATTTTGATGCGTATGCTTCCATCTTTTTGGCTACCGCCCGTCGCTTGCGCAAGTCCGCCCAACAGATTGCCCTTGATGTTATTTAAGCTTACACCTCGCTCATTAAATTCGATTCGTCCTCCCAAGCCGGTAATACGCGGCAAATCAGGCTGCAATAGCGTTTCCGCGCCATTGAGCTGCAGCACACCATCGACTTTGGAATCATGAATCGTATTGAGTGGCAAAAACAGTTTTAAATTCAACTGCGAAACACCATTCGCTACTGAATCATGTAAAAAATATCCTAGCCATTCATCCACTGGACTGGCCTTCACATAATTCAACATCGGCTGCAATTGACCAAACGCAATGCCATCAATTTCTAATAAAGGATTGTCTGCACCTAAATCGGCAATAACCGCTTTCACCTTCTTTAAAGGTACCGAATTGGTCATCGCTGTGTCGGCACGAATTTCCATACGACCATGTTCGAAAACAAAACTACCTTTGATATTATCAATCACTGGCCAATACGGAGAAACGCCATTTTTGGCCAACTCGCCAGGTAAGAAATTTAACTTCGCATCTTGAAGTTTGCCTTTGACCAAGAACTCACCTTGTCGCTCAGGGAACTTCGCGTTGTGCTCAAACGGGAACTCAGCCAGAGCCCCTTTCAGGCGAAACACGACGTCATTCGCTTTACCATCTAACAAAGCGGAACTTAGCCACTCACGCAAATGCTGATGCGTTTGTTCAGGAATAAAACGCGTAATTGTCTTAACATCGAATCCTTGCAAACGGCCAGATAAATCCACTTCACCCAAATCATCATCACGCATCGAAAGACGATGCGTACCACTCAAACTACCAATCGCACCATCTTGTTCAAAATCCATGTCTTGAATCTGTACTTGCAATTGATCATCTTGTTGGAATTGCCAGCGTGCGCGCATTTTCAACTTGGTGAACGGCATCACAGGATCAACAAAATACGTCGGCAATTGCAAGACCAAATCAGAAGAATCTAACGTAAAGCTGCCACCTTTTTCATTCGCATCAATCGAACCAGATAAGTTATCAAAGCCAGGAATCGCTGGCACAGCGGCTCTTGCTGGCAACTTATTGGTTTTGGGACGTGCCAACTGGGCTTTTAAAGCTTGCATCTGCAAATTACGGAAGTCACCTTTGATGCTGTAATTCGCAATTTCAGGAAAACTTCCCTGCCAACTCGCTGTGAAATTATTGAGTACGCCTTTTGGTGCCACGTCGATCAGCAGCTTGCGTTGATCCAAGGGGATAGGCAAATGCTCGGCAAAATTGGCTAGGGATTCTAAGTCCAAGGACTCCGCATATAATTCGACCTTCTCCCCTTGGCCTTTTTCACCTGGAGTAAAGGTTTCTTTTAAGGTCGTAGATGGGAGAACCAAGCCATCTCGAGTCTGCATAGAGAAATTAACCAACGATAGACTATGCCCTGCTTGACCAGAAAACATCGGCAGGTATTTGTGGTTTCGTGGCAAATGTTCTGCAGCGATAATACGACCGCGTACCTGCGCCATATCAAGGACAGGAAGATCTTTTCTAAACTTCCCCAAGACATCTTGTAGTTGCACATCCGCAGTAAAATCAGCCAATCGTCCACGCTCCAATTTGAGCCAAGAACGAACACTTCCTAGACCTTTATTCAAATTAAACGGGAACGGGAAATACTGATGAATTAAAGGCAAATCCGCCTTTTTTAGATCAGAATAAAGCTCGCCCGACCACGAAGATAAATCCGATTTTTTACGTGCGAATACAGACTGTTGAAATTTACCTCGGACATCGACTGGCGCCGCCATAACAGCGGGTGGAACAGCGTGCAAAGCGAATTGATGTTGATGCCAATGATTATTCAACACAAAATTGACCGAACTTAAATGTAAGTCTGGTTGCATCCGCAACTGATCACGCCAACTGACTTGCCCCTGACGAATGCTAATTTGATGTTGTGCCAGTACCCAATCCAAGCCTGCTTCATCCTCTGACTTCGGATCGCTAGGTAAAATCGGAAAGCCTGCAACTTCAATCAAACCTGCTGGATTTCTTGTCACTTGCAATACGGGTTTGACTAACTCGACACTGGCAAATCGCACATCAAAAACAAACAAGGACCACCAAGAAATAGTCGTATTAATTTCTGGCAGGCTTAAGACTGGGTTTGCTTTCTGGTCGTAAATCACCACCTCACGCAACGCGATTTTAGGATTAAATCCTTCCCAATGCGCCTTTAACTGAGCGATCTTTATTTGCCGACCAATTTGTTGCGATGCGAGCTGTTCAATCTCTGGCTTGTAGTTTTCAACGTTCGGTAAAACTAGGTAGCGCAAACATAAAAATAAAGCTGCAAAAATAAAATAACAAATCAGCACAAGCCTCAGAGTCACTCGCCAGCACTTGCGCATCCCGCGCCCACCAAGCAAAGCCGCAAACACACACGCTGCTCGTGTTTGGTGCGCAAATTTACGCCAACCACAAAGAGATGGTTTTTCGACAGACTCAGGATGATGCTGATTCAACGGGTTTTCCACTTTCAATGTGGACGGTGAGATGATGGCATATCGCCAATTGATAGGAAGACCTTAACGCGCTTCTGTACGATAAAAACTGCAAACAACAAGCTAGTCCCCCGATGAAAACCTAATAAATATAAAAACAAATAATACGCAATTATAATTTTTTTTAAACGTCGTCAAAATTTTGTTCAAAATATACCGCGACTAGGAACAAATTCAAAGCAGATTTGCGTTTTTTCAAATAAGCTTACGGTGCTGTGCAGCAAAGTATCGTTTGCAGGTGCTTCTGTAAGTATTACTGTATGTGCTGTCATAACTGCACATCTATGTCATTTTTAAAAATTTCTCGCCTCGATATCTTTCAAATCAACCTCATGAATATCCACTCAAAACCATACGTGTCCCACGATCACTCTCGTTTTGTAACACGTTGGCTTAATGCAAAGGACAAGCGACATCAAGAGCTTGAGAATATATCGCACTCCGCCTTGAGCAGGTATTCTTTTACAGAAATTTTACAAAACGAAATACAACACGGCGCCTCACTAAATGCGGCGATGCGACGATTACGCAATCTGGTTCTGGCATGTTTAATTAAGCGCGATTTGAATGGTAACGCGGACTTGAATGAAGTCATCAGTACGATTAGTGACTTTGCCGACTTTGTGATTCAAACGCATCTTCAACAATTGATGTCTGAAATGGTAGAAACACATGGAACACCACTTGGAGAAGAGAGTAGCGAAGCGCAAGAATTAATTGTTCTTGGTATGGGCAAACTCGGGGGGCATGAACTCAATGTGTCATCCGATATCGATCTTATTTTTTGTTATAGCGAAAATGGCGACACCGATGCGAAGAACGGGCAACGCAGCTTGTCCAATCACGAATTCTTTAGTCGATTAGGAAAAAAACTGATCGCTGCGATCTCAGAAATTACCGAGGATGGATTTTCATTCCGCGTCGATATGGCCTTGCGCCCGAACGGTAATTCTGGCCCCTTAGTTGCCAGTTTTGGCATGGTTGAAGATTATTTCTTGGTACAAGGACGAGAATGGGAACGCTACGCTTGGGTCAAAGCGCGGGCGATCACTGGCAAACCTGAGCACATCGCAGCATTAGAAAAAATCATATTCCCTTTCGTTTATCGGCGCTATCTCGACTACGGCGTGATTGATTCTTTGCGTAATATGCATCATCAAATTCGCGCGGAGGTAGTTCGGCAAGAAACCAGACACCCAGAGCGCGGCATTAATGTCAAACTAGGTCGAGGCGGCATACGTGAAGTCGAATTTTTAGCACAAGTATTTCAATTGATACGCGGAGGACGCGAAGCGGTGCTGCGAGACCGATCAACCAGCACCACACTGAGAACCTTAGCAGATAAGGGAATTCTCGAAGCAAACCTGGTTGAGCGCCTAATGCAAGCGTATATTTTCCTGCGTGATGTCGAACATCGATTGCAATATCTGGACGATGCGCAGACACATATATTTCCAGCAAACCAAGACGATCAAAAGATCGTTGCGCAAATGATGGGATATGCCGATATCGAATCGCTCAATCAGGTTTTACTCCCTCATATGCAATTTGTCGCAGAACAATTCGATGCAATTTTCAAAGACAAATCCGAACAAGAAGATGAAGTAATTAACACAACCACCATGTCCGCCAGCGACGCTAATGAAACCATAACCGCCTATCTGCAAACACTTGAATTCGATGATTTAAATGATGTCACGCAACGTCTGACTGCCACTTGGCAATCAGCAAAAATGCAAGCCTTGCCAGAAAGCAGTAAGGAAAAACTTGCCGCCTTGATTCATAGCGCTCTAAAAATAATTTCGCAGCAAACTGAAGGGCAAGCTAACACCGTACATCGCTTACTTGATTTTATGGAGCATATTGCTAGACGCACTGCTTACCTTTCCTTACTGAGCGAATTTCCACATGCATTCAGGCGCGTCATTAGGATGATGAGCGCGAGTGATTGGGCTGCCAAATTTCTCAGTCGGCACCCAATTTTGCTCGATGAATTATTAGACGAATCGGTGCTGCACCAAGCGCCAGACTGGAATGCATTTAGCGCCGAAGTAGCAACGACCATGCATGAACAACAAGGCGATGTCGAGGCACAACTTGATAGCTTGCGTGAGTTACATCACGCTCTTCTATTCCGACTATTGGCACAAGATCTTGAAGGCAAAGTAAGCGTTGAGCATCTAGCCGATTCACTTTCCAAACTAGCTGACATCATTGTAGAAGCGGTAGTTCAGGCTGCGTGGAAGACCATTGCGAGCAGACATCGAGAAACACCGAAATTTGCAGTAATTGCATACGGAAAATTAGGTGGAAAAGAGCTCAGCTATGCTTCTGATCTTGATTTGATTTTCCTTTACGACGATGATGACCAAGATGCGCCTGCATCCTACGCAAAATTAGCGCAACGCTTTATCACTTGGATGACCACACACACTTCATCAGGAATCTTATTTGATATTGATATCGCATTGCGCCCAGATGGTGCCAGCGGATTGATGGTCTCTTCAGTTCAAGCTTTCGAGAAATACCAAGAAAAGTCCGCATGGTTATGGGAACACCAAGCGCTCACCAGAGCACGTTTTTGTGCGGGCGATGAATCAATTGGTCAACAATTTGAACAAATACGAGAAAAGGTTTTAAGATTGCCAAGAGATGCCGCGGTATTAAAATCAGAAGTTGCCAACATGCGCAAAAAAATGCGCGACGCCAATCCAAATCGTAGCGAATTATTTGATCTAAAACATGATCACGGCGGCATGATCGATATCGAATTCATGGTGCAATATCTAGTTTTAAAGTATGCCCACGAACACCCAGAACTGACAGGCAACATAGGCAATATCGCGCTACTCAATCTGTGCGGCAAACTTGGACTAATCGACAGTAATCTGGCTACCGAAACCGCGAACAGTTACCGCCTGCTTCGAAAATATCAACACAATATACGCCTCCAAGGAGAAGAGCGTGCACGCGTGCAACCAGACAAAGTTCTAGGAGCGGTCAAATTCAGTGAGGCATTGTGGGACGCTTTATTTGAATAATTCATCAGACTCGATTGTTTCTTTCGGAAACAAAAAAGGCTTTGCAGAGCAAAGCCTTTTGATGGAACTAACTAGCAATAATCCGCGAAAACTCAACCCTGTGGTCGCATGCCTTGAATCAATTTTTTCACGCGACTAGCATCCGCAAGTCGAGAATATTTACCTTTGGAATCCAAAAACACCATCACCACCGCACGGCCTTCAATAATTGCCTGCATCACTAAGCATCGTCCTGCTTCTGCGATATAGCCAGTTTTTTGTAAACCAATATTCCAGTCAGATTTTTCTACTAAATGATTCGTCGTGCCGTATTCAAGTAAGCGTTTTCCTTTTGGATTTACCACATACTTTGTATCGGTTGAATACTCGCGAATGATTGGGTACTGATAAGCGGCATTAATTAGTTTCACTAGGTCACGCGCACTCGCCACATTCTTACTTGATAATCCACTAGAGTCGACATAATGCGTATCGTGCATACCTAACTGTTTTGCTTTCGCATTCATCGCTGCCACAAATGCTGGTAGCCCACCTGGATAGCTACGCCCCAACGCTGACGCTGCGCGATTTTCAGAGCTCATTAAGGCGATATGCAGCAAATCTGCGCGAGACAACTTGGCACCAATTGCCAAACGTGAGCCAGTTCCTTTTTCTCTATCAAGGTCTTCCGTCGTGATCTCAATAACCTCATCAAGATCTTGCTTTGCTTCCACCACGATCAAACTCGTCATGAGCTTGGTAATCGATGCGATCGGTAAAGAAACTTCTGCATTTTTCTCGAACAAAACCGCAGAACTATCTTGATCTACAACGAATGCCGCATTTGAAGCCAGAGATAAAGCATCTTTCGACTGCTTTAGACCGACAGCGTCACCAGTGCTAGGACCATCATTGATGATCGCAGCAGTGCGAACTATTTTCTTCGATTTGATTGTCTTTTTAGATTTGCTAGCAAGCGCGACCTGCTTATTACGCTTTACATTTTTTTTGACTTTTGACGAACTTACTTGCGTCACACTAGATTTCTTTACGCTGCTTTTCTTTGCGCGTACCTGTGTATCTGCTGCAGCACTTACCTGTGAAACCGAAAATACTGAGGCGAGTAAAATCGTTGATAAAACAGATTTGTTTACCGAAAAACCAAACATTGATTTCACCATGGACTTCAAACGTAGTGCAACCATGTATTACTCCTTGAGGCAAAAAATTTCCTAACGGAACGAAGTGTAGCAAATTCTTGATAATTCGCAAGAGAATTAAAGACTTAGCGACACTTCCTCAATAGAAATCTTCAGTTTTGAATCAAAAATAAGGAAATAATATAAATTTTTTACATCAGCTTAAGAATTTACCCTACTAAGTCGCAGACGAACAAATAGAAAACCAAACGCTTATTTCAACCACTATTTCAATTATTTCCTGATTCGGTTGGTTTTCGCAGTCAATCAAATTTAGTCAAGAAATTGAACAAACTCATCGACATGCGCGCGCTCTGTTTGCAGTGTGTTCTCTACTTTATTTAAATCTGCAAAGCCAAGAGACATTCCACATACCACCATTTCATCAGCGGACAATTCTAGTTCCTCTTGAATAATTTTATGGTACTGGGTAAACGCTGCTTGCGGACAAGTATCGAGACCCCGTGCCTTTGCTGCCAACATAACATTTTGCAGAAACATTCCGTAATCCAACCATGAGCCCTGCTCCATAATGCGGTCAATGGTGAAAATGAATCCAACAGGTGCATCGAAAAATTGATAGTTCCTGCCGTGCTGCGCATGCATCCCAGCTTTGTTTTCGCGACCTAGCCCAAGCAAGGCATATAAATCCCATCCAACTTTACGTCGACGATCAATGTAAGGACTGCGCCATTCGACCGGGTAATACTTATACTCTTCTGTATGTTGCTTGGCGACTTCTGGATCGTTATGTGCGGACAGAATCTTTGCAGACAATTGTTTCAATCGATTGCCTGTTAATACATACACTTTCCAAGGTTGCGTATTGGTTCCAGACGGCGCGCGTGCAGCCACCTCAAGTATGGCTAGAATATCTTCCTTCGCCACAGGCGTATCTAAAAATGCTCGAAGTGAGCGACGTGATCGAATGACTTGATCAACTGTTTCTTGAACAACATTTGAAATCATATTTATTCACTCCAAAAATTTCGGCCGAGATACATTGAATAGTAAACGATCACGTTACTTCAGATTATTCTGATGTGCTTGATCGTGTCTGTGCCAGGCTAGCAAAAAACTTCAACACCACGGCCAACTCACGGGTGCGCGCAAATGCAGGAAGGCTCTGCCAAATACGCTTGCCATAAGGTTTAGAAATCAATCTAGGATCACATATCATGAGTACCCCACGATCTGTTTCGTCACGGATCAAGCGCCCAGCCCCTTGCTTGAGATTAATAATCGCTTCTGGAAGTTGATGATGTACAAAACCGTTTAAACCCTTCTTTTCCATCGCTTCAATACGCGCTGCCAATACCGGATCGTCTGGTGGCGCAAAAGGAAGTTTATCAATCACAACTAAAGATAAAGCCTCACCACGAACATCCACCCCTTCCCAGAAACTCTGTGAACCAATGAGCACACCATTGCCAGCTGCGCGAAATCGATCTAACAATTCAGTACGGCCTGCGTCACCTTGTACAAATAAAGGAAAATCTAAGCCACGTTGCGTGAACTCTTCTTTCAATCTTTCTGCGCAATGTTTAACCGCTTTGTTTGTGGTACAGAGCAAAAAAGTTCGACCGCCAGCGGCTTCAATTACAGGCAATGCGGCATCAACAACCGCGTCTGTGTACTCTCTTGAGTTTGGTTGCGGCATTCCTTCAGGTACGTATAAAACGCCCTGCTCTTGGTAATTAAACGGACTAGGCCAAGTTCGTGCAGGTTCGTCCCACAATCCCATTTGTGAAACGTAATGACTAAAATCATTCTTCACCGCCATAGTGGCAGAAGCGAAAATCCAAGTGCGTGGAACACCTTCTCTTTGCTTGTTAAAAATCGGAGCAATCGATAATGGCGTGCGATGTAATTGTAAGGAGACCGAATATGCTTCTACCCATAGCACGCACTCTGGTTTGCCTTTCGCCTCCTTAGAATCAGGTGCAAGTTCACGCCAATTATCTAGCTGATCTTGTAAATCAATCGCCCGAACTCGACACTGCTCTATGGTTTCTGCTCGCTCGGCTTGCTTCTCTAAAACTTGAATCAAATCACCCAAACTATCTTTAAGCGTTTCTAAATTGGGGAAAAACTCGCTCGATGGCGCAATTTGTTGCAACGATAGTCGAATCGAATCTTGTGGAAACGATAAACGTAAATCGCGCGCAGCTCGCTCCACAGGAGCAACAATTTTTGCCCATTCTGCACCATCGCGTGCATGTGACAAACCTTCCGCCAACGCATCACGACAAAGTTCCAAAATCTGCGAAGTTGAAATAGTGTCGCCAAAAAACAAAGTCGCGGTCTCGGGTAGTTGATGTGCCTCATCAAAAATTACAGTATTTGCCGATGGCAATAACTCGGCTATCCCAGTATCTTTCAACGCTAAATCTGCAAAAAACAGATGATGATTGACGACTACCACATCGGCTTGCTGCGCTTCTTTTCGCGCCTTCATCACAAAACAGTCTTGATAATACTGGCACTCCGAGCCCATACAATTATCTTTTGTCGATGTCACCAAACTCCAGACGGATGCGGATTCAGGCACGCGTGCTAACTCTGCCTTATCGCCACTACTGGTTGTTTTAATGAATCGTGAAATATCACGCAGATATCCAACATCTTCTCTCGTGGTTAATCGCCCATTTTGCAATGTCCGCTCTAAATGAAAATGACACAGATAATTTGCACGCCCCTTCAATAAGGCGACAGAGACTGGCGCCTTTAAGACTTTTTTGATGGTTGGAATATCACGCAGATACAACTGATCTTGTAGATTCTTCGTGCCTGTTGAGACGATCACTTTCCCGCCCCATAGCAAAGCTGGAATCAGATAAGCGAAAGTTTTGCCAGTGCCAGTACCAGCCTCTGCCAATAGCGTTTTTTGACCGGCAATGGCTTGTGCGATTGCTTGCGCCATTTCGATTTGCGCCTGACGAGAACGATATCCTTGAATTGATGCGCTTAATAATCCGCTATCGCCAAAAATTCGCTCTACTTCAGAATCATGAATGCCAGAATCATTCAGTGTTAAGTTATGTTCAGTCAAAATTCAGTACATTCAAATACAACACGATGCATGCTCAGAGGAAAATAAAGTTATTCTTGTTTTGCGATCTGGCATGCCAATTAAGAGCCATTAGGCTGGAATATCGGGCGACAATTGCATCTTCAGTAGCGCAATATAGTCTTTTAATTGCAGCTTCCTTTTTTTCAAGCGGCGCAATTGTAACTCATCGTGATTTGGGTCTTTCACGATTGCCTCAATCACCGAATCAAGATCTCGATGTTCAACTTCTAATTCACAAATACGCATGCGAATTTGATTTGTATGGTCCATAAGCTTTAAGAACGAGTAAAATACAGCAAGTTTAATTAAAAAAATCCAGAATTTCCGACTAGTGTAATCTACCACGACGTATGAGCCAATATAAGATCGAAGCAGGCACCGCTCAACATATCGGTGATCGTAAAGAACAACAAGACCGCGTCGCACTTTTTGCTGCACCACATGCCCCTGGACACATGATGGCCGTCGTTGCTGACGGTATGGGTGGAAAAAGTGGCGGCGCCATCGCAGCAGAACAAGTTATACGCTCAGCAAAAATGCTGTTCGATGAATTTTTTCCAGGTAATGACATTCGTAAGATGCTAGAGGCGATCGTTCACGAAGCACATACGGTTATTAAATTATCGGCTGTATCTTCAGAAAAAGAGCCACATAGTACATTTGTTGCCGTTGTCATCTCACCTCAAAAGGCAGTATGGGCACATGTAGGCGACTCCAGAATGTATCGTTTTGATGGTCCTAATTTTGCAGAAAGAACACGAGATCACTCATACGTAGAGCGTTTAGTTGATGAGGGTTCGATCACGGAAGAGGAGGCAAAAACGCACAAGATGTCAAACGTACTTGTGAACGTTCTCGGCTCAAAAAATGCAATACCCTACGTTACTTTTGGTGAAAAAGACAACTTAACAGCAGGCGATTCATTCTTATTATGTTCAGATGGACTTTGGCATTACTTTGCCGACATCGAACTATCTGTCGCGGTTGGCGCAAGCACACCTCGTCAAGCCTCGGAGTTACTGATTAAGAAAGCCCGTGATCGTGCGAATTCTCAGGGAGATAACGTCTCATTCGCAATCGTCAAACTGGTCCCGCCGCCTGTCGAACAAAAAACGTATGTCGCTGAGAAAATGACTAGAGCGATTTAAGATAAAAAAGCCTCGCAAATATGATTTGACGAGGCTTTTTTAAATTTTTAACAAGACTTCTTGGTAATGACGATCTGACAGCGGCAAGCATCAAAAGACAAATGCTACTTCAAGCCTTGGTTTCAAAAACAATCAATTCAGATAGTTAAATAAGGACAGAGACGAAGTCTTGATAAATGATTGCTGCGCGGCTTGCAAAACAACTTGATTCTGATTTAACTCTGTAATCGCCTTCGCATAATCAAGATCTTGGAGTGCTGACAACTCCTGCTTGTAGATCACGCCCATGCTCTCACCTGCTTCATTCAAGTTCTGAAGCTCTTTCAACGAAGTTCCCAAGTTGGTACGTGCCAACAAAACATTGGACAAAGACTTGTCAATATTTAAATTTGCTTGACTCAAATTGGCGGTCAACTCCAATTTCTGAGGCACTGTTCCGGCAGGTGCTCGCAAAGTATTAATCAAATCTGTGATTGTTTCAAATACGTTTTGATTGCCCGGTTGAATTGAAAACTTATCATTCGGACCTGGTGCCCCCGGCGTATTTGTCAAGGTAATGTCCATACCATCGACAGTGACTGTTTGCGGGCTTGTATAAGGCGTAGCCGGCACCACTACCACGCCAGTCGTCTTATTTGTAATCGTAAAGTTAGCTGCTGCACCATCAAATTCAACCTCATAGTTATTACCGGTGAGGTTGGCTGTGGTTGGAACATTAATCGCCGCTGTCGCTACTACCTGCCCAACATTCGACGGATTTGGGCGTACATTAAACTGCCCGTTGGAAGTTCGAATATTCCCAAATACCGCTGACCCGACTTCACTAATCGGGATTTGTCGAGATGTATCGACCTGCAAAAGGCGCGGGCCTTGATCACCATTATATTGAGCGCCACCTTGTGTCTTGGTATATGGGGCGATGGTTGAAGAGTAACCCGAAAAAAGGTAACCATCTGTCCCGTCAGTAGCATTTGCAAAACCAAACAACTGATCTAGACTGCCCTGCAATTCGTTTGCAATATACCCACGCTCTTGATCCGTCAAAGTACCATTGCCAGCACTGACGATCAAAGTTTTAACATTATGCAAAACGGTAGTCACATTGCTTAAGGTATCTTCCGCAATGCTTAACGTATTGGTCGCATTTTTCCGATTCACTGCATACTGATCATTCACCGCATCAGTTTGCGTAATCACCAAAGCACGAGCAGAACCAATTGGATCATCAGAAGGATTCAAAATGCGCCGACCTGCGGCAATTTGCTGCTGCGTTTTATTCAAGCTAACTTGCAAATCACTTATGCGTGCTCCGCCTGATTCATAAATTGTATTCGTACTGATACGCATAACGATCCCTTTTACCTTCCTAATGCCAACAATGCGTCAAATAATTGACTTGCGATTTGCATTAATTTCCCCGCTGCTTGATAAGCCTGCTGATAACGCAAAAGATTTGCCGCTTCTTCATCCAAATTGACGCCAGACTCAGATTGTTGCGCTTTCAAGGCCTGCGCTAATAAATTGGTCTCCGCTTTGGTCGTAACAATCATCTCGCTCGCTTTGTTACCAACATTACTGACAAACTGCCCATACGCACCTTGAAAACTTGTTGTTCCAGATGCCATGGTATTTTTTGTTTGAAGCCCTGCCAATAAACCTGCATTGCGGTTGTCACCAGAACCCGAAGGGTTCCCTGTAATTTTAACTACATCACCATTGGCATACGCACCGGAGACATTAAAACTCAAGCCATTAAAACTAATTGTTGAACCTTCAATGTAGGGAATCGGAGAGCCTGCAACATATGAAGTCGTGGTATTACCATTTTTCACGGTAACGTTGGCATTGGCTGGAAATCCAGTGAAATTATTGCCCGCTGAGTTGTAAGTTAAAGTCGTCGGCGTTATCGGCAAAGAACTGGCAAGCGTAAAGGTATCGCCTGCGCTTGGCGCCGCCGGATTATCTTTAATCACAAAGCTGACACCACCATAGGTCACGGTCGCACCACTTGTGTATGGCACGTTCACAACCTGAGGCGGGGTTGCTGCGGGCGCTGCTACCGCTGCGACTTCATAGTTAGAAGTCACTCCACCATTGGTAACAGAAACCAATGCACCAATTGGAAAGCCTGCAAGGCTATTGGGCGCAGTGGCAAACGTCAAATTTAAAGGTGAAGCTAATGTTGAACTTTTATATGAATCACCGACAGTTACGGAGCCGATCGCCGCAGTGGCAGAATTACTGGTCGTAGCAACAGCAGACGTCACGACACCAGTACTAAATTTGCCACTACCCAAATTAGTACTCGGCAAACTTGTCGTTACTGGAGTAGCTGCCGCAATCTTTGAAATATCAGTGATCGCCAAACTAATAGACGAAGCCGCTAAAGCGGTTGGCCTGACCATAAATTCATCGTTCACGGTTGGGGTAACAACCGCGGGAGGTGATCCGACCGCAGCAAGATTAAAACTCAATCCATCGACCACTGCAGGCAAAGTTTCTGATGTCTGCACACTACCATCAGAAACACGCGTAATTTTGTAATAATTTGGTGCAGGACCAACACCAGCCAAGTATTGCACACGATAATCGCTCGTGGTCAACGCACCAACGTCAGAATAAGTAACGGCCATATTAGCCGTACTCAGATTAAGTCCGCTGGGGGTCGACGATGGGCCTGAAATTGAGAAAAAATCATTACCCACTTGACCATTTAAATCTTGACCGAGCTTATGTTGATCATTAAATTCCGTCGCAATCGAAACAGCAACCCGCCCAAGAGAATTACGCGCGGTGTCCAGAGTATTTGAGCGGAACGCAAACAAACCACCCAACTCGCCACCTGTGATATTTTTCTCATTGAGTTGAATTAAAGCGCCATTGCTCTCATACGAAACTTGGAGTCGACTTGGATCAGTCAGTGAGTTTGTAGGTTGAAGCACGTTCACCGTAGCACCAAGCACCAACGGCTGCCCTGTTCCCATAAAAATATTATATTTTCCACCTTGATTTACAACGGAGACACTCACCAACTTACTTAATTCGGTAACAGCATTGTCACGCATGTCCAGCAAATCATTAGGTGCAGCACCACCTGAGACTGATTGTGCAGTCTCAATGGAGTCATTTAAATCGGCAATTTGCTGCGCATAACCATTAATGCTCGTTACTGTTTGGCCAATTCGATTACTTACATCGTCAGAAATTTGATCAAGTCGAGCCCCCATCCCCTTGATTCTAGATGCAAGAGATGCGCCATTAGATAGCACCGCTTGACGTGCCGCCGCACCAGCGGTACCGTTTGGGCTCGCCGCCAAATTTTGAATAGCGCTAAAAAATTCTTGCATGGCTGGTGAAATACCCGCAG
>VFQS010001801.1_pt1 | contig 18647 bp, 13 predicted proteins | sample 3512361 | NCBI WGS metagenome assembly VFQS01 (sample SAMN10412375, study PRJNA504923) | tailings metagenome | isolation source: Relicate 1 Philex TSF3 active mining | place: Philippines
TCTTGAATCCGAAATCGCCGAAAAAGGGAATCCCCTAAATGTCCACAGCCCTTAGTTAGCACGAATTAATATTTTAACCGTGCCTTATCCTTACCCCGGCGCGATAAACCGCGCCCAAGACTGAAAAAAGTCGAACCTACGGGTCTAAACAATATAAAAAACCGGAGAAACGGGTGAGATGAACGAATTCACCATTCGGGCAAATGTGCCGGGTGCGCCTGAGGATGTAACCACGTTATTCCTCGAAAACCCCGAGTACATGACCCTGCGAATCCGATATATCGAGATGAACGACACGGAGGCCGAGCACCGCCGCAGCTGGCTGGACAAGTCCTTGTTGCATTACAGCATCAACGACTTCAGCACGCGTCCCGACATTCTCCTTTCCACCGCCAAGATGGACTACGACGTCATCATCTTTGGCGGTGAGGATCACCGCCGGATCGCGGAATTCATGAAGGAGCATTCCTCCATGATGGTCAACAAGATCAAGATCTGCATCTGCATGAAAAGCGATCCGAAACGTCGTGCCAAGCTGATCATGCTGGGCTTCGATGATGTGATCGATATCGGCCGGACCCATTACCTGGAGTTCATGGCCCGCATCTTCTCGTTCTGGAAACGCTATCAGGACAACGCCTTTTCGCGCAAGAAGGACAACGAATTCCAACGGTCGATGACCAAGGCAGCCCATGCCTACAATCTGCCGCCGCGTTTGCGCTCTGTGCTGCAGCATCTGCTGAAATCACCCGGCAATACGGCGACCTACAACTCGCTGTGCATCGCGGCGAGTTCGGATTCCAACCCGATCACCAGAGAGAACCTGAAAGTGATCATCAGCAACCTCAGGAAATTCCTGAGGCCAGGCTATCGGATCACTTCAGACAGGCAATCGACCTACACGCTCATTCAGCCCAAGTAGCCCACCGGCCTGGCCGTCACGTGAGCACGTGGCGCGCCAGGTAGGGCAGACCTGCGATGCTCATCCAGCCCAGCTTGCCCCAGAACGCCAGTTTCGGATTCTGGTGATTCCACAGTCCCAGTGCGCCGCTTGCACCGATCGCGCCGGCGCCGGGAATCCAGAAGCCGACCAGACCGACAAGACCGAACAGACCCAGCAATCGGATTCCACTACCTGGCCGGCTCTTGTCGACTGGCTGCCTGATGCCTGCCAGACCAGCGAAACCGATCAGTCCGATCAGGCCCACGAACGGGGCAAGGGTATCCATCATGATTGCTATGATCCTCTCCACAGATCACGCGATCATGCCCGAAGCCATGGCCCGGTCAAATGAATTGACCATTCGCCCCGGCGCACCTGCAATCGGGCACGATCCAATCCGTGGGTCAGGCAATCAGCCTGGCATCATGAACCGAAGCGACATAGTTGCCCAGGATCTCCCGCAAGACCTGAAGGCCATGGTCCGTCAAGCGCACCAGGGTCACACGGCCATCTTCCGGATCCGGTGCGCGCATCACGAATCCTGCCTGCTCAAGCACGCCCAACCAGCGCAGCCCGGTGGTTGGTGGAGAGGCACTGGCAAGACAGGCGCTGGTAACGCTGACCGACTTGTCCTGAACATGATGGATAAACAGGTCGAGCAGGATGTCCCAGGCCGGCTCCCCGAAGAAACCCTGCCCTACGCGCCGGTCGCGCTGGCGCCGCGTGGTGTAGATCTGGGCAGCCTTTTCCGCCAGCACCTGATCTGAATATCCGGCGTTGCTCTCACCCGATTTGACCGGCGGCTGAAGCAATTCGTGACCGCCCTGCCCGGAATCGCCACGTGTTTCACAATCCCGGGCGATACTTTCCAATTCGCGAATAATGCGTCGAAGTTCTTTGCCTGCCTTACTTTTCGGCTCATTCATCGCGTCTATCCCATAATCATCCTTACCCACTGCAAGCCGGTTACAGACGAAAATTTCGAGCACAACCTGGACGCATGAAGCCTGCCTCTGATCCGGGCACAGCACACTTACACACACCTGTCCTCATGTCCGGCGTAACCGGCATCCGGAGTATTGCGTAGTTTAGTGCAAACTCAAAGCATCGACTGCAAATAATGCCCGGTGAAACTGCGCGGATTGCTGGCAACTTGTTCAGGAGTGCCTTCCGCCACGATCTCCCCACCACGCACGCCCCCCTCGGGACCAAGATCAATGATCCAGTCGGCGGTCTTGATGACATCGAGGTTGTGTTCGATCACGACCACGCTGTTGCCCTGGTCAACCAGCCGGTGCAGCACCTCAAGCAGTTTGCGCACGTCCTCGAAATGCAGGCCGGTGGTCGGCTCGTCGAGGATATAGAGCGTCTGTCCGGTGGAGCGGCGGCTGAGTTCCTTGGCCAGTTTCACGCGCTGCGCCTCGCCGCCCGACAGGGTCGTCGCCTGTTGGCCAACCTTGACGTAGCCAAGGCCCACCTCGTTCAGCATCGCCATCTTATCGCGGATCGGAGGAACCGCCTTGAAGAACTCCTCCGCATCCTCGATCGTCATGTCGAGCACGTCGGCGATCGAGTGGCCCTTGAACTTCACTTCCAGCGTTTCGCGGTTGTAACGCTTGCCGTTGCACTCCTCGCAGGTCACATAGACGTCGGGCAGGAAGTGCATCTCGATCTTGATCAGCCCGTCGCCCTGACACTTCTCACAGCGCCCGCCCTTGACGTTGAAGCTAAACCGCCCGGCCTTGTAGCCGCGGGCCTCGGATTCCGGCAGACCGGCAAACCAGTCGCGGATCTGGGTGAACGCGCCGGTATAGGTCGCCGGGTTGGAACGCGGCGTGCGGCCGATGGGCGACTGGTCGATCTCGATTACCTTGTCGCACAGCTCGAGGCCGGTGATCCTGTCATGCGCCCCTGCGATCACCCGCGCCCCGTTGAGCGCGCGGGCGGCCCCGGCGTGGAGTGTGTCCAGCGTCAGGCTTGATTTGCCGCTGCCCGACACCCCGGTGACGCAGCAGAACGTGCCGAGCGGAAAGCTGGCGGTGACGCCGGTCAGGTTGTTGGCCCGCGCGTTGTGCACGGTGATGAAGTGGCCGTTGCCCTTGCGGCGGGTCTTGGGCACCTCGATCTTGCGCGCGCCAGACAGGTATTGCCCGGTCAGGCTCTGCTTGGACTTGAGGATGTCCTTCAGCGTTCCCTGCGCGACGATCTCGCCGCCGTGCACGCCCGCGCCGGGGCCAAGATCGACGATGTGGTCCGCCGTACGGATCGCGTCCTCGTCATGCTCCACCACGATCACGGTGTTGCCCAGGTCACGCAGACGGCGCAGCGTTTCCAGCAGACGGTCGTTGTCGCGCTGGTGCAGGCCGATGCTGGGCTCGTCCAGCACATAGAGCACGCCGGACAACCCGCTGCCGATCTGGCTGGCAAGGCGGATGCGCTGGCTTTCCCCGCCCGACAACGTGCCACTGGTCCGGTCAAGGTTGAGGTAGTCCAGCCCGACGTTGTTGAGGAAACCCAGACGCTCGTTGATTTCCTTGAGGATGGCCTTGGCGATCTGGCGTTGCTGGTCGGTCAGGTGCGCATCGAGGTTGGAAAACCACGCCAGCGCGTCGGCCACCGACAGGCGGGTGCGCGAGGAAATGTGCTCTCCCGCCACCTTCACCGCCAGGGCTTCGGGCTTTAGGCGAGCGCCGTCGCAGGTTTCGCACGGTTGCGCGGTCTGGAACTTGCCCAGTTCCTCGCGCATCCAGGCGCTTTCGGTCTGGAGCATGCGGCGGTTGAGATTGCCGATTACCCCTTCGAACGCCTTCTTGACGGTGTAGGTCTTCTTGCCATCGATGAAGGTCAGCGGCACGGCCTTGCCGCCGGTGCCATAGAGGATCACCAGCTGCACTTCCCCCGGCAGATGCTGCCACGGCGTGTCCAGGCTGAAGCCGAACTCGGTCGCCAGGCTGGCCAGCACCTGCATGTAATAGGGCGATGGCGGGTTGGATTTCGCCCACGGCACGATCGCCCCCTGCTTGAGGCTGAGCGCCTCGTTCGGCACCACCAGTTGGGGATCGAACAGCAGCTTTTCGCCCAGCCCGTCACAGGCCGGGCAGGCCCCCTGCGGCGCGTTGAACGAGAACAGCCGCGGCTCGACGCTTTCGATGGTGAAGCCGGAAACCGGGCAGGCGAATTTTTCACTGAACACGATCCGGTTGGGCGGCAGGCCCGCGCCCTTCATGGCGCCTCCAACACTAATTGGCCCCTTCTCCTCCTCGCGGCCCGGCACGACGCCGTCGGCCAGATCGACAAAGGCCAGCCCGTCGGCCAGTTTCAGTGCCTGTTCGAAGCTGTCCGCCAGCCGCGTCTCGATCCCTTCGCGCACGGCGATGCGATCGACCACGACCTCAATGTCGTGCTTGTACTTCTTGTCGAGCGCGGGCGCGTCCTCGATGGCATAGAATTCGCCGTCGATCCGCACGCGGGTGTATCCGGCGCGCTGCCATTCGGCCAGTTCCTTGCGGTATTCACCCTTGCGCGCGCGCACGACCGGGGCCAGCAGATAGGCCCGCGTGCCCTCAGGCAGGGCCATGACCCGGTCGACCATCTGGCTGACGGTCTGCGCCGCAATCGGCTCACCCGTGGCGGGGGAATAGGGCACCCCCACCCGCGCCCACAGCAGGCGCATATAGTCGTAGATTTCCGTTACCGTGGCCACCGTGGAGCGCGGGTTGCGGCTGGTCGTCTTCTGCTCGATCGAGATTGCCGGGCTGAGGCCATCGATGTGCTCCACATCCGGCTTCTGCATCATTTCCAGAAACTGGCGGGCATAGGCGCTCAGGCTCTCGACGTAGCGCCGCTGACCTTCGGCATAGATCGTGTCGAACGCCAGGCTGGACTTGCCGGAGCCCGACAGGCCGGTGATCACGATCAGGCTGTCGCGCGGAAGCTCGACATCAAAGCCCTTGAGGTTGTGCTCGCGCGCGCCGCGCACCACGATTTTGCTTAGCGACATGGTCGCGTCTGTTCCATATCTGTTCACGGGAGGCAAGAGGCACCGGTCAGCGCCTTGTGGGCAATTTGCAGCGCGCGGCCCGTATGGCAATGCGGCACTTCGGCCCGCCCCCCCGGGGGCCGACCAACGCGCCATCCCGCTCGGCCAACGACATTGACTTCCCCGCCCGCGCGCGCGACCCAAGCGACAGCATGGCCGGGGGCGGATGGGCGCCCGCTGGCCGCAACCGTTCTGAGGGGAACACGCATCATGAAGACCCGCCTTCTGCTGACCGCCGCCGCGCTGGCCCTGACCGCCGCGCCCGCACTGGCCCAAACCGCCGCAGCTCCTGCCGCAACCCCCGCCGCAACCCCCGCCGCTACCCAGGCCACTGCGGCCAAACCGCACTTTGGCACCTGGGGCGTGGACCTTTCGGCGATGGACACTTCGGTCAAGCCGGGTGACGATTTCCAGCGCTATACCAGCGGCAAGTGGCTCGACGCGACCGAGATTCCGGCCGACCGGCCCAGCGTGGGCGCCTTCAACGACTTGCGCGAAACCACCCAGGAACAGCTGCAGAAGCTGATCACCGAAGGCCCGGCCGACGCCAAGTATCGCGCGTTCTATGACAGCTACATGGATGAAGCGACGGTCGAGAAGCTGGGACTGGCCCCGCTCAAGGCCGACCTTGCGGTGCTGGACGCAATCACGACCAAGCGCGATTTCGCGCGGTTCATGGGCACCACGGCCGGGCAGTTCGGGATTTCGCTGGTCGATGCAGGGCCCTATGCGGACTCAGCCGATCCGACCACCAACGTGCTGTGGATGAGCCAGGGCGGCATCGGCCTGCCGGAGCGCGAGTATTACTTCTCGGACCAGTTCAAGGCCCAACGCAGCGCCTATGTCGCCTATATCGAGCGCACGATGAAGGCGATCGGCCATGCCAACCCCAAGGCTGCGGCCAAGACGATCATGGCGTTTGAAACGGCAATCGCCGAAGTCAGCTGGAAAGTGGCCGACCGCCGCGACATCGACAAGGTGAACAACCCGATGAGCAGCGCCGAGCTGATGAGCTATGCGCCGGGCATTGAATGGGTGGCGCTGATGGACGGCGCGGGGATCGGCCTGCAGCCCCGGATCATCGTCAACGAAAATACCGCGATCCGGGACATCGCCTCGCTCTATGACAAGACCCCGCTCGAAACGCTGAAGCTGTGGCAGGCGTTCCACATCGCCGATCAGGCCGCGCCCTACCTGACCAAGGCGATGGTCGACAGCCGGTTCGAATACGTCAAGACGCTGAGCGGCCAGACCCAGCAACGCCCGCGCTGGCGGCGCGCGGTGGCGCAGGTCGATGGCGCGCTGGGCGAACTGGTCGGGCAGGACTATGTCGCGCGCTACTTCCCGGCTTCATCGAAAGCCAAGATGGAAGCCCTGGTGGCCAACCTGAACCTCGCCATGGCTGACCGGATCAAGGCCAATGACTGGATGAGCGAACCGACCAAGGCCGCCGCGCTGGAAAAGCTGGCGCGGATGGACGTGATGGTCGGCTATCCCGACAAGTTCCGCAACTATGACGCGCTGGAAGTGAAGGCCAGCGACCTGTACGGAAACATCAAGCGCGCGGGCAAGTTCAACTATGCCTACATGATGGCCGATCTGGGCCAGAAGGTGGACCGCAAGAAGTGGGGCATGAACCCGCAGACGGTGAACGCCTATAACGGCGGGCTGGAAAACAAGATCGTGTTTCCGGCCGGCATCCTGCAGGCCCCGTTCTTCGATCCGGCAGCGGACGATGCGGTCAACTATGGCGCGATCGGCGCGGTGATCGGGCACGAGATCATCCACGGCTTTGACGATCAAGGCCGCAAGATCGACGCCCACGGCGCCGTGCGCGACTGGTGGGCCGAAGGGGACGGCAAGCGATTCGAGGAACGCGCCAAAGTGTTCGGCGACCAGTATGCCAAGTATGAGGCCGCCCCCGGCGCCTTCGTCAACCCGGACCTGACGATGGGCGAGAACATCGCCGACCTCGCCGGGCTGCTGGTCACGCTCGACGCCTATCGCAAGTCGCTGAACGGCAAGGCTGCGCCGGTGATCGACGGGCTGACCGGGGAACAGCGCCTGTTCCTGGCCTTTGCCCAGGTCTGGCGCGGCAAGGCGCGCGAGGACGCGATCCGCAACCAGGTGGCGACCGATCCGCACAGCCCGCAGCGCTTCCGCCTGCTTGGGCCGACGCGCAATATCGAGGCCTGGTATCAGGCCTTCGGCGTGAAGCCGGGCGATGCGATGTACATCGCGCCTGAACAGCGCGCGAAGATCTGGTAAACACGGCTATCCCAATTGTCCGGGGCGGCTGTCACGCTGCCCCGGCATGGCCATTGCAAGGACGTTTCATGCACAAGCTCGCACTCGTTTCGCTCTCCGTGCTCGCCATGGCCGGTTGTTCCGGCAAGGTTGAACCCGTCGCTTCGGTTCCCCCGGTCGCGGCGGCGCCGGAACCGGCGCCCTATGCCCCGGTGATCCCGGAAGGCACCGGAGTGTTCGCGCAGCCCTCCACCCTGCCGTTCCAGACCCCCGATTTCAGTAAGATCAAGGACAGCGATTTCCAGCCCGCGATCGAACAGGGGATCGCGATCAATCAGGCAGAGATCGAGGCGATTGCCAACAACCCGGCCGAGCCAACCTTTGAAAACACAATGGTCGCGATGGAGAAATCCGGCCAGATGCTGACCCGCGCCTATTACGTGTTCAGCGCGCTGACCTCTGCCAACACCAACGATACGCTGGACAAGGTCGATAGCGCCACCGCGCCGAAACTGGCCGCGCTGCGCGACGCGATCTACCTCAACGACAAGCTGTTCGCGCGGGTCAAGTCGCTGTACGACCGCCGGGACAGCCTGGGCCTGGTCGCCGACGAGCAGCGCCTGCTCAAGCTGACCTATGACCGCTTCGTGCAGAACGGCGCGATGCTGCAAGGCGCGGACAAGGAAAAGCTGAAGTCGCTGAATGGCCGCATTTCCACGCTTCAGACCGAGTTCGGGCAGAAGCTCACGGCTGGCACGCGCGATGCCGCGCTGGTGGTGAACACCAAGGCGGAACTGGCCGGACTGTCCGAAGCCGAAATCGCCACCGCGGCCAAGGCGGCTGCTGATCGGGGCATGAAGGGCAAGTTCCTGCTACCGCTGCAGAACACCACCCAGCAGCCCTTGCTCGCCAAGCTGTCCAACCGCGCCACGCGCAAGGCGCTGTATGAAGCCAGCTGGAACCGCAGCGAGCGGGGCGGAGCGAACGACACCCGCGCGCTGATCTCCGAGCTGGCGCAGCTGCGCGCTGAAAAGGCCCAGCTGCTCGGCTTTGCCGACTATGCCAGCTTCACCATGTCGGACCAGATGGCCGAGACCCCCGGCAATGCGCTGAAGTTCATGGAAGGCCTCGTCCCCGCCCTCGCCGCTGCGCAAAAGCGCGAGGCCGAGGAAATCGACGCGCTGATCAAGCGCAGCGGCGGCAAGTTCAGCGTCGAGCCGTGGGACTGGGATTACTATGCCGAGCGCCTGCGCAAGGAGAAGTATGCCTTCGACGAAAGCCAGGTGAAGCCATACTTCGAGATCACCAACGTGCTGGAAAACGGCGTATTCTTCGCGGCGAACCAGCTTTACGGGCTGACCTTCAGGAAGCGCGACGACCTGCCGGTCTATCATCCGGACGTCACCGTCTACACGGTCTATGACAAGGACGGCAGCGAGATGGCGTTGTTCTATTTCGACCCGTGGAAGCGCGATAACAAGCAGGGCGGCGCGTGGATGTCGAACTTCGTCGACCAGTCGCACCTGATGGGTACCAAGCCGGTCGTGTTCAACGTCCAGAACTCGCCCAAGCCCGCGCCGGGGCAGCCGCTGCTGATCAGCTTCACCGATGCGGAAACGATGTTCCACGAATTCGGCCACGCGCTCCACGGCATCCTGTCAAACCAGCGCTATCCGTCGATTTCGGGGGCCAGCACCGCACGCGACTTCGTGGAATTCCCCAGCCAGTTCAACGAAAACTGGATGACCGAGCCGCGCGTGTTCGCCAATTTCGCCAAGCATTACCAGACCGGCGCACCGATGCCGAAGGACCTGGTCGCCAAGGTGGAGCGCGCCGCGCGCTTCAACCAGGGCTATGCGCTGGGCGAGGCGCTGACTGCCGCGATCCTCGACCAGAAATGGCACGCCCTGCCCGCCAGCGCCGGCCGGCAGGACGTCAACGCGTTCGAAAACCAGGCGCTCGGCTCGCTCGGCCTGCTGACCGCCAAGGTGCCGCCGCGCTATCGCACCAGCTATTTCCGCCACATCTGGGGCGGCGGCTATGCGGCGGGCTATTACGCCTATCAGTGGACCGAGATGCTGAACCACGACGCATTCCAGTGGTTCGTCGAGAACGGCGGCATGACCCGTGAAAACGGCCAGCGCTTCCGCGACATGGTGCTGAGCCAGGGCAACAGCAAGGACTACGCCGAGATGTACCGTGCCTTCGCGGGCCGCGATCCCGGCGTGGAGCCGATGCTCAAGGCCCGCGGTCTGAAGTAACGCAACCGGGAAGCAATGCCCGTGCGCCCGGCTCTCCCAGCCAGCGCGCGGGTACGCCCCACACCGCGCCGATCAGCTGCTCGGTCAGCACCGCTTCGGGCGGGCCGTCGGCAACCAGCGCGCCGCGGTCCAGCACCAGCACGCGGTCGGCAAAGTTCATCGCCTGCGCCAGGTCGTGCAGCACCAGCACCACCCCCAGCCCGCGATCCCGCGCAAGGGCGCGCAACTGCCCCAGCAGCGCCAGCTGATGCGCCAGATCAAGGTTCGCCAGCGGCTCGTCCGCCAGCAGCCAGCGCGGCTCCCCCGCCAGCACCCGCGCCAGCAGCGCCCGCGCCCGTTCGCCGCCTGACAGCTGCGACAGTGGACGGCTGCGCAAGGGTTCCAGTTGCAGCGCCGTGAGCGCGGCCTGCACCGCCGCAGCATCAGCCGCCGCACCCCTGCGCCACGGCAGACGGCCCAAGGCGGCAAGCGTTTCGACGGTGACGTCCCATGCCACTTCGGCACTCTGCGGCAGGTAGCCGATGGCTTGTGCCCGCGCAGTGGCCGCCATCCGGTGAAGCGGAGCATCTTCCAGCGCAACGCTGCCGCGATCGGGCATGACCAACCCGGCCAGCGCGCCGAGCAGCGATGATTTGCCAGCGCCGTTCGGGCCGCAGATGACTGTCATCTTGCCGGGATTCAGCGTGACCGAAACATCGGCCAAACGCCCCGCCAACGTCAGGTTTGCGCCGCCCAACATCATGCCAGCTCCCGCCGCAACCGCAGCAGCAGGTGCAGGAAAAACGGCGCGCCCAACAGCGACAGCGCGATACCGAGGCGCAGTTCTCCGCCCGCGAGCGGCACGATCCGGCACAGACAGTCGGCTACCAGCAGCAACAAGGCACCGGCCAGCGCGCTCGGCACGATCAGGCTGGACGGGCGGCGATCGGTCAGCGGGCGGACGAAGTGCGGCACCATCAAGCCGACAAACCCGATGATCCCCGCGACGGCCACCCCGGCCCCGACGGTCAGCCCGATCCCGGCGATCATCAGTCCTTGCAAGCGCTGCGGATCGATCCCCAGCGAGCGAGCGGCGACTTCGCCCAGCGTCAGCGCATCGAGGCTGCGCCCGGCGCGCAGCAGCACGGCGATACCGGCGAGGGTCAAGGGCGCGGCAATCCACACATCCGCCCAGCCGCGATCGACCAGCGCGCCCATCAGCCAGGTCACGATCTCGCTCATCGCGAAGGGCGTGGGCGAAAGGCTGATCGCCAGGCTCATCAGCGCGCCCGCAAGGCTGGCGATCATCATCCCCGCGAGCGTGAACAGCAGCACCCCGCCGCTGCGGCCCGCAATCGCGCCGAGCAGTGCCATCGCCCCGCCCGCGCCAGCCAGCGCGAACAGCGGCAGCGCCCAGCCGCTCGCCGCCCAGCCGGTCCAGAAGCTCAGCACCGCGCCCAGCGCCGCGCCGGGGGCAATCCCGAACAAGCCCGGATCGGCCAGCGGATTGCGCAGATAGCCCTGCATCGCCGCCCCCGCCGCGCCCAGCCCCGCGCCGAGCACCAGCGCCAGCACCGCGCGGGGCAGGCGCAATTCGGCAAAGATCACCGCAGCATTGGGGAGCTGCGGATCGAACGGATCGATCCACACCCGGCCAGCCAGCAGCGAGAGCGGCACGGCAATCGCCAGCGCCAGCAGCAGCCATGCGTTGAGCCGGGTCACAGCGCCCGCCGCACTTCGGCCAGCCGCCCGGCAGCACGGATGATTGTCGGCCCGCCGCACCACAGCAGGTTGGCGTCCAGCGGCGCGCGCGTGGTCTTGTCCCCCAGCGCACCCAGCGCCGGATGGCGCAGCAGCCGGTCCTCGTTGCCATGCAGGCTGCCCGCAGTGAGGATCACGCGCGGCGGATCGGCCAGCACCTGTTCCAGCGGCAACAGATCCGCCTGACGCAAGCCGCGCGCGGCGGCAGCGTTGGTGAAGCCGGTGTGGGTCAACAGGTCCGCAATCAGGGTGTCCGGCCCCGGCACCATCCCGCCCGATTGCCAGACCAGCGCGGGCACCGGCGCGCCGCCCGTGGGCCGCGCTGCCGCCAGTGCGGCGTCGATCCGTGCGACCAGCGCCTCACCGCGCTGCGGATGTCCGGCAAGCGCTGCAATCTGGCGCACTTGCGCGCGGCTATCGGCCACCGTCTGAGCAATCGGCAGCAATTCCAGCCGCGCGCCCAGCCGTTCGAGCGCGCCGCGCGTGGCGGGGGCCATGAAGTTGCCGGACAGGACAACGTCAGGCCGCAGTGCAGCGACTTCCTCCACCGTCCCGCCCACGGCGCGAAACCGGCGGGCCAGCGCGACGTCCATCGAACTGGACGCGGGATCGTGGCTATAGCTGGACAGCGCCAGAACTTGCTCCGGATCGGCCACTTCGGCCAGGATCGCGTCGGTGCAAGGGTTCAGGCTGACGATCCGCGGCAACGGCGCCGCCGCCTCTCGCGCCGGGGCCACGGTGCAAGCACCCAGCGCCAGCGCGATCAGCGGCGGCAGTGCCCTTACCACCGCGCCCGGACCCCGGCATAGGCCGAGCGGCCATAGGTGCCGTATCCGGCGACCGTCTGGTAGCGCTTGTTGCCCAGGTTCTCGACCCGGCCAAACAGCTCAACCTGCTCCGTCACCGGCAGGCTTGCCCGCACCGTTACCAGCGCGAAGCCATCCAGCCGGGTGAAGTTGCCCGCGTCGTCAAAGCTTTCCGACACGAAGCGCAAGTCCGCGCCCAGCTTCAACCCAGCCAGCGGCGTGGTCCAGTCCAGCCCGGTGCTGAACGCGTGGCGCGGGCGGCGGGCCAGGTCCTTGCCGGTCTGGCGGTTCACGGACTTGGTGTAGCTGTAGCTGGCATAGCCGCGCAGCCCCTCGGTCAACTCGCCCGTCAGTTCCGCCTCAACCCCTTCGGCGCGGGCGCGGGCGGTGTTGAAATAGCCGGAAGGCCAGACGTAGTCGATCAGGTTGCGGCTGTCGCGGCGGAACAACGTGACGGCGAAGTGGCGATAGCCGCCCCGGTCGCCCAGCTCGATCCCCGCGTCAAACGCGGTGGACGTTTCCGGGCGCAGCGCCACGTTCCCGCCATAGCCATAAAGCTGATACAGCGTCGGGGCCTTGAACCCCTCGCCAAAACTGGCGCGCAGGCGCAGGTTGTCGCTCAGATCGACCGCGCCATTGGCCCCGAAGGTCCAGCGGGAACCGAACCGGTCGTGATCGTCGAGCCGCACCCCACCGGTCAGATGCACCCCGCCGCCATGATAACCCAGCAGCGCGTGGCCGCTCGACAGGCGGGCTTCCTGCCGCGCGTCAAACGTGCTCGAAAACCGCGTCCATTCGCTGTCCGCGCCGAAATCGAGCACGAGCTCGTCGCTGAGATCAGCCCGACCCTTGACGTCGGCGCGCCAGCTGCGGCCGGTGGTTTCAAAATTCGGTGCGGCTCCGAACGTCGGATCGTAATAGGCGCGGCGCGTGTCTGACAGGGCAATTCCCGCCGCCAGCTTCAGGTCGTTGCCGGAATAATCCAGCCCGACCCGGCCCGAACCCTGCCGGGTGGTCTGGTATTCGGGCGTATCGGCAAAGGTATAGTTCGGCGCGGGATAGCCATCGAAGTTGACCTTGCTGTCCGCATAGCGCCCCACCGCCCGCAGCCACAGGCCGGGGGCCGGCTCCACCCCGCCCTGCACCGTGCCATGCCACTGGCGAAACCCGTCCGGCTCCGTCCCGGTGGCATAGGCGGAAATCCCGTCGGTCCGGGCATAGCCACCGCTGACTGCAACGTTATAGCCATTGCCCGCAGTCCCCGCGCTGGCCCCGGTAGTCAGACTGTCATGCGCGCCGTATTCCAGCGATCCGGTCACGCCGTTCGGCACCTTGGTGGTCACCGCCAGCACGCCGCCCATGGCATCGCTGCCCCAGGCCACGCTGTTCGATCCGCGCAGCAGTTCCAGCTTGCCCACGCTGCCGGTCAGCAGCGTGCCCAGGTCGAACCCGCCGCCCGGCGAGGCGACATCGGCCATGCGCACGCCGTCAATCGTCACCAGCAGTTGCTGCGAATTGGCGCCGCGCACGAACAGGCTGGTCTGGCTGCCGAGGCCACCGCTGCGCGCGGTGGTCACGCCGGGTAGGCGCTCCAGCACGCGGGTCAGGTCTGGTCCCTGCACCGCCTCGATCTCGTCCCGGCCGACCACGCTGATCGACTGGCCAGAGCGCACCAGCGGTTCCACCTGGCCGGTGGCGACCACGGTGATGTAGGTATCACGGTAGGGGTGATAGAGGACGAGTTCCTCACCGCGCTCATCATCGACAGCGGTATCGGCAGCGGCATCCTGGGCCAGCGCCGGAGCGGTGGACAGCAGCGAACAACCCAACAAAAACAGATATTTCAAACGCAATACTCCCGTCATGAACGAATGCCGTTCATGGCGAGAGGACCCGCACGAATTCGCGGGACCACGCTGCATTCCGGTACACCCCGCCCGGCGCGGAACGACCGTCATCGGCAGGTCTCCTGGCTCCCGGATCAACGCTTGCCGCCTGCCTTCCCGGTTGCCCAGTGGCGTGGGTGGCGGCTCGCTCCCCGGTCACAGTTGCGGGGGCAGCGCGGGCATTCCACCCGCTTCCCTCTTAGGCCAGCTTGCGCTGGCAACCCATGACGTGGGGTGGCCTTTAGGCCGGGTTGCCGCCGCGCGCAAGGGCAGCACCGAATAGCGCGATTTCTTAACCGCTTAACGGATAGAGCCCGCCTTGTCCCGCAACGGCACGGCGCGAACCACGCGGGTGCGCGCACGGCCAAAGCGGGTTACGCGCCATGCGCGTAGTGCCGCAACTGCCAAACGCGTAGCGCCGAAACTGAAAGTGCCGATGATCCACGCTCTCGCCCTGCCCCTGGAAGCCCGCCCGCGCGATTTCACCGCGCGGCTGGGCCGGACGCGGGCGCGCACGCTGGGAATGCGGATGCGGCGCCGGCACCTCGGGCGGCGGGCGCTGGTCCTGCTGGTGGCGGTCGCGGTTCCCGCACTGGCCGCGCCGGATCAATGGGTTCGATTCGACATCGGCAACGCGGGGCACAGCACCGTCACCGTCGAACCGATGCCGTTCGAGAAATCGGGCGAGAGCTTTCCCGGCTCCGCGTTCTACTATCTGGCGGCGGAAGACCCGCTGCCGATGCTGGGCGATGGCATCACATCGGATGCCGGCGGCGCGGTCGGCGCGGGCGCGGTGGCCCGCGCGATGCGGATCGACAATTCCGGTGTGGACCGCACCCGCGCACTCGAATGCCTGACCGCGGCAATCTATTACGAAGCCGCCAGCGAATCCGATCAGGGCCAGCGCGCGGTGGCGCAAGTCGTGCTGAACCGCGTGGCCCACCCCAGCTATCCCAACACCGTCTGCGGCGTGGTCTATCAGGGATCGGAACGCGTCACGGGCTGCCAGTTCAGCTTCACGTGCGATGGCGCGCTGGCGCGGCGGCCCAGCCGGATGTTCTGGCTGCGCGCGATGGACACTGCCCGCGCTGCGCTGTCCGGCTATGTCGAGCGCAGCGTGGGCCTCGCCACGCACTATCATACCATTGCGGTCCATCCCTATTGGGCGCCGTCGCTGTTCCACATCACCACGATCGGGGCGCACCGGTTCTATCGCTTCAACGGTGCGGCGGGTCAGCCGGCAGCCTTCCGCTTTGCCTATGCCGGGGGTGAGCCGCTGCCCGCGCCCCATCCGCGCAGCGTGGCGGCCAGCCAGCAATCCGATCCGGCGCTCGATCCGCTGGCCGTGCAAAAGGCCTTCGAAGCGGGGCTGAAGTCTGCGCAAGGCGGCGCGGCGATGCCCGGCAGCGCGGTGCAGGCCCCGGCGCCGACGTATTCCGCCGAAATCCAGGGGCGCGGCGGCGATGCGATCTATCGCGGGGAAAAGCTGCCTGACAATACCCAGGTTCGCCCGGAATATCAGCATTCCGGGCGCTGGATCAGCCAGCCGGGGACCTGACCGGCGCGCCTTCGGCAACAGGTTAAGGCACGGAAACCATGTTGCTACACGCATACCTTACCGTGATCGCTCTAGGGAAATGGCCCAGATAACAATCACACCGGGCTTCACTCATGACGATACGCTTTGCGTCTGCCAATCCTGCCGCCGGCGCCTTCGTCACTTCGGCGCATGGTACCGCACTCATCAAGCGGGCAGCCAACGACAATGCCCGGGTCCGCTCGCATGGCCAGCATGACGATCTGCTGCGCGATGCACTGAAGCACTTTGCGCGGCATGGGCTGCGCGCCGCCGAAGTGGCTCGCCAGAACGCGGAGCAGGCATTCTTTGCGGCGGACCGGGCGACCTATCATCACTGGCTGGAGATCTGCCGGACGCTGGATCGGCGCATGGCACTCGCCTGCCACGCCCGGATCGAGGCGCGCGGCAGCTGAATTCACCGCATAGCGGCCACGGCAACCGGCCGAAACGCGGTAATTGCCGCATTAACCATTCAGTGACCTGCCGCCGCTAAAGCAGTCCAGTCGAGAACGGAGCGCGCTATCAAACGTTGGCGAACCATGTTGCGAGTGCTGCTGCGCACCAACGCACTGGACGACCGGGTCAGGAAGACCCTGGTCGAGACGCTCTATACGCAGCCCACCAATCTCGCGATCGGGGCTATCACCGGGGTGCTGTGCAGCCTGGTTGCCGCCAGTTACGCGCCGGACCGGATCTTCCTGGAACTCGCGCTGCTGCTGACGGCGATCGCGGCCGCGCGCATCGTCATGGCCGTGATGCTGCCGCGCCTGCGCAACCGCGATGCGCGGCGGATGGAACTGCTCTACGAATTCGGGGCGTTCACTTACTCGGCGGTGCTCGGCGTGTTTGCTGCCATGACCGTCTGGTATCAATTGCCGGCGACCGCGCAGTTGCTGATGGTGGCCTATGCCATCGGCTATGGCACCGGCATCGCCGCGCGCAACGCGGGGCGGCCGTCGATTTCGATCGGGCAGATGATCCTGATCTTCACCCCCATCAACGTCGCGCTCTGGAACGGCGAGGATCTGGCGCACCGGGCGCTGGCGGTGGCCATCGTGCTGCTGTGGATCGGGATGATCTCGATCACGATGAAGGTCTTCCACACCTTGCGCGATTCCGTCGCGGCGGCTGAAACCAGCGCGCGGCTGGCGGAAAAGATGCAGCACCTTGCCCGCACCGACGTGGTGACCGGGCTGCATAACCGCGCCGGTCTCAATCACTACCTGGTCGAATACATGTCCCGCCGCCGCGCCATGCCCAATCTGGCGCTGTTCTGGCTGGACCTCGACAAGTTCAAGGACATCAACGACGCGCTGGGCCACCAGGTGGGCGACCGGGTGCTGTCCGAAGTCGCCCAGCGGCTGCGCGCGCAGGCCAAACAGGAAGCCGTGATCGGCCGCTTCGGCGGGGACGAGTTCATCCTCGCCTGCGACGTGCGCGACCGGCGCGAGGCCGAGACGATCGCGCTGGCGGTGCTGGCCGATGTGACCCGCCCGATCCGGATCGACGATGACCGCCTGGAAATCGCCTGCTCGATGGGGATCGCGCTGCAACCCGACGATGGCGAAGACCTGGAAACCCTGTTCCAGGGCGCTGACCTTGCGCTCTACCACGCCAAGGTCAACGGGCGGAACCAGATCAGCTTCTATGATCCGTCGATGTCGCGCAACCTGGTCCGCCGCCGCGAGATCGAGGCCGAGTTGCGCCTGGCCCTGCAACGCGACGAGCTGTCGATCTTCTTCCAGCCCATCGTCGATCTCTCGACCGGCCGGATCCGCGCGTTCGAGGCGCTGGTGCGCTGGTTCCACCCGGTCAAGGGCGAACTGCGCCCCGACGAGTTCATCCCAGTGGCCGAGGAAACCGGCGCGATCATCACGCTGGGCAACTGGATCACCGCGCAGGCCGCCCGCGCCGCCGCGCAGTGGCCCGATGACGTGACCGTGGCGGTCAACCTCTCCCCGCTCCAGATCAAGGCCCCCGGCGCGGCGATGGGTATCCTCAACGCCCTGCGCGAGGCACGCCTGCCCGCGCACCGGCTGGAACTGGAAATCACCGAAACGGTCCTGCTGGACCACTCCAAGCAGACCGAGGACTTCATGGCCGAACTGTCCGCCGCGGGCGTGCGCTTTGCACTGGACGATTTCGGCACCGGCTATTCCTCGCTCGGCTATCTCAACAAGTATCCGTTCGGGAAGATCAAGGTCGACCGCAGCTTCGTGTCCGGCGTCAACGCGGGCAAGAAGAGCGACGCGATCATCCGCGCCGTATCGGGCATGGCCTCCACGCTGGACATGCAGATCGTGGCTGAAGGGCTGGAAACGATCGAGCAGGTCCAGGCCGTCCAGGCCGCCGGCTGTACGCTGGGCCAGGGCTATTACTTCAGCCGCGCCGTTCCCGACTATCTGGCGGGCATGTTGCTGGCGCGCGAGCGCGAGCGGCTGGATGGACCGAAGCGCGCGATCGCCTGATTGCGCATCTCCCGATTTGCTTTACGTTACGGCAGGGCGCGTCCCTGCCGTTTTCGTCTGGGCGGCAAGCGCCGTCAAATCCCGTAAATGCAATTGCGAACTATTATCACAAAATAGTTGGACAACCAGCCGTTTACCGGGTTGCATTCGTATCCGCGCGGGCTTAGGGCGGCTGGCATTCGCCGGTTGGCCCGGATTCCAGCGGGATGGTATGGGCCGGCCGTTTTGCCAGACGTGATCCCGCATTCAGGGAAGGAAATCGTCGGATTATGGCCAAGACCACTTCGCGCAAGAAGATTGCCCTCATCGGTGCCGGCAACATCGGCGGCACGCTTGCTCACCTCGCCGCGCAGAAGGAACTGGGCGACATCGTCCTGTTCGACATCATGGAAGGCGTGCCCCAGGGCAAGGCACTCGACCTGTCGCAGTGCGGTCCGGTCGAAGGCTTCGACGCGAAGATCACCGGCTCGAACGACTATGCCGACATCGCGGGCGCCGACGTGATCATCGTCACCGCCGGTGTCGCCCGCAAGCCGGGCATGAGCCGCGACGACCTGCTGGGCATCAACCTCAAGGTGATGAAGGCCGTGGGCGAAGGCATCAAGAACCACGCCCCCAACGCGTTCGTGATCTGCATCACCAACCCGCTCGACGCGATGGTCTGGGCGCTGCGCGAAT
>VFQS010001803.1_pt1 | contig 18639 bp, 21 predicted proteins | sample 3512361 | NCBI WGS metagenome assembly VFQS01 (sample SAMN10412375, study PRJNA504923) | tailings metagenome | isolation source: Relicate 1 Philex TSF3 active mining | place: Philippines
CACTAATTGGATCAACCATTACAACCAGCTCCATCCAGTCCAATTTCCTAACTTCCCAAGACGCTCACATCACTTCTTCCCTAACGGTTCTGTCATCCATCCATGTCCCAACACTGTCCACTACAACTGGATACTTCCAGTCACTAATTGGATCAACCATTACAACCAGCTCCATCCAGTCCAATTTCCTAACTTCACAAGACGCACAAGTGACTTCTTCCCTAACAGTTCTGTCATCCATCCATGTCCCAACACTGTCCACTACAACAGGATATTTTACTACACTAGCAACATCGAGTCTAGTGGCCTCAACCATCACGCTACAAGTTCTCCATTTCTCAACACTGATTGGATCTACTGCGTCATTTTCAACGATATCCAGTGAAATTCTAACTGTTTCTACACTAACAGGCCAGAAATACACAGCCAATGAAATGGAAATCAAATCCACTCTTACGATCCAATCCTCGATGTATGTTTCCTCCTTTTCAACCCTTTCAGGAACATTTTCAACCCTACAGGGCTCAACGATCACCGCGAATACAACCACGATTAACTCAACCATGGTCGGTTCAACTCTGAGTCTCGGAACAACCGAATCAGGATATCGTCTGCGATTGGCCGAGGATTCCGCATATAAGCCTGGAACAAATACATGGACAACCGATTCAGATAGCCGATTGAAAAAGGACATCATCTTTGCGGATTTGACACAGTGTTACGACATTATAAAGACCATCCCATTGCGTCGTTATACATGGAAGGACGAGATTGCCCAACAGAATCAGTTCCGTGATCGAACACGTCTGGGTTGGATCGCACAGGAGGTAGAGACGATATTCCCGAAGGCAGTTGATACTCATGAGTATGTTATTCATCGTTCAGAAGAGGTGTTGACCGAACAAGGAAGTATAGAAACAAAACACGTGAGCACAGTGATATCTGACTGTCGCACACTGAATACCGATCAGTTGTATGCAACAATGTATGGAGCCATTCAGAAATTGATAGAAAAGCAGGAAGCAATGCAACAAGAGATCAATGAACTCCGTTCCATTCTTAGACAAACATAAGTTTCCATAAAAGAATGATAATAGCGATACCATTCACTTGCCAACACCATAATGATCCCCATGTATTATCCCTTCCATACGCATAGAGGCTGATTCCCAGCGTTACAAAGACAAAAAAGAGAAGTAATGGATTTGGAACAAGAAAAAGAGGCAATAAAAGGAAGAAAAAATAAATAAATAGCGAAGGACGAAATGGTTGAATCCATTTCCATTCAAGATGACCATTTTTGGGTAGCATTTGATATTGCGAAGATGAAACAGGATTGAAAAAGAGATCCATCAAAGATATAAGAATATAACCGACAGAAAGGGGGCGATGGTATGAAGAAAAACTCGTCCCACGAAGGGTTTGAATCGATGCCAGAGGCTGTATCCATAGAAGTATCGCCGCCGCATAGCTCGTAAGTGTATTAATAGACGGATATGCTAGATAAGACCACGCAACTGCTTCAATGCCCTGCATAAGAGTGATGGTAGCACAGAAAAAGAGGAGTGTCGGATCCAATCTTTCATATGCCCCTACTGCTATCGCAAGAGATCCAATGATAAATGATTGAAGAGACACCGATGCGTTCCAACACATTTAGTAGAGGTAAAGGTTTTATAGCGAGCCCTTATCCTATGATTCAATTATTCGTCAAGGAATACCATTGGCTGGTTAGCGCATGATACATTACATTCATGGTTGAACCATTTCCGAGTGTTCTTATTCCACCATTCACATTAAACACAGTGGTAGTAGAATTGATGGCGATATTACGAAGAGTAACAAACGCTCCATCCGATCCACCAAGCATTGTTAATTGGACATCTTCGTTACTATGAATAAAAACATATTTTCCCCAATAGCTTGAATCTACATTGATGACAGACCCAGAAGAGATGGTCTGTGTTACGCCACGAAATAGCGCACTGCCTTGTGAGACAATGGAACTACACGAGATATCTCCACATTGTAAGTTCGCAATTTGTAAATTATTGGAAGCAAATGTGGATGTGACAATCGTGGAAAAGACAGATTGATTCGCACGGAGTATATTGCCAATCGTGATACTGGATACAGAGGGTGAAGAACTTGGAATAAGTTGTCCATTATTCGAAGTAGTGAGAAGATAATTACTAGACACGGGTTGATCATATCCTTGGAGCAAATAGGTGTTATTTTCAGATAAATCATTGTATGTGCGAATAATCAATGGACCGCTATTAATGGGGCTAATACCTGATGAACTCATCTCTAACCAAGACACAGAGGAAACCGTGTGAAGAACTCAGCGCTTGTTAAATATCCGGAATAAACAACAGAATGCCAGGAGGCGGTGGATTATTACAATTGGTGGCTACGGGAAAGCAGGATTTGTTCTTGACAGGTAATCCTCAGATTAGTTTTTTTCGTATGGTGTATCGGAGATATACCAATTTTGCCACAGAATCTGTTCCCATGTATTTTGATGGAACACCCAACTTTGGTCAGCGCATTACATGTCTAATCCCTCGTCGTGGCGACTTGCTTGGCCGTGTGATGTTGGATGTGACTCTTCCGTCCTTACGTGACACATCGGGTAATCTATTATCCTACACGAATGCGGTGGGGCATGCTCTTATTCAGGAGATATCGTTTGAGGTAGGTGAACAAGAGATTGATCGTCAGACAGGTGAATGGATGGAGATTTGGACACAATTGACAACCACGGCAGGACAGAGAGAAGCATTGAATGAGATGATTGGGCGTGTGGAGCCGTATCAGACCGTGAATATCAAAGCAGGAATAAGTGCTCCAGACGGTCTTCGGCTACAGATTCCTCTACAGTTCTATTTCTGTCAGAATCCTGGTCTCTATTTACCTCTTATTGCTTTACAGTATTCCCCTATACGAATTAATATCACATTAAGACCATTACAACAGTTGTTTTGGCGTCCTCCTCCAACCCCCTATCCGACCATTCCAACAGAATGGCAACCGGCTTGTTCTACACAGGTGGATTGTACTACACAGATCCGTAACATTATGCTATGGGGCGAATTTGTCTATTTGGATACAGAGGAGCGTCGTCGTTTTGTGAGCACTCCATCATTGGAGTATGTCATTGAGCAGGTTCAATATACTCCACCTTACTCGATTACAGCAGGTCAGAATACAGCTACCATTCAAGTGGATTTTAACCATCCGATTAAGGAGTTTATGTTTGTTATCCAGCGAGATGAGATGCAGAATCGTAATGAGTGGTTTAATTACAGTCACTTGGGAGTGGATGAGCCTCTCCCTGCTTTTTTGGCACCTTATTTGAATTCAAACGCACCGGCAGGTCGTTTGGACATGTTATCCACAGCCATTCTTCAATTGGATGGAAAAGACCGTTTTATGGCACGTCTTCCCGCCTTTTTCCGATTGGAGCAACCATATCAGCATCATACGACCACTCCGGTTAAATCATTTATTTATAATTATTCCTTCGCATTGAGGCCCGAGGATGCTCAGCCAACAGGAACGATGAATGCGAGTCGTATTGATAGCATTGTATGGCAATTGGAATTGAATCCGCTATTGAATAATCCAGCCATTCCAGCCTCTCAATTACGTGGAAACTGTCGTGTGATGATCTATGCCCATAATTACAATGTATTTCGTGTGATTAATGGTTTTGGAGGTCTGTTATTTACGATTTAATGATGAGAACCGACAGAGAGTGATCAAAGAAGAACAAGAAAACTCCAAATAGACAGTAATGAGTGGAAGAGCGCCTATCTCACAGGTCAAATATTGGTTGGAAGGATCGACCGCCAATAACTCCAATGCGGAAGATGACACCGATGCCGCTGTTCATTTATCCTATGATATCTTTGTGGGTCTATCTGTATTGGGTGGTTTTTTTGGATTGGATCATTTATATTTGCGCTCGCCATGGACATTTTTGGCAAAATTTGTAGTGAATCTGCTTTTTTCCGGTGTATGGTGGATCTATGATGCGGTACATGCGCTATTTAATTCAGACACCGTGCGTGTGTATGGATTGGGTATTCCAGGATGGGGTCCCGCAGGAATTGGAGCAGGCGTTCTATCCAAAGAAGTTCCAGATCGAAAGCATTTCCGTTTCTTATTCTATGCCATCGCATTACTGTTTGGTGGTATGATTGGACTAGATTCATTTGTTTTGGGTAACAATCAAATGGGTATTTTCCGAATGGTCTGTACCTTTACTTTTATTTTTGCTCCTCTCTCTTTATTACAATGGGGTTATCATATATTTAACTTTTTTGTAAATACAGAAGAAGTCATATCCAATAACTACAAATTCTTTGGAGCCCCTTATCATTCTGTATCGGATTGGATGCGTGCTCGTTTCCCCTTACTATCTCTCCTCTTGTCTCCCCTAGAAACTGTTAAATATATGATCAATAAAGTGATTGGCCCATCACTAATTGAACCAATTACAAAGACAGCTCAGTCGGCGATTAACACGGTGGAACATGCAGTGAGCGCGGTAGACAATACGGTCCAGCTGGGTAGAAATGTAGTGGCAAAGAGTTCAAATGTGATTGATCAAGTGGGAAAGACAATTGATACGCTGAGCCAAGTATCTACCTTTACTCCCGCCGCATCATTATATGCCACCGCTCAGTCATCACTCGCACAAAAAGGAGGATCGGTTCCCTCGGTTCCCTCTGTCCCCTCTCCACCCTTAGACAACTTAAATACAATTGGTTATGTTTTGTTAGGAACACTCTGTGTTATTGTTCTGACCGGTTTTTGTAGGACATTTTATCGTATTTATCATGGCAACGAACGAGAGCAACGAGATCAATCATCAAAGCAACCTGATGACACCCCTCCCGAGCCAGGAGTTCTTTGAGGGTCTTATCCAGAAGGGAAAGGAGCATGATCCGATGGTGGTGGTTCGATTCACGGCATCGTGGTGTGGCCCATGTAAGCAGGTGAAGACGGAGCAACTCCTTGCGCTATCGGATCAGATCAAGTGGTATGTGGCCGATATCGATGAAGAGGATCATTTGTATACGTTGGGTTATTGTGGTCTTCAGAAAATTCCAGGGTTTATGGCCATTAAGAATGGAGTGCCACAGCCAGCTCTACAGTCTTCTAATACAGATCAGATTGTAGAATGGTTGCGAAAGGTATTTGAACTGTAATAAAAAGCAAAAAAAACACAAACACAAACACAAACAAGAAACAACAAACAACAAACAACAAACAACAAACAACAAACAACAAACAACAAACAACAAAACAAACAATATAAAAAAGGGATAGCGACCAATGGGTATGCTATCCCTTTTTTTTAGGTAAAACAAGATTATGAATCAAAGAAGAAATAACACAACCGATCCGCATGTTCAGGATATTGTATACAGCGATGAGGTGTATGAGTGTCACGAAGCGTTTTAAGCCGAATGGGACATTGATGTTTATTTTTCTTACATTCGGCTAAAAAGAAGGAAAGAAACAATCCTCCATTAGACTGGCGTTCAGGATGCCACATGACACCATAAATAGGCCACTTCTTTGCCTCAATCGCGGCAACATAGGTCTGTCCTTCATCATTACGAGCGGTAGCAATCAGACGAAAGAAACGTCGTAGTCGATCATTACGTAGAAATCGAATGGGAGAAATACCATATTCATGATTCTGAGCGGTTCGTGCATAGTCTTCAAAGGCATCCGCATTCTTCTTAGACAGCCAGCGATACATTCGCGATTTCTTTCCTTCATCTGTCCACTCAATGGAGCGCCGTTGATGATCCACAATGGATTCAAATCGATAAATGGATCCGATGAGTGACATGATAAGTTCGAACCCGAAACAGGTTCCCCAAATAGGAAAGTATTCGCCAGAGCGAAGAGACAGAGTAAAAAAACGCTGAACGGTTTGTAATAGAGTCGGTTGCTGTAATAAAAATACGGTTTCGCCACCGGGTATAATGAGACCATTCAATATAGAGTAATAGAGATCAGGATGAGGAGTATCATAGGGAATAGGAATGACGGTTACGCCCTGTTTTTCCAGACCATCGGCATAGGCTTTCATAATGTGTGAAGTGCCATACTTAGTAGAAAATGAATGAGGAATCGTGAGAATACCAACCGTAAGATTTCGTTTCTTTTTATGGGTTTGTTGGTGACGAACGGTAGAAACAGACATTCGTATTGGTGTAGACAATTTGCCTATTGATGTCATTCATATTTTACGAAGCAAATAGCATTCTGCCACGACCCTCTTTGATTTCATAGACATTCCATGCTTCAGAGATGACTCGTAGTTCTACCAGGCGTTGGGCGTGAAGAGGATGGACGGGGACATTTGCTAATTCAATATAGAGGGTAGGACGATCCGCTGTTGTCAAATTCACCGTTCCTTCAGGAAGACGATAAGATGGATAGGCTACACCCATTTGATCCCCCAATGACCAGCGCATTTCGCCGATCCCCATTGGTCCTACACGTTCTTGTTTGCTCCATGGAACAAGCTCATTCCAGACCAAACCCGATTCAAGATGTTCACGATCACGTCCCGCAATAAGCAATTTTAATTGATAGTAAAATCCTCCATAAGGTTCAGTATAGGGCTGTGTATCCGTTGGAAGCCGTTCATTGAAATAAGTATTGGTAAAATGATCCAAACGATTCTGATCCACAGACTGTCCAAGACGAAAGAACCAAAAGAGACGTTCTGTGGGATGACGACCCTCTAAACGACGCGTGACAGCCGATACCCCACCCTTATCAAGTGAAATGAAATCCAGTTCCCCAAAAGTAAATCGATTTTCAAATACTTTGCGAAAGGGAATCTGGATCACTGAATCCTTGAACTCCTGTTGAGCCTCGGCAGGAAGATAGTGTTGAACGGTAGACAAAACAATGGTTGGATGACCTATATCATTGAATGGTCGTGGAAAGAAGGTATGAACCGTGCTTCCATCCGACAACGTATACTGAAAAGACGGAGCCGACCACGGGGAGGGTTTAAACAGCGTCTCATCGCTACAGCACACTAGGTCTTCTAATTTACGAAGTGTTACACGAAGTCGTAGAGTTTGCCACGTCATGGCACACAATGGAAGCCCGACATCGTCGGGAGATTGAAGACCTGGGAGTGGCAAATAGATCCGAAGAGATGAAGGAGTAGCACGAAGCTGTAACTCACGGAGCCCATTGCCTGTCCATCCACCTTTCATCAGACGTAGATCACTATACAGTCGCGATCCTTCTGTAAATTGTTTTGCAAGCAATCCATCCCCGCTCCATTCCTGAATCAGTGCCTTATCTTGATAGAATTGAATCTTTTCAAAGAGAAAGTAAGCACAACCATTGACATATCCATAAGACAGACCATTTGAATCTGTAATGGAATATAGGCCATTCGCAATCGCGGGATCAACAGGACTCCCGTGTGGATCAATGGGTAGAGGGGGTAGCCAGGAAGGGAGTTGAATGTCCAAAGAGCATTCAGTGAGTAGATCAGCATATCGATCGATTTCAACTTCAAAGGTGGATCCGAAATGAGTGCCATTCACAGGCACAGCCGTTTTCCGTTCTTTGAGATGGGGCAGACTGGGAGAGTAAGATGCAGAATAGGTAAAATGGCTGTCTTTTGAGTCTTCAACGAAATATTTATCTTTGATACCACGGGCAACGAGTTCAAAAAGAGCACCTTGACCACTGGATTGTTGGATGCTGGTCATTCTACCTGACGCATGGGATGTATTTTTATATAGGATAGAGAGCGCTTCGTTCCGCCCCCATATCGGTTTTAAGACAGAAGGTGACGCAAGAGGGAACTAATGAGGCCGGATAGAAGAGAGATGCCGAGTGCCATCGGTAGATTGAAACGATAACTGAGAACAATCAAGACAGCAAAGGAGGAGACAAGTGCCACAAGAAGAACAGCTACTCCATCACCCACTGTTGTTTTAGAAGGAGACACATGTTTGATCCATTTCATGAGGAGATACTGACTTGCCCCTGCAGTAATGACAGAAGCGAATACCATAACAGTAAGGATTCCCGTCCAATTGAGCGCATAAGTAAATGCGGCCAAGTAGACAATGACAACATTAAGAACAGAAACCAACAAGATTTCAAGAGTAATTTCCGTCGTATTTTTCATCGGATAGGCGTTCTACCATTAGGAGAGACCATAATTCTACAAATCCACCAAATCCACCAAATCCATTTAAAGGTGGAAAAAATTGAAATCCAAATAAAAGGGGGAGAGGGTGGATAAGAAACAATGTCTAACGTATTGATTGTAGAATCTCCTGCCAAGTGCCAAAAGATCCGCAGTTTTCTCGGACCGGATTGGTGTGTGGTGGCAACCATGGGTCATATTCGTGCATTAGAAGAGACATTGGATGCGATTGGTCTAAATAATGGATTTCACCCGCGATATCAATGGATCAAAGAAAAAGCCAAAGCCATTCAACAGTTAAAACAGGCCGCCGAAAAGGCAACAACGATCTACTTGGCATCCGATGATGACCGCGAAGGAGAAATGATTTCCTATTCGGTCTGTCTGTTACTCAAATGCTCTCCTGAGATGACCCCACGAATTGTATTCCACGAAATCACAGAAAAAGCGATCAAACATGCCATTGCTCATCCCCGTCGTTTGGATATGAACCGTGTAGAGGCACAACAGGCTCGTGCGATGTTAGACATGCTGATTGGATTTACGATGAGCCCGCTATTGTGGAAACATGTTGCCCCCACTCTGTCTGCGGGAAGATGTCAGACTCCTGCTCTACGAATTGTCATTGAGCGAGAAGATGCCATTCAGTCATTCGTTTCTACCGCAAGTTGGCAAATGGAGGCTGAATGGTCTTCTCTAGATCACTCCATCTCTTTACAGACATGGATGGAGGATGAATTAGAAGATGAAGAATCAGTTCAACAAGTCCTAGAACATGCTCATACACATCCACATGGCACACTTCTGTCCAGTCATCAAACGGCTTGGTCTGAATCAGCCCCTCAACCTCTTATTACTAGCACTCTACAGCAACAAGCCAGTCAGTTATTTCACTGTTCTCCCAAACAGACCATGTCGATTGCTCAGCGACTGTATGAAGCGGGTCATATCACGTATATGAGAACAGATAAAGCAGTGATGTCGGAAGAGGCAAAAGAGGAAGCGCGAAAATGGATCATAGAGCATTATGGAGAGACCTATGTGTCTTCCGCTTGCCATCCGCCACCGATTGAGTTAGGGGATGTTCCAAAAAAGATTCGCCGTCCAAAGACGAAAGAGTCCGAAAAAAAAGATTCTATGGCACAAGAGGCTCATGAGGCGATTCGTCCGACACATTTGGAGGTCACCTCCCTCTCTGGGGATCAATGGGGTCCTTCGGAACGAAAAGTCTATGAGCTCATTTCTAGGCGTGCTCTACAATCTGTCATGACGCCAGCACGCGGCCATATTCTCCATTTACGAATCCAAATGGACGATCTTGAAGACTTTCCATGGAAGGCAGAATACAAACGAACCGAATTTGATGGGTGGAAGCGTCTAGGAGCCGTTGCCGCATTAGAAGACGACGGTCCTAATAATCCAGATGACGGGGATGAAAAGACCAATACGTGGGATCAATGGTGCTCGTTACACGTAGGGGATCGTCTTCAATGGTCTGCCATTAAGGGTATGGAGAAGGAGACGAGGAGTCAGACGAGATTTACCGAGGCGACATTGGTGAGGGAATTGGAGCGTCATGGAATTGGTCGTCCTTCTACGTTTGCGTCATTGTTATCGGTGATTCAGGATAAGAGATACGTGGAGATTACGGATATACCTCCAACGGAAAAAACGGTGAAGGAGTATGTGATCCATGAGAAAGAATGGCCCTATCGTGTAGAAACGAAAAAGAAAAAGGTGGGAGCGGAAAAGCGGAAATTGATCCCCACTGCGCTTGGTCGTTCGGTATGGGAATGGATGAAGCTTCACTTCGAGGATCTCTTTGCGTATGATTTCACGGCGACCATGGAAAAACAATTGGATCATATCGCAGAGGGTTCCATCAAACGTTCTACTGTTCTCCAGACCATGTGGGAATCGTATGCGGATCGCTATCAAGCACTGTCCAACGTATCCAGTCTTCCATCCCACTCGTCTGACCCTGCCAACCCTATAACCACCTCCAGCAAACAACGATCCTTTATTGGAGGGCTTAAAGCCGTTCAGACGAAAAAGGGGCCGTTATTACTACGGGAGGGATCAACGACAGTCTTCTTCGGGTGGCCGAAGGGAGTATCATGGGAGTCCATGACGGAGGAAAAAGCATTGGCCTATGAGAAACAGAAGATCCAAGAACAGCATGAAAAAGAACACCCTGACCAGATACATGAATGGAACGATAAGCCTGTTTATAAAAAGACAGGGCCATATGGAGTGTATTTACAGTGGGGTTCTATGAATTTGCCATGGATCGATGGTGAATCACTGGACGAGTTAGAGAAACGACTGGACCATCAACCGGCTTCTGCTGTGATAAAAGAGTGGAAGAATTATGTGATTCGGAATGGACAATACGGCCCCTATATCATGAAAAAAACAGAGACAAAGACAAAGACACAGACAAAAAAGCCTGTCTGTGTTTCATTGCCGAAAGGGGTGGAAGCGGAGAAGTTGACAGAAAAAGAAGTGGATCATTTATTCAAAGTTGGATGGGAACAGAAAAAAGACAAGGAAAAGAAAGGAACAGAACAGAAGAAGGGTAGAAAAAAGAAAACAGACGAGGAATAGAATGTCAGTCGAACCACAGAGATCTGAAAGTCCATCAAAGGACGCAAAACCAAAACGTTTTTTAAATGGATGGTGTAAAGAGCATGAACGGTTAATGGGAGAATGGAGTGATATTGCGATATGTTATCGTTGGATCCATGATCAATCAGAAAAGCATTATCATAAGCGATCTCTATTAATCAATTTGCCCGTGATTATTTTATCAACCCTTGGAGGAACAGCAAATTTTGGTATCCAATCGCTGTTTGACAATGATACGATAAAGAAATATGCGAGTTTTGGAATTGGTGGAATCTCTCTTTTGGCAGGATTACTCACGACGGTTGGAAATTATTTGCGTTATGCGCAATTGGAAGAGGCACATCGTGTGGCATCGATTGCGTGGGGCAAGTTTCAGCGTTTAATTGCGATTGAATTAGCACTTCATCCGAATGAGCGAATGGACGCATTAGACTTTTTAAAGATCTGTCGTGTGGATCTGGACCGTTTAATTGAACAGGCTCCACCCATTCCAAAGGCGAGTATTGACAGTTTCTCTGCGAAGTTTGGACATATTAAGGATCTGAAAAAACCTGATATCTGTGGTGGGTTAGAGCATACTCATGTATATGACAGTTCAGAGTCGCGTCTAAAACAGTTGGCGGTAGACGCGGCGCTGATGTTAAAACACAAAAAGAATGCATTGAAAGAGCTATGGTCTCCTCAGATTGAAAATACCATTAAACAAGAAGTAGATCGACAATTGGATGAAGCGCTGGAGCGGAACAGAGACCGTGCTCTCTCCAATAATCCATTGTTTGAAGTAGGGACGATTTCATTGTCCCCGATGATTACAAAAGACACGAAAGATGTAAATCGTAATCGTGATGCCATTCTTCAGAATATCGTGGTGATACCCTCTTCTGTAGAGAAAGAATAGAGCCCTTCCATCAGGTTCCTGTCTTATTTGATATTGGACATCTAAAAAAATTGAAAGGAGAGAGGAGAGAAGAAAAGGCGTGGAAGAGCTATAGTATGCGCATTTCTAAGAGTGGCTTAAAGGAAGTCATGGAGGATCGTCTGTCCTTTGACACATTATATGGTAAGACGAATTTGAAGCACGTTCATGTCGCGTTTCTGTATCGGAGAGGGAAGCTGTTAGGAGTAGCAACCAACTTTGTTGGATCGCGTAATAAGGGATGTGGTTATGATCATCGCACGATACATGCGGAACGAGCGGTGTTAAAGAAGGTAGGAGATGTCACAAAACTAGATGGGGCCATTTTGGTAGTCATACGTATTGCAAAGGGGACCCGAGATATTGTGAATTCAGAGCCCTGTCATTCCTGTCGCTGTCATCTGGAAAAGTGTATTAAGAATTATGGATTAAAGACGATATATTATTCTACCTGATTTTCTTCCTTCTGTTCGCCCTGTTCCTCCTGTTCCTCCTGTTCCTCCTGTTCCTCTTGTCCCCCCTGTTCCTTCTGTTCCTCCTGTTTTTCCTTTTGAATGGATTCAAGATAATGATATCGTGCGAGTGCGAGAGGGGTAGCATGATACATTTCTAGATCGTAGAAATGTTTCCAGTATTTGATGGTATGAATACTTTCGCTGGGTAGCGAATCTGACGTATAAAGTTGAAAATATTCTGTATAATGTGTATTCCATGGAGTAGAACGTTCATTTCCTAATTTTTCATCAATAGAAGGAGGATTGATCCAGATGGTGCGTCGACGATCCTCTTTAGAGACACATAGGGGTAATTGTGAAACATCCGTTAATCGTTCACATGATGCTATATCATCAATCAATATGTAAAATGCGTTATCTTCTTCAGGGTGTGGGAGCATCGTAATTGGATATCGTTCAGGAGGATCCAGTTGTAAATGTTGATAGATATCATGATGAATCTGATGCCGTTCTTGAATGGAATAGGGAACCGATAATGGATCGGCAAACAGAAAATAAAGTCGTATCATGTGTTCTAATGAGCAGTGATAGGGTTATCTCTTAAGATAGAGAATGTGCTGGTTTTCCGACTGTTTTGGATGGTGTTTGGTAACAGAGGATAGAACCGATTTAGAGCGTCCGAAAGATTGGGAGAAGCCAACGTATCATATGGTATATACATCGTATGGAACGGCATATCAACCCTGTAAAAAATAAAATCATCTCTGTTATATAGAAATGGCGACATGTATGGATCTATGGATACACTGTATGTTGTGTGGATCGGAGTGGCGATCACCGACGCAGATACAACCAAAAACAGAAACAACAAAAGAATTAATCGCAGAGAAAACCATCAAAAGAGAAGAGGAGAAAGAGCCAGGTGAAAGAGATTTATTGAGCCCATTACATAAACCGTAAAGATTATCTTTTTTTCATGTCATCCAACAGATATGAAAAAAAGAAATGAGGGATCGGACGAGGGTGGGATCGAACCACCGACCTTGTGATTAACAGTCACACGCACTACCGACTGTGCTACTCATCCTCCACTCATACCGTAGATTGTTTTTTGGGGATTTGGACGCACTTATTCACATGGCGAGTATAAATCCCATTGATCCAATGATATTCTATCATAGAGGTAATGGCTTCTTGTGGAGTGTGTTCAACGGATCCGTCATCTTATGTTCTTCGGAAGGTGGCAGACAAGGGTTCTTATGCCATTTTTTATACACATCCTTCCAAGGTAAAGACAGCATTTTGTCCGGATGATATCATCGCACATTATCGTCATCGTTTACAGGAGAATGGTCAAAAGAAATGGGTGTGGGTATTTGATGGCTCACAGTTTGACACGGATCATATTATGGAACTAAAAACAGGACAGGGTATTGCGGAACTACTAGCGGGTCCGTTTGGCGATTTGTTGGTGGAGATCAAGGTGATCAATCCAACGATTCATCTGAAGGTCCTTTTGAAGGTGATTCAACCGTTTATGACGGATGTTCTCGTTTCAAAGCTAAATGTCCTAGATGATCGGCCCCACAGCGTCTTGGAGTTTCTCTAAGGGGCATGCTGCCCCTTGACCCCTGCCTGGTTATGAAGGGGTTTATTACCTCCTGACCCCCTGCCTGCCTGCCCAGATATTAGAAAAAAGAGCTTAAAGACCTATTCATAGGGTAGGGATGTGGAGAAATCCACATAAGCACTGATGTCCGAGCGGTCAAGGAGAACCGTTTAAGCCGGTTTGGAGAAATCCTCGTGGGTTCGAATCCCACTCAGTGCACTACTGTTTTTGAGATTTAATAAAATCTGAAATCCAGTCTACCGTTTCGTTGTTCCAGCGAGATACATCAGTCCAAGAAACAATGCCCCTGATACACCTGCTAGCGTATCCATGTCATCCTCTTTCTGTTTGACTCTATTTTCCAGATCAGTCATGCGTTTTTCCAGATCGCTCAGTGTCTGTTTGGAGAAATACCTTACACGGTTTACAATGTGTATTCCTCTAGAGCGAAACATGATACCATGTATATACCATAACTAATTTAAATGGGATATAGATGTTAGTGTTATAGTTATGGAATTGTCAACTTATCAAGATCTTCAAGCCCTAAATACATATGCGAATTGGGCATATATTGTGGAACATGGTCTAGGGATATCCGATCCAACCGCAAGGCGGTTGTTCTATGCGTATACTACCATGATAAAATGCACTCCTAATAATCCTACACGAACCGCCTTTCATCAGCACATTTCTTCCATCAATGGAATTAAAGATGTGGTATCTGTCGCGGAAATGATAGAAGATACCCTATTATTGATTGAGCAACGAAGAGCCAGTTTCATACCTAGAAAGGAGGGGGAACCGACACCCATCTGTGAATTCTGCCTATAAAAGGATTATTTCAGTTTCTTCTTGATTTCTGCCATATCGGCCTTCAACTGTTCGAATTCACGATATTGATATTCAAGTTGACCATTCATACGATTGAAGATGAGTCCACTGAAAAAAAATCCAAAGAACAGTGAGGCAAAGAACGGAGAGAAAAGGGGTTTATTATTCTTATAGTCGCAACTATGATAACAAGAATAGGTTCTAATTCGACCAAGCACGTGGGTAAGACCAAGCACGGGGGTAAGACCAAGAGAGGAAGAGCGATAAAGAAATGACATGATGATCCTATCATCACCTAGAAACTTTAAATTAGAACAAAATATATTAAAAAAGAGCTTAAAGCCCAATTATCAATCGGGCATAGAACCAGAAATGGTTCTACATGATCTTGTGGCGAAAATGGACATCGCGTGGGCCTTCTAAGCCCGAGATTGTGGGTTCAAGTCCCACCAAGATCATTGGTGAAAAGCGATGTGGCACAACCGAATGGTCTGCCATGTCGCTTAACAAAAGCGATGTGGCTCAGAGGAAGCGCGCCGCGCTCATAACGCGGAGGTCCATCGATCGAAACGATGCATCGCTATGTTATTTTCTAACTAAAAATAACATAGTCATCGAATACAACTAAACCTCCTAATTAATTACGGCGACGACGGCGATGCGTTTTTTTCGCTCCACCACGTCTTAGACGATTGCGCATTGCTCTAGAACGAGTCATGTTACTCGCCTTGCGATTGCGATTATTTGTCAAATTCTTTCGTGCGCCACGATTCAATAGGTGATCCGTGACATGATACATACTGAGTTCCATTGCGATCATAAGAGCTGTTTTTCCCGATTTATTTTGTAGATCGACATCGGCTCCGTGTTGTATCAAAAGGGCAACCATATCACTGTTTCCTTGCTCCACCGCAAACATAAGAGCAGTCATCCCCTTCTCATTTTGTAGATCCACATCAGCTCCAAGAGCCAATAGACGCTCAGCAACAAACATACACCCCTCTTCCGCCGCAAGCATTAAATATGTCTTTCCATTGCCAAAATAAGGATCCGATATTTTCGGCAAAGCATCCAAATCAGCCTTCTCTTCTGACAGGATATCCAACACAGCACCACAAATAATGCGACCATTCTCCTTATTATCACGGTATCTTCGAATCGCAATATCAAGAGGGCGCACTCCCGCCTTATTTTCACTTACAATTAACGTAGGATCCTCGTCATGAATTATCTTTAATATCTCCTTCTTGTCAGTCGCAACCCCGTCTGCCAATCCGTCTAATAATAAATGTAACAGCGTATCACCATTACGAGGCACATACTTACTCTGATCCAACGCATCTCCATCAATAAGGTCCTTAATCAGTCCTATGTTCACTTGATGGCCTATTAGGGCACCCATCAATAATGTATAATGTTTCATACCCATTCTAGGATAATAATCAAACATCATACCCGAAATGGCCGAAATATCAGCCCCCTCTTGACGAATCTCTTTAAAGACACGATTGTAATCAATATCACGAAGAGAAGGAACCGACTCTAGATATCGAACCAAACGACTCGTAGCGTTCATATTTCTTGCGGCGGCCATCTACTACTATCTTATTTTATAAACATACCTCTGAACCATGTCCGATCTAAAGTGCGGAGAACAAGAATCTAAAAAGAATATCACACTCTTAGAAGCGATGCCGTGTAACTGTGGTCGGAAGCGTCAAGGAGGAGATGTTCCAAGCGAACTATCTGCTCCTCTGCTTGTTCAAGAACCAGCCGAATGGGGACCCACCCTCTGGACCTATCTCCATATCCTTACCGAACGCCTTGGAGCATCAGGAAGCCCCATTGTAGATACAGATCAAGCCAATTACATGGAACTACTCTTACAGCAACTACCAGACATTTTGCCATGTAATGAATGCCAACAACACGCCATACAGTATATCTCAGAGCATCCTGTTCCAAATCTCAAGGGTCTATATCGTGAAGTCTTACGAACCACTGTCCGTAATTGGCTCTTTGCATTTCATCAAGATGTCCGTATTCGAAAAGAACAACCCCTTCTTCTTGCTTCACCTGAAGACTGTATTCCACTGTATCGTGATCGGACATTATCAAAGGCCGATTACAATAAGTTTATTCAAACTGTAACTGCTGCGATTAGACAGGGATGGATCCGTTTGGATCATTGGCGAAAATGGTATAGTCATTCCGAAAAAATGCGCATACTGTCAGGAAATATGGTTATTTAATACGCTTTCCATCATGTATTACAGAGGATAGGGAACAATTCTGGATGAAGACATATTCACAGGATAGCCATAATCAGCCAATGCTCCCGCAGTTAGTTTTGTCAAATAAAAGGTGTTACCCGCAATGCCTGTCATAATCTCATTGGGAAGAGCACGATGAACAATTGGACCCGCGCCATAATCATAGGTTCGTGTCTCGCTTATAAATCCATCGCGCATACCCTCTTCCCAGTGCGAATAAGCTGTTCCCGCTCCAAAACTGTTCTCTACAGGGATACGATGAATATCGGATGATCCGATAATCTCACGATAGGCCTGAATGGCCTGACTTCCCGCCTCATTACCATTATGACCAATATACCACGTCTTGGTAGCGTCCAAAAAGGTTCCCCATCCAACGGTATCCAATGTAGTGGGTAAAGATGCCACACCCAATCCATGAAGCATTTCATGAATCATGACAGGAATTAATTTTACAACGGAAGTTCCATTCAACAGACAGTTGGAAAGAAGTGATGATGAAGTGAGAGCATTTGCATTGAGTGTGACAGACTGACGAAGAGGAATGGCGGGAAGAACAGATGTATTCCAAATGGTAGGACGAGCTCCTGCCAAGATCCCATCCGCCAGTGGCTGAACATCCACGTCTACAATCATATCATAATCAGCACTCACACTGGGAACTCTCTTTCCATGCGATGCAAACATCAATTGCTCGATCCATTCCTTACTTGCTGAAAGTAGATTCTGAACCTCTTGAGAAGGAACCTGCGACACATATTGAATCTGTATTTTATAGGGTTCCACCACGGGTTCTGGCTGTGGCTGTGGCTCTGGTTGAGGAGCAGGTTCTGGCTGTGGCTGAGGAGCAGGTTGTGGCTCTGGCTGTGGCTGTGGTTCTGGCTGTGGAGCAGGTTGTGGTTCTGGCTGTGGCTGTGGCTGAGGAGCAGGTTCTGGCTGTGGAGCAGGTTGTGGAGCAGGTTGTGGTTCTGGCTGAGGAGCAGGTTCTGGCTGAGGAGCAGGTTCTGGTTGAGGAGCAGGTTGAGGTTCAGGCTGTGGTTCAGGTTGAGGTTGAGGAGAAGGTTGAGGAGCAAGTAAATGAGGAGGTGGACTATATTGGATACCCATTACAGGAATGTTCCACCCTACTTCTAATAATTGATGAAGTTGAATCGCCAATGCTTGTGAGCCACTGTGAGCGGTAATACAGTGAATACCTCCATACAATCGTGATACACCCGCAGAGGTAGCCATATCGCTCCATTTGTTAAACGAAAGAGTGATAGGAACAGAAGGAACCACAGACGGTTCTACTTCTGAACGGCCTACAGGGATGACAAAATCTCCAAACAAGGCTTGTTGATCTTCCGAGAACATAGGAGACATATACGTCATTTTATGATATCGAATAGGCGATTTCTGGATGTCCTGTCCAAACCATTTCTCCATGACGAGTGCAAATGATTTAGAAAAAGCGCTATGACCCGACGGAAAATCACCAAAAGGGGGCGTTACAAAATCAGCTGTCTGGTAAGGCAGCCATTGAGATCCATCAATAACTCCATTCCATGACCGAATCATTTGGCCCGCATAACGACGACGGATCTCCTGAATAGGGCGACTCTCCATAAAAAATCCCTTCAAACGCCATACAAGACGACTGGTCTCAAACAAATGGACAGATAAATCCAAGAGAGACAGTAACAATGTGGAGCAAGATACAGACTGTA
>VFQS010001804.1_pt1 | contig 18633 bp, 11 predicted proteins | sample 3512361 | NCBI WGS metagenome assembly VFQS01 (sample SAMN10412375, study PRJNA504923) | tailings metagenome | isolation source: Relicate 1 Philex TSF3 active mining | place: Philippines
AAACCTGCGCCGCCAGATGATATTGTAGGTTTTGTGACGCGCGGAAAAGGTGTTTCTATCCATCGATTAAGTTGCAAAAACTTTGCCGAGATGCGCAATAAGGCACCAGAGCGCGTGATACAAACTACCTGGGGGGATGGCGGTAAGGATACGGTCTATCCGGTGGATATCTTTGTGATGGCACAAGATCGACAAGGCTTGCTGAGAGATATCTCCGAAGTGTTTTCGCGCGAGAAAATTAATGTGATCGGGGTTAACACCCAAAGCGCGAAAGGACAGGCAAAAATGTCCTTCACTGCGGAGATCAATGGAACCAGTCAATTGCAGAAAGCATTGACGGTCATTCGTGAAGTCGGTGGTGTGCAAGAAGTACGCCGCGCTTGATGCATGTATGTAGTTAGAAGCCTAATTACATGCGTGCATGGCGCTGCGGAATTCTTATTGCGTACGTATTAATGTTGTCGGTGTAAAAGTTTTTCTGTTCATTGGAACTTATTCGCAGTTTCTTGCTCTGAATAGTCGGTTTATTGATCTAATAAAAATATTATCGCTAGTTTGTGTAAGAAGCAGAGTGTATTGGTGCTTAGATTGATGCTTTGTAGACATGGCGAGATCTTCAAATTAAGGAGTGGGATGAAATGCAAAAGAAAATGAATCGGATGAAGTTGGCTTGTGTCGCGGCATTGGTGTCACAGTGTTTGATGGCTTCTAGTGTTAGTTTTGCACAGGTAAAAGAGACTGGTGTATCGAAGAAGGCACCTACTATCTCAGCCGCAATGCAAGCAACAGTCGATCGTATTTCTGCTGATTCTATGCGAGGTCATTTGACATTTTTGGCTTCTGATTTGCTAGAAGGACGTGATACACCTTCACGCGGTTTGGACTTGGCTGCCGAATACATCGCAGCACAATTTCGTGCGATTGGTCTAGAAGCGGTTGGCAATGATGGCTACTTTCAAACTGCTGATTGGAATGTGTTGAAGAAAGAAATTCGTCGTCGTCCTGGTGCGCCAGTGCCTCCAGCAGAGGCAGAGCCTACAACACCGACGATAGTAAGAAATGTGATTGGCGTATTGCGCGGATCTGATCCTGTATTGCGCGATAGCTATGTATTAGTCACAGCGCATTACGATCACGTTGGTATCAAGGCAAATGAAGTCGGCGATAAGATTTTTAACGGTGCAAACGATGATGCAAGTGGCACGGTTTCGGTGATCGAATTGGCTAAAGTTTTTGCCAGCATGAAAGAGCGTCCAAAGCGCAGTATTGTGTTCATGACTTTCTTCGGTGAAGAAAAAGGCTTGGTCGGCTCACGCTATTATGGAAAAAATCCAATCTTCCCTATCGAGAAAACGATTGCCGGGATTAACATTGAACAAGTTGGTCGTACTGATGATTCTGAAGGACCGCAAGTGGCTTCTTTGGGTGTCACAGGATTTGATTTCTCTGATGTTGGCGCAATTATCAAACAAGCTGGCGAGAAAACAGGGATCAATGTGTGGAAACATCCCGTGAATAGCGATAAATATTTTGGTGCAAGCGATAACCAAGCGTTAGCAGATCAAGGTATTCCTGCGCATACGATTAGCGTTGCCTATGCTTTCCCCGACTACCATCGTCCAGGTGATGAAGCACATAAGATTGACTACGACAATATGGTAAAGGTGAATCGTGCTGTAGCGGTTGCGGTTGAGCAAATTGCGCATAGCCCAGCGATTCCTAAATGGGATGATAAAAATCCAAAGGCCGCGAAATACTTAGAGGCTTGGAAACAACGCAATCCTAACAAGTAAACTTTGTTAGCAATAATTTGCAAGCATGATCGATAACGGCCTGGGTAAGCGTTTGCTCAGGTCGTTTTTTTACTTTTTGGCTTCTGAAATTGAAAATCAACTAGTATCACTAACCGCACTCACAAAAATGAAATCAATAAAGAACTCTGCCGTCGTTCTCACCACCTTATTTAGTTTCGTTGGATTTGCTCAGGCGAGTGATAAATCTAAAGACACTACATGGCCGCAAGCACGCTTTGAAATAAATAATTATCAAACGACCAGCTCGGTTGCCGATGTTGCGCAGTTTATGTCGGCACTGCAAAAAAAAGATGCGGCTCTGAGACCCTATCAACCCAAAAATGCGCCACGTACGACGGAAACAGGGCAGCCGTTGAATGCTTGGCGTCTTGCCTCGACAGGTAAAGATCCTTTGCGTGTTTACATCAATGCGGGTATTCATGCAGGCGAGGTGGAGGGTAAAGATGCGATGCAAATTATTTTGCGTGAATTAATCCAAGGTAAATATCCAGAAATTCGTCAATCGATAGAAATTGTTACGCTACCGACCTACAACGCCGATGGTGCTGATGCACAAGATCCGCTAAACCGTCGTCATCAACCTAATCCAGCCGGCGGCGTTGGTCCGCGTGAAAATGTGTTTGGCATCGATTTAAATCGCGACATGATGAAGGCCGCTGCTGCAAACACGCGTTGGATGTTGGCGATGTATCAGGATTTTCAGCCTGCTGCGGTTTTTGATTTGCATACAACCAATGGTAGTTATCACGGCTTTCATATTACTTATGAACCAGCGTGGGCGACTGGAGGCGATGCACCATTACAAGGTTTGAATCGAAGAATGTTGACTGATGTAAGAGCGATGATGCTTAAACAGGGAATGCCAACATACGACTATGGAAATTTTCGCTTTGATAAAGACAAAAAAATTGTTGGGTGGGAATCTGCATTTTCTTCGCCGAATTTAGTGAGTAATTATCCAACGCTGCAATATGCACTAGGTGTATTGGTGGAGTCGTATGTGTATCGTAGTTTTAAAGAGCGGATTGAAGATAATCGCTTATATGTGGTCGAGCTGTTGCGCTGGTTGGCGGCGAATAAAGAGCAAGTAAAGCGCGAACAAATGGCTGCGAAAACACGTTGGGCAGATCAATGGAAAATCAATGATGCGCGTTTGCCATTGCGCACCGAAATGACGCTTGCCGAGACGTATACTTTTGAAGTGGTTGATCCGATCAAAGATGCTAACGGCCAAATTATTGGAGAAAGGTCTCGCACGAAAATGGATTTACCCGCGTATGTCGCGTTCAAAGCCGTTGATGAAATTCGTGTGCCGCAAGGTTATCTAGTTGATCCTGCTTATGCCGAAAAGTTACGCCCGATTTTGGAAGCGCATGGTTTGAAGGTGTTGCCAGGTTCGGCCCGTCCTAGGGGAGAGGCCTTGATGTATTTTCACGAAACGGAGCGCAATATTGCAAAAGACACTTTCCAAGGTGTTTTTACGGCGCAAATTAAGGGACAATGGAAAGAGCAAATGCCAGAAAAACGCGCGGGTTATGCTTGGTCCAATGAGACACTGGATAAAGCGATTTACGTGCCATTGAATCAGCCTTTGGGTCGTTTAGGTTTTTACTTGTTAGACCCGCGCAGTGCTGATGGACTTGTCTATTGGGGCTATTTGCATGCTTATTATGCACGTGGCAAAGGTATGTGGGGCGAGCCACCACGTCAACCGATTTTGGCAATTGGTAGCGCAGCAGCGAATCATACAAGTGAGAGTGCTGCTGGAAAGCCAGAGCGCGTGCAGGAGTAGCCTTATTGATGATTCAGGTTGATTAGCTTCTAACAAAATAAGCGCGTTTTTACGCTAATTTGCATAAGACAATTGACACTTTATTACGCAATAAAATGTGAAAAAAAGTGCCGTGATAAGAAATGACCCTAAGGTTTCGGGTTATAATCGCGGCACTTGATCGGGAGAGAGCGTGGCTCAGAAAGCAAACAGAGCAAATCGCCGCCGAAGGGGCTAATACCCAACAAACTCTCAGGCAAAAGGACCGATCAGCGGGGTGGTGTGAAAACTCCCCTACTCTGGAGAGCGGTAGCAGCGCAAAATATTCACGCTGAACTACCCACCGAAGGTGCGACGAGAATTGTTCAGTGATGACTTCTCGTAATCTCTCAGGTACCAGGACAGAGGGGTAAAACGAAGCAACAGCGATGCGAATGAATAATTCGTATGCGGTTTCGTCCCTTTTTTATGTCCAATCTGGTACTGAGGCACTCACATGACGCAAGCAACTCTTAAAGTAACTCCCTTAAACGCAGCACACCGTGCGGCCGGCGCGAAGATGGTTGATTTCGGCGGTTGGGATATGCCCGTAAACTACGGTTCACAAATCGAAGAACATCATGCTGTGCGTACTGACGTCGGTATGTTCGACGTTTCTCATATGTGCGTGGTTGACCTCAAAGGTGACAATGTACGTAGCTTCTTGCGCGGTTTAGTCGCGAACAATGTCGATAAATTGCAAGTGCCAGGCAAAGCGCTCTACTCAGCAATGTTAAAACCTGAAGGCACAGTGATCGATGATTTGATCATTTACTTCATGAACGAAACTTGGTTCCGTCTGGTGGTGAATGCGGGTACAGCAGAAAAAGACGTAGCGTGGATGAATGCGCACAACACAGCAACTAATGCAGGCATCACGATTACACAACGTCGTGACGGCGCAAATTCTTATGGCTTGATCGCTGTTCAAGGTCCGAATGCCCGTGCAAAAGCATGGGAAGTTTTGCCAGAAACTAAAGCAGCGAGTGCTGAGATCAAACCATTTAATGCAGTGATCGTTGAAAATACTTCCTTTGGTGAAGTGATGGTGGCACGTACTGGTTACACAGGTGAAGACGGTTTTGAAATTGCTGTTTCTGCAGAACGCATCACTGATTTATGGAATGCCTTGGCAGCGGCAGGCGTAAAGCCAGCAGGTTTGGGCGCACGCGATACTTTGCGTTTGGAAGCGGGTATGAATTTATACGGCCAAGATATGGATGAAACAGTTAATCCATTGAATGCCGGCTTGGCTTGGACAATTGATCTGGTTGCGGAACGTGATTTCGTCGGTAAGAAAGCTTTGCAAGAACAAGGCCAAACACAACAATTCCTTGGCTTGATCCTGCGCGAAAAAGGCGGCATTTTGCGAGCTCACCAAAAAGTGGTAACACCACAAGGCGACGGCGAAATTACGAGCGGTACCTTCAGCCCAACGATGCAAGAAGCGATTGCCTTGGCACGTTTGCCTATGGGCGTCGCGATCGGTGACACAGTGCATGTACAGATTCGTGATAAGCAATTAGCAGCAACAGTGGTGAAACTGCCGTTTGTGCGTAATGGCAAGATTCTTGCGGCGTAATTCGTAATTGATTCTTAAATTAGCATTCTTAGATTCGTTTAAATTTTAAAATTTTTTTGGAGAACAACATGACAATTCCAGCAGATCGTAAATACACAGAATCCCACGAATGGGTACGCGTTGAAGCAGACGGTACAGTATCCGTTGGTATTACAGACTTCGCACAAGACGCATTGGGCGATATCGTTTTCGTGGACTTGCCAAAAGTCGGTGCAAGCTTGGCTGCTGGTAAAGATTGCTGCGTGATCGAATCTGTTAAAGCAGCTGGCGACGTGTACGCACCGGTGGCTGGCGAAGTTGTTGCGGTAAATGACGCAGTTGTGGATGAACCAGCTTCTATCAACACTGGCGCATTTGACGCATGGTTGTTCAAATTGAAGCCAGCGAATGCGGCTGATGTTGATGCGTTGATGTCCGCAGAGGCATACGCGAAAAATATTGGTTGAGTTTTGAATACCCCTCTCCCGTAAGCGGGAGAGGGGCAGGGGTGAGGGCGGTGTTTATTTGTGGGTTGTCCATGAATGAGATGCTAGCGTTTGATTTTAGAACTTCCTCGTAATTCATTTATATTTATTAAACCTCCCTCACCCTAACCCTCTCCCGCTTGCGGGAGAGGGGATAAAGCCACAGTCCTAACGGACGGCTGCTCCCGATCGTTGAATTTTGTTTTACTACCCCAAAAATACCATGACACGTACTAGCCTTTCCCAACTTGAGGCACATGATGCCTTTATCGCCCGTCATATCGGCCCATCTGAAGCAGAACAAGCTGCTATGCTCAAAGTGTTGGGCTATGCGGATCGTACCGCTTTGATCGATGCGATTGTTCCTGCGAATATCCGTCGTAAAAATGTTTTGCCATTGGCGCAATTCACAGAAGCGAAATCTGAAACTGAAGCATTGGCAACATTGAAGGCGTTGGCGAGCAAGAACAAAGTGCTCAAGTCTTTCATCGGCCAAGGCTATTACAACACGCATACGCCAGGCGTGATCTTGCGTAATATTTTTGAAAACCCAGCGTGGTACACGGCTTACACGCCATACCAACCAGAAATTTCTCAAGGTCGCTTAGAAGCGATTTTGAACTTTCAACAAGTCATCATGGATATGACAGGCATGGACATCGCGAATGCGTCTATGCTCGACGAAGGTACAGCCGCGGCAGAAGCGATGACCTTGATCCAACGTGTTGGTAAATCTAATTCTAACGTGTTCTATGTAGCGCATGACGTCTTGCCGCAAACACGTGAAATCATCGAAACACGCGCTAAACCTTTGGGCGTAGAAGTGCGCACATTGACAGGCAATGAAGCCATCGAAAACGACTGCTTCGGCGTACTCTTGCAATACCCAAGTGTCGACGGTGAAATCCGCGACTACCGCGAATTCACAGCCGCCGTACATGCTAAAGGCGCGATGGTGATCGCCGCTGCAGATTTGTTGGCATTGACTTTGATCGAAGCGCCAGGTACCTGGGGTGCTGACGTTGTCGTCGGTAACAGCCAACGCTTTGGTGTGCCGCTCGGTTTCGGTGGCCCACACGCTGGTTACATGGGCACGAAAGATGCATTCAAACGTTCTATGCCAGGCCGTTTGGTCGGTGTGACTGTTGATGCGCAAGGTAAGCAAGCTTACCGTTTGGCCTTGCAAACACGTGAACAACATATCCGCCGCGAAAAAGCGACATCCAACATCTGTACAGCACAAGTATTGTTGGCAGTGATCGCGTCGATGTACGCGGTGTATCACGGCCCAGCTGGCTTGAAACAAATCGCACAACGCACACACCGTTTGACTGGCACTTTGGCTGCTGGCTTGAAACAAATGGGCTTAGCGATTGCTAACAGCTCTTACTTCGATACATTGACAATCAATGTCGCTGATGCCGCAGCGGTACACGCAGCAGCGCAAGCAGCAGGTTATAACTTGCGTCAGATCAGTGCGACACAAGTTGGTGTGTCTTTGGACGAAACCACAACACGTGCAGATGTTGAAGCTTTGTGGACTGTCCTCGGTCAAGGTAAAGCAGCGCCAGCGTTTGATGCGACTGAAGCAAGTGTGGCAGATGCCTTCCCAGCAGCATTGGCACGTACAACAAGCTACTTGACGCATCCAACGTTTAACCGTTACCACGCAGAACACGAAATGCTGCGTTACTTGCGTAGCTTGGCGGACAAAGACTTGGCGCTCGATCGCACGATGATCCCGCTCGGCTCATGCACGATGAAGTTGAATGCAACATCTGAAATGATCCCAGTGACATGGCCAGAGTTTTCTAACATTCACCCATTCGCACCCAACGATCAAACTGTTGGCTATCGCGAAATGATCGATCAACTCGAAGCCATGTTGTGCGCAGCCACTGGCTATGATGCTGTGTCCTTGCAGCCAAATGCAGGTTCACAAGGTGAATACGCTGGTTTGTTGATCATCCAGGCTTACCACCAATCTCGTGGCGATCATCATCGCAATATCGTGTTGATTCCATCTTCAGCACACGGTACAAATCCAGCATCTGCTTCTATGGTAGGCATGGAAGTTGTTGTCGTGGCGTGCGATGAAAACGGTAACGTTGATCTGGCTGATTTGAAAGCGAAAGCTGAAAAACACAGCGCCAACTTGGCAGCGGCGATGGTAACTTACCCATCCACGCACGGTGTGTTTGAAGAAGGCATCCAAACTTTGTGCGAAATCGTTCATGCACACGGTGGTCAAGTATATGTCGATGGCGCGAACATGAATGCATTGGTTGGCGTAGCGGCTCCAGGTAAATTCGGTGGCGACGTTAGTCACTTGAACTTGCACAAAACATTCTGTATCCCTCACGGTGGTGGCGGCCCAGGTGTTGGTCCTGTTGCGGTTGGTGCGCACTTGGCAAAATTCTTGCCGAATCAACGCTCTAACGGTTATGTCCGCAGCGAATCAGGTATCTCCGCTGTGAGCGCGGCACCATTTGGTTCTGCTTCCATTTTGCCAATCTCATGGATGTATATCGCCATGATGGGTGCAGAAGGCTTGAAAGCCGCGACAGAAACAGCGATTTTGGCAGCGAACTACATCGCGAAGCGTTTGGCGCCACATTATCCAGTGCTGTACACAGGCCACGATGGCTTGGTTGCGCATGAATGTATTTTGGATTTGCGTCCATTGACAGATGCAACAGGCATCTCCAATGAAGACGTCGCCAAACGTTTGATCGACTTCGGCTTCCACGCACCAACCATGAGCTTCCCAGTCCCTGGTACATTGATGATTGAGCCAACAGAAAGCGAATCACAAGCTGAGTTGGATCGCTTCATTGACGCTATGATTGCAATCCGTCAAGAAATCGCGAAAGTAGCGAGTGGCGAATTTGATGCCAAAGACAATCCACTCAAAAATGCACCGCATACTGCAGAAGTATTGGTTGCAAATGAATGGAATCACGCCTATGGCCGCGAAGTAGCAGCTTATCCAGTCCCAGCTTTGCGTAAGCAAAAATACTGGGCACCAGTAGGTCGTGCTGATAATGTCTACGGTGATCGCAACTTGTTCTGCGCTTGTGTACCGATGAGCGATTACGAGTAAAAAAGGTAGTAGAAATTACGACTCGCTTATGTTCTAAATACACATAAGGAGTTGGCAAAGAGGACATGTGAGGTTTGCATGTCCTTTTTTTATGGTGATTTAAGTTGTAAATGACATGCCTTGGAAACCCTTGTCAAATAAGCTTTTCCACGATTCCTATCTGCGTAGCTTGATATATTCTGGCTTAGCCCAGGATGTGATTTCAAGTCACTTTAAACAGTAAATAGGCTAATCAGAATTGCTGTATGGAATAAATTCATTTTTTTACCACACCATGCAAAATTTAAATATATTAGTATGTTTTAAATTTACTTAAAATTTGGATTTATTCCGTTCTGCAGATATTTTCTCTGTTTTTGCGAATGGCAAGATAAATTCGCAATTAAAACAAAATATATCATTGATATTTGTTAAATATATTTATAAGATGGCTTTGTCTTTGGATCTTTGACTGATCTCTTCGGGAGGGGAGTTAGCCAGCACGATCTGACTTAGGACTCATGTTAGACACATGAATCCTAAAAAAAGACAGACGGATGATTGCGTGTATGCGCAGCGCATACGTCAAAAGTTTGGTTTGATGATGTTGCTTGTGTAAACGTCAAACCACCCATAACTAAAATATATAGGAGTCAATGATGTCATATTTACGAGTATCCATTCTTGCTGCTGGTTTGCTTGCAGCGAGTAGTAGTTGTTTAAGTTCAGCGGCGATACAGGATCATGCCCACGATCATCAAAAGAGAAAGCAAGCGCCAAGGCCAATGCAGCGCGTTGAGTTACCGCCTAGTGTTGAACAAACGAAGTTCAATTTACCAATTAGTAAAAGTGATAAGCAAAAACTTTTCAACAAATCAAGCCGCCAGAGTAAAACGCTGATACAAGCAGATAGTGCCAGCATGGCAGTAGCTACGCCGGACTGTAAAGATATGAACAAGCTTGCAAGCTACAGCGGTGCAGCTTTGGCGGACTATCTAGTGAACTTGCCAGATTATGAGTGTACTTATGGCTTATTTTCGTTATCGCCGTCACAAGCTGCAACGGTCTATTCTGCTTCGAATTTGAACACGATTGTTAATCGTTTTAGCCAAGAGGCGAGTGCATATAACGCAAGCAATATTCGTTTGGTGAATTTAGCACTTTATTTGCGAGCAGGTTTTTACTTGGCAAGTGGAAACGTTATCCCTAAGCCGGCAAGTAGTGTGGTCACTAGCTTGCGTACGCCGATTCAGCAACTGGTTAATGGCAGCGCGCTCTATCAATCAAATACTGCAGGTTCGACTACTGCTGGTGAAGTAATGAAGTTAATTACTAACTTGAACGATGAAGTCTTCTATTTACCGAGTATGAAGACGGTGATCGAACGATTTACTAACACAGCGTCAAACCCGAATGCAGCGAGTGCCTTATTGCAAGATTCCGCCGCAGGTGCATTGACTGGTGCCTTGACTGTGTTTTTCTATGCACATTCACGTCCAGATGTGGGTACTACGATGTTAAACCCTGTCTATTCGAACGCATTGAATAGTTTTGTAGTCAATAATAAATCCGCGTTATTGAATTCCTCCGCAGCCTATCAACTAAAAGATACTGAGAATGAAGCATTTCGCTTTATGCAGTATCCGTCGCTGTTAGCAAACATTAAACCCATGGTCAAATATCAATTATCAACGTCTAGTATGACAGGCGTTGATAGCGATTTGTGGCTTAATGCGGCGGTGGCAATTGATTATTACGATAGCGCCAATTGTGCTGAATACGGCACTTGCGGTTATAAGACTCAACTGGCGAATGCGGTGTTAAAAACCAGTTATACCTGTAGCCCAACCATTAAGATTCGTGCGCAGGATATGACAAGTGCACAACTGCAAGACTCATGCAATATCTTAGCCGCTGAAGAAAATTATTTTCACAATATGTTGTTGACTAATCGTACGCCAGTAGCGAATGACAACAATAAGTCGCTGGAACTAGTTGTCTTTGATGATTACGCTAACTATAACAAGTATGCGGGTGCGATTTATGATATCGCAACCGACAATGGTGGCATGTATTTAGAAGGTGATCCAGCAGATATCAACAATCAAGCCCGATTTATCGCGCACGAGGCCTCATGGTTGCGTCCTACTTTTACCGTGTGGAATCTTGAACATGAGTATGTTCACTATCTTGATGGGCGATTCAATTTATATGGCGATTTTAGTCAGAGTATTGCTAAACCAACTGTGTGGTGGATAGAGGGATTGGGAGAATATCTTTCCTACAAAAATAACTACCAAGCAGCAATTGATGCGGCGAAAACGGGAACTTACAAGTTAAGCACCATATTAGGAAATACTTATTCAATGTCCGACTATGTCACGCGCGCATATCGTTGGGGCTATATGGCAGTGCGTTTTATGAATGAAAGGCACCGCAGTGATATCGATGCAATACTACCGAAATTACGCAGTGGCGATTATGCGGGATACCAGAATCATATCAACGCAATTGGTGCGCGATATGACGCAGAATTTGCATCATGGGTACAAACGGCTACTGTCAATGGTGAACCGCCAATGCCGACGCCGCCAGTCGTTACTTTACCTGCCTGTTCATCAAATTCTCAATTAGGTAAAAATTGTTCCATTCGGAACTTGTCATCAAGTACGCAAGCTTACGTTTACATCATGTTGCCAGCTGGGGCAAAAAACTTAAAATTATTTACCAATGGTGGCACTGGAGACGTCGATCTCTATGTAAAAAAGGCGGCTTACCCAAGCACCAGCTCCTATGATGCAGCGTCATTGAAGGCGGGAAATAATGAGAGCGTATTTTTTGCCACCCCGAGTTCAGGAACTTGGTATTACATTGTGTTGAAAGCGAAGCAAGCTTTCACTGGAGTGAATATAAATGCCAGTTACGACTAGGTTTCAGCATTTACTCATCGCTACGCTTCCCTAGTGCGTGATGATTTTGCCGGATGAGTTTGATCGCTTGTCCGGTTTTTTTATGATTGATGTGATATCAAACAAGAGAATATATTTACTGTTGACATTAAAAGCTGATGAAATTTTGTGCAAAGCTATTGCTCTACGGAAAAACTTTCTTTAGAATGTCGCCTGTTTCCATGTGGCAATGATTGTTTAATTTCTTGATCAAGTCTTCATGGGTTTCTCTTAATCTATTTCCGGTGATTCGACTATGAAAAAAATCGTATTAGCAGTTGCTTTGTTCAGTTCCGTGTTGGCAGTCAATGCTGCAGAAGTTCCTATGGTAGAAAAACAGACTTGCGAAAAAGCTGTTTATCCTAAATCTTCTTTGATGAACGAAGAAACTGGTACGGTTATGTTGTCCGTTCTAGTTGGTGCAGATGGTAACGTAGTTGATTCAAAAGTTGATCAATCAAGTGGTTCAAAAGCACTTGATAAAGCTGCGGTGAAAATTTACGCTTCATGCAAATTTAAGCCAGCGACAAAAGACGGTAAGGCGCAACAAGCTTGGGCAAAATTAGAGCACGTTTGGAGCTTGTCATAATCTCCTTGGCTATAAACGAACCTAAGTAACTGAGTAGAATATTGCTTTCCTTATTGTAGTTTATACTGTTGTTAATGATAAAGAGACCGCGTTAATAGACGCGGTTTTTTTATGTTTAATATCAACTTAGTAGGGGAGCTTCCAGCGACGATAAAGAAAGCTGATTACAAATAAAGGGCCGATTAAGAGAAAGCGTAAGTCTTCAAAAAATGATGGTTTTTTTCCTTCAATTTTGTGGCCAATGAATTGAAAAATCCAAGCTATAACAAAAGCGATCAAGGCAACTTGTAAAATAATTTGTTGCGGCAGATACCATAAAGTGACTAGCATAGCTGTAGCCATTACACTCATGCCTATCGCAAATCCAAGCGACAGGCTGAAATAATAAGTTAAGGCAATCACAGTCATCGCAAGCGCTAAAGCTGGATGTAAGCTCCAAAATAATGCAAGTACTGTCCACATAATCACGGGAACACAAATGAAGTGTATGACTTCATTTTTAGGATGCTGATGACTTTCCGCGTATCGACTAAGTAGTTGTTCTACTTTTCTTTGTGGTTGATTTATCAGAGTTGATTGTGCTGTCTCCATAGTATCCTCCTAATGAATAAGTTAATTAGGTTAGAATAAATTTGTCATGAACGGTATTTTGACTCACTTCAATTACATGGAAAACAACAGAGTGATTCTTCTAATTTTTGTCAGCGTTCAGCATTTTTTTTTGTGAGTCTAATCGGTGGTAAAGGGGGGTCGCCATTTGTACTGGTTGGATCTCTAAACCAAGATTGATTAAGGTAACGGCTTCCGCTCCTGAGTTACTGGAGAAATAAGCGCGACTGTCTGTCTTTTTTCTTAAAACGAATTCAAAACCTAATTGCCCTTTGGCGTCGAGTGGATCGCTAAATGCTAATCCTTTGGCATGGCTTTGTTTGCTTTCCATCAGTTGTGACATTGATTCGACAATCACAGTGTTGGCTAAAATATTTGGTTGAAAATTTGGCGCTTGGTCTGTATCTTCAGACTGCGGTGTAGTGATTAATTGCTTATCGCTAGCTGGAGATATTTTCTTTGTTGCGATATTAAATTGATCTCCATGCGAAAGATAGGAAATTTGCGCATTTTGAAGATTGAATTCTGTGTTGCTCGAATCTGTTTTTGCGGAGCTTAAATCTAAAAGTATTGCTCCTTTATAACCGACGATTTCTACTTCATTTTGTTGTTTTACCAGCAATGCGGTATTTTCATCGATTCCAATCCCTAGCAAGTAAGATTTTTTTAGCATGGCGGGTAGCATGCGGGCAAATCGTCCACGAATAATTAAATGTTGGTCGATAAAAACTTGCTCACCAATAAAGCCTAGTCCATCCGTAATTTCATCGCCTTCAGTGACACCTTGTTTTAGTGTTGTGAGCACACTTTTTGCGTTATTGAACATAGTTGTACTCATGATCGCGGCACCAGCACTGGTTCCGGCGACAACACCACCTTGGCGATAAATCGACCAGATTGCTTTTAACATTAAGCTTGCGTGTCCATGCTGATCGAGCAAAGCGCGCGTGATTTTTGATTGATCACCGCCGGTAAAATAGACGGCTTGTGCTTGCTCAATTTGCGCTATCCAGTAGGGGTTTTTTTGAATTTGCTCGGTTGTTTTATTTGGATCTGTTTCCGCATAGCGTGCAGAGAGTGGCACTATGAAGCTATTGGCACCGTGTGCATTTAAGACCGACTCGGCAAATTCCGCTGCACGTTGTGGGTTACCGGACGCCGCTGGAATAATCGCAATTCGGCTGCCTTTGCCGCCGGCTTGCTTAACAATTGTTTCCCATACCACTGCATTATCTGCGCGTAAGGCACCGCCGATAATCACTAGCGAGCCTTTCACTTTTTGGGTTGAGATATCCGTATGAATGGTATTGTTCGCAAAGACTTGGTCGTTAAATAGAAATGCTTGGATCGCAAACATAAACTTGGTTAGCGCATTACGAGTGAAACGCATGGGAATAGACAATTTAAACATCATCATAAATTTGAATGAATTAATTTCGCTTGATACACAAGTTTGTATAAGAGGTAAAAAAAGGGATAGCGATCCTAAAATCGCTATCCCAAATGCGGGAGAATTTCCGCACAAGAAATCAGTGATTTTTCTGACTGAAAGACTGATGAAAATGGGTCTTTCAATTACAGGGAAAATTACTTAAACGCGTAATTCAAGCGAATGTAGAAAGCACGTCCGCGCGGATCTACATAGGTTGAATCAAAGCCTGCAAAATAAGTCAAAGTCTGGTTTGAAAATGGTGGCTTCTTATTCAAAATATTCAAAATGCCGCCAGTAATCTTCAAATCTTTGAAACCGTAGTAACCAGTTTGAAGATCCCATAAGCTATAGGATGCAACCGTTGGGCGCTTACCATTCGGATCTAATTGTTGATCTTCATGATGCAACTGGAAGCTGTTGGCGATAGTGAAGCCCCAATTGCCGATATCCCAATCTGCGCTCAAACGATGACGCCATTTTGGTGTCACATATTCAAAGCCCCATTTACCCAAGTTATCGAATACTTTTGAGTTGGCAGAAAATTGTTGTTCGCTCTTTGTCATTAAGGTACCAGAGAGGCGAGTCGTCAATTTACCAAAATCGTTGAACTTGGTGCGATAAGCAAAATTTAAATCAATACCACTCTTTGTTTCTTTACCTTGATTTTGCGCTGTCAATGCCCAATTCGTAATGTAGCCATCGCTATCGCGAGTGATGGATTTTTCAACGAATTCCGGATCGGTATCAATTAAAGTTTCAGGGGCAAATTTGATAACATCTGTTTTACGCACACTCCAAAAATCAACCGCAGCAGAAAAGGCTGCTAATGGTTCCCAGACAAAACCCATTGAAAATTGCTTCGACTTCTCTGGTTTTAGGTTGGGATTGCCAGCTTCCGTCGTTGGAATTTGATCGCTAAAGCATTGTGAGTTGTACTTTGCACAGCCGATGCTATCGAAGTACAAACCGCCCGTCGAAGTTTCGACCGCGGATGGATCTAAATCCTTCATGGTAGGTGCTCGGAAACCAGTGCCGAAAGAAACACGGAATAAGAAATCTTTACTTGGTTGGTAACGCAATGCCAATTTGGGATTGGTTGAGCTGCCGATATTTCCGCCGTAAGCATCATGACGTAAAGCCATCTGCGCATTCAATTCTTTCGTCAACGGAACATCGAATTCAGCGAAGATCGCTTTCACATCGCGTGATTCAGAAACGCGTCTTGATTTAGATGTGGAATAGATCGTACCAGCCAAAATTTCGTCAGAAGAATTGTCTTCCAATTTTTCACGACGGAATTCTATACCGGTCGCCATTCCTACTGCACCAGCATCTAGCTGTGCGATTTCACGTGTGAAACGTGCATCAAACACATCGGTTGTGGATTTGCCTTTGCGTCCATCGATATTGCGTTCGGCTGCATCTAGTAATGCTTGTCCCTCGGCATTTTGCGCACCAAACGGGTTGATCTTACCAGTTTTGAAAGCTGCCAATAGCAAGGCTTTATCGTAGTAGCCATTCGTGAGTGTTTGGGTATTCTCTGATACGGAATGTGCGTAGGCCGTGTTGTAATCCCAGCCTGCGATCACGCCTTCTGCTCCTAGCAACAGACGTTGCTGTTCTGATTCTTGTCCATTAGTACGCGCTCCACCCGGCGTCATTCGCATGCGCACATTGAAAGGTTTGCCATCTGTCGCTACCGTTTGACCAGCTGAATTAACATACGTTTTTGGATAGAACAGGCCACCTGCAGGATAAGTCCAAGCGCTACTGCTGGTCCCTTGGTTTCCATTCACGCCAGTTGGGGATAAACGGTATTTCGCATCATTTCTGGATGCGGTAAATTCTGCGATGAATGTGTGATCCGCGTTGATCGCAAAACTTCCGCGTGTGACCAAATTCGTTTTTTGCGATTCGGGATAGACGTCTGCTGCAGCTTGGTAGTCGAAGCGACAAGCTCCATTGATCAGAATACTTGACGGCGGGGCGCAATCAGGTGCGCTTGGATTGCCGAGATATCGTTTTCCTGAAACCGAGTAAATGCCAGCTGGGAAAGTGTTTGCTGAAGTGAAATTATCAGGATAGCCGCGTGCTTCTAGTGGACGCCAAGCGCTGACCGCGAAGTCACGTTGTGCGGTACGTAATTGATCATTTTTTTTGTGCTGTAAACTAGCGAAGATGTTGTAACCTTCGCTGGCAAGATTGCCAAATCCAGCCAGCAAGCTAAGCGATTTGTCGCCACCACCACCTTCATGGGTCCACATACCGCTGACGCTGGTTTCGACACCGTTAAAATCTTTACGTGTGATGAAGTTAATTACACCACCCACTGCATCCGCCCCGTACACCGCAGAAGCACCGTCTTTTAAGACTTCAACGCGGTCTATCGCTGACAATGGAATCGAGTTCAGATCGGTACCTTCGCCACCAAAAGCAAATGCTGCCATGCGTCGCCCATTCAACAAAACTAACGTTGAAGAGACTCCAAGTCCGCGCAAATTGGCGCCAGACAGACCACTTGATCCTGGCTTATCGCTAATACTTGCGGATTCTTGGGTGTAGCCTGTATTGGCCGTCAAGGTGCTGAGTAATTGTTCTACAGTCGTGGCGCCTGTTTTTGCGATTTCCACACGACTGATGACCTGTACTGGCAACGCGGTTTCGGCATTGATACGTTTGATAGATGAGCCTGTGATCTCTACTTTTTGTACGGCGACATCGACAGTTTGAGCTTGCGCCATCGCGTTGTCATTAGTCACACTCAGGACTGCCATGACCGCTAATGCTGACCAGGTTGCAGAGGTGAGTTTTTTCGGTACCACGTTCCATTCTGCTTGTTGACGCTTCATTTCTTTGTGCTCCTCAGTTTTAAAAAAATTGTGCCTAAAATTTGACAAAAAAGCGCTCCCTATCGAGCACTGTTTCAAGTGCTCGTTCTGAGTTTGAAATTCGGTGGGAGATGGACTACTTTTTCGTCTTGCGACTTTCCAGTTGCGTGGTTCTTGAGGTGTTATCGTTATTGTGTAAATAGCCTGAGAGCGCTTCAGTTAGCCTAATTGCTTTCTCGACGTTTTTCTTGTTCGATACCATCATGCTACTAACTAATGCTTCGATGACGGCGGTCGCGGCACTGGAACTACTTGCCAATACAGCGTGGTTGCTGGGTGCTAATAGTAAATAGTCGCCAAGCTGGGCGATTGGTGATGCGGATGAATCTGTAATAGCGACGATGCAAGTCGAATGTTGACGTGCGAATTCCGTTAGGCGTATTACATCTATGGCATAACGAGGAAATGAAATGACGATTAGAACATCTTTCTCTGTAATGTTTGCCAAATTGCCTGCGGCAACTTCGGTACCACCATAGGTAACGACCTCGACCACCCGATTGCAGTAAGGCTGTAGGTGCAGTGCCAGCATACCCGCTAAGTGCGAGCTGATCCCAAAGCCCATGATATACACTGTTCCGGCTTTTGCGAGGCGATTAATGACTTGATCGATTTGCGCGTCATTTATGCCTTGACTTGCCGCGTTAATATTCGCAAGCGCAGATTGCAAACTTGCGTCCATCGGAGAACTGACACTTTTGCGACCTTCAATCGTGTTACGCAACTTTTCAACTGGTGAAAAAATTTCTTGTACAGTTTCTGCAATCTTGTTCTTCAAGGCTGCATAGTTGGCGAAATTGAGATCGCGTGCGAATCGACTGATCGTTGCGGTGGAAACTTCGCATTGTTCCGCCATATCTTCAATTCCTAATGCGGTTACTTTCACCTGATTGCGCAGCAAATAATCCGCAATGCGCCTGTAAGATGAAGAGCCTTCTTTTAGCTGCGTCATCAGAGCTTCACCTAGGATCGATTTCGCAAAGATCAGATCGGGTGAACTTGATTCGGTTGGTGCAATGTTTTTTTTCATTTTCTTGATTCTGAAAAAATCTGAACAATCGGTATGGCTGCACTTTAGAACGAATCAAAAATTTTTTCAATACTTATTGTCAGATTTTTTTCATAAAGATAGAATGTGTAAAAAATCAGACATAAAATTCTTCTCGCCTTTGCTGTCGATATTTTTTAGTTGCCTTAAAAATAGACTATCAATGGACTATGTTGAAAATGATCGCGTAATCGAAAGTAAAAGTCTGAGGTGAGCTTGCAGGAAGAAGGGCGCTGCGGTTGCTGGTTGCACGATGTATTGATTGTCGTACCTGCCTTATCCAAGCGTTTTGCGTTCATTGAATAAATAAGATTGACATTGAAAAAGAGAGAGTACAGAGCCATGCGAATTGAACATCATCCTTTGC
>VFQS010001809.1_pt1 | contig 18575 bp, 13 predicted proteins | sample 3512361 | NCBI WGS metagenome assembly VFQS01 (sample SAMN10412375, study PRJNA504923) | tailings metagenome | isolation source: Relicate 1 Philex TSF3 active mining | place: Philippines
AAAAAGACCAAGAAATCAAACAAGTAGAAGAACAATTAAAAGCAAAAAACATTGCTATCGAGGATATTAAAAACAAGATTAACGTTTTTGAATTAGAGGAAAAATTATTGTTAGACAATAGCAATCTTAATAAAAACGGTACTGGTTCAAGTGTTACCGAAATCAAAGAAGCTGCGATTTATTACCGTGTACGATTGAATGAAATCAAGGCAAACATTTTACAATTAAAATCTTCTTTGGAAAAAATTGTGGATGACAAACAAGATATTTACCAAAAATTAAATGACTTACGTAGTAGAAAAATCAATACGTATTCGGAAATTTTAGTTTCCATTGAATGCAAAAATACGTTTACTGGAAATCTTACTTTCTCTTATTTTACCTCGAATGCAGGGTGGGAACCAACGTATGATTTCCGTGTAGATGAAATTAACAAACCTTTGACCATCAAATACAACGCAAATGTGTTTCAGTCAACGGGAGAAAATTGGAAAAACGTTCAGTTGAAATTATCCAGTTATGACCCTTCATTAAGTGGTAAAAAACCAACCTTGAATCCTTGGTTTGTGGGTGAATACGAACAACGAGGAAGTAATACTGAAAGTAGTTTTGGCGCTTTACAAGGAAAAGTAACGAGCGAAGGAGACGGTATTCAATTTGCTCAAATCACGATTTACGATGCGAACCAACAAGAAGTGGCACATTTAGTTTCAGATAAAAATGGTCAATTTGCTATCAAACCATTGCGTGAAGGAAACTATTATGTGAGTGTGGAATACCAAGGGAGACAATCGATTACGAAACAATATGTGTATATCAATAAAAATAAAACTAACAATTTAGATTTGTCATTGGGGCAAAACAATCGTGATTTAGAAATTAATCAAATGGCTTTATCAAATTCTATCAATTATGAAGGAGCTTCTGATGATAAATCGTTAAATATAAAAGGTGCCAGATCTGGTGAAACTATGTATTATGTTGATGGAAATAAAATGAAAGCAGCTCCTTCATTTTCTAAAATGGAATCAAAGGAATTAACTCCATTACTATCCAACTCGGTAATCAGCAAAGAATATAATATTGATATTCCCTATTCAATCAATTCAGACGGAGAAGACTATTTAGTGAAAATCAATGAAGTGGAAGTGCCAGTAAATTATGCGTATTACATCGTTCCGAAATTGGATAAAGATGCGTTTTTATATGCTTCGATCGTGAACTGGACACAATTGAATTTAATTCCTGGAAAGTCGAATATTTTCTACCAAGGAAATTACGTTGGTGAAACAAACATCGATAAAAACATTCTATCCGATACGCTTGAAATTTCGTTAGGTAGAGACAAACAATTGGTGGTAAACTACGATAGCAAACGCATAAAAACGGATAAAAAATTGTTTGGTAGTGCGAAAGAAAATGTGGAAAATGAAATTACAGTGAAAAATAATAAAAACACTGCAATTAATGTTAAAATCGTAGATCAATATCCATTATCTAACCGAGATGCAATTAAAATTGCACGGTTTGAAAATAACGATGCAAAAGTCGATGATAAAGATGGTAAACTCACATGGGATTTAAAAATGGAAGCAGGGGAGAAGAAAAGTGTGAAGTTTTCGTACGAAGTGGTGATTTCTAAATAATATATTCTTTTCTTTTTCAGTAAAAGAAAAGAGTTATGAACTTTAATCATAACTCTAATTTATTATTCATCGCTTATAACCTCTAATTACCCAAGCGCTTGTTGTAAATCTGCGATTAAGTCATCTGCATCTTCAATTCCGACACTTAAACGTATAAGTGAATCTACCACTCCTGTTTTTTCACGTTCGTCTTTTGGTATAGAAGCATGTGTCATTGTTGCTGGGTGACCAATTAAAGATTCAACTCCACCTAATGATTCTGCTAATGCAAAAATCTCTACTTTTTTCACTATTTCGTGAGCATCTTCAATTTTATTACCCTTTAGGGTAAATGAAATCATACCACCAAAACCACGCATTTGTTTTTTTGCTACATCGTGATTTGGATGGGTTTCAAATCCTGGCCAATACACTTTGTCAACTTTTGGATGTGAAGCCAAGAAATGAGCCACTTTTTCTCCGTTTTCACAGTGACGCTGTACACGTAAATGCAAGGTTTTAATTCCTCTCAAAACCAAAAACGAATCCATAGGTGCTGTAACTGCTCCTGTAGAATTTTGAATGCGGTACATTTCTTTTGAAATTTCTTCGTTATCAGTAACCAAAATCCCCATTACGACATCTGAGTGTCCACCTAAATATTTCGTAGCTGAATGCATTACAATATCGGCGCCTAAATCGATAGGCGTTTGTAAATACGGCGTTGCAAATGTGTTATCAACTGCAAGCATTGCTCCTGCTTTTTTAGCGATTTGAGCCACCGCAGCTATATCAACGATATTCATCATTGGATTAGTTGGTGTTTCTACCCAAATCAATTTTGTTTTTTCAGTAACAAACGCTTCAATATTTGCAGGATTTGACATATCTACAAATTGAAACTTAATTCCATATTTAGCAAAAATAGTCGTGAATAAACGGTATGTACCACCATATAAATCATTTGTAGAAATTACCTCATCACCCGGATTTAACATCTTCACCACACAATCAATCGCTGCCAAACCTGAACCAAAAGCAGCACCAAAACGAGCGTTTTCAATAGCAGCAATGTTCTTTTCTAATGTGTGACGCGTAGGATTTAACGTGCGAGAATATTCATATCCTTTGTGTCCTCCAACACCGTCTTGTATATACGTTGACGTTTGATAAATCGGTGTCATAATTGCTCCCGTTGCTTCATCTGGGTGAACACCTGCGTGAATTGCTTTTGTTGCGAATTTCATACTAATAAATTACAAATTAGAAGATTAAAAGATTACAGATTACAGATTTTAGTTTGAAAAAATTATTTTCATACATCGTATCTATTGAAATGTAACAAAGCAAAGTTATAGAGAATATTTAATTATACCTTTGTATCGATTAAAAATCGTGGTTATGGAAACAAAATTAAGCGTCAACATCAACAAAATAGCGACTATTCGCAATGCGCGCGGTGGTAACACCCCAAACGTAGTACAAGCAGCCATCGATTGTGAGCGATTTGGTGCACAGGGAATTACAATACATCCTCGTCCTGATGAAAGACATATAACCACGCAAGATACCTACGACCTTTCAAAGGTAGTTACAACCGAATACAATATAGAAGGCTATCCAGATGAACGTTATATGAATCTAATCGCTGAATTAAAGCCAGCTCAAGCAACATTAGTTCCAGATCCTCCATACGTATTGACCTCCAATGCAGGTTGGGATACAGAAACCCATTTGGAAAACTTACGAAACATCATAACTGAAATCAAAAAACACGGTGTTCGTACCTCTATTTTCGTAGATACCAACCTAAAAAACATTGAATACGCTGCCAAAACAGGGGTAGATCGTATTGAATTGTACACAGGACCTTATGCAGAAAACTACCCTCTCAACCGAGAAGAAGCGATTGCGCCTTATGTAGCAGCTGCTAATTTAGCTCACGAATTAGGATTAGGAATAAACGCTGGACACGATTTAAGCCTTGAAAATTTGGCTTACTTCAAAGAAAAAATTCCGCATTTAGCAGAAGTTTCCATCGGACACGCATTGATTTCTGATGCAATTTATTTAGGGTTAGAAAATACAATACAGTTGTATTTGAAAAAGTTGTTGTGATTTTAAATCACGCTATCAACCCTAAAATACTTTTCTAATTCGATTAATGTCTCGTTTGTAGTGGGTTTATCGTCCACTAATATTCCATTTTCTACAATCAAAATTCGATTGCTAATTTCGGTAATGTGTCCTAAATCGTGACTAGATATCAACATCGTTGTTCCTGCTTGATGTAAAGTATTTAGTTTGTTCTTTAACCAAGATTGCGAAGTTGGGTCTAAGAAAGAAAACGGTTCGTCCAAAATCAATATTTCAGGATTAGAAAACAATGCAGCCAAAATCCCGACTTTGTTTCTGTTTCCAGCAGATAAATCTCGAATTAAAGTTTTATCTTTTTTTGATATAGTAATAAAAGCTTCGTTTTCTGTTAAAAACGTTTCACATTCCTCATTCGTTTTTTGATGTAAAGTAGCCACAAAAGAGATAAACTCGTAAGGTGTTAAATAAGGAATTAAAAACCCTTCATTCAAATACGAACCTGTATAGTGTTTCCAATTTTCGGTAGTATGAACTTCTTGTCCTTTCGATAATACCACACCATTTGTCGGTTCAATAATATCTAAAATCAAGGATAATAAAGTGGATTTTCCTGCACCATTATTTCCAACTAAACCAACACTTTCACCTGTGTTAATAGTTAATTTCGGTATGTCTAATACAACCTTATCGTTGTATGTTTTTTGAAGATTATTAATTGTTATCATTAATCATTTAAAATTAAACATTAAAACTACCCTTGTCTAAATCCTTGTGCTAGTTTGTGTTTCTGTGATTGAAATTTCAGTGCAATTTGTTTCATCCAATAGCCATTTGTGGCTAGTCCAATTATTCCCAAACCGGCAAGAATGTAATACAACATAAAAACGTTTCCGAATAAATAGCATATTCCATAAATACAAAAAGGGAAACCTAACATAATTGAAAATATGATAAATGATTTCCAATCAAGTGCCTTAAAATCAAAAGATTTATTTTCTACTACATTGAAAGGTTTGTAATTAAACAAGGATATATACATCAAAAATGGTACAATCACTCCAATCACAAAGAAATACAATGCAAGATTAAACAAAGGTATACGTGGGTCAAATAAAAAATATATAGTTGATATTACTAAAGAAAGAGTACTTGTTAAAACACTAATCAAGTATTTCGAAAATAACCAAGTTCTAACATTGATAGACATCGTTGTAAATCCATCGAAATGACTACTAATTCCGGAAAAAATAATTTGAGAAAAATTTTGTGAAAACATAGATATCACAAAAATACCACTGAAGACATTTTTAAAAGAATTTGGACTGAATTGTAAATAAAAATTCATACCTACTCCTAAAAAAAATAAACTTGAAATAAACATTGCTTTCACTTTTTTATTTCTAAAAATGAATTTCAATTCTATCTTTAAAAATTGCCCTACTTCTCCAAAACGTTCTAAAAAAGAATAATTTACAATTTTCATTGATTTTTTAGTCGATACTCCGTCATATCTGTTTTTCAACAAAAAGGAAACACCCAAACGATAGGATAAAATCGCTAATCCAATAGGAATTAAAAGTAAGAATGGATACTGAATTACAAACAAAAACATCGAAGCATATGCATCAGAAACATTCAATACACCCGTTATTTCTAAAGCAATATATCCTAGAATGACAAAATATAATACATATCCCCAGACGGTATATTTTCGCATAATTAATTTCAGTGTTACACTCAAATAATTGATTGTAAGAACAACTGAAAACAAAAATACCCACCACAAAATGGTTTGTAAAGGACCGATTTTCACCCAAATATTGGTGATGGTAAAAGGTAGTAAGATGATTAAAGCCAATAAATTAAAAAAACTAAAATGACTGGTAATCATTGGAAAACTATATAGTTTTCGCTTTGCAATCGGTAATGTTCGATATGGTTCTGGATTTAAAATAGCAATTTCCTGAAATTTAAACCGAATTAAAATATCTATCAAATGATAGATAAACACATACTTCAAAAACAAATGGACCGGGTCTTTATCTGGAGCAAATTCATTCAAAAATACATCAGCAAAGAACCCTACGCTTAAGGCTAAAGCGAAAAGATAAAGCCCACCTATAATGGTAAAAATCAATGCAAGAATATTTTTTTTCCAGAACCAAGATCTTATTTTTTGCTTGTAATAATGCTGAAATAAACTTTTCATACGTTGAATGAAGAAATAATATTAAACATGATTTTTAAAGGAATTAGTATAAAAAGGAATCTCTATAAACTCTTTATCACCAACATCCCTAACCAAACAGCCAAGATTCCTAAAATAACACTTGCTAATGTGTAGGTTAACGCTAAAATTGCGTTTCCATTTTGGAAGAGTTGTAAATTTTCATTTGCGAAAGTGGAAAAAGTAGTAAATCCTCCACAAAAACCAATTACAAACAAATACTTTAATTTTTCATCTGCTCGTAATGAAAAATGTAAGAAAACCCCAATCAAAAAACAACCTATAAAGTTGATTATGAATGTTGCTAATGGAAACTTACCAGAAAAATAATGGGCTATAAAAAGAGAAGTTAGGTAACGTAATACACTACCTAATGCTCCTCCAATTGCTACTAATAATACGTTAAAACCCATTAATTCTTACGAATATCTGATAAGGATAACTCCACAACGTTCCCCATTGTTTTCAATTTTTCTTTATCAATATTGTTCATATTTCCGTAAATCGTAATAATATGATTTTGATTTTGTATGTTTTGTTTGTAAAAATCATAAAGATCATCAAAAGTTAAGTTTCCATACAAAGGATATTCATCCAGTTTTGGAGAGTGTTTATAACCTAATTGCTTTCCAAAGTCGATAGCTGAAGACAAACTTCTAAAATTTGGATACGATGATGCACTGGAATTTTTAAGCATTAACTTAATTGATTCCATTCTTTCTGGTTTGGATGGCATAAATCGAATCAACGAATCAAGTACCTGTACAGCATCGTTTGTTTTATCACTTTGACAACCAACATAAGCATAAAAAATACCAGGACTATTACCAAAATAGGGTTTATTGAATGACCCAGAAGTTGTGTATGCTAATGATCTAAATTCACGTATTTCTTGCATCAATAATCCTGAAAAACCGTCACTTAAATACGTGTTAAAAGCATCTGCTTTCACATTTTGCTTTGGAATATCCTGATAATCTGGTGTTTTCAATACATAGAATACTTGACTTTGTACTGCTTTTGGATCATTAATGTAATAGATAGTATTTGAAGTAATATTTTTATACTCTTTATTAGTGATTGAAACCCCTTTAATCGTTGCTAACGTAAACTCTTTTGTAATTAATTTTTTCAATTTCTTTATCGAAACATTACCTACAAAATGCCAAACTGTTTCATAATTATTAGACTTTAATAACTGATCAATAATGTCTTGTGCTTTCAAACTTTTTAATTCCTCTGAAGATAAACGACTCAAAGCGGGTGCTTTTTCACCATAAATACACGCGTTGAATAGCATTGAACCTAATTGAGTAGGATCTTTTAATTCTGATGCTCGACTTGTCAAAATTCCATCGATCGTATTTTTTAACTGTCTATCTTCTAAAATAGGATGCGATAACAAATCATTGATAATAGGTAAAGCAGCTTCCAAATTAGATTTAAACCCTTCAAAGGTGTAAGTAACTCGGTTGTTCGAAACACCTACTTGGTAGTTAATTCCAAGCATTGCAAATTTCTTTTTGAGTGTAAATAAATCGAAGTTTTTAGTGTGTACATAACTGAATACACTTGGTAATAAATCCAAATATTTAAGGGTATCTGAGCCTACTTTGCGTTGTACTTTTAGCGTAAATAATTCATTATAAGGATTATTATTCTGATAAAGTTTATCAAAGGAACCAATTTGATCAACTTGACAATCTCGATCATAATCAATGTATTTGATTTGACTTGGTTCAATTTTTACCTGTAAAAACTTTTCTGCGAAAATAGAAGGGGTTTTTTGATCTGTTTTTACTGCTTCAAATCCAGGTTTTGTCAAAGTTTCTTTTGGCGAATTTCCAACGGATGATCGAACAAATAGTAGATTTTCTTGGAAAATTCGCTGTGCTAATTTTACGATATCTTCTTTTGAAATGGCATCAATTCGCTCGATTTTTTTTAAATAATCATCCCAAGAAATTCCCATGGTGAATAAATTCGCTAAGGACATTGCTCGATTATATTCACTTTCTAACTCTTGTAATTTTTTTCTTCGAATTTCTTGTTTGATAATCAATAAATTAGTGTCGGAAAAATTTCCGTTTTTTAACTTTTCTATTCCGTCTAATATGTGTTTTTCAACTTCTTGAAAAGATAGTCCGTTTGTCTTAGGTCCATAGGAAATCATGTATGCTCCATCATCAGCATAGGATAAATTAACATTGGTAATAAACAATACCTTGCCTTCCGTTTTCAATTGATTTAAAATCCCTGTTTGAGATTCGTTCAATAACAACTTACTACACAACTCAAATCCAAGTTCATCTTTACTTCCTTTGGGAAACGTTTTATAGGCTACTAAACCAAAATTGATAGGGGTGTAATTCAATTCTAATACTTCTTGTTTATCAAACGAGGAGATTTTATAATCAGGAAAAACAGGGACATCTTTTTTAACCAATGATACAAAATATTTTTCAATCGCACTTTTTGCAGAAATAGGATCAAAATTTCCTGACAATACAATCGCCATGTTATTAGGTACATAATAATCTGTGAAGTACTTGTACATTTTTGACAAAGAAGGGTTTTTTAAATGTTCGGTTGTACCGATTGTTGTTTGCGTTCCATACGGATGGTATTTAAATAGCTTTTTATTCACCTCCTCATACAAAGACTGATACGGATTATCCATCCCCTTGTTTTTTTCTTCATAAACCACTTCGAGTTCCGATTGAAACGATCTAAAAACTGGTTTTTGAAAACGATGCGCATATAATTCAACCCATTTTTCTACTTGCTCCCCTGGAAAAGCATTGTGATAAACCGTCATATCTGTTGCAGTAAAGGCATTCAAACCAGTTCCTCCAATGCTTTTTATCAATTTATCAAACTCTGTTGGATTAGCATATTTAGCACTCTGAACACTTTGATTATTAATCAACTTTTGAATGCGCTTTCTTTCAATATTATCTGTTGTTCTCCCTAACAAATCGTAATAATATACAATAGAATCCAAGAACGGTTTTTCTTTTGCATAATCCGTAGTACCTAATTCTGTCGTTCCCTTAAATAACAAATGTTCCAGGTAATGTGCCAAACCGGTTGCATCAGAGGGGTCATTTTTACTACCTGCTTTCACCACAACTAAACCATACGTACTATTTGCATTGTTATCGGGATTTAGAAAAACAGTTAACCCATTTTCAAGTGTGAATTGCTTTACGTGCAACGAAGACTTCTGTGAAAAAGTAAACGTTTGTAGTGTAATAAGAAGAAATAATAGGATAGAATTTTTAAATTTCATTTTAGATTGTTATTAATTGTTTTTTACTCTATTCATGATGTCGTCGGCCTTTTGGTTAGCTTCTTGTTCTATTTTTTGTGCTTTGTCTTCAGCGGTTTTACGAATTTTCGCAGCAGCTGTTTCTGCCAATTTTTTCTTAATTGGATTTCCTCCTGCTTCGTTAATTAAAGCATCAGCTTGTTTGTTTCCTTCGGCTCTTAAGGCATCAGCGGCACGTTTCGCTTCTGCTTTAACTTTATCAGCTTGTCGTTGTGCTTCGGCAATGGCTTCTTGTTTTTTCTTGTTTAGGTCTTCTTTCACCTCATTCAGTTTCTCGGTTACTTTTTGCTTCACGACCGTTTTAACTGAGTCTTTAGCTTGGTTCACGGCATCTTTCACCGAATTTTTAAGGTTACCTGTTAATTTTCCAATCGCCTCTTTTAAATCTACTTTCACCACTGGTTTTGTCACTTTTCCTGTTATTGAAGCCGGAACAGGAATGATTGCTGGCAATTCTTGTAATTTCAATTTAATCGGTAAATTATTCAATTTTTTAAGCCCTTCTTCCACTGATTTTAATGCTGATGCAGGAATTTCTTCACGTGGTATATTCAACATCAATTTGTAATCCATATCTTGTTCGAAAGAAGTTGAACCTGAAACATCCGTGTTGATTTTTCCTAATTTCACGGTAAATGGTGTCAAGGAAATTTTTCCATTTTCAAATTTGAATTTTGCTTTAAAGTCTCGCAATGTTTGCGTCGCTAATTTCTGCATATTCAATTCATTTGCCAATTTATTCAATGGCTCAAATCCAGAGATTGAAATCTCATTTGATGCAACATCTCCATTTCCAGTTAATGTGCTGTAAACTGGTTCCATAGAAGATTGTAAAATCGTTTTCATCGTAAATGAAGTCGAAATTTTTCCTTTTGCATATTTTGCTATCGGTGCTAATTTTTCAATCGTTACGAAGTTTTTCGCTAGTTCGGCAATGGCAATTTGTTGAATGTTGTAACTAAAATTTACCGCTGGTTTGTGATGATTTTGTGAGTTATACGAACCATCTAATCCAACTGTTCCTCCTAATATATTCATTTTTAAATTATTTAAAGAAGCAACTTCTTCTTTTAACCCAACCGAACCTTTGGTGTTTTGAATGGAAATTCCGTTGTATTTTATCGTTTTAACATCCATATTTAGGGAAACATCTAGGTTATCTGGAATTAAAAACGGCTCTGTGGAAGCTGGTGTTGGTTCTGCTGGTGTATCTTCTGTTGTTGTAGTCGTAGTAGTTGAAGAAGTTCCCATTAAAGCATCTAAATCTAGCGTGTTGCTATTGAAATTAAACGTTCCTTTTAATAATTCATTTCTAAATACATAGGCTAAATAATTGTCAATTGTTCCATTCATATTGAAATCGCTAGACCCCATTTTTGCCATTAACGTTTCTAAACGTAAATTTTTTGGTGTAAAATGTAATTTCATATTACTAACCTGAACAGGTGCTGGTAAATCCACTGATTTATAAAGTACATCCATCAATTCAATCAAACCATCAGCTTTAAACTCCTCGTAACGTTCTTGTTCGATAGTACTCATTCTTCCATTTAAAGCGATATCCGCATTTAATTTTCCTTTGTATTGTTCTCCTGGAGCCATCGGCATCACTTGACCCAATGTTTCTAAATTCACTTTCGCTTTTACATTTGCATCAATCAAAGGATCCGTCATTGGGTTACGCATTTTTAACACAAGGTCTAACACGTTTCCTGCAAAATCAGCGTGAAATTTATCTACGTCTAATTTCATTAAGTCCATATTTGCTCCACCTCCAAACGATGAACCTGCTTTGATAGCAATGTTTTTAATCGATTGAGGTAAACCTTGGTATTGAACAGATGCATTTTTCACCTCAATTCCTGCATCCCAACCTGGCATATTTTTGTCGTCCATAACTCCCTTCACTTTTGCGTGCATTGCCAACGTTCCGTTAGTCACCATATTTTCATATCCTGATTTGTAGAAAGAAGGAATTAATGAAAGGAAATCTTTAAATGTTGCTTCCGATGCGTTTAGTTTCAAATCCATATTATCTTTTTTCTCCAACATTTCATAGAAACCATCTAACGAGAATTTCAGCGCATTTAATTCAAAAGTATTTTCTTTCAAAGTGAATTTAGAAGTCTTCTCTGTAAACTCCATCAATAGATTCACAACAAAATTCGTTTTCACCTCACTCAAATACGACATTCCATCCATTTCGTATGTGAAAGCATCCATCGAAGTGGTTGTTTCAAAATCAATTACATCAGCAGACAAATCTCCTTTTCCAACGTGTGTCAAATTTTTGATATCGGTAAATAGATCCATACTTGCATCGTCGTAACGAATATTCGCATTGTTGATTTCGTATTTTTTCAAACTTAATTTGAATGCAGAAGGTTCAGATTTTTCTTCAGGTGTTTTAATAGAATCTGGTTTTACAATGTTATAGTTTGCAGTACCATCTTTTAAAACACGCACATCGAAAGCAGGTTTATTCAACGTAATTGCTTCCACCTCCATTTTATCACCACCAACTACACTCCAAAAATTAAGGTGCGCTTCAAAGCTTTCCATACTAGCCAACACCACTCCTTTGAAATTTTTGTCTTTTCCGGTAACTTTTAATCCCTCTAATTTTGCGGTAATGTGAGGAAACGAAGAAATAAAGGTCAAATCGAAATCTTTCAATTCAACATCAGCCAACAATGACTTATTTGCTTCTTTTAGAACAGCTTCCTTAATGTCATCTTTGAAAATTATCGGAATAGTGATACCAATGATAATCAATACACCCAGTGAAATTCCTGTCCACTTTAAAATTGATTTTACTTTACTTTTTTTCGCTTTCTCTTCCATAATACAAGCTATGAATGAATTTTAATTTTTAAGATAACGAAAATAAGGACTTTATAAGGTGTTTCAGATAAATCCGTTTGAAAGTTATTGATTGATCAATGTTGAAAGTGAAATTATTTTGAATAAAACAATTTTCCGTAAGTTTGAATATGCTTGATTAAATCTGGATTTTTAAGCGTATTGAAATTTTGTAAATCTACTGTAAATGGAAAATCACTATTGTTAATTTCAAAAATTAAATTACCCAAGGTAAAACGATCAATATTCTTATCCATTAATACCAAATCGACGTCACTACGATCTTTATTTGTACCCATTGCCCTTGAACCATATATATAAATGGAATGTACATTCGGATTTGAACCGAAAATATTCGAAAGAATATCATATTGTTCTGCTTTTAATCCGAAATGGTTCATTTGATAATTTTATTCTTCAATTAAAGATAAATACAAATCATTTAATACCGAAATATAATTCTTTTGAATAGATGGAATTATTAACTCAAAAGTTTCAAAATCATACGTATGACTAACCAGATTTCGATCGTTAATCATTTTTAACCAAGTATCTATGTCATTTATGTATTTAGCTTGATAAGCCTCTTTCAATACCATTTTTGGAGAAATTTTATCCAACAAAATACCATCAAACTCCATTTTGTCTTTTAAGGTTTTCCAAGCAAGTTCGAGTGTAAATTCAAAACGTTGAATGATACCTTCTTTTTCTAAAAAGGATAATTTGTCGATTTCTAGCGATTCAATTTCTTTTAATAATGTAATTGCTCGTGTAAAATTTTGAAAACGTTGTTCCCACCTAATGTCTTGGTTCATAAATATAATCTCTTAAAAATCGGTTTGTTATCATCTTAGTTACTTAAAATTAATAAAATAAATTGAATGGACGATATTCTTAAATAACAAACATAAATGTTTAATTTTATAGTCTACAATTACTGCTTTGCAACTACACCTTTCTATAGCCGATTTTAAAAACTGGACCCATTCCGAGATGAAAGGCACTACGCCTGCAGGTATTATTCAGCGTATTGCGTACGATACTCGTAAAATAACGGATGCAAATGAAACCGTTTTTTTTGCTTTGGAAGGTTCTTACCGAGATGGACATACATACATTGCAGAAGCATATAAAAAAGGAATACGTTTATTTGTTGTCAATCAATATTTTGATGATGAATTTGATTATAAAGATGCTTGTTTTTTTCAGGTAGTTTCTCCACTTTCTGCCTTGCAAATATTAGCTAAAAATTACCGTAAACAATTTCATTACCCAGTCATTGCTATTACAGGAAGTGCTGGAAAAACGACAGTTAAAGAATGGTTGTATCATTTGGTATCTGATTCGATGCTTGTTGTTCGAAGTCCAAAGAGTTTCAATTCGCAGTTAGGCGTTGCCTTATCGTTATTGGAAATGGGACACCAACATAAAATTGCTTTCATTGAAGCGGGCATTTCAGAACCCAATGAAATGGAAAAATTAGTGGCAATGATTCAGCCCGATTATGGTATTTTCACCTCTTTTGGTAGTGCACATTCGGAAGGATTTAATAGTAAAGAAAGTCATTTGAATGAAAAGTTACGTTTGTTTACTTCAGTTAAAAAGACGTGGTTTCATCAATCTATCAAATTGTCAAACAGTATTATTGAAAAAATAAATGGAGAAGAAATAAAAGACGAAGATTTTAGTTCTTTTTTAGCAATTTCTCCCTTTAAAGATGTTGTTAGCCAACATAATTTATGTATCTCGTTAGCCGTTGCAAAATTTCTTTCGATCTCTGATGAAACATTAAAGAATCGTATTGATGATTTACCACGTTTAGCGTTGCGAATGGAAACATTTGAAGGAATAAACAACACGACAATCATCAACGATGCGTATAATATGGACCTTGATGCATTGGTTCATTCCCTTGAATACCAATTAAGTATTTCGTTAGAAAAAAAACGCATTGCTATTCTCGCTACGGACGGCTTACAACCTTACCAACAAGAAGAGATTACCCATATTATCAATCGATTCAGATTGGATGGTGTTTATTTTATACACAATAATGAACTTCCACCAGTGTCTGAAATTCGTGACTGTACGGTTTTAATAAAGGGTACGAGAGCCTCTAATTTACAGCGTATAGCCCGATTATTCACCTTGAAAAAACACAAAACACGATTGGAAATCAATCTTTCTGGAGTTAAACATAATATTGATGTTTTCAGACAATTGATTCCTGGCACTTGTAAAATGTTGGCGATGGTAAAAGCCTCTTCTTATGGTTCTGGAGCAGTGAAAATGGCACAGTATTTAGAAAAAATAGGCATTGAATATTTAGGGGTAGCCTATGCAGATGAAGGAGTAGAACTGCGTCGCAATGGAGTTACTTTACCTATTTTAGTAATGAACGCTGAAGAGGAAGGGTTTGATGATATCATTAAATACGAATTGGAACCTTCTATTTATTCGTTCGAAATGTTAGACGGATTTATTCACACGTTAATTCTGAACGAAAGAGAACAATATCCTGTTCATTTAAAATTCGATACAGGAATGAGACGCTTGGGATTTGAGCAAAACGATATCAATAAAATCGTTTCAGTTCTACAAGCGCAACCTGAAATTCGCGTAAAAAGTGTGTATAGTCATTTGGCCGATGCTGATAATCGACAAGATACAAGTTATACGAAAGAACAAATTCAACACTTTAAAGCGATTTGTGAGGAGTTGGAACCCAAAATTGCTTATCCATTTATAAAACACCTTGCAAATACGGAAGGAATAGGAAGTTACCCTAGCGCTCATTTTGATATGGTGCGCATTGGCATCGGAATGTATGGTTATGTTTCCAATCCTATGATTGCTGATCAACTCAAACAAGTCATTTCTTGGAAAAGTGTGATCTCTCAAATTAAAAAGTTGACCATTGGTGAGAGTGTAGGTTACAACCGTCAATTTATTGCAAATGAAGAAACTAACATTGCGATCGTCCCGGTTGGTTATGCCGATGGCTTCCGTAAATCTTTAGGAAATGAAGTCGGTGCGGTATATATACAAGGGAAAAAATGTAAGGTCCTTGGAAATGTATGTATGGATATGATTATGGTGGATATCACACACATTCAAACACGCGTGGGAGCTGATGTTGAAATCATTGGGGAACATCAAACACTAACACAACTTGCAAGCAATATGAATACCATTCCTTACGAGGTATTGACTTCCATTTCACCGAGGGTACATCGGGTATATGTGGAGGAGTAAAAACTTACCCCATCGGATAAAATCCAACGCTTTTACGAACTCGATTCAACGTTTCTCGGGCAATTTTTCTCGCTCTTTCTGCTCCTTTAGCAAGAATTGCATCTACCTCTTCTGGATTAGCTTCGTAATAAGTATAACGTTCTCTTTCCTTTTCAAAACGGGTTAAAATCAAATCTAATAATGCTGTTTTTGCATGACCATAGCCGTACCCCTTTGTTTTATAATTTTCACGCATGGAGGCTTGTTGTTCCTCGGTTGCTAGCAAACGGTATAATTGAAAAATATTACATGTATTTGGATCTTTCTCATCGTCTAACCCTTTCGTGTCAGTCACGATCTTCATTACTTGTTTTTTCAATTCCTTTTCAGGTAAGAAAATATCAATGAAATTATTGCGTGACTTGCTCATTTTTTCACCATCAATTCCTGGAATCAACATCGTGTAATCTTGAATCCATTCTTTTGGTACAACAAAAACTTCCCCCATTTTATAGTTAAAACGAGAGGCTACATCTCTTGTAAATTCTAAATGTTGTAACTGATCTTTTCCTACTGGAACTAATTCAGCATCATACAATAATATATCGGCTGCCATTAACATGGGATAGGTAAACAAACCCGCATTTACATCTTGTAAACGATCCGCTTTATCCTTGAAACTATGCGCTAAATTCAAGCGTTGAAAAGGAAAATGACACATCAAATACCACGTCAATTCTGTTGTTTCAGGAACATCACTTTGTCTGTAGAAGAATGTTTTTTCAGGATTTAAACCACATGCCAACCAAGCTGTTGCAGTAGCCATCGTATTTGCATGTAGCTCTTTTGCATCTTTGATTTGTGTCAATGAATGCATATCAGCGATAAACAAAAACGCTTCATTATCAGGATTTCCTGCCATTTCAATCGCTGGTAGAATTGCTCCCATGATGTTGCCGAAATGTGGTCTTCCTGTACTTTGTACTCCTGTTAAAACGCGTGCCATGTTTGTGGTATAATTATTGTGATGCTAAATTAACGATTTCTTTAAAGATATGATTCACTCATTTTTTGAAACATCAATTTAGAAACCTCGTAATACAAACTATGAAACAAGGAATTAAGAATTTATTGTCAACACTTTATAGAATTCACATGGGTGTTGTTTTTTTTATCACCTTGTTAATCTTTTACTTACCTATTCGATTTTTCCTTACGACAGAACAAAAAAAACAAGCCATTTTTCCTGTTTTTGTCGCGTGGGCACGATTGTTTTGTCTCTTCACGTGTTTGAGAATAGCAGTTAAAAACACCTATCAACTAAAAGAGAAACAGGTTATTTTCATTGCTAATCATACTTCTTTTTTAGATATCATTTATATGTATTTACTTTTCCCAAAACACCCTTTTTTGTTCTTGGGTAAAGCAGAATTATTGAAAGTTCCTTTGGTAAAAACCTTTTTCAAAAAATTACATATTCCTGTTTTCAGGGAAGCCAAAACTAAAACAGGACAATCTTTCAAACAAGCCAGTGAAGCACTTAAAAATGGTTGGTCCATTATTATTTTCCCAGAGGGAGGAATCAAAGAGAAATGTGTACCTCAATTACAACCTTTCAAAGAGGGTGCTTTTAAATTAGCCGCATTACATAAAGTCCCACTTGTTCCTATTTCATTTTTAAACAACTATCAACTTTTTGCTGATCCATCTACTAAAAATGCAGTCGCCAAACCAGGTAAAGCAGAGGTGATTGTTCATCAGAATATTCACATTGATAAAAATGATGAAGAAACGATCAATCTCAAAAAACAAGAAGCATTTGATGTTATTAATCAAGGGTTGAGAAATTAAACTATCTTCTTATCTTTGTACTAAATCAGTTTGATATGAAAATCACAGAAGAAACAGTTGACCACATTGCACACCTTGCACGTTTAGAATTTACTGGAGATAGTAAAAAAGAAATCATGCAAGATATGGAAAATATCATCGGTTTTATGGACAAACTTTCTGAAGTAGATACAGAAGGCGTTGAACCTTTGATTTTTATGTCAGATGAAATTAACGTGCTTCGCGACGATGTTGCAGAAGTAACCGTTTCACAAAAAGAAGCGCTAAAAAATGCGCCAAAACACGATTCAGATTATTTTAGAATTCCGAAAGTTCTTTCGAAATAATATATTCTTTATTATTCAATCATTTTTTGATTTCTTTCTATTGAAGAAATTAATACGTACGTATTTATACATATGTATTTGATTGTTAGTTATTTTAGGCCATTATAATTTCATCAAATAAGTTTTTCACTTTATTTTTGTAACCTAAAATTTTCAAAAATGAAAAAGTTATTGATCTACGCTTTCATAATAATCACTAGCTATTTGTACTCTCAAGATGGTGGAAATTACTTTATCAAAAATTTTGATCAAAAAGTTTCTGGACTTAACGGCCAATCATGGACTGGAATTGAAGATAATACAGGAGTTTTATATTTTGCGTCAGGGACTAAAATTTCGATGTATGACGGTCGAAATTGGACATCTATTCAATTAACGAATCAAGCTGCACCGCTGTCTTTCTGTAAAAATGAGAAAGGTATCATATATGTAGGAGGTGTTGGTGAATTTGGTTATTTAAAACCAAATAAACAAGGATTAATGGAATACGTTTCCTTAAAAAATAAAGCCCCTAAAGAATCAAGAGACTTTCAAAATATATGGACCTGTGTAAGTGACGAAGGGTATGTTTATTTTGCAACAGATAATGGAATATTTAGTTGGAATGGAAAAGAAGTAAAATTTATTAAAACTCCTGTTTTCATGACCTTAAATAAAATAGGTAAACAAGTAATATTTTGTTCTCCAAAAGAGGGGTTGTTAGAAATTGTTAAAGGGGTTGTTAAGCCCATAAAAAACGGTAAAGCGTTTATTAATATTCCTGTAGTTGGTGGTACTAAAATCTCTGAAAATGAAATTTTATTTCTGACAGGAAAAGACCCTGTGATGATTTACAATACGAAAACGGGAGAGATAAATAATACAAAAAATTCAATTTTATCGTACAATAATTTTTTACTTCAAGCCTATGTTTATAGTATAGATAAAACCATTAATAACAAAATTATCATTGGTACTATCTATCAAGGCGCATTGATTTTTGATCTTTCAGGTAATTTATTAGGACAGGTAAATACAAAAAC